>OIWK01000441.1_pt1 | contig 44841 bp, 39 predicted proteins | sample 1587401 | NCBI WGS metagenome assembly OIWK01 (sample SAMEA3888911, study PRJEB22519) | human gut metagenome | biome: human gut; feature: human-associated habitat; material: faeces | place: Denmark | collected 2009 | reverse complement strand
GGAAATCATCGCCAACGAGAGCCAGGAGCGCATGGGCTTGCTCATCGACGAGAAGCACATCGACCACGTACGTCGCATCGCAGAGCGCGAGCGTGCTCCGCTGTACGTAGTGGGCGAGACAACCGGCGACGCTCACTTCTCATTCAAGCAGGGCGACGGCGTGAAGCCTTTCGACCTCGACGTGGCTCAGATGTTCGGTCACTCGCCGAAGACCATCATGCGCGACGAGACCGTAGAGCGCCACTATCGCGACGCTGAATATACACACGAAGAGACATCGGAGAACGGCAAGGACGACGTTCTCGACAAATACGTAAGCCGCGTGCTGCAGCTTGAAGCTGTGGCTTGTAAGGACTGGTTGACAAACAAGGTGGACCGCTCCGTAACCGGTAAGATAGCACGCCAGCAGTGTCAGGGCGAGATTCAGTTGCCGCTCTCAGACTGCGGTGTTGTAGCACTCGACTACCGCGGCAAGAAGGGTATCGCTACGGCTCTCGGACACGCTCCGCAGGCTGGTTTGGCATCACCCGAGGCAGGTTCTGTACTCTCTGTAGCAGAGGCTCTGACCAACATCGTCTGGGCTCCGCTCGCTGACGGACTGAACAGCCTTTCGCTCTCAGCCAACTGGATGTGGCCATGCCGCTCGCAGAAGGGCGAGGACGCTCGTCTGTACAGTGCCGTGAAGGCTCTCAGCGAGTTCTGCTTGGCTCTGAAGGTGAACGTACCGACCGGCAAGGACTCTCTGTCGCTCACACAGCAGTACCCGAACGGCGAGAAGATTATCGCTCCGGGCACAGTAATCGTGAGCGCAGGCGGCGAAGTATCGGACATCCGCAAGGTTGTTTCGCCGGTACTCGTGAACGACAAGAACTCATCACTCTACCATATCGACTTCTCGTTCGACGAGCAGCGACTCGGCGGTAGCGCATTCGCACAGAGCCTCGGCTTCGTTGGCGACGACGTACCGACCGTGAAGAACCCAGAATACTTCGCCGACTGCTTCAACGCAGTTCAGGAGATGATCGAGAAGGGCTGGATTATGGCAGGTCACGACATCTCTGCAGGCGGTCTGATCACCACATTGCTCGAGATGTGCTTCGCCAACACTGAAGGCGGTATGCACGTCAACCTCCACAACCTTGCCGGCAACGACATCATCAAGATGCTGCTTGCCGAGAACCCGGGCGTTGTTGTTCAGGTTTCGGACAAGTACAAGGAGGAGTTCAAGGAGTACATGGAGGAGAACGGCATCGGCTACGCAAAGATTGGCTACCCCACTCCGACAGAACGCACCATCGTCATCAAGAAGGACGAATACACACATACATTCGACATCGACGCACTGCGCGACACATGGTACAAGACATCGTACCTGCTCGACCGCGACCAGAGCTTCAACGGTTGTGCTGCAAAGCGCCGCGACAACTACAAGAAGCAGCCGGTTGAAATGCAGTTCCACCCGTCGTTCAAGGGTTCGCTCGAGAGCTACGGCATCTCGGCTGACCGCCGCACACCGTCGGGCATCAAGGCTGCAATCATCCGCGAGAAGGGTACGAACGGCGAGCGCGAGATGGCTTACTCGCTCTACCTCGCAGGCTTCGACGTGAAGGACGTGATGATGACCGACCTTATCACCGGTCGCGAGACACTCGAGGACGTGAACATGATCGTCTTCTGCGGTGGTTTCTCTAACTCGGACGTTCTCGGTTCGGCTAAGGGTTGGGCAGGCGCATTCCTCTACAACCCGAAGGCTAAGGAGGCACTCGACAAGTTCTATGCTCGCAAGGACACTCTCTCGCTCGGTATCTGCAACGGCTGCCAGCTCATGGTAGAGCTGAACCTCATCAACCCCGATCACGAGAAGCGCACACGTATGCTGCACAACGACTCGCACAAGTTCGAGAGCAACTTCCTCGGTGTAGAGATTCCGCAGAACAAGAGCGTGATGTTCTCATCGCTCAGCGGCGACAAGCTCGGCATCTGGGTGGCTCACGGCGAGGGCAAGTTCTCGCTGCCAGAGTCAGAGGACAAGTACAACGTGGTGGCTCGCTACAACTACGCTGAGTATCCGGGCAACCCGAACGGTTCCGACTACAACGTGGCTGGTATCTGCTCGGCTGACGGACGCCACTTGGCAATGATGCCGCACTTGGAGCGTGCCATCTTCCCATGGCAGAACGCTTGGTACCCAGCTGACCGTCGTCAGGACGACGTGACTCCGTGGATTGAGGCATTCGTAAACGCACGCCAGTGGATTGAGAAACAGTAACGACAACTCTCAAACTTAACAACGTTTCGCAACCGCGAAACATAAAAAACTCCCACAGAATTAGCGAAATTCTGTGGGAGTTTGCTTTAAATAATGTACCTTTGCAGACGACAGAAGTGCACGCTTCGGGCATAACGCCCGAAATACACTTCACAGAACTAACAATAAAGGCGATTTCATAGCAAAACAGTATGCAGAACTTTTACTTAGCAGCGTTCCGCGTGTTCTTCAAGATAGGCATCTTCACGCTCGGCGGTGGCTACGCAATGATACCACAGATAGAGGCAGAAGTGGTGAACAGGCACAAATGGATGACGCGCGAGGAGTTTCTCGACCTTATCGCCGTGGCGCAATCGTGCCCGGGCGCATTGGCAGTGAACATGAGTGTGTTCATAGGCTATCGTATGCGCAAGCTCGCTGGTGCCATCTGCGCTACGCTCGGCGTCACCCTCCCCTCGTTCCTCATCATCCTGCTCATCGCAATGTTCTTCCACCAGTTCCAGGACAACGCGGTGGTTGCATCGGCATTCAACGGCATACGCCCGGCGGTGGTGGCTCTGATTGCCGCCCCCGTGTTCACACTGGCAAAGTCGGCACGCATCGCACTCACCAACTGCTGGATACCCATAGGCAGCGCACTGCTGATATGGCTCCTGGGCGTAAACCCTATCTACGTGCTCGTAGTAGCAGGAATGTGCGGCTACCTGTACGGCATCCTAATCAAACCAACAGAATAAAATGATATACCTCCAGCTATTTCTTACGTTCTTCCAAATCGGACTCTTCGGATTCGGTGGCGGCTACGGCATGTTGTCGCTCATACAGAACCAGACGGTGTACAACCATGCGTGGCTCACAGCACCCGAGTTCACGAACATCGTGGCTATCAGTCAGATGACACCAGGGCCGATAAGTATCAACGCAGCTACATACTGCGGATACACCGCCATACACAAAGTCGGCATGGGCGAATGGGCATCCATCTTGGGTAGCGCAACAGCAACGTTTGCCCTCGTGCTGCCGTCGTTCATACTTATGATTCTCATCTGCCGTGTATTTATGAAGTATATGAACACGCCGACGGTGCAGAACATCATGTCGGGTCTGCGCCCTGCCGTGGTAGGACTCATCGCTGCAGCAGCCCTTCTGCTTATGACCCCCGAGAACTTCTCGTCGCCAACCATCAATCCGTGGAACTTCTGGGTGAGCATCGCCATCTTCGTGGCAACATTCGTAGGCACGATGTTCGTGAAGATAAACCCGATGAAAATGATAAGCTGGGCTGCGTTCGCAGGACTCATGCTGCTGTATTAAGTATGGCTCAGTTGAGAGTTGAAAGTTGAAAGTTGAGAGTTATGATTACCTTTTTTATTTATTATCGCTGTTTGGGCCAACCTACTTTATAACTAAGATTGGAATTGGTAAACTAAAAGCTTTAAGAACATCTTGTAGATAACAATACATATCATAACTCTCAACTCTCAATTCTAAACTCTCAATTTCCAACTCTCAATTCTCAACTTTCAACTAATGAAAAATGGGATTGGATGCAGCTGCATCCAATCCCATTTTTTATTAATACTCAGCCTCATTCGCCAAGTGCCACGTGGTGAGGTACGACGCACGGGTGATGTCCGTCAGTTTCGGATAGTTCACCGTGTCAGCCTCATCCGACGGGAAGTTGTAGTTTGGCTGACCGCCGGTGTGATACCACACGATAGGCACACCCTTCAAGTGGAACGACTGCTGGTCGCTGCCACCAACGGGGTTCTCCCAAGCACGATAGTCGGGGTCGAAGCAGAAGTTGTGCTTCGCCATGTCTGCCTTAAGCCACTCGCCAAACTTCGGATGTGCAGCCGTGAAGAAATACATGAGGTAGCGACTGTCCGTACCGCTGCCCACCATGTCGAAGTTGAGGTAGCCCTTCACGTTCTGCATGTCCTTATAGTTGTCGGTGAAGTAGCGCGAACCGAGCAGTCCGAACTCCTCGCCGTCCCAGAATGCGAACACGATAGTGCGCTCCGGCGTTGCACCACTCGCTACGAAAGCCTTCATTATCTGCAGCACGGCAGCCACACCCGACGCATTGTCGTCGGCTCCGTTGTAGATCTTGTCGCCTTCGAGGTCGCTGTACACGCCCTCATGGTCGAGGTGTGCACCCACAACAACCATCTCATCAGTCTTCTTGCCCGGCAGCACCGCGAGCACATTGCTAAGGTGCATCGTGCGGTGCACCTGCTTCTTTATCTCCGCAATAGAATCAGCCTCAACGAAGTAGCGCACGCCGCTCTTTAGCTTCTGCACGGCGCAAGCCTCGAATGGCTGCTCATACGAGTCGAAGAAAGGCTTCAAGCCAGCCTGGCGCATCTGCGAGATGATATACTGCTTGGCGATGCGCGAGCCACGCTCGCCTGCACGACGACCCTCCAAGAGGTCATCGGCAAGGAAATACACATGCGCACGAGCCGCATCCTCGGTGATGGAACGCAAGCCGGCATCACACTGCGCAGCCAACTGCTTCTCCACTTTCGCCGACTTCTTCTGAGCGGCTTCAACAGTAGTTGCACCGCTAAGAACGATAGCAGCCGACAACAATAGTTTATTTATCATATTCGAGTATTATACCGTTAGTCAATAATAAAGTTTAAACCAATGCAAAAGTAACGAAAAAACATAAGAATACCTCATCAAGAGTGGATAATTTATGGATTATTTGTTGTAACTTTGCACGTAAATAGGAAACATTATTTTAACATAATAACATACAAAGAATTATGGCAAAGAAAGCTTTATTGATGATCCTCGACGGATGGGGCATCGGCAAACATGGCAAAGGTGACGTTATCTACAACACACCGACTCCGTATCTCGACTACCTTACAGCAGTGAGCGCACACTCACAGCTCCTCGCATGCGGCGAAGACGTAGGTCTGCCGGAGGGTCAGATGGGTAACTCTGAGGTTGGCCACTTGAATATCGGCGCTGGCCGTATCGTTTACCAGGACCTCGTTAAGATTAACCGCGCTTGCAAGGACGGCTCTATCCTCCAGAACAAGGAGATCGTTAAGGCTTACAGCTACGCTAAGGAGAACGGCAAGAAGCTCCACCTCATGGGTCTCACCTCTACCGGCGGCGTACACTCTTCGCTCGACCACCTCTTCAAGTTTATCGAGATTGGTAAGGAGTACGGCTTGAACGACGTTTACGTACACTGCTTCATGGACGGCCGCGACACCGACCCGAAGTCGGGCAAGGGCTTCATCGAGCAGGTTCAGGAGTGCTGCAACAAGAACGGTGCTCACATCGCAAGCATCGTAGGCCGCTTCTATGCAATGGACCGCGACAAGCGTTGGGAGCGCGTAAAGGAAGCTTACGACCTGCTCGTTGAGGGCAAGGGCAAGCAGTCGGACGATATGGTGAAGGCAATGCAGGAGAGCTACGACGAGGGCGTAACCGACGAGTTCATCCTCCCTATCTGCAACTCTACCGTGAACGGCAAGATCGAGGAAGGCGACGTTGTCATCTTCATCAACTACCGCAACGACCGCGCTAAGGAGCTCACAGAGGTGCTTACACAGAAGGAGCACGAGGAGGCTGGTATGCACACCATCAAGGGTCTGCAGTACTTCTGCATGACTCCGTACGACGCATCGTTCACCGGCGTTAACATCCTCTTCCCGAAGGAGAACGTAACAAACACTCTCGGCGAGTATCTCTCTGCTCAGGGCAAGCGTCAGCTCCACACTGCTGAGACTGAGAAGTACGCTCACGTAACATTCTTCTTCAACGGTGGTCGCGAGACTCCGTACGAGGGCGAGGACCGCATCCTTGTTCCGTCGCCGAAGGTTGCTACATACGACCTGAAGCCGGAGATGAGCGCATACGAGGTGAAGGACAAGTTGGTTGGTGCTATCAACACTCAGGAGTACGACTTCATCGTCGTAAACTTCGCTAACGGCGACATGGTTGGCCACACAGGTATCTACAACGCTATCGCTAAGGCTGTTCACGCTATCGACAACTGCGTTAAGGACGTAGTAGAGACAGCTAAGGCTAACGACTACGAGGTTATCATCATCGCCGACCACGGCAACGCTGACAACGCGATCAACGAGGACGAGACTCCTAACACAGCTCACTCGCTCAACCCAGTTCCGTTCATCTACGTAACCAACAACAACTCGGCTACCGTTAAGGACGGACGCCTCGCTGACGTGGCTCCTTCTATCCTCCACATCATGGGCTTAGAGAAGCCAGAGGAGATGACTGGCGAGAACTTGATCTGCGACTAAGCAGTAGATAGTTGAAAGTTCAGAATTGAGAGTTGAGAGTTATGAATAGCTTTTCTGATTCTATTTAGATTTAGATTTATACTTCTATTTATATTTAGGATTGGGGCTAATTCATAGCTTACAACTAACAAATAACGCAAAACGCGCGCAACCATTCAGTTGCGCGCGTTTTTTTGTAGCGGAGGTCTTCGGCCACCGCAGCACCAAGCGTGTAGCTATATAACATTCGTAGCTTGCGGCGGCGTTGTTATGCGGTATTATTGCTTGCGGGGAGTGTGTCAAAACTCAATTAATGCGGGCTGAAAGCCCAAATTCTACATAGCCCAGGGCAACGCCCTGGGTAAACATGCCCCACACTAACTCCACGCCCTGTAAGGGCAACTCTATTGAGCCACAGATAGTTGCCCTTACAGGGCGTACTACTCAATATGTACATTCAATACCCAGGGCGCTGCCCTGGGCTATGTAGTGCTGCCCCTCCGGGGCGTACCGTTTACGACTTTTGCACACCCTCTACTAAAAACAAAAAAGAAGCTCTGCGTTATACCAATCAGAACTTCTTTCCAAATACGATACTTATGAATGTCTTTGCGAGCACAGTAAAGTCGAACCAAAGCGACTGGTGCTCAAGATAATAAAGGTCGAGTTCAAGGCGGCGCAACATCTTCTCTATGGTGTCGGTGTAGCCGTTGTAGAGCGTGGCATACGACGTGACACCTGGGCGGATAGCGTAGAGCTGCTCATAGCGTGGGTCGCGTTCCATAATCTGGTCGATGTAGAATTTGCGTTCGGGACGATAACCGATGAACGCCATATCGCCACGAACTACATTCCACAACTGCGGCAGCTCATCGAGATGATGGGCACGCAAGAACCGACCCACACGCGTGAGGCGCGGGTCGTTCAAAGCTCCTTCGAGCAACAACTGCGGTCCGTCTTTCTCGGCGTCGCGCGTCATGCTGCGGAACTTATATATGTAGAATGGCTTACCGTGCAACCCAATGCGCTCCTGCCGATATATCGTTGGCGCACCGTCTTCGAGCCAAATGGCAACGATGCAAATCAAAAATAACGGCGCAAAGACAACGAGGCACACAGCAGCTATTATGAAGTCGAGAACTCTTTTCATCTGTTATGTCTACGTATGCGATAGTCCGAAAAGCCATGAAAACGTTTTCATGCGCATCATATTATATAGTATGATATTACGAATGTGCCGGACATCTTTGCAAAGGTACTCCTAAAATTGCAGAATAGAGAATTATATGCAGAGTATTTCACGTTGTGAAACACTTGTTAACTATTCGGGTTAATGCGAAGGAGAGAAAGGAATAGAAAAAGGGCATATAATAAAGGCTACGGCAAGAATGCCGTAGCCTCCTATGTGGGTGTGCGTGATGCGGGCAGGAATGCCCGCACCTCCTATTGATTAGAGTTGTGCAAGCTCTACAACCTTGTCTACGGCTGCAGAGAGTCCGTCGACGTTCTTGCCGCCAGCCTGAGCGAAGTGAGGCTGACCGCCGCCACCGCCCTGGATGAGCTTGGCAGCCTCTCGAACCATCTGACCAGCGTTGAGCGAATGGTCCTTCACGAGGTCGTCGCTCATGCAGACGTTGAGCATCGGCTTCTCGTGAGCTACGGTACCTACAACGGCGAGCAGGTTAGCAGGAACAGCCTGACGCAGCTTGAACATGAGGTCCTTGGCAGCAGCCGGCTCCAGTGGGAGGACTGCTGTGATGACCTTCACACCGTTCACCTCGCGTGCCTTAGCGATGAGGTCGTTCTTTGTGCGTTCTACGGCAGCAGCCTGGAACTGCTCGATGTTCTTCTTCATAGCGTCGTGCTCCTCGATGTACTTGCCGATAACACCCTGCAGGTCCTTTGCGTTGTTGAACAGACCGCGGATAGCCTTCAGCATGTCCTCGATGTCGTACATCAGCTCCTCACACTCCTTGCCGGTCTTTGCCTCGATGCGGCGGATGCCGGCAGCTACGCTGCTCTCAGAGATGATCTTGAACATACCGATGCGACCAGTCGACTGTGCGTGGATACCGCCGCAGAACTCGCAGCTCGGACCGAAGCGCACTACGCGTACCTTGTCGCCGTACTTCTCGCCGAAGAGGGCGATAGCGCCGAGCTTCTTAGCCTCCTCGAACGGAGTGTCGCGGTGCTCGTCGAGCGGCAGATCCTGACGGATGAGGTCGTTGACGAGACGCTCTACCTTGCGCAGCTCCTCGTCAGTCACCTTGGTGAAGTGAGAGAAGTCGAAACGCAGCGTTGTGGGCGATACGAACGAGCCCTTCTGCTCTACGTGGTCGCCGAGCACCTGCTTCAGAGCGTAGTCGAGCAAGTGGGTAGCGGTGTGGTTGGCAGCCGAGCCCTCGCGAGCGTCTACGTCTACGCAAGCCATGAAGTCGGCTTCCGGGTTCTTCGGCAGAGCCTTCACGATGTGTACCGACTGTCCGTTCTCGCGCTTTGTGTCGGTGATTGTAACAGTCTCGTCCTCGCTAACGAGCACGCCGGTATCGCCTACCTGACCGCCCATCTCGCCGTAGAATGGAGTGTTGTCGAGCACGAGCTCGAAGTATGTATTCTTCTTCTGTGTCACCTTGCGGTAGCGCAGGATGTGGCACTCGTATTCGGTGAAGTCGTAGCCTACGAACTGCTGTTCGCCCTCGCGCAGGATAACCCAGTCGGAGTTCTCAACAGCGGCAGCGTTGCGTGCGCGGTCCTTCTGCTTCTGCATCTCGGCGTCGAACTCGTCTGCGGCAACGGTGAATCCGTTCTCGCGGCAGATAAGCTCGGTGAGGTCGAGCGGGAAGCCGTATGTATCGAACAGACGGAACGCCTGCACGCCATCAAGCTCTGTCTTGCCCTGCTTCTTCAGCTCGTCCATAGCCGAGTTGAGCATGTTGATGCCCTTCTCGAGAGTGCGCAGGAACGAGTCTTCCTCCTCCTTTATAACGTGGAGGATGAGGTCGTGCTGAGCCTTCAGCTCGGGGAACGCCTCGCCCATCTCGCGTGTCAGAACGGGGATGAGCTTGTAGAGGAAGCCCTCCTTCTGTCCGAGGAAGGTGTATGCGTAGCGCACTGCACGGCGCAGGATGCGACGGATTACGTAGCCAGCCTTAGCGTTAGAAGGCAGCTGACCGTCGGCGATAGAGAACGCTACGGCACGCAGGTGGTCGGCGCATACGCGCATAGCCACGTCGGTCTCCTCCTTCTCACCGTATTTCATGCCAGTGATAGCTTCCTCTTCCTTGATGATAGGCTGGAAGACATCGGTGTCGTAGTTGGAGTGCTTGCCCTGCATAGCGCGCACGAGGCGCTCGAAGCCCATACCGGTATCGATAACGTGCATCGGCAGCGGAACGAGCGAGCCGTTAGCCTTACGCTCGTACTGCATGAACACGATGTTCCAGATCTCGATAACCTGTGGGTCGTCCTTATTCACGAGTTCGCGTCCGGGCACCTTTGCCTTCTCCTCCGGTGTGCGCGAGTCGAGGTGAATCTCCGAGCAAGGACCGCACGGACCCGTATCGCCCATCTCCCAGAAGTTGTCGTGCTTGTTGCCGTTGATGATGTGGTCAGCGGGCACGTGCTTTGCCCAATATGATGCAGCCTCATCGTCGCGTGTGAGTCCTTCTTCCTCCGAACCCTCGAACACTGTCACGTAGAGATCGGCGGGGTTGAGCTTCAACACGTCTACGAGGTACTCCCAAGCGTAGTCGATGGCACCTTCCTTGAAGTAGTCGCCGAACGACCAGTTGCCGAGCATCTCGAACATGGTGTGGTGGTATGTGTCGTGACCTACTTCCTCGAGGTCGTTGTGCTTACCGCTCACGCGAAGGCACTTCTGTGTGTCGGCACGGCGGCGCGGTTCGGGCTCGCGTGTGCCGAGGATGATGTCCTTCCACTGGTTCATACCAGCGTTTGTAAACATCAATGTTGGGTCATCCTTGATTACCATCGGCGCACTCGGCACGATGGTGTGTCCTTTCGACTCGAAGAACTTCTTGAACGAGTCGCGGATTTCATTAGCTGTCATCATATTATATAATATTGTCGTTTTGTTTTTTAATTTCTTTCTAAAACGTTTGCAAAGGTACTTTGTTTTGGTTACTTTTGCAAATAAATTGCAAATAATATGGCATTGAATACCAATAAGAACGTGAAGTTGTACTACTCTATTAAGGAGGTGGCTGCTATGTTCGACATACGAGAGAGCACGCTGCGTTTTTGGGAGACGGAGTTTCCGCATCTGAAGCCCAAGACCGTGGGACAGAACGTGCGCCAATACACGGAGAAGGACATCGAGCAAATTCGCGTGATACACAACCTTGTGAAGGTGCGCGGCTTCAAACTATCGGCAGCACGCAAGATGCTCAACAAGAACCGCACGGGCGTGGACAAGAGTTCGGATATTCTTGCCACACTAATCAGCGTGCGCGACGAGCTGAAGGAGCTGAAGAAGCAACTCGACGGGATGGTGTGATGCATAACGCAAGATGCAGATACTACAGAAACACGAGTTGCATGGCAAACCGTAGGAGGCTACGGCATTCCTGCCGTAGCCATTGCAAACAGTAGTAATAAGTTGCATTTCTATTACTAATGGCTACGGCAGGAATGCCGTAGCCTCCTACGATATGTATCACCAACAAAACTCATCGGACGGCGGACGCAATCCAATCGGGCGGCGGACGCAATCCAATCGGGCGGCGAACGAAATCCGATCGGGCGGCGGACGGAATCCGATTGGGCGGCGTTCGGTGCACGATGGCAATCATAAAGCTTTCACCCTTCCGCCCCACCCTTTACACCGTTAATTTATAAACTAAATCTACAATAAAACAATGAGAAAATTCTTCCTATTGTCTGCCGCTACGCTCCTCTCTGCCGTAGTTTCAGCGCAGACCGTAGCACGTATGGACGACCTGAAACCTGAACAGAAGTCGATGGCTGTAAGCCTCAAGCTCACAGGCGAACTGTCAACGACGGGCAACAGCGACTACCGCCAGTTGCGCGACCTTTGTTTCCAGATGCGCTCCGTAGACCTCAGCGAGGCACAAAGCACTGCAATCCCTAATAACGCATTCCACTCGCGCCACCAACTCGAGCAGATTACGCTGCCAACAGCAGCGAAGTCAATCGGCTCGCAGGCGTTCTTCGCGTGCGACAAGTTGGGCAAGATAATCATTCCGGCTGGCGTTGAGAGCATCGGTGCAGCAGCGTTCTCGGGCTGCACGGCGTTGGAGGAAATCATCATAAAGGGCAATCCACAGATTGGAGAGTACGCTTTCGCACGACTCGCGGGGCTGAAGACCGTGCGCGTCGACTCGAAGGTGCCACCAAAGGCTGACGCTACGGCGTTCTACGGACTCAACCGCCAGAACGTGAAGCTCATCGTGCCGAAGGGCAGCGAAAAACTCTACCGCAAGGCAGCGGGTTGGAGCCTCTTCTTCAGCGACGCTAAGGAGCCGTATCAGGTGAGCAAGCCAGCCGACTGCCTCGTGCCGTTCCCCGTAGAACTGCAACTGCAGAAGGGTGGCAGTTTGAAGGTGAAGACCGCCTGGAACATCATAGCTGCCGACGGACTTGCCAATGAGGCTACGCAAGCACGACGCGTGCTCACAGAGCGCATCGGCAACATCGTGAATAGTCGTCAGCGTGGCACACAGATTACGCTGGCACTCGACAACTCGCTCAGCGACGACGAGGCGTACACGCTCGCTATCAACGCGAAGGGCGTGACGGCGAAGGGCAAGACAGCACGCGGTGTGTTCTACGCGCTTATGACGCTCGACCAACTGCTGCGCGGCAACGGCTCTACAGAGTGTGCCGACGCTATCCCTGCGCTGTTCATCAGCGACAAACCACGCACACATGTTCGCGAACTGATGGTTGACCCAGCTCGTACGTTTATCCCGTTCGAGGATCTGAAGGCTTTTGTGCCCGAGATGGCACGCTACAAACTCAACGCCATGCACCTCCATCTGGTTGACGACCAGGCGTGGCGCATCGAGATAAAGAAATACCCACAGCTCACAACGCAGGCTTCGTCGCGTTGGGGTCAGGACGACATACAGATGCCGTACAAGGGATACTACACACAGGAGCAGATGCGCGAACTCGTGAAATTGGGTGCCGAGTATCACGTAGACATCGTGCCGGAGATTGAGATGCCTGGACACGAGGTTGCTGCCATCAGCGTGTTCCCCGAACTGACATGCCACCAGCGTCAGGTGCCGGTGCGCACAACCTGCGGCGTGTCTAACGAACTGCTCTGCCCAGGCAACGACTTCACATACGAGTTCCTTGGCAATGTATTCAAGGAGATTGTGGACATATTCCCGTCAAAGTATATACACCTCGGTGGCGACGAGGCTGGCAACCCGGCACTCGACTGCTGGACCGACTGCCCGAAGTGTCAGGCACTGAAGCAGAAGCTCGGCATCAAGACCACCGACCGCTCTGAGAACTGGCGTCTGCAGGGCTATCTGTTCGACCGCATGATTGAACTGCTGCGCGACAAGTACGGCAAGACACCAATGTTCTGGTACGAATCCGACTTTAAGGAAATTCAGCCCGGCTGCGTAACCTTCGCTTGGCGCAGCGGACAGACGCAGGAGGCGCTCGACGCTGCCGTGCGCAACAACGCACGCATCATGCTCTGCCCTGGCGAGCACTGCTACTTCGACTACCCAATGTCAAAGGGCGACATGCCGGAGGTAAACTGGGGTATGCCTGCAACAACCTTGCAGGATGCCTACTCGCTCGACCCGGCGTGGGGTATGGACGAGAAGTTTGAGCAGAACAACCTCTTCGGTGTGGCTGGCACACTCTGGAGCGAGTGCATCCCGACCGTTGAGCGCATCTACTACCAGGCTTACCCACGCGCCATCGCTCTCGCCGAAGCCGGCTGGACAAAGCAGCAGAACCGCTCATGGGAAGGCTTCCTCACCCGCTTGAAGCCAACAATGAAAGACATGATGCGCCGTGGCATCACATGCTCGCTCGAAGTGAACGGCGAGAAGTAGGTCACGAAAGTACACTTTTTATGCCTTCTCTGGCAAAAACGCATAAAAAAATCCGCAATGCTAATCAACAAGCATTGCGGATTTTATATTTATAATATCTGTAACACCTCTTTGAGGTCTTCAATCTTCTTTAGCTCATCCATGATGACGCTAACCTCGCTGCGATCGTGAACGCGAATCTCAATGGTGCCGTCGAAGATACCATCCTCACTCGAGATTGTGATGCGGTGCATATTGACATCGAGTTTGTCAGATATGACCTCCGATATCTCGCGCAGCATACCCTTGCGGTCGATGCCACGCAACTCGATTGTAGCATCGAAGAACATCACCTTATGCATATCCCACTTCGCATCAAGGATGCGGTTGCCAAAGCTTGCCTTCAACTTTGAAGCCACGCTGCAGTCGCGACGGTGAATTTCTATGCGGTTCTTGTTATCTATGTATCCCATGATGTCATCGCCCGGTATGGCGTGGCAGCATGTTGGGAAGATGTATTGCGATATATTCTCCTCATTGATAACGACAGGCTTCTTCTTATTAAAGCCCTCGCCAACAACAAACAGTTGGGGCTTCTTACCCTCCTTATTATCGCCCTTCTTGAGAAACGGCACGAACTTGCGCCAACCGCCATTTTGATCGGTTTTACGTTCACGCAGTTCGTCTAAATCCTTATCACCGAGCAAGACAGAACGTTTACCGAGCATCAAGAAGAGGTCCTCATGCTTCTTCGCCTCGTGCAGATCGCAGAGTTTATTGAGCACGGGGGTAGTCATCTCAAGCTCGTTCTTGCGCAACCACTCATCAAGTATCTGTTCGCCACGTTTCTGCAACTCGCGATTGTCGCGACGCAATATCGCCATAATCTTCTGCTTCGCTTTCGCCGTAAACACGAAGTTTATCCACGACGCCTGCACATGCTGCGACTTAGAGGAGAGTATCTCCACCTGATCGCCGCTCTGCAGCTTGTGGCTCAGTGGCACGAGTTTGTGGTTCACCTTTGCGCCGATGCAGTGCGAACCGAGGAAGGTGTGTATCTGAAAAGCGAAGTCGAGAGCCGTACACTGCGCAGGCATTGTCTTTATTTCGCCCTTCGGTGTGAACACGAATATCTCGCTTGCAAAGAGGTTAAGCTTGATGGTATCGAGGAAATCCATTGCGTCGGGTTGTGGGTCGTCGAGGATTTCCTTGATAGTAGAGAGCCAGTTGTTGAGTTCCGAATCTTCATCAACAGTCTCTACGCTCGACTCCAGTCCCTGCTCCTTATACTTCCAGTGGGCAGCGAAGCCCTGCTCTGCCACCTCGTCCATGTGGTCGGAACGTATCTGCACCTCTATCCACTTGCCCTGCTTCGACATGAGCGTCACGTGCAGAGCCTGATAGCCGTTTGCCTTCGGGTGGTTCACCCAGTCGCGCAAACGGTCGGGGTGCGACTTATATATCTGACTGATTGCGACGTATATTTTGAAGCACTCGTTGATTTCCTCCGAGCGTTCCTTCGGCGTATAAATTATACGTACAGCAAGAATATCGTAGATTTCGTCGAAGGTGACGTGCTTGTTCTGCATCTTATTCCAAATAGAATAAGGACTCTTAACACGCGCCTTCAGATCATACTTGATGCCCATCTTGTCGAGGGCAGCACGTATCGGAGCGGTAAAGTTCTCAAAGAGCACATCGCGCTGCGCTTGCGTATCTGCAAGTTTTCCTTTTATATAATCGTATTCCTCCGGATGTTCATAGCGGAACGAGAGGTCTTCAAGTTCGGTCTTTATCTTGTTCAAACCTAAGCGGTTGGCAAGCGGAGCATAGATGTAAAGCGTTTCGCCTGCAATCTTATACTGCTTATTGGCAGGCTGCGATTGTAGCGTGCGCATATTGTGCAGACGGTCGCATATCTTGATAAGGATGACACGTATGTCGTCGCTCATCGTGAGCAGCAACTTCTTGAAGTTCTCTGCCTGCGCCGATGCCTTGTCGCCGAAGATGCCGCCCGAAATCTTTGTCAGTCCGTCTACAATCTGCGCAATCTTCTCGCCAAAGATGTTCGAGATATCCTCTACGGTGTAGTCGGTGTCCTCCACAACATCGTGCAAGAGTGCGGCGCAGATACTTGTAGAGCCGAGTCCCATCTCCTCTACGGCGATGCGAGCCACGACGATAGGGTGCATAATATATGGTTCGCCCGACAACCGGCGCACACCTTTGTGCGCCTGTCGTGCGAAGTTGAACGCCTTTGTTATTATGTCTACCTTCTTTCGGTGACGCGATGCCACGTATATATCAAGTACTTCCTTGAAGGCTTGTTCAATCATTTGGTCATCAGCAAGCTCACGCTGCTTGTCTTTCAGATTTTGGTCGTCCATGATTTAGGTCTCCTATATATTAATAAGGTATATATATGTATGCAGCAGTAGGAAGACTTCCGTATCATTACTACTTGACGCGGAGCTTCTTGCCTGCACGGATATTAGTACCGCTGATTTTATTCAGTCGCTTCAGTTTGCTCACTGTTGTTCCACTACGACGTGCGATTTCAGAGAGTGTGTCGCCTTGGCGTATAGTCACGCTCCTACTACGACCATTCGAGCCTCTACGTGTTCTCGATTTGCTGTGTCTACCTCTGCCTTTAGAGCGGTATGACACGGTTGGGGTCTCTGTGTTCACAGCCACCTCAAGTCGTTTTGTGAGCAGTTCGTCAGGGCGATAGGCGTAGATAGAGTCTTCGTTATCGATGAAGTTGCCCACCATAGCCACGGGCAGACGCAGTGCTGACGGTTTCGTTCTGCCGTTAACCACATTGCGACGATACTGCGGGTTGAGTTGCTTCACCTGGTCGACATCCATACCAAGCACCTTAGCTACCTGCTCGAAGTGTACATCGCGGTTGACTACCACGGTGTCGGTCTTCACGGGCAAGTCGGCACGCATCGGACAGATGTTGTGCTCGCAGTAGTAGTTCATAATATAGTTGGCGGCGATGAACGCCGGAACATAGCCACGGGTCTCCTTCGGCAGATAAGGATAGATGCGCCAATAGTCCTTCTCGCCGTTTGAGCGATGGATAGCTCGGTTAATGGCTTCTGGTCCGCAGTTGTAGGCTGCTATTACAAGGTTCCAATCGCCAAATATCTTATAGAGGTCGCGCAGGTAGTGAGCTGCGGCGTACGATGCACGCACGGGGTCGCGACGCTCGTCGACAAGCGAGTTCACCTCCAAGCCATACTTCTTGCCGGTTGTAATCATAAACTGCCACAGACCAGTGGCACCGACGCGCGAAACGGCGTTCGGGTTGAGTGCCGACTCTATCACTGGCAGATATTTCAGTTCGAGCGGCAAGCCGTAAGACTCGAGTGCCTCCTCGAATATAGGCATATAGAAGTTCTGTGCGCCGAGCATAACGCTCACCGAGCGGCGCAAGCGTCCGCTGTAACGGTCTATGAACTTCTGTACGACATCATTGTATGGCATCTCAATGATTGTCGGCATACGGCTCAGACGTTCTTTATACACCTCCGCACTATACACGGGGTTCACATCGGGCATGTTGCAGTCGAAGTTAACATGCAGATAGGTCTTGCTATTGTAGTTGTTGAGCAGACTATCATAATCGTTGGTAAGTGCCTCGGGCAGGTCGATAACCTCCTGCTTGCCATGAGCATCGGTTATAACGATTTCGTCGTCATTATTCTCGCTCTGCGCGAGAGCCTGACTGGTAAAGCCGAAAAATGCTGCGGCTATAAGTATCAGTGATTTATTCATATTCGTTTGTTTGTCTTTAGAAATTCAGGCTACAACTCAATCCCAAGCTATTAGCCTTGAACGGATTTCTTTCGCGGTCGTTGTTGAGTATCGTAGGCTCCACCCTCAAGCTCAAGTCTTTCGAGATATCGAACTCGGAGAGCGATGCATCGACGTAGGCATCGATGATGGAGAGTGCGTAGACTCCCACCAAGCAGAAGAAGCTCAGGTCGCGCCAACGACGAAACTTGTCCTTACGTTTCTTGAAGAGTTGCTGATAGCGTTGTATGTTTGTCTCGTCAATCTTCGCTCCGAGATGCAAGAACTGATTATAGCTCTGCGTGTTCGGGTCGTCGTCCATCAAGTCGAGATACGCTTGCGAATAGTCGGAATACATCTGGTTGTTCCAACGCATGGCATAGGCGCAACCAACGAATCCGCCATACACGATCGGCAGTTTCCAATACTTGCGGTTGTATATCTGTCCGGCACCGGGTAGGACAATAGCGAGCCACATTGCACGCTTCGGGTTGGGTCGCCACGTGCTCCAGTCGCGCTTAGGCTTACCTATGATGGTGTCACTGGCTACGAAGATACTATCGGCTTTTATAGACGTGAACTGAACATCCATACTATCAGCTACGACCTGCTCTTGCGCCTTTGCCGTTGTACCGAACAGCAGCAGAAACGCAGTAAGTGTCAATGTTTGTAATATATATGTAATGTCCTTTTTCACTATTCTTCTTTATGATTTGTTTATCTACAAGTAACGCACAGAACGTTTACTTCATCTTATCGAACACAGCCATGATATGCTCCAACTCCTCTTCGTTGGCGAAAGGAATGGTTATCTTTCCATTGCCTTTCGGCGAGCATGTCATCTGCACTTTCGTTTGCAAGAATTCGGAGAGGTGGGTGCGCAGCGCGTTGTACTCCTCTGGAAGCTTCGACTTTGCCACAATCTTCTTCGAGCCACTGTTCACGTCCTCTCCATTCTTCAGCATCTGCGCCATCTCCTCCACCTTGCGTACGGAGTAGCCGTTCTTGAGCACTTCGTTGAAGAGCTTTATCTGCAACGATGGCGAATCGATTGCCAAGATGGCACGAGCATGTCCCATGTCTATCTCTTTCTTCTGCAGGGCTATCTGCACCTGAGCCGGCAGACGGAGCAGACGCAGATAGTTGGTAATGGCTGTGCGGCTCTTTCCTACACGCTCCGACACCTTCTCTTGCGTCATTCCGTCGGCATCGAGCAGATGTTCGTAGGCGAGTGCTATCTCTATGGCATTGAGGTCTTCGCGTTGTATATTCTCAACGAGAGCCATCTCCATAACGTTCTCGTCGGCGATGGTGCGTATGTAAGCCGGAATCGCTGTGAGTCCTGCCATCTGCGAAGCACGCCAACGACGCTCGCCGGCGATAATCTGGAAGCGGTCGTCAGACACCTGACGCAGCGTGATAGGCTGAATAATACCTATCTCACTGATGCTGTTAGCCAACTCCTGCAGTGCTTCAGGGTCGAAGTCGCGTCGGGGCTGATTGGGGTTTGCTTCTATCTGGCTGAGCGGAATTTCATTGATTGTGGACGTACCTTGCGTGCGCACACCACCGGTGTCGATAAGAGCGTCGAGTCCGCGTCCGCCTTCTATCTCGTCGAGTCCGCGTCCTAATACGCTTCTATTGTATTTCTTGTGTACTGCCATCGTCTTGTTTGTTTACTCTTTTTTCGTTTTTGTTGATTATTTCCTTGGCGAGTGCCAAGTGGTTCTTCGACCCTGCCGAGTCGGCATCGTAAAGTATTACGGGGAGTCCATGGCTCGGACTCTCGCTGAGCTTAACGTTGCGTTGTATGACAGTCTTGAACACAAGTTCTTGGAAGTGTCGCTTCACCTCGTCGTATATCTGATTGGCGAGGCGCAGACGACTATCGTACATGGTGAGCAGGAAGCCTTCTATCTCCAACGCCGGATTGAGCTTGCTCTTTATAATCTTAATGGTGTTGAGGAGCTTTGTAATGCCTTCGAGTGCGAAGTACTCGCACTGCACGGGAATGATGACCGAGTCGGCTGCGGTGAGGGCATTCACAGTGATGAGTCCGAGCGACGGACTGCAGTCGATAAGTATATAGTCGTAGTCGTCGCGTATCTGGTCGAGCATATTCTTGATAACGCGCTCGCGGTTCTTCAGGTTGAGCATCTCTATCTCAGCTCCAACGAGGTCAATATGACTGGGAATGACATCGAGCCCGTTGATATCGGTAGTGTAGACAGCATCGTGTACGTCAGCATGATCGATGATGCACTCGTAGAGCGAGCAGTCAATCTCCTTGATGTCCACACCAAGTCCGCTCGACGCATTTGCCTGCGGGTCTGCGTCCACCACGAGCACCGTCTTTTCGAATGTAGCGAGCGATGCTGCCAAGTTTATTGTTGTTGTTGTCTTGCCTACGCCACCTTTTTGGTTGGCCAATGCTATTATCTTTCCCATTTGAAGTCAAAATTATTCGGCAAAGGTACATATTTTATATGAGAATAGGCGCGTTTAAACCTTTTTTCGTACTTTTGCATAAGAAATAAAACCAAAATTATGAATACGAAAAAGCCATTAATACTGATTTCTAACGACGACGGCTATCATGCCAAGGGTATAAACTCGCTCATTGACATGCTGCGCGACATTGCCGACATCATCGTATGCGCTCCCGAATCGGCTCGATCGGGCTTCGCCACGGCGTTCTCTGCCACAATTCCGCTACGCCTCAAGCTGCGCCGCGACGAGGTAGGTATGCAGATGTGGTCGTGCAACGGCACACCGGTCGACTGCGTGAAGATTGCGCTGCAGGAGCTATTCGCAGACCGCCTACCCGACATGATTTTGGGCGGCATCAACCACGGCGACAATGCTTCGGTAAATGTTCACTATAGTGGCACAATGGGTGTGACACTTGAGGGTTGCATGAAGTACATCCCGTCTATCGGTTTCTCGCTCTGCGACTTCTCTTCGGATGCCGACTTCGAGCCGCTGCGCCCGTATGTGCGTCAGATTGTGCAAAAGGTGCTCAGCGAGGGTCTGCCTAAGGGCGTGTGCCTGAACGTAAACTTCCCGAAACTCACTAAGTTTAAGGGCATAAAAGTATGTCGCATGGCTATGGGCACATGGTACAACGAATGTGTAAAACAGCGCCATCCGCACGGCTACGACTACTATTGGATGACTGGCTCATACCGCAACGACGAGCCGGAGCAGGAGGACACCGACAACTGGGCGCTCACGCATGGCTACATATCCATCACACCGACACGCATCGACGTTACGGATTATGACCTGCTGCGCAACTGGCAAAACAAGTTTTGAGAAAAGTAAAAAGGTAAAAAAGTAAAAAAGTAAAAGGGTAAAAAAGCCCTTCCAATCCTTGGCTTAGGAAGGCCTAAAGAGGCTTAGTTCGGCTTAAACGCCACCTGCCCTCGGCTTAAACACCACCTAAAAAAAAACATGAAATACTACTTAATCGTTGGCGAGGCATCGGGCGACCTCCACGCCTCGCATCTTATGAAAGCTCTGCTCAAGGAAGACCCCACAGCGGAGTTCCGTTTCTTCGGTGGCGACCTGATGTCGGCTGTCGGAGGCACACGTGTGCGCCACTACCGCGATTTGGCGTATATGGGCATCATCGCCGTACTGCTCCACTTGCGCACCATTCTGCGCAACATGGCGTTTTGCAAGCGCGACATCGTGGAGTGGCAGCCCGACGTAGTGATACTTGTTGACTATCCGGGCTTCAACCTGAAGATTGCAAAGTTCGTGCACAACAACACGCACATCCCCGTTTATTATTACATCTCACCGAAGATATGGGCATGGAAGGAGTATCGCATCAAGGAGATTAAGCGCAACGTCGACGAACTGTTCTCTATTTTGCCGTTCGAGGTGCCGTTCTTCGAACAGAAGCACCACTACCCCATCCATTACGTAGGCAACCCTACTGCGGAGGAGGTAAGACAGTTCCAGGCTACATACAACGTAGACGATGCCTCCTTCCGCCGTCAGCATGGGCTCGATGCGCGTCCCATCATAGCGTTACTCGCCGGCAGTAGAAAGCAGGAGATAGCGGGCACACTGCCACAGATGATTGCTGCTGCACAGCGCTTCGCCGACTACCAGCTTGTGCTTGCTGCGGCACCAGGCATCGAACCCGAGTTCTACGACGCACACATCAGCGGAAGCGACGTGCGCGTGGTGCGCGGTGAGACCTACGCCCTGCTTTCTCATGCCCACACGGCACTCGTCACGAGTGGCACGGCTACGCTCGAGACAGCACTTTTCCGCGTTCCGCAGGTGGTGTGCTACAACACCGCGCTGCCCAAACTGGTGGGACTGCTGCGCCCGTTGGTGCTGAAGGTGAAATACGTGTCGCTTGTCAACCTCATCGCCGACCGCGAGGTGGTGCCCGAATTAGTGGCTAACACGTTCTCAGAAGCTAACGTAGCCGAGCAACTCACACGCCTGCTTCCCGACGGCGAGCCACGCCAGCAGATGCTTGCCGGCTACGAGGAGGTATGGCAGAAGATTGGTGCAGACAGTCCGTCGGAGCGCACTGCGAAAGAGATACGCTTAAAAGTAAAAAAGTAAAAGAGTAAAAAGGTAAAAAGGTAAAAAAAAATAAAAAGGTAAAATGCACAACTGCATTTTACCTTTTTACTTTAGAACCGTGCCAAGACTTTTACATATACTTCTTTACGAACTCCAGCACTCTGTGCGTGTACTCCTCTTTATAGTCGCCATACGCATCGGCGTGCTTGCTGCCGTGTGCTATCCAGAGTGCCTTAGGCTGCGGTTTCGCCTCGTAGAGCGGATACACCATCCAGGTGGGCACAAACGTATCGTTGTCGCCGTGTATAAAAAGCATCGGCTTCTGGCACTTCGCCACCTGCTTCAGTGGCGATGCCTCATTGAAGTTCCAGCCGTACTTAACCTGCACAAGCCACGAGGCAGTGTACATCAGTGGGAAGTCGGGTAACGAGAAGCGGGCAGATATTTCGTTCGAGAACTCGTCCCACACGCTCGTATATCCACAGTCCTCCACGAAGCACTTCACATACTGCGGTGTCTGTTCGCCACTGACGCACATCGTCGTAGCGGCACCCATCGAGATGCCGTGCACCACAAGGCGCATCGAGTCGGCTTCGGTGCGGAACAGTCCGGGTGCCAGGCTTATCCAGTGCAGCACGTCGAGGCGATCCTTCCATCCCATCTGTATTGCGTCGCCGTCGCTCTGTCCGTGCGCATAGAGGTCGGGCAGCAGCACGTTAGCCCCAAGCTCACGATTGTAGATGCGTGCGATGGGCAACATACGTGTGGCGTTGTCACAATAGCCATGCACAAGCACGGCGGTGCGCCCTTTCGCACGTGGCGAACGAACAAACAAAGCATGGGCACGCTTACCCGTTGTGGGCATCACAACGAACGTATCGCGCAATGCGCCTACGGCTTGCAAGCTGTCGAGCCACGACTTCAGTTCGGGGAAGCGCTTCTCAATCTGTGCCAAGTCGGAGTTGCGCTCGCGCTCAGCACTCACGAGAGCATAGTCGACGAGGTAGAACGAAGCTGCGGTGACGATGCCTAACAACAGTGCAATACTCGCACCGAGGCTTATCAATAGTTTTTTATGTTTCATACGCTCCTACATTACTTCAAGTACGGCTTCAGCACCTCCACCCACTTCAGGTATCCCTTGCCGAGCAGGTGCAGTCCGTCGTTGGTGTACTCCGGGTTCATCACGTCGGTAGAAGGCGTTACGAGCGACTTGTACACGTCGATGTATGTAACGCCGTGGCGTGCGGCAACAGCCTTTATCTTTGCATTGAGCGCAGGAATATTCTTCTTACGGTCCATATGACCAGAAAACTTGTTGAACTTCGGATTCACGGGGAACACACTCTGCACGTAAAGCTTCGTCGCAGGCGACTCGCGCTTCACGCGCTCCACAATTTTCTCCACGTTCTTCACAATCTCGTCCATGCTCTTGCCACGCGCAAAGTCGTTGGTACCGATGAGCAGGAATATCTTCGCCGGCTTGCCCTTTGTCACAGTGCTCAGACGGTCGAGTACGCCTTGGGTTGTATCGCCACTGATACCGCGGTTCTTGGCGTGCGGATTGCCCAGCAGCTCTGCCCACTCGCCACCGTTGGTGATGCTATTGCCGAGGAAGATGATGTCGCTCTTGCTGGTAGGCAGCGCCTCAAACAGAGTGGCACGCTGATAATAGAATGTGGAGTGTTTCTGCTCCTGAGCCTGCATCGTGCACGCACAGAACAGACTCAACATAACGATTAGCTTCTTCATAGTTGTACTTTTATTGTTACGCTACGCTCAAGTTGGTGCAGCAATCGAATTGAAACGTTTATTTAACTCTAACGACAAAAGTACTAATAAAAATCGAAAGCGACTATGTTTTTTGCATCCTTTTGTGCAAAAAACACAACTACGAGGAAGACTTATTCGACAAAAATACGTAACTTTGCAAGCGTTAAATCAAAGTGTAACTAATTTATGGACGACTATCACGCGGAAAACCCGAATTTGTAATGCAGGAGGACGCTCTCACAATGCGGTCTCCCAAGCATCGTTTAACCCAAGGAGACAGCTTTATGAGAACATACTGGAACACCAATTCTACCCTCAAACAAATCGAAGAGTGGCAGCCGAACTGCTGGATACAAGTTACATGTCCAACAGAAGAAGACCAGCAATTGCTGGAAGACGAGTTTAACATACCCGATTATTTCCTTTCCGACATCAGCGATACCGACGAACGTGCCCGCTACGAGTACGACGACGGCTGGATGCTCATCATCCTTCGTATCCCATACGTGAAGGAGATACGCTCACGTACGCCGTACACCACCGTGCCGCTCGGCATCATCCACAAGCGCGACGTGACCATCACCGTGTGCTACTACGAGACGAACATGATGATCGACTTCGTGTCCTACCACCAGAAGCGCGGCGAGGGATTTACCGACTATGTTGACATGACATTCCGACTCTTCCTCTCTTCTGCCGTGTGGTATCTGAAACGCCTGAAGCAGATTAACACGCTCATCGAGAAAGCGAAGCACAACCTCGACCACAACGTGAACAACGAGTCGCTCATAGCACTCTCGCGTCTGCAGGACTCACTCACCTACTTCGTCACATCTATCCGTGGCAACGAGACCCTGCTCGCCAAACTGAAGTTCAAGCTGCAGGTGGACGAACTGGATGCCGACCTCATCGAGGACGTAAACATCGAGATGTCGCAGGCTCGTGAGACGACGAACATCTACTCCGACATCCTCGAATCGACGATGGACACCTACTCATCCATCATCAACAACAACATGAACACCGTGATGCGTACACTCACCTCCGTGTCAATCATCATGATGTTGCCCACGCTCATCTCCTCATTCTTCGGAATGAACCTCATCAACGGCATGGAAGAATACCCGTTCGGCTTCATCGTGGCGATACTTATCTCGGTGATAATATCAGCCCTTTCGTGGATTATACTGCGACATAAGCGACTGCTTTAAAGCAAAATGCAAAAATAAATTGCGTTTTTTGTCGCTATTCAAAATATTTTATTTAAGTTTGCAGTCTATAATAAATAATGTGAGGATGTGGCTTCGCGCCACATTCGTGTGAATTACCCTTATCATAAACTTAAAACAGTTAAATGATGGACTCTCAAGAAAACGCCCTGTTGCAAGGTGCACAAGAAGAGCAGAACGTGGAGCAGACTGCCGTAGAGCAGACCGCTGCAGCCGACGTTCAGCAAGTAGAGAACACAAAAGTCTACAAAACTAAACAAGAAGTCGTTGACCGCCTGAAGGAAATCGTCGCAAGCGACGAAGCTCCAGTTAAGGAGGAAATTGACCTTTTAAAGACAGTATTCTACAAACTCCACATCGCAGAGCGTGAAGCACGCCTGAAGGAATACATCAACGGCGGTGGAAACCCTGAAGTTTATCAGGTTTTGCCCGACGAAACCGAGGAAACTTTCAAGGCGCAAATGGCTGTAATCCGCGAGAAACGTGCGCAGATTATGCAGCAGCAGGAGGCTGAAAAGCAAGCCAACCTGGAGAAGAAACTCGAAATAATTGAGAAAATCAAAGCCATGGCTACATCGCCCGACGAGGCAGGCAAGTCGTTCGGTGAGTTCAAGGAGCTGCAGCAGCAGTGGAAGGACATCAAGAACGTGCCGGCTGACAAGGCTAACGAGCTTTGGCGCAACTACCAGTTATATGTAGAGCAGTTCTACGACCTGCTCAAGCTCAACTCTGAGGCTCGCGAGTACGACTTCAAGAAGAACCTCGAGCTGAAGACAAAGCTCTGCGAGGCAGCTGAAAAGCTCGCCGACGAGGAAGACGTAATCAGCGCTTTCCACCAGCTTCAGGAGCTCCACCAGCAGTACCGCGAGATCGGACCAGTGGCTAAGGAGCTGCGCGAGGAGGTATGGGCACGCTTCAAGGCTGCATCTACCGTAATCAATAAGCGCCACCAACAGCACTTCGAGGATCTCCGCGCTAAGGAGGAGGAGAACCTCGCACGCAAGACTGCCCTCTGCGAGAAGGTGGAGGAACTCTGCAAGACCGACAACAAGGGTGCTGCCGACTGGGAGAAGCACTCTAAGGAGATTATCGACATACAGAACGAGTGGAAGACCATTGGCTTCGCTCCGCAGAAGATGAACGTGAAGATATTCGAACGCTTCCGCGCTGCCTGCGACGACTTCTTCGGACGCAAGGCTGAATACTTCAAGGCACTCAAGGCTACCTTCTCAGAGAACATCGAGAAGAAGAAGGCACTTGTAGAGAAGGCGCAGGCACTCGCCGACAGCACCGACTGGAAGGCAACAAGCGACAAGCTCATCGCGCTGCAGAAGGAGTGGAAGACCATTGGCATGGTTCCGAAGAAGCTCGGCGACCAGCTCTGGCAGGACTTCCTCGGCGCATGCAACAAGTTCTTCGAGGCTCGCAACGCAGCCGGCGCTGGTCAGCGCAACGAGGAGCACGCCAACCTTGAGAAGAAGCAGGGCATCATCGAGCAGCTGAAAGCACTCGCCGAGAACGCTGCCGAAGCTACACGCGAGAAGGTGCAGGCACTCACCGAGGAGTACAACAAGGTGGGACACGTGCCGTACAAGGAGAAGGATAAGCTCTACGAGGCTTATCACGAAGTGCTCGACCGCATCTACAAAGAGCTGAACATCTCTACAAAGCGTCGCCGTCTGAACGACTTCAAGGCTAACATCAAGAACGTGGCAAAGCGTGGCGAAGAGGCTCTCGACAACGAGCGTGGACGTCTGGTTCGCCGCTTCGACCAGCTCAAGCAGGAGATACAGACCTACGAGAACAACCTCGGTTTCCTCAACGCAAGCTCCAAGAAGGGCAACAGCCTCATCGACGAGATGAACCGCAAGGTGCAGCACCTGCGCGACGACCTCGAACTGGTTCGCCAGAAGATAAAGGCTATCGACGCAGAAAACAAGTAAGTAAAATGCCTAAAGAGGCTTAAGAAGGCTTAGTTCGGCTTAAACGCTGCCTTAAGCAGGCTTAGAAAGGCTTAGCCCCCCAACAAACAAAAGCAAAAAAGGAGTCAACGATTGTTGACTCCTTTTTTGCTTTTTACTATTTCTTCATATCCTTATCCACCATTGCCGCGACGCACGAGTCCGACCACACATTCTCGGCGGTCTCAATCATATCGAGCACCGTGAAGACGGGCAGTATAACACCCATTATCGCAACCGGCGCACCCACGCCCGACATCAGCGAGAGCGTGAGGAAGAAGCAGCCCATCGGCACTCCGGCGTTGCCGATGGCAGCCACCACGGAGATGAACAGCCAAAGCAGCATCACGGGCAGCGACAGCTCCACACCGCCGTTCTGCATCACGAAGAGCGATGTCACGAAGATGAACGCAGCACAACCGTTCATGTTGATGGTTGTGCAGATGGGCAGCACGAAGCGCGCCACCTTGCTGTCCACGCCGAGTCGCTCCTCCGAGGTCTGTATCGTCACGGGCAGCGTGGCAGCCGAACTTTTCGTAAACAGAGCCATGAGCACAGCCGGCATCATGCGGCGCATAACGTGCACAGGGTTGAGTCCGCGAGCCACGAGGAACAGTGGCAGCACCACGAAGAACTGCAGCATATTACCACCCAATATCACGGCTACGTACTTGCCTATCGATGCCACCACCATGCCTGCCGACACCTCTGCCGACAGCTGCGCAGCGAACGCCACGATGCCAACAGGCAGCACAGCGATAAGCCAGCGGATGAGCCTTGACACTACCTCCTGCAGCGCACTCAGTCCGCGCATAAGCAGCACCTTGTTATCCCCCTCGGGCATCTTCGCCAACGCCAAGCCCACAGCCACGGCTATGAGCAGCACCGACAGCACATTGCCCTCAATAAACGGGCGCAGGAAGTTGTCGGGCACGATGCCAATCATATAGTCGAAGTACGACCCATTGGTCACCTCCTGCGGTACGCCGTCACCCAAACGGCTACTCTTCACCATCTCCATCGGCAAGTTGTCGGGCGAGATGATGATATAGAGCACCATGCCCACAGCAGCTGCAGCGATGGTGGTGAGCAGCGTATAGCTGATGGTATGGCGGAATATGCGACGTGTTTCGCGCTGCATACCGAACGTTGCGAGTGTTGTTGTCACAGCGAGTGCTATGGTCGGCACAGCTATAAACTGGAAGAGACGTGTGAAGATGGTAGCCACAAAGTTAGCCATCGTGTTCACCCACTCCACGCCGAGCAATCCGAGGCACGAGCCCACGACCAATGCGCCAAGCCATAGCCAGAAGTTCTGTCCTCCGCCGCAGCAAGTGTGTTTTGTTTCTGTTTTGTTGTTCATTCTAATCTTTAAAAGAAAGGGTTATTAAACGGTTTTCTTATTTCAGCGCTTCGCCTTGAAGAACTCGGTCATAAGCGTTCGACATTCTTCCTCCAGAACGCCGCTCACCACCTCGCACTTCGGGTGCAGCGCCTTCGGAGCGAAGGCGCGGAAACCGCGTTTCTCGTCGCTCGCGCCGTAAACCACGCGTCGCACTTGCGCCCAGCCCAAGGCACCGGCGCACATGATACAAGGCTCTACGGTGACGTAGAGCGTGCAGTCGGTGAGATACTTTCCACCGAGCTGATTAGCAGCCGATGTTATCGCCTGCATCTCGGCGTGTGCCGTCACGTCGCCAAGTGTCTCCGTGAGGTTATGCGCACGCGCAATGATGCGGTCGCCAGCCACGACAACCGCGCCCACGGGTATCTCCCCCTCGTCGCGTGCCGCCTCTGCCTCCACCAGAGCACGACGCATAAACTGCTCGTCCTTCTTCTGCTGTTCTGTATTCTCCATATCGTTTTATGTCTTCAAGTGGATACCTAATAAGTACATCGTAGATACTTAATATACACATCGTAGATACTAAGTCACTAAAAAAGTGAATACAAAGATAATGCAAAAGAAAGACAACACAAAATAAGTGGTACTTATTTTTTTTATAATATAAGTACCACTACCGCATACCAACCTACTTACTTTCAACAATTTTAGCGATTCTAACGCTTACTTCATACAACAGGTATAAAGGAATCGTTACCAACACAAGTGTCATCAAATCAGGAGGTGTCATAATTGCAGCAACAATCATAATAACGATTACAGAGAGCGCACCTGCAACAACCCTATAATACGAAATAACATTCGACGAAGCACTTCTAAATGTCCGCCGAATGTCATTAAGTCAGGAATATTTTCCTTAGTCATTTAAACATATAAGTTACAATAATGAATGCCAAATACAACAACCATTAATCCTATTAGCAGCAGTTTTATTAATAAAATATATGAAGTCTTGTCACTTATATAATTCCAAGCAGAGGCTGCTTTTTTAGGTTCTAATTTCCCAAATCGAACATACTTGTGTAAAACTCGTGCGATGTGTTGCATTATAAAGCGATACACCATTTCGATAGACAAGTATAGAATACAAAGGAAAATAACGATATAAAATTGCTTCTTTTCTAAATTCGTTTCTGTTGTAAACATTGCTGCCCATGAAGACCCAAACAAGGCATAGACGATTCTTTCTGCATGTTTATTGAATAGCCTTGAATTTTCTGCGATATACGAAGCTAAGTTATTTTGTAAACTTTCCATTTTCATTTTGGGGAATAACGACGGTAACCGCTTTATTCTTGTCTATTGTATATTTATCCTTTTGGTCTAATAATGGTGAACTTTTGGGATTATCCAGTATTAACATTCTGTCAATAATATTTTTCTTTTTACCTTCTGGAGTTTTAACCGTAACTCTTATCTCTAATGGTTCACTATTGGGTACTGTTCCTGGATAAATCTGAGGAGGTGGATTATTAAAAAAATCACAAAATATACAGTTTCCCTTATTATTATCTATAAAATCTTCTAACTTTCCTATGCCTTCCATCGCTTTATCATAGTCTTTATACAATAAAGCAGTTTTTATTTCGTCCTTTAAGGTTCGGAGTTTATTTAAATCATTCTTCTTCATAAAATCATCTTGCCAACTTATAGTTCATCCATTCATTCTTTACGGAATCAGAGAAAATTATTGTGGGAGTTTGTGGTTTCCGATTTATCACGATAGACTGGCGTCTTACATTTGTAGTGATATACTCAGATAATTCTCCTAAAGAGCATTTTCCTTTTGTCTCATTCAGTTTTTTCAAAAGGAAATAGGTAAATAGACCATGGGCTTTCTCATTATATGGATAAGCGGTTTCTTCCCCTGATGATGCTGTGAGAACAATAAGTTTGCCCATAGGTTTTTGTTCTTTGGCTTTAATTGCAACACCACGAGCCGAAGCCAACATACCATTACCTCTCTGTGCTCCACTAAAGCAAGCATCCATAAATACGATTACAGACTTAGCATTAAGTTCGCCCAATTCTTTGTAAAGCCTTGCCAGAGGGAAGCACACCTCTGTTGATTTGCCGTCAGCGTCGGTAGGAAGCAGATATGCTGTTTGGTCTTTCTCGTTAGGTATACCATGTCCAGCATAATAGAAGATGACATTCATGTCGCCGTTATAAGCATTGGCAATCTCTTTAATGTCATTGAGAGCCGAGAGCATAGAACCAAATGTAGCATCCTTATATTTACGAATGTTTTGCATGGGTATACCAAGTGTCTTTTGGCAATATTGCGCAAATATGTTCATGTCGTTATTGGCAAACGCAACCTTAGGCACAAGGTTGTAGTTCTCGTTGCCTATAGCAATGACAAATGTGTTCGACTGTAATGATGCTGTTTGTGGAATGTTCTTGTCGATAGTATTGTCTACAGCTTTCTTGGGAGACGCATTCTGGGCAACCGAAGTTCTTCCGTCAAAATCAACATTCAGAGTCGGCACATCATAGCTTAAATAATCCAGATTGTCATTCGCAGCCCTCTCTGTGCTCTTCCATGACTTTTTGCCTAAACTGAATATGCAAGATGTCACAGCGATACTGTCACCTACAATACCATAGGTCGGTTGCATCGCTACTTTGCTCCAGTTAGTTTTGAACTGCAACGCTTCTTCTAACGGAATTTTTGCGTAAATGGTGTTTGCCCCCTCTATACTAACCGGATAAGCTCCATAGTCGGCATCGTACGTACCTAATGTTCCGGTTGTTGTTTTAGGTTTGTGTAAGGCTATATATTCTTTCTTTGCCTGATTTGCAATCTCATCAACTTTGTTTTTCTGATTTTCAGCAGTAACTCGTTGCCTCCATTGTTCAGTGGTTTCATATTCTTTCTTTTTTTGCCATTGTGCTATTTCTTTAGCTATTTTGGCTAATGCCATATAACTAAATGTTGTTTGTATCTTTTTGAATTTCTCATCAAATGGAGTACCCATAAAAGGTGTTGATGGATTATCACTTTTTGAGCCATACATTTCATACTTAATATTTGAATTCAAACCTTTTACGTCTTTTAGGTCTGTACCCCAAAAGGCACATTTGCCAATATGGGTAACAGAAGTAGGAATTTCTATACGCTCTAAACCTTTACATCCCATAAAGGCACTTTCGCCAATATAGGTAACAGAAGGAGGAATTTCTATATGCTCTAAACCTTTACATTCGTAAAAGGCAGCTGTGCCTATTGACTTTAGATTTTTGGGTAAACGTATGTTTAATAATTTTGGATTATTTCGAAAAGCGTCTTCCCCAATTACTTCAATATTATCATTTAAATAAACTTTTTCAAGCAGACCTCCAGTATAGACTTCATTGGACATAAAAGCCCCTTCGCCAATTTCTCTTATAGAATCTGGCAGAGACACTTCTTTCAAATTAGGGAATCTTTCAGAAATCTTGAAGTCAATTTTTTCAATGTTTATTATCGATAACCTCGTAACTTTCTCAAATAGTTCAGTATTATAATCTTCAATTGATTTCTTGAGTGTATTGCCATCTATTCTTAAAGTAAGCGATTCTATCGCACCAAGAATTTTATTACAATAATAACCATGTGTTCTTTCTAATTTTTGTATACTTCGCGGAAGATATAATGCATCAAATTTACCAATTGAGCCAAGCCAGTTTATATCAAAATTTGAGTATTGTGTATATGTAAAATCCAATGTTCCTATATAACTATCTTCAAAAGCATTTCCATAAAATCTAAGACGCCTAGAAAATAGTATGTAACCTATTTGGCAATGATAAAAAGCATATGGCGAAATATACTCCATTTCTTCAGGTAATCTAATATACCGAAAAGAATTATAATAGAACGCTCCTGCTCTATTTTTTTTACAGATTGAGGGATGATAATATCTTTCGTAGATGCACCCCAATCCTGGTTTTTGTAATATGCCCAATTCTTCCCTTCTTTTTCTGGTTTCTTATTTGCAATTTCCACAACAGCATACTGTTTGTTCGTTATAGAAACGGTCGAAGGTATTCTTATCACTGTATCATTGATTTCGGTTCCAATAACAGCGACTTCATTATCATTAAGAATCCTATAGTGGAATCCTCCTACTTTAATATCCTTTTCATTTGCATACGCTATTGTACAAAGGAATAAAGCTACAATCAAAGTAAGGTGTAATCTTTTCATTGTTTCAATTGCTAATTGTTATAGTTGTTTTCTTTAACACCATATTAGTATCTCGTGCTCTGCATTTTGCCAGCCATTTTTGAAAATCATCATAAGAGAGTTCTCTTGGCAGCCCTTCATCGTGTTTGTTGTCTATCGCCTTCACAAAAGAGTTGGTTGAAAACACCACATACACTTGATTCATTTCCTGTTCGTGTGAACAAGTCATGGTATATTCGTCTACGTATGGTTTAAGCTCTGGTGCTGCATTTTTTATAGAGAATAATACATATCTTTTATTGGCTTCCACTGGAAAACAAGCACTCTCCATGTTTTGGTATGGTAGAAGACAGAAAGCACGTTGGTCTGCATCTATAAGATATACTACAAGATAACCTGATGTGGGTGACTGAAATGAAACGAAGAGGTCATCACCGCTTTTAAACGAATTGCTTTCAAATCTGTCTTCTATACCATTACGCAACACCAACGATTTGACATCAATAGTAGATGAAACAATTTCTCTAATCCGTCCTTTCACCGCAACACGTACTACAAGTATATCCTTTTCATACGAAATGTCGAATCGTGGTTTGCCTATTGTTTCAATCCACTCACCCTTAACCTCGCTTCCGCCGATAGAAAGAAAGTCGACCTCCGACTCACCATTACTATTTTTAACCAATGTAGAATTCGATTGTGATATGGTTGTGCCAAACTCGTCTGCAATCAATTGGATTTTCAGACGCTCCAACGCTATTTGCTTGGCTTTTTCCAAATCAACATTCTCAGGCACAAAGTATGTGTATTCTCCATCTACTGTTTTAGTCTGTTGAGAAAAACAACAGATGGAGAATGTGATGCACATCAAGTAGCATAGGAGTCTCTTTACCATCCTAATATATTATCCAGCTTTTTATGTATTTCCTCGCTTTTGTCTTTCAGTTCATCTTGCACGGCTCGTTTTGCTGCCGCCTTTGCCATAGCACCATTGTAAGCTATACGAACAAGAACTTCTTTATTCTTGTTGCTTTTCACACGATAACACTCCATTACAATTATGGTACGACCAATACTTTGAGAGATAAGATTCTTGGCACCCATGATACTTTGTGTCAATGATGCAGCTTCTTCAGCACCAAGTTGTTTGTTGGCTACAGAATTTTCAACAAGTGCAGTTACTTCTGTTTGTATCAGACCTGCAAGATTCTGCTTGGCTAATTCCAAAGCCTGCATCTTTGCAGCATCATAGTTCTCGCCAATGCTCATTGCTTCGCCCATAAGATACTTAGGATACATATCTTCATCGTACTCCGTCTGCATCATATACGATTTATCCAATTGCTTCTCTAAAGGTAAGGCACCGGGTGCCGTTATCCAGCCTTCTTTGGTCAGTTTCTTGGCTTCTTTTTTTGCATCTTTTGATGCCTTTGCGTTCAGTTCACTTTTTGATGCCTTACGAAGTTCTTGTCTTTCTTTACGAATGTCCTTCGCGGTTTGTGCCGTCATATTTGCTGTAAGACAAAGAAAGGCAAATGCACATACAAATAATTTTTTCATAGCTAAAAATTGAATCTTTGTTTAACAATTATATTTTCTCAATAAATGCACTTGGTATATATGCAGTTGCAACCAAGCATAAACCCGATACCTCAACAACTACTCGTTGCTGACCTGCTATGCGAGCAACTCTTCCGGTAACACCTTTAAACTCTCCGTCTATAATTTTTATTATATCTCCACTTTTAAAATGACATTGATCTGATGATACTATGCGTATATGCTCGTTATCGGTACAAGTAGCCTTTATAAAGTTCATCATTGCTGCGAATGGGATAGTAAGAGGAGGATGTTTACCACTTTCTTCCAAAGGTTTTGTCTTGTCAAGATAGTATTTCACAATAGACAATTCGTCGCCCTTTTTCCTAACAATAGAGTCAGCCACTTCTCTTGTAGCATATACAAAAAAGAGATTGGGAAGAAGAGGCTGTAACATTCGCTTCTTCTTCCCAATCTCTTTCTTTATTACATAATGCATAGGCATATATGACTGAACGTCAGAGGTCGAAATGATGCTATATGCTTTCTGTGTTCTGTTGTATGTAACTCGCAACACGAACCATTCGTGATCTGCCTTTTGCACATAGTCCGAGGACACCCCTGTTTGTGAGCGTTGAGCTTCGGGGAGGACGTTGGAGGTAAGTCCAACGTGAGGAGATTTGCTTCGACCTTTGGGAGTATGCGCATTAAGCAATGCGTTCATATCGTTTTTTATGTCTGACGTTAAGTCCGCAATTATTGACATAAAAAAGCGTGGAATCGTCCTGTTGTCTATTCCACGAACTGAGGCTCTTGCATTGCCTATTATAGTTGAACAGACAACGTCAGAGCCCACGCCGATATGAAAACCATTACCGTAAAGAGACCTATATAATACATTTGATTGCATCCGAAATGGTGCAATCTATGCTTACAAGGTCTCCACGGGAATTGATAAATCACACCCGGGACATCTACCGTTGGCTACGTTCAAGACTATAATAAACTTTCATTTGCAAGATTCCAGTTCGTCTCAAACACAGCGTAAGATAAACGCCTTCTATATGTCTTGACTCTCTTCCCACCCATAGCCCGCTTATTACCGAGAAAGTTGTTTGGACTTCTCAGTTTTCAGCTCGGCGTTGGCTGTCTGCTTATCGACATTGAGCGAACCCAATTTGACACACAGACTTGAGAGCCACTGCAAATTTAATGATATTTTATCATAACAAGCAAGGTTTACACGAAAAATATATCAATACCATCCGATTTTAACATTCAAACGACGAAGAAATCCACTTTTGCGTATTTTTCTTGCTAAAAAGTTTGTATTATGAATGATTATTCGTATCTTTGCTGCACGAGAACCCGCCAAGCCTCTCAACGATGCTCAAATGTGCGGGTCGTTTTTGTTTTTGTATATCCCATTATTTAACTTACTTGTTATCGTTATTCAGTTTATCCTCTAAATTTTCTTCTGGTTTTTGAGCTTTAAAGAACCGTTTTGCTGAAAGTGGAGAAACAACTTGCCGTCCGGTTTTTGCTTCCAACTCTTCTCTTGCAACACGCGCTACATTTCCTCCCTCTTTTGCACATGTCTTGTTTTCATCCAGTGTTTGTGGATTTTTGGCTTTTGTTATGCTTGTTGCAGATAGTTCGGCAAGCATATTCAGCACAAGTTCCTCGTTGGTCATGTTGTCGCGAAGGTTTTCTTTCTTCAAGCCTTTGAGCTGTTTGTATTCTTTTGCGGTTTTTCCAGCCCATGTCTGATATATGATATCTGTTAAGGATGCGTATTGCACACCTTCTTCTACATTGTGGGTTTTCCATTGGTCTGTCAAATCCTTGCGTATCTCGATACTTTTCAGTCGTTGATTTATCCAATTATCAGAATACCCCAACCGTTTGTAGTCTATCATAGCCTGTTGTATGCTGAGCTCGGGGTCTTGCATTTGGTCAAGACGCTCTGCTCCAACTTTGGCAAGCCATGTTTTAAAGGGCTCCGCTTTTGGCGATGGTACAGACTGAATGATGCGCAGAAGTTGTTCTGTGTCAGCAACATCCGTTAAACGCATTTTGCCATCAGCAGCGCGCATTTTCAAACCGTTACAATTTGTAACGGTTTCATTTCCCTCATCTTTAAGTCGTTTTTTAAGGACTCTCCAATATGTTTGAGGATTTGGGCTATTCGTCAAAACAGCCACAACATCAACAACAGAAAAATACCATTTCTCTTGTTCATCGTCCCAAATGGCGCGAATTTTATCGTCGCCAAATAGTTTTATAGAGTTCTTGTTTACCATTTTGTTTCAATTTTTAAATGATAATGTTTCGTGAAGTGTGGTAATCTTTCCATTAGCGTATTTTGAGAGTGAACGTATATATACAAAAACGCCCCACGCATTTGAGCATCGTTGAGAGGCTTGGTGGGGACTGACAGCGCAAAGATACGAATAATCATTGATAATACGAACTTTTCGGCAAGAAAAATCACGCAAAAGTGGATTCCTTTGACATATTTATATTTAACCTAAACATATTTCAATTCCATAAAGGTACGATTAAACCACTTGCAAGGTGTCGCCAACGCGATTGTGGCTCTTTAATATCAATTCCATAAAGGTACGATTAAACCCAGTGAGCGCCAGATAGGTGACCGCACGGCTCTCGCATTTCAATTCCATAAAGGTACGATTAAACCTTAAGGCGTCGAAAGAAAGATCTTAATTTTTTATTATTTCAATTCCATAAAGGTACGATTAAACCAAATATCAGGAGGAACGCATGCGAGAGGCGTTCCGCAATTTCAATTCCATAAAGGTACGATTAAACCGATATAGCAGGAACAGGCGTATATCAGCTATGGTTATTTCAATTCCATAAAGGTACGATTAAACCGTCCTGCTGTCATTCAGGAAGACGAGCGTGTAGAATTTCAATTCCATAAAGGTACGATTAAACCCCGCGAAGGTCCTCACCATCGACTCGTTGGAGCAAATTTCAATTCCATAAAGGTACGATTAAACCTCGCTGCGTGAGAGCTATGACCCATCGAAGACCGAATTTCAATTCCATAAAGGTACGATTAAACCCTCCTTGCCGTCATCGCCCTTGAGATATTCAACGAGATTTCAATTCCATAAAGATACGATTAAACCCTCATTGTTTTTGGATATATAATATCCTTATTCTCAATAGGATTTACAACTGCAAAGTTAAGAAATCTTATTGAAAAAATGTCGATGGGTGATTATATATTTTTATGCGTTCTGCGACAACCATTGTTTTTTATGGTGTTACAACAATTCAAAGATCTAAATGATGCTTGGGAATGAGTGGATTATTGTTGAGATAAGCCACATCGACAACTTCTGTTATAGGAAATTGTCGGTTGACATCCTCTCTTTTCCAAGTATTTGTTTGTCCATATTATAGCCTATCTTATTTGTGAAAATGATAATACTGTCCTCAGACTGGTCGATAATTCCTTTTATTTTCAGTTTCAGTTCCCTGAGTTTTGCTTCAGACAGTTCGCCTTCAAATACGGAGTTTTGTATCCAACATAGATATTGACGGCATAGTTTCAGCATTTTACCGACACGTTTTTCGCCTACATCATAAACAACGATAACGTACATATCACCAATACATTTTAAAAGGTTTATATTCCTCTATTCCTAAAATATCTTTTAGTATCTTATAGCATTCCAGCTTTATTAGATGCTTATAGCTGACATTGCGTCCCAATGAACGGTGACGGAATGTTTCGTCATACCGTTCCTCCATAGCTTTTACGAATATCTTTTTGCCTTTCTCGTTTAAAAGACATTTGTTGAGTTTCTTGTCAAAGTGGCTACCATTTAAGGCATGTTTGTTTAGCACCTTGAAGACAACTCTGTCTACGATAATGGGCTTGAATATCTCTGATATGTCAAGGCACAACGAATAGCGTCGTTCACCGGGAGTGTGAAGAAAACTAATCGTAGGATTGAGTTGCGTCTGATGAACAGCTCGGAGAGTTTCAGTATAACACATCATATTGCCGAAAGAAATTAGGGCGTTCACTTCGTTTTCTGGCGGTTGCTTGGTTCTTGCTCCCATATTGAAATCATCGAGTATAATATCGAAAGCGGCATAGTATGCCTGGCGGATATTTCCTTCTATTCCCATAATTTCATCCACGGCCTTTGCATCAGCTAAAGCACCACTCAATCTCTTGATGGTATCGATAACGCCTTGTAAGTCTTTTCCTCTACGATTATAGTAGTTGAGGTTCATGACCATGTTCCATGCAGCTCCTTGGATGAACTTTCGGGCCAGTTCCACTCTCTTTTTCTTATTCTGGTATGCTGAAGTTTGTGCCAGCAAAGCCTTGCCTGACAATAGACTTTCGCGTGGCATAAAGCTTCCCGTATAGTTCTCGTAATAATCAAAGAAATGGACGGGTACGCCTTTCTGTCCCAGGAAGTTAAACAAAGCGCTATTGGCTCTAAGACTGCCAAACGCATACAGTTCTGCCACATCCTCAATAGGAATGTATCGAGGCTGTTGCTTGATCTCCGTATTGTCTTCGTTCACTACCACGGGCGTAAACTTCAAGGTGTTGTCCCTGCGTTCCATAATGCCTGGGTTGAACAGATAGAAACTTCTTTTCATTCTTCTTCCTCCATCTCGTTAATATAACAAAAATCAAAGTAGCTGCAATTCTTGCAGATGCCTTTCTTAGCAATTGGTGGACATGTCTCTTGAGAGATTATCTTTGTGATGTCTTCCGCAATAGTCTGAATTTCTTCTCTGTCAATTTCCGTCAGTATTACTTCTTTTGTCTTTCTCAAAAGAGGATATTCCAAGATGCCCTTCACACCATCAATACCATGCTGTTCGAAAACATACATGTAATATTTCAGTTGCCATTCATGAGCTTTATCCACCTTATTAGATTTCTTTATCTCATGGATGACCTTGTTCTTGGTATCATAGTAGTCAACCTTGATACCATCAATCTCCACTTCCTCATACTTTGATGTACGTTGCGGATAACTTGATTCATGCACCAGCTTTCCTTCATAGACCAAGTCTGATTCTTGTTCCATGTTGATGCTATTGGCAAACAGCCATAGCTTGCGACGACAAAGCTGATAATAGTTAAAATGTGTGCCGGTTATGTTCATAAGAAATTGTCCTCCTCATTATCGGTTAGATCAATACCTACATCAAAAGTATAAAAACCCTCACGTATAACATTAATAAAGATTGGTTCGTTGGACCCGATAGTAATTCTGCAATCTGAATCAATCCGATGTTCTTTCCTGCCTTTATCCAATAAATATACAGGTAAGCTTATGGAATAGGACAATACAAACTCCATATATTCGGAATAATTGTAAAAATGCGTACACTCAGGTTTAATAACAAAAGCTATTCCTTGTGGTCCAATATCCCTACTTCTCCAGCTGTTGGAATGAGTATCATCATCATGCCATTTTTCAACTGGATTTATTAGCCAATTATTAATAAACATTTGTTCCAATTCTTTTACGTTGGTTTGGGCTTTTACACTGAAAATAGTTTCTTTTGCATATACCTCGTTTAGAATTTTGACTAAATCTTCTGCTGAATATATATCACATTTAAGTATTTCCATAGTAGACAATAAAGCTTTACATGGAATCCATGACTTCTCGCTTTGTGAATACGAGCCGTATGGAGCAGGGTAAAGAGTGTTGTCCTTGTATGGTATCAATACATACATTTCACCAATAGTATGATCAAAACGACATAATCTTCCAGCTCTCTGCATAAGCCTATCTATAGGGCATATTTCACTTATCATTAGTTCAGAACTGATATTTATGCTCACTTCTCCTATTTGAGTAAGAATGGCAATTCCTTTAGCTGTACCATTGTTCCATGCTTTTCTCCCCAAATTATCAAGTAACATGTTTTCCTTGCGTTGCTTGTCTTTTTCTGTAAACCTACTGTGATATAGGATAATAGGGATATCTTTTCCGCTTTCCATTACAAGGGCTTTTATTTCCTTGTATACTTTTATGGCTTTATCTACAGTGTTAAGGTAAATAATAGCATTCCCCCTTTCTATACAATATTCCAATAGATAGTTAATGTCCCTTATATCATCATACTCTATTTGCTTTCTTATGTTGAAACATTTTTTATAACTATCGCTTTCTTTATCTTCCAAGATACTTTCAATATTGAATCCTGCTTTTCTGTATAATTGTAAAGCTGACTCAGGCAAAGACGCACTCATTATCATAACTGGAACTTTCCAATTATGAAGCACTTTTAATAGGAAGAGGATATTGGCAAGAGTAAAATCATCATAGAAATCAGCTTCATCTATAACTACACAAGAGTTGGCAAGATTGCTGCAAATCAGATGATGGTTTTCTTGAGTAAAGGTCAAAGACATCAACAAGTGGTCAATGGTACATACCGTAATTGGGGTTGCTAAAAGTTTTGCCATTTTTTGTTGAACTAAAGCTTCCGTCATATCCAATTCTCCATTTTGCACTTCCGAATACTTTGAATACCAAGCACTGGAATGATATAAACCAGTATCGGACAAGGTGGCTGCTACGTTTACCGAAAGAGCATTTGCCGTAAATCGTGTTGGCATGGCTATTACTAGACGGTCGGCTTTGTTAGTGGCAATCTGGCGCGAGGCCCATAATAATGAAGCATCAGTTTTTCCCGCACCTGTGGGAGCACGTACAAGCAAGATGTTATTGTTCCAATTTTCTTCAACAAGTTTTTGAATGCCACGTTTATCCTCAAAAGGGAAATGATAATTAAAAGACGACAAGCTTGGAACAAATTCTTTTTCTTCTTTCGCACTTGCTCTATGGTCGGCAAACTGAAGCAACCCTCTGATAGTGTCAAATTCAAATAATTTGTCACATACTAAAACTAAATTCTCTTTCTCTGAAATGTCATTAGATGTCCTGCAAAAATTACTCCACAACTGCTTGAAAGAAAGATTGCTCGTCCACTTGTTCTCAAAGCTATATCCTAATTTCCCGTGATGTGCTGCTATAGCCGCCAATATGGGAATAGGCATTTTGGTGGTTTGGGCTTCATCTATAGAATATAGTTCATGACGTATACCAGCATTTCTAAGATGGTATCCGGCTTCATTACGATTTTCTGAACTATATTCTTTGAAAGAACAATCAGGATGATTTTGTTTCCACAATTGATAATTATGGAAATCCTTCCTACATGCTTCCTGCCATTTTGGGCATGCTTTGCCATTATCATGCCATTTTGCAGAGACAGACAAACGCATTGCCAGATCTTTACCAGTCAACTTTTTGTATTTTTCGCAAGTGCCAATAAAAATCTGGCATATATCGGATACTTCTGACACAACATCAGAACGATGCTGTTCTAATGTTATGCCTGAAGGCTTAGCCAATATATAGTTGCGTTTATCTTCTTTCATTAGACAGAGATATTTATAGTTGTTATGCGTATTAGTCAAACAGAGAAGGAGTATCGTCAGTATTCTTTTCTTGCTTCTTTGGATTGGTCGGTTTCACGCCACCTTTACCTTTAACATAGACATCCTCGAATCTTCTAACTTTGCTGTCATCAGAATCACATGTGTATAGTACATTTGACTTCAAAAACTCAAGAGCCTCATTATAAGCTTTCAATACACTATTTTCAGTACGGTCATCACCTATAAAATAATGAGCTTTTCTTTCATCCAATTCTTTCAGTATGTTCTCACGTTCTGGTTTTCCTGCCTCAAAATAGCGAGAAGCTTTTCTGCTAAGAATAGTGTCAAAAACGATTATCACCTGCTGAGGCTCACCACATACTGCATTACGTGCTTGATTTGCATAATCATTCATCAGGCGAGTAGCGTTAAGGTAAAGTTCTGCTCGACGCTTTCTTTCTGCCTCTGTTGCATGCTTGTAATATACTGTAGCTACATTGAATGAATTCTCGTAGCGGTAGGCTTTTGATATGCTAAGGGATGTAATATCAAGAAAGAAATTCATACGCATAATATCTCCTTGACTAAATTCACGTGTTGCAATAGCTTGCTCGTTGGCATTTTCTCCTTCTGTGTTAACTCGTAATCGCATAAGAAGGTCTCGACCTACTTCGCTTTCTTTCATCGCTACTGCTGGAGTTACTGACAATGGAGCTGTTCGTCTGCCTGAATAATCACCTTTAGAAGGATGCATAAATCCTCCCATGTCAGCTCTTAAATCTGATTCTATCTTATCTGTTATGCCATCACCATTCGAAACAAATGTGTCTCCTTTTGCATCGTCTGCATTATTCAAACGATCTATAGCAGAAAACAACACATGGCGCTGCATTTGTCCAGAGATATAAACACGTCCATCAGGACGACGCTTAATGGATGAGGCGTTTCCCAATAATTTTTCGCCTCCATTAGCTATATGATCCTCGAAAGGAGCCAATAGCGATACTAAAATTCCTTTGATTTCCATAATTATTATTTATATATTACTATAATCTTCTGTCATTTCTTCATTCTCATTCTCAATAGATTGATTGTCGTTTGAAGATGCTTTGTCTGCTTCCTCTTTTTTCGACTTCAATCTTGAAAACGCAATGATTAGATTCTTGGCCTGTTCCAATGGTAGTTCTCCGCTTACAGCCTTTTCCATAAACAATGAGGCTTCTGTTGGTGCATCAAATCCAGAAAGACGGCCTGCTCTTGTTATTGTGTAAGCAATAAGAGCATCACCCGATTTGGCTGAGAATACAGAACTTTCCAGTTCTACTAACACCTTAGCCTTGGCTTTTATTAAATCATCCCAACTTGATGAAGTGCCTACCTCCTTTTGTGCTGAGCGATAAGCTACATAATTAAGCCATTTACCTAGTTCTTTGGCTGAGGTTACAATTTCTTTATCTATCTTTTCCATATCACAAAAATATGTATTTAATAATAATTCTATATCGTATAGGTATTCTGCCCTAAAGGCGAGAAAATCCTTAAACGTAGGACGATTGAATACCTGCAGAAAACGACTTGCAAACAAATCGAACTTTTGATATTCAAATGCATTACTTGTTGTTCTTCTTCCTTCCTTGTATAATTCTACATAATATAGGCTATCAACAATTCTTCTCAATTTGCCTCTTTCTGCTAATCTTATTATGAGATGACTGAATGAGAATACACTGGCATCACCATATTTTATTGCGTAGAAATTACAATCCTTAAGACTCTCAAGAACCTTCATAGCAAGCTCTGAAACATCTTTTTCTTTAGCCATCTCCCCAATAGCTCCAAGAAGTGCTATGCTTCCTAAGGCACTACTATGTGGGGCATTAGGAAAGTTTCCATTGAATATATTCGGTCTTTTGGGTATATATTTAAGGGCCTTTCCTTTTTCACAATTTACTCTACCTACCATCAACGAACTGTCTAACTTTTGAATACGAATCCGTTTAAAGAGTCTGATAAAATCACGTAAATCCGAGATGTCTAAGTCTGGAATAAGACAAGTGTTGTCTATCGACAATTTCCCTGCCCCAGACTTATATTGTAAACAAGGTTTCAAAGCCGTTGTTGATGTTATTAAAGCTAAGCATTGATCAAATACTGTTGCAGAAGGCTTTCCACGACTTATATTTCCATTATCAGAAAAGGCGTTGAATTCTCCTGATGTAGGCACTTCAGATTGTGAAATTTTATATGGTTTAAGTAAATCAATATTATCCTCAGAACAAGTTTTACAAACGGCATTATACAAATTAGAGGCTTTCATCTCTGATGCAATTGTGTTCGGAGCTAAAAAGATGTATTTTTTTGCATCATTCTTTTCCTTAGTAAACCCATATTGTACTTTAGTTTGTCCGCAATAATCACCTATGGGCTTAACACTAAAAGTATTAAGTCCTTTTTCCAACTCCTCTTTAATCTCTTTGAATGTGATTTCTTGCTCTGTCTGCAAACCATATTCTTCCATCAAGAGAGCTATAGCATACTTTAAATAAACATGTGTTGTCATATCTCTACCTCTTTGATTTTAATGTTGACCCATCCTTCACTATTACCCAAATAACAAATATTGGATATCTTAGTCTCTGCCAAAAGCAATTCTGCAAAATTCACATCCAATATTAAAGGTATTTCCACCACAGCATCCAAGCAGATATACTCACGAGGTGTTGGCGATGTGTAAAAGCATGGGATTTTACCTATATTGTTTTTAAACCATTTGTCTTTCTTTGACTCTGATTCTTTACTTGGTAAATCTTTCCAATTAGTAAATAGATTATATCTTTCTGCTACTAATGAAACATCTATATTTCTGCAACCATTCAAGTGTTTATTTGAATCAGAACGTCTATAGCCCCTGTTCCACAAATCACTATAATTGAACATACTTTTGAATTCTTTCAAGGAAATATTTCCTGAAATATCAAAGTAGTCCATCAATAAAGGCAAGTAAGTAGATCCCTGTATAAACTGTTCCTTTTTCAAATCAATCTTTTGCTTCTTGCGAGCCTTAACCATATCTTTGAATATCTCAAATCGCATAATATTATCAAAATGCCAACCTAACATATTCTCGAATAATCCACAAAGCATCTTCTTGCTTGGATATTTCAATGTTTTATAGAATGATCCAGGCAATTCGCTCACCATAGATAAAGGTGCTAAAGGTCTAATTTCCAAAACTGCTTGCGTTTTCAGCTCTGGCAACTTTTTCAATATTGATAAGTCTATATTACTTTCCATTTTAATCTTTCATTTTTACCTCAAATCCGCAACTACGCGCCTAATATGATACAGAAGCGAAAAGAATCTGCA
>OIWK01000417.1_pt1 | contig 45810 bp, 38 predicted proteins | sample 1587401 | NCBI WGS metagenome assembly OIWK01 (sample SAMEA3888911, study PRJEB22519) | human gut metagenome | biome: human gut; feature: human-associated habitat; material: faeces | place: Denmark | collected 2009 | reverse complement strand
ACGAAGTGCCAACCTTTCCTCATGTATATTATGCCCCTAATTACAAATGGGAAGCTGGCAAATTAGTTTTGAAAGAAGGTAAGGCTGCAGGAACGGATGAATATATCGAGGGAAAAGCCAATATCACCCCTAATGGTCAGGCTATAACCGTAAAATTTGCCGAGGCAACACGCAACTATTCCCGCCTCCGCATTGCAACTATGCCAAATAAGCAAATAACTGTTGACATCGATCAATACATTCCTGCGGGCAGCAATATGGAAAGGTATCAAGATATTGCCCTTACATCTGATGAAAAGGGCAATGCCTATTTATATGGTACTTTTGGTAAATCTGCCGAAGTCACTGTGAAATATGGAAGAGCTCCTTTGGCAACTCATAAATTCTCGCAAGCAACAGTAAATGCTAAGAGTTATGTACTGGATGCAACTGTCATTTCGGCAAATAGTGCAGAAGAAATAAAGTCAGCTATCGAGCAAGAAATAGCAAATAGCAAGTACGACAAGATTGTGATATTGACATTGCCTTCCAATGCGTCTTCAAGTTTATTTGAAGCTATAAATACTGCCATTAAAAACAGTGGTGTTGAAGACGGAACTGTTAATTTAACCTTAATGGGGGTTATGACAATTCCCGAAAATGCTTTCAACAGTTTAAGTGGCGATGCACCAGGGTTACTCAGTGTTTACTTGCCAGATGTTACCGTTATTAAAAGTCAGGCTTTTGAAGGCAATAAATTGAGGGAAATCGATGCTCCAAATGTCGAAGAGATAGAATTTAAGGCTTTCCACAAATGCACACAACTTGAAGATGTTTCTATGCGTAAGGCATCAAAGATAGGACTACTTGCATTTAGCGAGTGCCGCTTGTTGAGAAGTGTCTGGTTCGGTGCACTTAGTTCAGTTATGAGTTTCAGTGATGATGATTTGGGAGGAATATTTGATAAAGTTAATACCACAAATATTCAACTGACGTTGTCTACACGACAAGCTAAGCTGGGTCTTGTTCATACATATGAGGCTACATATGAATGGTATCCAACTGGACAAAGCTACTGGGATTCAGAAGACTACTCTAAAAACAAGATTCTTGGCTATACATTTAGACGAATCATTCGTGCAGACGATTAATTAAACTTCAAAGTTGGGCAGGAGTATAAAGTGCTCAGTAACATATATTCACCCGCACTTCACGGGAAACGACAAGGGTCTATATGCCACGATGAGAGGTGGGCGTATAGACCCTTGAATGTAAATCAGCATCTGTAGTGTTGCAGCTCATTAAAACTTATATATAGTTAAAACCTTGACCTTAGAAGTTTTATAGGTTTTGCTTGGTAGTTTCAAGAATAAAATGTACTTTTGTTGATGAATAACCATATATACATTAAATAAGGAGCAAGTATGAATACCTCAATCATAAATGAGCCACAGCTTTTGGTAACGGTATCTGACCCTACTATGTTGACAAAGCTGAAAAACGCCATCAAAATGATGAATGGTGTTAGTTCTATTTCTATTATGAGACCTAAGAAGACTGGTCTGGAACTTGCCGAAGAGGACAAGGCGAAAGGTAGGGTTACCCAATGGAATTCTGTTGACGAAATGTTTGACACTGTTTTAGGAGAATAATGTATAAGTTTGGTACAACCAAAAGATTTGACAAGGCTTTAAAGCTTTGCAGAAAGCGTGGCTATCCGATAGAAGAACTAAGAAAAGCCATAGCCATATTGGTAGAAAATGGTAGCCTACCATCAGAATACAAACCACATATTCTTCATGGTAACCATGAAGGTGAATGGGAGGCGCATATAAAACCAAACTGGCTGTTAGTTTGGGAACAGAATGATGACGAATTGACTCTCTTAATGCTAACAACGGGTACCCATTCCGATGTGTTTGGCAAAACAAGAAGATAATATTCACCCGCACTTCACGGGAAACGACAAGGGTCTATATGCCACGATGAGGGGCGGGCGTATAGACCCTTGGTTATATGGTGATATTCGTAATCTAATGGCATCAAACCAGGGTTGTCATTTTCAAAAAAAATCTCGCAGATGGATATGTTTAATGCCATCTATATTGGTTTGACTAACTTGCACATACGCTACACACATGACAACGACCCGAGGCTAATGTTGGATTCAACACAATCTAATATTGTCTCGGGTCGTTGGCTTTTTATTTAAAGCAGATTAAACTCTGCTTACACCCTCCCACGGATTGCGTCTGTGGGAGGATATGTTTGCTTTGTTGGTGCAGCAGAGACTGCTGCACCCCCTGAACATCTGTGTTGATCCGTGCCATCTGTGGGAGGTTATTTCAAGAATGTGGGTGCGTGGGTATGGCAGGATGCCATACCCTCCTACAAAACTTCTGTGCGTTCCGTGCATCTGTGGGAGGTTCTTAGGGCACGGCACGCACTTAATTCAGTCCGTAGTTCTCGTAGCGTTCGAACTGCTGCTTGATGGTTTGTCGTGCGCGGAAGATGTTCACCCTCACTTGCTCCTCTGTGATGCCAAGCACCGCCGCAATCTCCTTGTGCGTCTTGCCCTCCATGTCGCGCAGCTGCATACATGCGCGCTGCTTCTCGGGCAGGGCGTCAATGAGCTGCCGCACAATCTGCACTTTCTCGCGCTGCACGGTGCGCTCGTAGGGGTTAGCCGTCGCCGTGGGGTTGCTCTCCACAGGCGTGTCGTCGAGCGACGCATTCTGGTTCTCGTGCAGCCGCAGTCGGTCGAGTGCCATGTTGCGGCAGACGGTGAGTGCGAACGCCTCGATGTTCTCGATGGTATCCCACGAGTCGCGACGGTTCCAGACACGTATGAGCGTGTCCTGCACGATGTCCTCTGCCTCCTCGCGGCTCAGCGTGATGCGTAGCGCGAGGCGGTAGAGGATATCCTTCATTGGTAATATGTCGCTTGTGAAACTAATCTTTTTCATTCGAGAACTTTTGTTTGTTTTTTAGGAGGGTATGGCATCCTTGCCATACCCACGCTGCCATCTTTTAGGGGGTGCACTTGTCTCCGCTCGGCTTTGCCGCTTGCCAGAGCAAGAAGTGCACCATCATAGTTAATAGCACCATTTTGTTTATTGGTGCAGCTGGGACAGCTGCACCCCCTGAAGCTGTCTTCGTGAAAATCCGTGCGTTCTGTGGGATGCTCTTTCCAGCAAGAAGGTTTCTGTGTGTTCTGTGCATTCTGTGGGAATATTGATGTTCTCTCACAGATCTCACGGATTGACACAGATGTTGGTTGCGCATGTTCTCCCACGGAATCCACAGAAGTCACAGAAGTTAGGTTGCGTTAGTGGTTGCGTGGGTATGGCAGGATGCCATACCCTCCTAATCCGTGAAAATCCGTGCAATCTGTGGGAGACCCTCCTCTTCAAGAAGTTTCCGTGCATTCTGTGGAAATATTGATGTTCTCCCATATGTATCCCCTTCGCTACAGCGTCACGACGAACGTGGTGTGGTATCCTGCTTGTGCGCGTTCGGCGAGAGCGAGGTTGCCGCCCTGCGCCATCATCATCTGGCGCGAGAGCGATAGCCCGATGCCCGACCCCGTGCGCTTCGTGGTGAAGAACGGCACGAACACCTCGCGCGCCACCTCCGCCGCTATCGGCGTGCCATCGTTGCTGATGCGCAGCTGCGTGCACTGGTCGGTGCGGCGTGCGCTGATGTCTATGTTTTGTGCGCCAGCCTCCGCCGCATTCTTCACGATGTTGGTAAGCACCTGGTGCATCATGCTTGCGTCGGCACGCAGCGTCTGTACGTTGGCGAGGTCTACGTGCCATGTGAGGTTGGGGGAGAGCGTTTGCAGATTGGTAACGAGTCGTTGCAGGTCTATCTCCTCGATGTTCACCGTCTGCAGCTGCGTCATCTTGCGGTAGTTCTCCACGAACGCCGACAGACTGCGACTCGTGTCGTATATCGCCTGGATGCCTTCTTCGAGCGGCGTTCCCTTCACCATCTTGCTGCCTATGTACGCCTGCGTGATGCTTTGTATCGGTGTCACGGCGTTCATTATCTCGTGCGTCAACACGCGTGTCAGTCGCTGCCACGACTCCACCTCGCTGCGCGCCATCAGTTGGTTTATCTCTCCGCCCATCTCGTTGAGCATCTTCTGCAGTTCGCGCTCGCCGGGCATGATGCTGTCCGTAGGCAGGCGGAACATGAAGTCGCGGTTGTGCAGTGCCTCGCGCATGAGGTGCACGCGAGTGGAGAGGCGACGCTGGTGGCACCACTCAAGTACGAAGAGCACTACGAGGAGTGCGGTGAGAAGGGCGATTATATATGGTGCCATGTTGTGATGGTGAGGTGTTGTGATGGTGAGATGTTGTGATGGTGAGGTGGTGAGATGTTGAGGTGTTGTTTTGTTGAGATGTTGAGGTATGATGTTGAGGTGTTGAGATTTCTCACTATTGTCACCACCTCACCATCTCACCATTACAACGTAAACTCTCAACCTCACCTCAACTTCCTATACAGCGTCTGTCTTGTTATTCCTAAGAGTTCCGCTGCCTTGCTCATATTGCCGTGGCATTGTTCTACCACGCGATGCACATGCTGCTGTTCGAGCTTGTCGAGCGTCACCACTTCGCGACTCTTCTCCACCGCGTCGCGCAACGTGCGCACCAGTTCGTCGTTGTCCCACGGCTTCGTCACGAAGTCGGCAGCCCCGTTCTTCAGTCCCTTTACCGCCAACTGCACGTCGGCATACGCCGTCATCAGTACCACCGGCGTGTCGGGATGCAACTTCTTCAGCGTGCGCAGCCAGAACAGTCCGTCCTGCCCCATGTTCACGCCTAATGAGAAGTTCATGTCGAGCAGCACCACGTCAACCTGCTCCTCGCTCATAGTGGCTACGAGCCGGTCCGTACTGCTGAGTGTCACGATGCGCGTGAACACCCCTGCAAGGCAAATCTTCAAAGCGGTGAGTATCGCCGGGTTGTCGTCGACGATGAGTATCGTGTTGTAATAGTTGCTCATATTAAGCACTTTATGTTTCTAATGCAAAAGTACAAAAAAAAGTGCAAGCCACTGACACATGTGTATCATTTTCATACACTCTGCTGTATGATTATCATACAACCGCCGTTTTTCCGCACCAAACACTTCCCGTTGCCTGCTTAATGGTGTAATTCTGTCGTAGAAATAAAGCAAACAGATACAATGAACCGACCATTCATAACCCTATTCGCCCTGCTCGCCGCTATGTCGGCTCAGGCTGCCGAACCGTGGAGCGTGGAGCGTTGCATGGAGTACGCCGCCGAGCATAGTCACACGGTGCGTCTGCAGCAGTACGACCTCGACGCAAGTCGCACCGAACGCACACGTGCCATCGGTGCCTTCCTGCCCGAAGTGTACGGCTCGGTGGGCGCACAGATGAACTTCGGACGTGCCATCGACCCCGAGACCAACACCTACACCGATGTTAATACCTTCTATAACGGCTACGGCTTGCAGGCATCGCTCGTCGTCTTCGACGGACTGCAGCGTTATAACGAACTGCGCATGGCTCGAGCCAATGTGGCTATGGGTCGGTCGGCGTTGCAGGCGGAGAAAGATGCCGTGCGTCTGAGGGTGTACAAGGCGTGCATGGATCTGCTCTACTGCGAGGGTGCCGTGGAGCATACGCAGCGCAAACGCGATGAGAGTCGTGAGCTGCTCCACCAGACCGAGGTGATGGCTGAGGTGGGGCAGAAGAGCGAAGCCGATGTGGCGCAGATGCGTGCCACATTAGCTGCCGACGACTACGAGCTGACGCACATGCAGAGTCAGACCACGAAGGCACTGCTCGCGCTGAAGCAGCAGATGAACTTCCCCATCGCCGACACGCTTGTCGTGGAAAAGCCTGCGGTAGATGCCTCGCGTCTGCCTACCGACAATGCCTATAATATATATAATGTGGCGCTCACAACCAATCCGCGCATAGCGCAGGCTGCGGGCAACGTGGCTGCAGCCCGCTACGCCCTGCGTGCTGCTCGTGGTGCATTCCTACCAAAGCTCTCTCTCTCCGGCGGTGTCTCCACCTCGTTCTATCGTAATATGGACGTGGGTGGACACGCACCGTTCGGTCAGCAGTTCAAAAATAATGCCGGCGAATACGTGACTCTCTCGCTGAGCATCCCTATCTTCAACCGACTCGGCTCTGTCTCCTCCGTTCGCTCGCGCCGCATAGCTCTTGATAAGGCATGCGAATCGCTCAACTACGAGCGCTCCGAGCTGCAGCGCATCATTGCCGAAGCTGTCGCCGACGTGGAGAACAGCGCCAAGGAGGTGCAGAAGATGCAGAATCAGGTTGAGGCTGACAGCTTAGCCGCCCATCTCACCACACGCAAGTTCGAGGAGGGCATGGCATCGTCTATCGACGTGCGCACGGCGGCTGTCACGCTCCTGCAAAGCCGTGTAAGACTGCTGCAGAGCCAACTCACAATGATGTACAACAAAAGATTATTAGCATATTATAAAGGAGAACCATCATGGACCAACAAATAGAAAAGAAATCATTCCTCCGCCGCTACGCATGGTATATCGCTGCGGCTGCCGTACTCGCTGCGCTCCTCGTGTGGATAGTGCTCGGCACATCTGCCAATACGACGACCGTAGATGCCTCTGACATCACCATCAGCGACGTCACTCGCGGCAAGTTCGACGACTATGTGCGTCTCAACGGACAGGTGCTGCCTATCCAGGTGGTGCAGATCTCGCCCGAGGAGGGCGGCATAGTGCGCGAGAAGGTTGTGGAGGAGGGCACACGTGTCAGAAAGGGCGACGTGATACTCCGACTCAGCAACAGCAATCTCGACCTGCAGATTCTGAATGCTGAGGCTGAACTCGCCGAGAAGCAGAACCTGCTGCGCAACACGCAGGTGGCGATGCAGCAGGACCGACTCAACAACCGTACCGAGCAGGCTACGCTCGACACCGACTGCGACCGCAAGCGCCGCGCCTACGAACAGAACGCACGCCTCTACAAGGAGCGCCTCATCAGCAAGGAGGTGTATCTGCAGAGTCGTGAGGACTATAACCTCGCACGCCGCAAGCAGAGTCTCATCTCGCAGCGACTGAAGCAGGACAGCCTCTACCGCCACGTGCAGATGGCGCAGATGGAGGACAACCTCGACAACATGCGCAAGAACGTTCTCTTAGTGCGCGACCGCAAGAACAAGCTCGAGGTGCGCTCGGCTATCGACGGCGAACTCGGACTGCTCGACGTTGAGTTGGGGCAGAACATCGCTGCCGGACAGAACATCGGACAGATAAACGACCTCTCCGACTTCAAGGTGCAGGCGCAGATTGACGAGCACTACATCGACCGCGTACGTCCCGGCCTCTCGGCTTCGTTCAGTCGCGACGGCAAGACCTACCTCCTGCGTGTGCGCAAGGTATATCCCGAAGTGCGCAACGGAACGTTCCGCACCGACTTCGTCTTCGTCGGCGAACGCCCGGCGCAGATGCGCAGCGGACAGACCTTCTACGTGGAGCTGGCTCTCGGCAAGTCGCAGCAGGCTACGCTCATACCGCGCGGCACGTTCTTCCAGACCACCGGCGGCAACTGGATATTCGTGCTCGACAAGTCGGGACGCAAGGCCTACCGCCGCAACATCAGCATAGCCCGCCAGAACCCGCAATACTACGAGGTGACCGACGGACTGGAGCCTGGCGAGCGCGTCATTACCAGCGGATACGAAGCGTTCAAGGATAACGAGGTGCTGGTGATAAAGTGAAAGCCCCTCCCAACCCTCCCCGTCGGGGAGGGCTTGGTTACCATTGATTTCTCAAGGCTTAGAAAGGCCTAAAGAGGCTTAGTTCGGCCTATTTTCTAAAATAATTAAAAAGCAAAACAATGATAAAGACTCAGAACCTTACCAAGATCTTCCGCACGGAAGAAGTGGAAACAGTCGCCCTCAACGGCGTTAGTATAAATGTAGAAGACGGCGAGTTCGTCGCCATAATGGGACCGAGCGGCTGTGGCAAGTCGACGCTGCTGAACATCCTCGGACTTCTCGATAATCCAGACTCGGGCGACTATCTGCTCGACGGCGAACCCGTAGCTAACCTCAAGGAGAAGGACCGCACACGCTATCGTCGCGGACGCATCGGCTTCGTGTTCCAGAGCTTCAATCTCATCGACGAGCTTACCGTTGAGGAGAATGTCGACCTACAGCTGCGCTATATGGGCGTACCGTCGAAGGAGCGCCGCGAGCGTGTTACGGAGATACTGCGCAAGGTGGGCTTGAGCCACCGCGCAAAGCACTATCCGCAGCAGCTCTCGGGCGGTCAGCAGCAGCGTGTGGCGATAGCTCGCGCCGTGGTGGGCAAGCCGAAACTCATCCTCGCCGACGAGCCTACGGGTAATCTCGACTCGAAGAGCGGTCTGGCTGTCATGGAACTGCTCTCGCAGCTCAATGCCGAAGGCACCACAATCGTAATGGTGACCCACTCGCAGCACGACGCGCAGATGGCAAGCCGCATAATCAACCTCTTCGACGGACAGGTTGTGGAGGGCAGTTCTTTTAGTTTATAATTGAGAAACTCTTCAGTTGAGAATTGAAAGTTGAGAGTTGAAAGTTATGATATGCACTATAGATGATATGTACTAATGATATTGTGTTTCGTACCATTCTAAATGATAATCATCGCTCGGCTTTGCCGCTTGCATAAGCAAGAACTCTCAAGGTGATCATAACTCTAAACTCTCAACTTTCAATTCTCAACAAAATAAAACATCATAAATATGAAGACATTCCTATATATGTTCCGCCGCTACCGCATAGCCACGCTGCTCAACCTCTTCGGCTTGAGTGTGGCTGTAGCGACGTTCTACCTGTTCATGACACAGGTGATATACAACCGCACGTACAACCACAACCTCAACGACTACGAGCACATGTACCGCCTCGAAATCTACGGCAATCTGTTCGGCGACAACTGGGGTTGCACCATATGCCGTCCGTTCGCCACTATGCTTAGGGATATTCCGCAGGTTAAGAGTGCTGTCTATTACTGTCCGTATGTCAATCAGACCGATGTTAAGGTGAACAACCGCACCATAACCGTGCCTGTTGTGTACATGAGCAAGCCTGGCATTGAGTTCTTTACAGGCAAACTCATCTCCGGCTCAAGCAAGTCATGGGGCACCGGAGCTACTGCCATCGTTAACCGCAGCAATGCCGAGAAGATGTTCGGTACGGCGAATGCTGTGGGCAAGACGTTCGAGGCTATAAACAACAATGATGGCGGAACGATACCCATCACCGTGGTGGGTGTGAGCGAGGATATGCCCGACAACTGCACCATACCCAACGGCATGTATCTCTGCGATAACGAGAGCGGAATGACCGACTGGAGCGAGTGGAGCTACTATATATATGTGCGACTTGACAATGGTGCAAGTCCTGAAAAGGTAGTGCGTGGCTTGAAACAGGGCTTCATGAAAGCCCAAGGCATCAGTCCTAAAGACGAGAAAGAGTTTGACAAGCAGATGAAGTTCAGAATAACCTCCGTCGACGACGTCTATTTCTCTGGCATCGGACAGCAGGACAAGGGCAACCGCAGCCTTGTCGACGTGCTCACCGTGGCTTCTGTCTTCGTGCTGTTCATCGCCCTGCTCAATCTGCTCAACTTCTCGCTCTCCGAGGTGCCGATGCGTATGCGCGGCATCAACACACGCCGTGTGATGGGAGCCTCTGTAGGCGGTCTGCGCCTTAAGATGATAATGGAGAGCGTGCTGTTCGCTTTTGTCGGATTGGTTATCGGCGTTCTGCTTGTCGTGGCGTTCCAGCGCAGCGAGGCGTGCATGAAACTCGTTTCGGGCGACATCAGCTTCTCTGCACACTGGCTTCTTGTCGCCGTCATGGCTGCGTCGGCACTTGTTGTGGGAGCGTTGGCGGCTGTTGTGCCGGCGTTCTACAGCACGTCGTTCGCCCCGGCACTGGTGCTGAAAGGTTCGTTCGGACTCTCGCCGCGCGGCAGACAGTTGCGCCTGGCGATAATGGCGGTGCAGTTCTGCGTGGCTTTCGTGCTCGCTATATATATAGGTGTCATGTCGAGCCAGTCGAACTACATCTTCAACTGCGACTACGGCTTCAACAAGAACGAGGTGTTCTACACCAAACTCTCGGAAGAGGCAAAGGCGAAGCGCGAGACGATACGCACCGAACTGAAGAAGTTGCCGTTCGTGGAGAGCGTGGGTTTCGCGCAGAGCGCCATCGGCACAAGCGACCAGTATATGGGCTGGGGACGTGGCAACGATGAGCATCAGATGTCGCTGCAGGTGCTGCCCTGCGACTATGAGTATCCGCAAACTATGGGACTGAAGATTCTGGAAGGTCGCAACTTCAACGAGGCTGACATGAAGACGGGTGCCTACGTGCTCAACAAGGCTGCCATGCAGCAGTACAAATGGCTCGCCGTGGGCGACTCCATAGGCAGACAGAACGAATGGGGGCCTACGTCAAACTATCTCATTGTGGGCGTCTGCAACAACTTCAAGCTGAAGTCGATGCGCAACGACAACAGTCGTGTGGCTGTGGCGTTCATCATCTTCGGACCGGACATGAAGCAGTGGGGCGACCGCTGCAACCAGGTGTTCGTGCGCGTAGCAAAGGGTCAGGACAAGGTGGAGGCAAAACGCCGCATAACCGACGTGCTCAACCGTCTCGACGCGTCGCAGAAGTACGAGATGAACTTCCTCGACAACGACCTGCAGCAGACCTACGTCGAGGAGTTCCGCTTCATATCGCAGGTGAAGTTCTTCGCCATCATCTGCATCATCATCACCGTTATCGGTGTGTTCTCGCTGACTATGTTCGAGACCGAGTATCGCCGCAAGGAGATAGGCATACGCAAGGTGATGGGTTCGTCGGTAGGTTCTATTGTGCGCCTCTTCGCCATGCGCTACACCGTGCCGCTCGTGGTGTCGTTCGCCGTTGCAGCTCCCGTGGGCTGGTGGCTCAGTATGCAGTGGCTGCAGAGCTTCGCCGAGCATACGCCGCTCCACTGGTGGCTCTTCCCGCTCAGCTTCGTCGGTGTCTCTGCCGTTGTCATTGCGACGGTCGTGGCGCAGTCGTGGCGCGTAGCGACGCAGAACCCCGTGGAGAGTATCAAGACCGAGTGATTTGAATAGGAGGGTATGGCATCCTTGCCATACCCACGCCGCCCTCTGAAGTCCTCCCACAGATTTCACAGATGCTCACAGAAATTTCTGGCGTAGAAGAGCCTCCCACAGATTTCACAGATGCCCACAGATGGTTAGGTTGCGTAGGATTCTCCTACGGAATTCACAGAATTCACTCTAAGTTAGGTTGCGTTAGGGGGGCGTTAGGGACTGCGTGGGTATGGCAAGGATGCCATACCCTCCTACATATGTGTAAATCCGTGCTATCTGTGGGAGTACCACTGCTTGGTTTGTTGGTGCAGCAGAGACTGCTGCACCCCCTAAACATCTGTGTTGATCTGTGCCATCTGTGGGAGGCTCTTCTCTGCAAGAAGATTCTGTGCGTTCCGTGCGTTCTGTGGGAGGACACCGTTTGCTTTGTTGGTGCAGCAGAGACTGCTGCACCCCCTGAGCTTGCATCTGTGGGAGGCAATTTCAAGAATGTGGGTGCGTGGGTATGGCAGGATGCCATACCCTCCTATGACGCTACGCCTCGCGGTGCTCGGCGATAGCCTTCTTGATGAGCATTTCGAGCTCCTCGCAGAGTTCGGGGTTGTCCTTCAGCAGAGTCTTTGTAGCGTCGCGACCCTGCGCCAGTTTCGAGCCGTTGTAGCTGTACCACGAACCCGACTTCTGGATGATGCCGTACTCTACGCCGAGGTCTACCATCTCGCCAACCTTTGAGATGCCCTCGCCGAACATAATCTCGAACTCGGTCTTGCGGAACGGAGGTGCCACCTTGTTCTTGATCACCTTCACGCGCACCTGGTTGCCGATGATCTGGTCGCCGTCCTTGATGCCCGTCACCTTGCGGATGTCGAGGCGCACCGAAGCGTAGAACTTCAGGGCGTTACCGCCCGTTGTTGTCTCGGGGTTGCCGAACATCACGCCGATCTTCTCGCGCAACTGGTTGATGAAGATACACGTAGTCTTGGTCTTCGAGATTGTAGAGGTGAGCTTGCGCAGCGCCTGCGACATGAGTCGAGCCTGCAGACCCACCTTGTTGTCGCCCATGTCGCCCTCTATCTCCGCTTTCGGAGTGAGCGCAGCCACAGAGTCGATAACGATGATGTCGATAGCCGATGAGCGTATGAGCTGGTCGGCAATCTCGAGTGCCTGCTCGCCGTTGTCGGGCTGCGATATCCAGAGGTTGTCTACGTCTACGCCGAGCTTTGCAGCGTAGAAGCGGTCGAAGGCGTGCTCTGCGTCGATGAACGCTGCGATGCCGCCTGCCTTCTGTGCCTCGGCGATGGCGTGTATGGCAAGCGTTGTCTTACCTGACGACTCGGGACCGTATATCTCGATAATTCTGCCCTTCGGGTAGCCGCCGACACCGAGTGCGGCGTCGAGACCGATGCTACCGGTAGGGATTACCTCGACGTTCTCCACCTGCTCGTCGCCGAGTTTCATGATGGAGCCTTTGCCGAAGTCCTTCTCTATCTTTGACATCGCAGCCTGGAGGGCTTTGAGTTTGCCCGCCTGGTCGATGTTCATTTCTTCTTTTGCCATTTCTTTTTGAGTTTTGAATTTTGAATTATAATTCAATGTCTACATTGAACAGCTCGTGCCAAGGCAGACCCTGCTTGTTGAGCTGCTCCATGAACGGATCCGGATCGAACTCCTCTACGTTCCAAACGCCCGGCTTGCGCCACAGACCCTTGAAGAACATCATTGCGCCGATCATAGCCGGAACACCCGTTGTGTAGCTTACGCCCTGCATACCGGTCTCCTTGTAGGCAGCCTCGTGCGAGCAGTTGTTGTAGACGTAGTAGGTCTGCTCCTTGCCGTCCTTGATGCCACGGATGCGGCAGCCGATAGAGGTCTGTCCGTCGTAGTTCTCGCCGAGGTCCTGCGGGTTGGGCAGCACAGCCTTGAGGAACTGCAGTGGCACGATCTTCACCTTCACCTTCTCCGAAGGGTTGTCGGCGAGCGGAGCCTCGTATGTTATCTCGTCGATGCGCGACATGCCGAGGTTCTGAATACAGTCGAGGTATGTGAGGTACTGCTGGCCGAAAGTCATCCAGAAGCGAGCGCGCTTGATGGTCGGGTAGTTCTTCACGAGCGACTCTATCTCCTCGTGGTGGAGCAGGTAGCTCTCCTTCGGACCCACCTCCGGGTATGTGAGCGGCTTGTGAATCTCGAGCGGAGCAGTCTCCACCCATTTGCCGTCCTCCCAGTAGAGACCCTTCTGAGTGATCTCGCGGATGTTGATTTCGGGGTTGAAGTTGGTAGCGAACGCCTTGTGGTGGTTGCCGGCGTTGCAGTCTACGATGTCGAGATACTGTATCTCGTCGAAGTGGTGCTTAGCAGCATAAGCGGTGAAGATGCTTGTCACGCCCGGGTCGAAGCCGCAGCCGAGAATAGCTGTCAGACCAGCCTCCTCGAAACGCTTCTTGTAAGCCCACTGCCAAGAGTACTCGAAGTGAGCCTCGTCCTTCGGCTCGTAGTTGGCGGTGTCGAGGTACGAGCATCCGCAAGCCAGACAAGCCTCCATGATGGTGAGGTCCTGATAGGGCAGGGCGAGGTTGATGACCAGTTCCGGCTTGTAGTCGTTGAAGAGAGCCTTGAGCTGCTCCACATCGTCGGCGTCCACCTGAGCGGTCTTGATGTTGGGGTTGCCGATTGCCTCGACAATGCGGTCACACTTCGACTTTGTGCGGCTTGCAATCATGAAGTCGGTGAAAACGTCAGCGTTCTGCGCAATCTTGAACGCTGCAACTGTAGCGACGCCACCGGCGCCGATCATAAGTACTTTTCCCATTGTTTCTATTTTTTAGTTTGTTGTTTTTTAGGGTTTCTAGATGTTCTAGAGTTTCTAGATGTTCTAGGGTTTTTAGGGTTTCTAACCCACCGCTTTACAGTTCGTTGCCCTTTATCCCGAGGGCGTTCATGAGCGAGTAGCCTAAGATTTCCTGCTTGAAGTTGCCACCTTCGATGGGCTGCATGGCGAAGAGCGTCACTCGTTTCTCCTCGTCATCAACGTCGCGAAGGGCGTGGCGCAGGGCATCCCAGAGTGCGGGGTGCTCGGCGTTGGGGATAGCCATCACGCGATGCACGTCCTTGTGGTTGACCACGGTCTTGAGGATGTCGAGGAAGAAGTCGTTGTGCTTCACCACCTCTTCAACGGGGTAGGAGCTGAGGATGAACTCGCCCAGACCGTCCTTGAACGCCTTTGCGTTTAGGTCGGTTTCGTAGTTGCCGGGTGCGAAGTTCTCGAGCGCAGCCTTCTCCTTAGAGTGGATGAAAATGACCTGCGTCTCGCCCTCGCTGTCGCGGCTCTCGCGCATTCCGCCGTCGAGTGCCACGCAGTCGATCCAGCGTGCGAGGTCGGCTTTCGGGATGCGTCTGCCGAGCATACGCTCGAAGTTGACCGAGAGGTTGAAGGCTACGGAGTCGACATAATCGCCGTCTACGAGGATTATGTTGCGGCTCCATTTGGTATTGTTGTATTGCTGTATATCCATTTTATATGTTATTTCACTATTTCCTTTGTAACCTTGCGCTTGCCGTCGGCATAGGTCACGGCTTTGAGCACGATGGCACCCTTGGCAGGTGTAGCAATCTGCGCACCCTCTATCGAGTAGTAGCGCGTGTTAGCTACTTTCATGTCGGCGGTGTTGAGGCTGATGCCCGTCGGGTCGAAGTCGTAGAGTGCGCGGTCGGAAGTGGTTGCCGTGCCGTCTACGGTGTACACGCTCTCCACGTGCAGCTTCTTCGCCTGCAGGTTGTGGAAGTAGATAACCTTCAGTGTACCATTGTTCACGATGTCGTAGTTGTCGGTGAAGCCGAACGGAATCTCGTCCATGTCCTGCGTGAGGTGGTCGTAGAGCTCGGTGGTGAACGTATAGCGTTTGCCGTCGACATAGATGCGGTAGCTCAGCTTCTCGGCGTTGATATACTCGCCGTTCACGTCCTCGGTCGGAATGTTGAACACGAGTGCCGAGTTCAGCTCGTCCCAATCAAGGTTGGTCGGCATGGCGGGCTTCGTGGCGTGGTCGCCGGCGTAGTACTTCATCGTCACGCCCGTGGCGGTCGTCACGAACTCTTTGAGGTCGTAGGTTGTCTCGCAGAGGTAAGCCTCGGCAGGAGCCATTGTGAGCTGCTTGCGGTCGGCAGAGAAGTTGAAGTTGATGGTGCGGAGATATTCGTAGTTCATATCCTTGTCCACGCTCACCGGCGCAATGCGGTAGAAGAAGAGGTCGGCATCCTTCACAATCTGGAACGACGGGATGGAAGCCGTTGTGCCGCTGTATGTGCCCTCGTACACCTCCTCGGGCGACTTTGAGGCGAGTCCGCTGATGAAGAACTTGCCGTCGCTGAACGCCACCTTCACCAGGCGCGATGTCTTCGCGCCGTAGGCATCCGTGCCGCTGAACACGTAGGTCTGCGGCTTCACGCCTTTCGGGAACTCGAAGCGCACGAACTCGCCCAATGGTTGCAGCTTCAGGTTGTAGAAGAAGCCGTAGAAGCCCGCCTCGTCCTCCGTCTCTGCGTCCTCGTATATGGCGAATATGTCGCCGTTCTGCGTGGTCAGTTCGCCCTGTTCGCCGATGGCGAGGCGTGCCTCCTTCTCGAAGCTCGTCACGTTGCCATCCTCGTCGGCGCGTACAATCTCGAGGTAGAGTGTCTTGGCATTGTTCTGCACGAGCACCTGTCCTGCCTTGATGACAATCTCGTTACCCACCTTCTCGCCCTTCAGCCAGCTCTCCTCGGCACCGCGGTAGTCGCGGTTGCCGCCCGGTGTGAGTCCGTTGAAGTAGTAGGTGGTGCCGTCTTGGCGCACCGTCACCTTACCGTTGGTGTACTGCTTCTCGTAGAAGCCGTTGTTCTCGGTGTACGCCATGATGTACGCCTCGTCCTCGCCCTCGGGGTTGTAGGTGGGTTTCTCGTCCTTAGGCACGCTCAGCTTGTGCAGCGCAGCCTTGCCTGGAGCCTTCAGCACGCGCTCCTTCTGCGTGGTATTGTTTGATAAGGGGGTGCCAAAGAGGGTTTGTGCGTTGGCTGCTATTGTAGCGAGCACGAAGCCCAATAAGAGTAGAGTCTTTTTCATAATGTTGATTGCTTAAAATGATTTTATTTAGGTTTTGCAAGTCGGCGACAAACGCAACCATTTTAGATGACAAAGTTAGCGAGAATAATCCGAAAAACCAAGTTTTTTAGTCGCCATATTAACCCTGCCAATATGTTTTGTAACGATACTCCCAAGGTATTCAACCTTAATGCCTAATGCTTGTGGCGAGAGAAGGTGGTTCCGGTAGTGCTAAAATGATGTTCCGGTTGTGGGGGAATGATGTTCCGGTTGTGGTGGAATGATGTTCCGGTTGTAGGGGAATGATGTTCCGGTTGTGGTGGAATGATGTTCCGGTTGCGCAGGAGGGTATGGCAGATAGACTGGTAGATGGACTGGTAGATATTCCCGTTTTGGGGTGCATCTGTCAGCCTTTATGTTGTTAGTATTCAGAGAGTTGTAGCGATGCTGGCAGATGTGGTAGATATTTTCGCAAAACATTTTTTTATAATGTTTGCTAAACATCATTTTATAATAGAATGGTGCCTTGCTGATAAAATTCTCCCACAGAATGCACAGATTGGCACAGAACAAAAAGACTTGGTTCTGGGGTACAAATCAAATTATAAAAGGATTATTTTAGTTCAAAATACTCCACCCATTGTAAAGGATTTCTCATCGCCTTGCAGAGGGTTCTCTTTAATACTATCGAGAAAATCCTTGTAGTCTTGTTTAAAACTTGGATATTTCTTAGCGAGACGTTTTGCTTCTTTTGCAAAGTCGTCAGAAACCGATACTGTAATATTACAACTCATCGAGCAAACTTTCTGCAGATTGAAGTTTACGCTTTCCGGCAATGGCTTCCTTTACCTCCGTCAAAGCGTTTCTGAGTTCTTTCATCAAGTCGCGCGGTGCGTCAATGGTATCACCTCCGTCATCGGGGAAGATGCGGAAACTGCCAGCACGCGATTTTAGGACTACGTGCTCTCCTGCTTTTGCCAAATTCAGATACTTAGTCTGATTAGTGCGAAAGTCTCTGGTGCTAACTACAACCATAATCAATACTATTTGTTTATGGCACAAAGATACGATTTTTAATTGAAATAGCAATATATTTGGCTACCAATTAACACAATTTGGTAGCCAAACTATATATGCACCTCAATTCTATTTTCTGAGAGTGCTGCCATGTAAAGTACGGTAAAGTAGATAGCTTGGAGACACTGAATGATATTGTAAAATAAGAAAATAATAAGGGATGCCCTATTATAGAGCATCCCTTCTTAAAAAAGCCCGTTTGATTGTTATTTGTCTATTTTGATGCTACTGGCCGTATCAGCAGACCATTGTATGGATTGCAACTACCCATTATATGAAATTCATCTTCTGTGCCCATGTAACGACTATCAAAACATATTTGACGCGCTCCTCCATAACCCGCAGGAGATGATGTCCAGTAATCGCATTCTAATCCTGAAAGTCGATTTTCACTTTTTTTCATATAGCCTCCTGCAGGTAGGAAAATGTTATTTCCATTTTTACCTGTTATTTTGTATCCCTTTTGTCCTTTTACAGTCGTCCACGTAAATTCACAATTGTCTACCAGCTCTTGAGCTTCATAATGGCTGGGCATATGTACACCAATACCCCATTTCTGTGTGGCAACATCATCAGCTGGCAACAAAAACTCATAATTGTATTTTGTATCAGCCCAAGTAGAATTTTCTTCTGTGTATGTTTCTTTCGTTTCCAATTCTCCCCAAGCATAGTATTCGCCAATGTCTGATTTTGACTTAGCACCAACATTTGTTTCAGCCCATAAGGTTCCTGAAGGTAAACCAAGGTTTACAAATTTGTGTCCATTGATAACTTCGGTAGATGTGCTGCCGGATCCATTTTCATTGTCGTCATTGTCATCACCACCGCAAGATACAAATCCTATTGCCAACAACGAACAAAATAATAAAGTTTTTAATTTCATAGCTATTTAATTTTTTGCAAAGGTAAAGCAAATTATCACAATGTGCTTGGAAATATAAGAAAACAATTCGCTTTAATTAATAATTTAACAATTAGCCGATTTTGTAAGAAAGAAGATTACATATATACTTTCAAGCCGTTTAGCTCAAAAATACACACATCCCGAAGCTGCCGGATCTCGTTAGAGTCCAGCAACTTCATTCGTCTTATGCCTTTGTAGACCACAGCTCGGGATAAGAATAGTTCATTAAAAGTTGGTGGTCTCACAAGTATTTTGTGCCTTTATAGGTGAAAATCAATTAGTTACAAAAATATTTGATATGACTACCGATTACAAAGTTACAGAATTATTTTGTATATAGTTTTGCACATCCTCCTCCTACTGATAGCCTACGATAAAAAAAACGAAACACACAGCGATGCAGGTGCATCCCTGTGTGTTTCGTTTATGCTTATGCCGTCGAAGCTGAGGCTGCGAAGCCACACGCCGCGGCAAAAGACAACTGTTTACTTCTGAAGCAGTGCCATGGTGTCCTTAGCAATCATCAGCTCCTCGTCGGTCGGGATGACGCAAACCGTTACCTTAGACTCTGGAGTAGAGATGATAGCCTCTTCGCCGCGCACCTTGTTAGCCTCGGCATCCATCTCTACGCCGAGGAACTCAAGACCTGAGCAAGCCTCAAGGCGAGTGCCCACCTGGTTCTCGCCTACACCGGCTGTCCATACGATGATGTCAACGCCACCCATAGCGGCAGCGTAAGCGCCGATGTACTTCTTGATGCGGTAGTTGTACATCTTCAGAGCGAGCTGTGCGCGCTTGTTGCCCTCAGCGGCAGCGCTCTCTACCTCGCGCATGTCAGAAGAGATGCCGGTGATGCCGAGCACACCGCTCTCCTTGTTGAGGAAGTCTGCCATCTCCTGCGGCTTCTTGCCGAGCTTCTCCATGAGGAAGGTAACGGCAGACGGGTCAATATCGCCAGAACGGCTGCCCATCATTACGCCAGCGAGCGGAGTGAGACCCATAGAGGTGTCGATGCACTTGCCGAACTTAACGGCTGACACCGACGCACCGTTGCCGATGTGGCAGGTGATGATGCGCTGTGTCTTGATGTCGCGGCCAAGGAACTCGCACACACGCTGCGATACGTAGCGGTGGCTGGTGCCGTGGAAGCCGTAGCGACGTACGTGATACTTCTCGTAGAGCTCGTAAGGCACGGCGTAGAGGTAAGCATAGTCGGGCATGGTGCTGTGGAAGGCGTTGTCGAACACGCACACCTGCGGCACCTCCGGCATCAGCTTGTCTACGGCGCGCAAGCCCTTCAGGTGGCCGGCGTTGTGTACCGGTGCGAGGTCGCAGAGGCTCTCGATGCCGTCCTCTACCGACTTGTCGACGATGACGCTCTTCTCGAAGAGGTCGCCACCCTGCACGATGCGATGACCTACGGCGTCGATCTCGCTGAGCGACTTGATTGCGCCGAACTCAGGGTCGAGCAAGCACTGGAACACGAAGTTGACACCTTCCTTGTGGTCGGGCATGTCGTGCATGATTTTCTTCTTCTCGCCGTTAGGCAGAGTGATTTTGATGAATGCCTCATCAAGACCGATACGCTCAACGCCGCCTGCTGCCAGCACTGAGTTGTCGTCCATATTGTACAGCTTATATTTGATTGAAGAGCTGCCACAATTAAGAACCAATATCTTCATTACTTTGATTTTTGAGTTTTGAGTTGTTACTTAGCGTCCATTGCCTGGCAAGCTGTGATAGCCACCATGTAGTAGATGTCCTCTACAGAGCAACCGCGCGAGAGGTCGTTCACTGGGCGTGCGATGCCCTGGAGGATCGGACCGATAGCGAGCGCATCGCCCAAGCGCTGAACGAGCTTGTACGAGATGTTGCCCACCTCGAGGCACGGCACAACGAGAACGTTGGCGTGGCCGGCGATAGGAGAACCCGGAGCCTTCTTCTCGCCAACAGCCGGAACGAGGGCTGCGTCAGCCTGCAGTTCGCCGTCGAGTTTCAGCTCGGGAGCCAACTCGTGAGCGAGGCGTGTAGCCTCAACCACCTTGTCTACCACCTCGTGCTTTGCAGAGCCCTTTGTAGAGAAGCTCAGCATAGCTACGCGTGGGTCCTGGATGCCAGCCACCGAGCGTGCTGTCTGCGCTGTGCACACAGCAATTTGAGCCAGCTGCTCTGCTGTAGGAACCGGTGTAACGGCTACGTCGCCCATGACGATGATGCCGTCGTCGCCGTACTGGTGCTCGTGGGTGAGCATGAGCATAGCACCGCTCACGCAGGTCACGCCAGGAGCGCACTTGATAATCTGCAGCGCAGGGCGCAGAGTGTCGCCGGTGGTGCTCAGCGCACCAGAGATCTGACCGTCAGCACCCTCGGTCTTGATAATCATGCAGCCGAGGTAGAGCGGGTTCTTAACGAGTTCGCGAGCCTGCTCGATAGTCATGCCTTTCTTCTTGCGAAGCTCGGCGAGGAGCTCTGCGTACTCCTCTGCCTTCGGGTTGTTCAACGGGTCTACGACAGTAGCCTTGTCGATGTTGTGAAGATCCCACTTTGCGGCGAGAGTCTTCAGCTCGTCGGGGTTGCCGATGAGGATGAGGTCAGCCAATTCGTCAGCGAGGACGCGGTCGGCAGCCTTCAGTGTGCGCTCCTCTGTTGCTTCAGGAAGCACAATACGTTGTTTGTTGCTCTTTGCACGAGCAACAATGTGTTCAAGTAAGTTCATTATATCTATGATTATAACTAATTCCTGTATTACAGTGTCTGTTTAACCTCAATCTCGGTGAATGTCTCGAGCACGTCGCCCTGCTGTATGTCGTTGAAGTTGACGAGCGAGATACCGCACTCGAAGTTGGTAGCCACCTCCTTAACGTCGTCCTTGTAGCGCTTGAGGGCAGCGATGTCGGCGGTGTGTACCACGATACCGTCGCGGATGACACGAGCACGGTCGCCACGGTGTACCTTGCCTTCTGTGACGTAGCAGCCGGCAACGGTGCCCACCTTCGAAATCTTGTACACCTCGCGCACCTCCACCTGACCGGTGATAACCTCCTTCTTCACCTTGTCGAGCATACCGATCATAGCCGACTTGACGTCGTCGATAGCGTCGTAGATGACAGAGTAGGTGTTGATTTCTACGCCTTCCTGCTCAGCCAGCTTGCGTGCTGCGGCAGACGGGCGCACCTGGAAGCCCACGATGATAGCGTCGGAAGCATCGGCGAGCGTTACGTCGCTCTCCGAGATCTGACCTACTGCCTTGTAGATAACGTCCACCTTGATCTTCTCTGTAGACATCTTGATGAACGAGTCGGAGAGAGCCTCGATAGAGCCGTCGGTGTCACCCTTAACGATGATGTTAAGCTCCTTGAACGAGCCGAGAGCGATGCGGTGAGAGATATCCGAGAGGGTGAGACGCTTCTGTGTGCGCAAGCCCTGCTCGCGCTGCAGCTGCAGACGCTTGTTGGCGATGTCGCGTGTCTCCTGCTCGGTGTCGAGCACGTGGAACGAGTCGCCTGCTGTCGGCGCACCGTTCAAGCCGAGGATGATAGCTGGCTCAGCCGGACCTGCCGACTGTATGCGCTGGTTGCGCTCGTTGAACATGGCCTTGATGCGGCCCCATGATGTGCCGGCGATGATGTTGTCGCCCACGCGCAGTGTGCCGTTGCTTACGAGCACTGTCGACACGTAGCCACGACCCTTGTCGAGCGACGACTCGATGATAGAGCCCGTTGCCTTGCGGTTAGGGTTAGCCTTGAGGTCGAGCATCTCGGCTTCGAGGAGCACCTTCTCCATGAGTTCGCTGATGCCTACGCCCTTCTTGGCGCTTATCTCCTGGCACTGGTACTTGCCGCCCCATTCCTCGACGAGGAGGTTCATGCCTGCCAGTTCCTCGCGAACGCGGTCGGGGTTAGCACCCGGCTTGTCAATCTTGTTGATAGCGAACACCATCGGCACGTTGGCAGCCTGAGCGTGTGCGATAGCCTCCTTGGTGGTAGGCATCACAGCGTCGTCGGCAGCGATGATGATGATGGCGATATCCGTCACCTGAGCACCACGGGCACGCATAGCGGTGAACGCCTCGTGACCCGGAGTGTCGAGGAACGTAATCTTACGTCCGTCCTCCAACTGCACGTTGTATGCACCGATGTGCTGTGTGATGCCGCCAGCCTCGCCGGCGATGACGTTTGTCTTGCGTATATAGTCGAGCAAAGAGGTCTTACCGTGGTCTACGTGGCCCATCACGGTTACGATCGGAGCGCGCGGAACGAGGTCGTTCTCGTCGTCCTCCACCTCGGTGATAGCCTCCTGCACCTCTGCACTTACGTATTCTGTCTTGAAGTCGAACTCCTCAGCCACGAGGTTGATGGTCTCGGCATCGAGACGCTGGTTTATAGACACCATGATGCCCACGCTCATGAGCGTACCAATCACCTGGTTCACGCTCACGTTCATCATCGTAGCGAGCTCCGATACGGTAACGAACTCGGTCAGCTTCAGTGTCTTGCTCTCCTTCTTCTCCTCGCGCAGCTCCTCGTTTATCTTCTCCTGAGCAGCCTCGCGCTTCTCCTTACGATACTTCGCGCCCTTCTTGTTCTGGTTCTGCTTGTTTGTGAGGCGTGCGAGTGTCTCCTTTACCTGGCGTGCTACGTCCTCGTCGTTCACCTCAGCGGGCTTCTGCTGTCCGCCGCGGTTGCGGTTCTTCTTCTTGTTCTTGTTGCTTGTGCCGGCATTGCCGCCACCGTTCTGCTTGCCACCATTGCCTCCGTTGGGCTGGTTCGACGCAGCGTTGATATCCACGCGCACCTTGTTGATGCGTTCGCGTTTCTTCTTGTCGCCGCGCTGCTGCTGAGCCTTGTCCTCACGCTCCTTGCGCTTCTCCTCCTTCGACTTCTTCTTCGGACGGGTGCTCTGGTTGAGAGTAGAGAGGTCTATCTTGCCCAACACGTTCACCTTTGGTGCGTTGAGCATCTTCTTCTCGCTCTTGGTTGTGAAGATGTCTGTTTCTGTCTTTGCTGTCTCAGCCTGATTGTTTGTAGCCTCCACCTTCTTCGGGGTGCTTGCTGTGTTGCTTGTAGCAGTCTTTACCTCCTGCTTCTTTTCTTGCTTGTGCTCTTTGTTCTGACCCACAGTGTTCTGATTTTTGTTGTGATTGTCCACGTTAGCCTCTGTGCTTGCTTTCTGTGGTGCTTCGTTTGTTGCCGGCTTCTGACTTACGGCATTAGTCTTCGCCTGCGGCTCTTTATGAGTCTCAGGTGTTGCTGGCTTTGTCTGCGCTGGCTTCTTGTTCAGACTGTCAAGGTCTATTTTGCCCAGCGGCTTGTACTGCTGCTGAGTAGACGACTTGAGGAGTGGCTCAGCCTGTGTCTCCTCGCTGCGTTTCTTCTCTTTCGGCTTCTTCTGCAAGAGCTTCTCGGCTTGAGAACGAACCTCCTTGTCCTGCTGGAAGGCTCCAGCGAGTGCGTCGTACTGTGCGTCGCTCAGCTTGAAGCTTGGCTCTGCCTTTACTTCTCCAAGGTCACTTCTCTTCTCAAGGAACTCCACTGCCGTCTGGAGCCCGATGTTCAACTCTCGTAATGCTTTGTTTAACCTGATGCTCATATTTTGATGTTTTAAAAGTAAAAGAGTAAAGGAGTAAAAAAGTAAAACGTCTGCCTACCTCTGCTTCTGCCTCGTGCCCTTTTTCGGGGCGTAGCGTGGAGAAAGCTACCCACTTTACGTCTTTCCTTTTCCTTAATAATTATGATTATAAATATGTTAGTGTTTAGATACTCGCTAAGGGAGCTTCAAACACCATGCGGTTTTGAGACTCCCTTATATGTATCTTGTTTACTCGAACTCGGCGCGCAACACCTTCAGCACGTTGTCGACAGTCTCCTCTTCGAGGTCTGCCTTCTCAACGAGCATATCGCGCGGAGCGTTGAGCACTGCCTTTGCTGTGTCGAGACCGATGCCCTTGATGGCATCGATAACCCACTGGTCGATTTCGTCAGCGAACTCGTCGAGGTAGATATCCTCGTCTGCGTCCTCCTCCGACACTTCGCGGAACACGTCGATGGTGTACTCTGTGAGCAGCGATGCGAGCTTGATGTTCAAGCCGCTGCGACCGATAGCGAGGCTCACTTCCTCTGGCTTCAGATATACCTCAGCCTTCTTGTTCTCCTCGTCAATCTTGATGCTCGACACCTTAGCCGGTGAGAGCGCACGCTGGATGAAGAGTTTTGTGTTGCCGGTGTAGCAGATTACGTCGATGTTCTCGTTGCAGAGCTCGCGCACAATGCCGTGCACACGGCTACCCTTTACGCCTACACATGCGCCTACCGGGTCGATGCGGTCGTCGAAGCTCTCTACTGCTATCTTGGCGCGCTCGCCAGGGATGCGTGCAATGCGACGGATGGCGATAAGGCCTTCTGCTATCTCGGGCACCTCTGCCTCAAGAAGGCGCTGGAGGAACATCGGACTGGTGCGTGAGAGGATAATCTTCGGGTTGTTGTTCTCGTTGTCAACGCGCTCGATGACGGCGCGTATTGTCTCGCCCTTGCGATATACGTCTGCCGGAATCTGCTCTGCCTTCGGGAGGATGAGCTCGTTGTTCTCGTCGTCAACTACGAGCACCTCGCGCTTCCATACCTGATATACCTCAGCTGCGATTACCTGACCTACGCGGTCTTTATATTTGTTGTAGAGCGAGTCGTGCTCGAGCTCCAATATCTTCGAAGCAAGGGTCTGGCGCAAGTTGAGGATGGCGCGGCGACCGAACTTAGCGAAGTCGACACGTTCTGAAACGTCCTCGCCCACCTCGTAGTCGGGCTCTATCTTGCGTGCCTCGGTGAGCGACACCTGCTTGTTCTCGTCCTCTACCTCGCCATCAGCCACTACCACGCGGTTGCGGTAAATCTCGAAGTCGCCTTTGTCTGGGTTCACGATAACGTCGAAGTTCTCATCGCTTCCGAAGATCTTTGCGAGAACGTTGCGGAAGCTCTCCTCCAACACGCTTACCAATGTGGTGCGGTCGATGTTCTTTGTCTCTTTAAACTCCTTGAAAGAGTCGAACATGCTCACCACGTCGTCTTTTTTTACTGCTGCCATAGCTTATTTGAAATTTATTAAGTATTTTGTATATTTCACTTTGTCCATCTGGAAGGTGTAGTCGGTCTCCACGAGTTGTGGGCGCTTCTTGCCTTCCACTTTCTGCTTCTCCTGCACCGTTACAGTGAAGTCGTTGCCCTCTACGGCTTTGAGTACGCCTTTGTACTTCTTTCCGTCTGCGTCGAGCACTTCTACGTCCTTGCCTACGAAGCAGTGGTACTGTTGAGCCACTTTGAACGGCTGTCCCAGTCCGGCTGAGCCTACTTCAAGTTCATAGTCCTCTTCGTCGCGGCTGAGGTGGTCTTCGATGAAACGGCTCAATTCTACGCAGTCTTCAATCCACACGCCGTCGGCATGGTCAATTTCTACTACGATACGGTCGTCGGGGCTTATCTCGATGTCAACAAGGAAGTACTCCTTGCCGTCAAGCCACTCTTCTACGATACTTCTTACGGTGTCTTTGTTTATCATATATTTCAATTATAAATAAAAATGAGGAGCTCTCTCGGAGCCCCTCATTCCACTGAACGATGCAAAATTACTAATTTTCTGCAACGTAAGCAAATATTTACTGAATTTTCTATGCTGTTTCGCCTGTTTCTTCTGTTCCAGTGCTGAGTTTTGCAGCTTCTGTCTCTTTTACAATGGTGTGTAGATAGTAGACAGTGACGGCGAAGATGGCGGTGCTGATAACGGTACAGACAGAATGGATGGTCTTTACAGTCTGCACGTCGGCTTCAGCAACAATGGGGTAGATACCCTGCACCAACGAACACAGGATGTTTATTACGAGTCCGGCGATGATGACGATTCCGAGCGTGTGCTTGCTGCCTGTGTAGTGGCGTATGAGTCGAACGCTTATCATTATAGATGTTACGAAAGCGATGATGCCTGAGATGCCGTATGCCATGATTGTTATCATGGTTTGTACAGACACTTCCGTGTAGTCGGTAGGTACGATTTTCGTAATGAACGTAATGACATAGACAAGTGTCATACAGGCGAAGCAGCGACGCAGATAGGTGGCGCTTGTGGCGAACGCCTCGCGTGCCAACCACCATATTGCGGCTAATAGCAATGGCGTGCAGGCTGGTATCACCCACAGCTGGTTGAGTACTTCGTTCTCGCCATTCGTCCAGAAGTTGAGGACGCTGATTGGTGTGCCTACGAGTAGGCAGAGGTAGCACACGATAACAATGATGTTAAGGAGGCTTAGCTGATTGCTCTTTTTGTGTTGATTTTCCATAATGTTATTTAGTTTAAAGTGATTTATCGTCTAAGCCACGGCTCTGGGTTGAGTCGTGTGCTGTTCTTGTGCAACTGGAACTGCAGTATGTTCTCGCCGCCGACTGCTCCGAGTGCCTGGCCGGTAGACACCTTCTGGTCGCGATGCACGCTCACCGATGTGAGGTTGCAATATACGGAGATGTACACACCGTGGCGCACCATGACGAGCCATTGTCCGCCGATGCCGTACACTGCACTTACCACACCGTCGTACACGGCGCGTGCCTGACAGCCTGGTTGTCCCTTTATGTTGATGCCTTTGTTGTCGAGCGTCACGCCGCGCAGACCCTCAATGGTGTTCTGTCCGTAGTGCGACACGATGCGACAACCGCCGGTGAGCGGTATCGGCAGGCGTCCGCGGTTAGCTTCGAAGCCTCCCGACATCATGCGGTCTACCGACGACACGGTGTAGGTCTGCTCTACGTTGCGCTTAGCCTCTGCCAACTCTTTCGATGAGCGTCGCTCGTCGGCTTTTGCTTTGCGCTCTATAGCCTCGCGCTGTGCTTCAGCTTCGCGTGCCTGTTGCTCAGCGCGCTCCTTCTGCTGTGCGGTAGCCTCGCGTGCACGCTGCTTAGCGCGCTCCTCAGACTCGCGTGCCTCGCGCAGACGGCGTTCGTTCTCGGCGCGTGCTCGCTCTGCCTCGGCACGTTTGCGTGCCAATTCTGCCTCGCGACGCTTCTTTGCTGCGGCTGCCTCTGCTGCCTTGCGGCGTGCCTCCTCCTCAGCGCGCTTGCGTGCCTTCTCTACCTCTATGGCTATGAGTCGGTCGATCTGTGCGTTGAGTGCGTTGGCATTCTTGCGCTGTTGTGCTATAACGCCCTGAATGGTCTTCTGCTGCTTCTGTAGCGAGTTGACCATTGTCTTCTGTTCGGTTTGTTTATTTTCCAAGGCGCGGTGCTCCGCTCTGCCCTTGTCGAGCATGACGTTCTTCTGTCCGCGCACCTGTTCGAGTTGTTGTTGCTTCTCGTTTACCTGCTCCTGCTTGGCTTTCACCATCTCGCCCTGCGCTTTCTGCCACGAAGCATATTCGCGCACGAAGCGCAGACGGCGGTACATCTCGGTGAAGCTCTTCGCCGAGAAGATGAACATGAGGCGGTCTTGCATGGTGTGCTTTCGCGATATGTAGCGCATCGACTTCACGTACTTCGCCTTGCGCTCCTTCAGCTGCTGCTGCAGTGTGGCGAGCTGCGCCTTCAGTAGGTCGATGTTGCCGTCGAGGTGTGTGATGTCGCGCTGTATGCCGTCGATGTTCTGCTTGTGACGGTCGATTTCGCTGTTGAGTATAAGCAGGTCGTTGAGGCGTTTCTTTACGTCAGCCTTGTTGAGGCGCAGAGCCTCTTCCTGCTTCTTTATCTCCTTCTGTATACCCGAACGCTTGCTCTGCAGTCCGCGTATCTCGGCAGTAGAGTACTTTGCGTTGTTCTGCTTTGCTTTGCCCCGCTTCTTGCGCTGCGTAGTTGTGGTCTTTTTCTTCGCAGTGGTTTTCTTTTTTGCAGTGGTTGTTGTCTTGCGCTGCGTGGTGTGTTTCTTCGCAGTGGTGGTGCGCTTCTGCTGTTGTGCGTCGGCACTGGTAGCCATGTTGGGCGTGGCTGCGATGAGGAGTGTGGCGATTAATATGTGTAGCAACTTGTTCATTATCTTACGATGGGTTTATTGCGGTGTTGTGCCGGCTTTTATTGCAGCGATGTTATCTTGCGGAGCAGTTCGTCTACTTCCACCTTGCGATACTTCGATGATACCTCTGTCTTTGTGTCCCAGTTGGTAGAGGTCTTGGGCGATGCCATCTGTAGCGTCACCTGCGCAGCGTGGTTGCTTCCGCCGTAGTTGGTGCTGAAGCCGAACTGCTGTGTTGTAGGGAACTTCTTCTGTCCTACGGTGTTGAAGTCGTTGTATGTCCACGTGAGCGACGAGGTGCCGTGTGCGGCACTCTTGTATGTTATGTCGGCACCCTTGATGAGTGCTGTTGCTGCGTCCACGCTCCACTTGTAGGTGATGTTGCCAGCCTTGAGCGTCACGGGCACTCGTGAGCTGCCCGCTGCCACGTCGGCTACGAATTTCTTCATGTCAGCCTCGGTGATGGTCTTTGTGCCAGGCGCTATGAGCTGGTTCCAGAAGAGTGCTTGCAGACTGTAGAACGAGAGTCCGTTGTTGGCGAGGAAGCTCACCTCGGAGTAAGAGGCTTTGATATACTCCTTGTGGTAGCGGTCGAGGAGCAGCACGTAGTTGGGTGTGAACTCTATGCGTGCCAGTTCGCTGCGCAGTATCGGCACGAGCAGCTGTATGCGTATGCACTCGTCCTTGCGCATACTTAGTTTGGCTGGCACCGTAATCTCCTTGCTGCCCAACTGCAGCGTGAAGTCGCCACTTGTGAGGATGTTCTCTGTCGCAACGTTGTTGTTGGCGATGCGCTGCACGAACTGTAGCGACTGTCTTGCAGCCTCCTTCTCGGCGTTCTTGTCTGTCTTGGAGGTCTGTGTTGGCAGTTGTGTGCCGTCGGTGATGGCTTTCTTGCTCGCACAGGAGGTGATGAGCAGCAGGGCTGCAGCTATCGGTGCGTATCTAAGTATATGTTTCATCTTGTTGATATTGTTTTGTTATGTTGTTCGGGTTATGCACGCTGTGGCAGCACTTGTGTTGCTACTTCAGCTTGCGTGTCTTTATCTTGCGTTCGAGCGATGCCTTGTTGCCTCCGGCTTCTATGGCTTGCTTCCAGTAGCTGACGGCTTTCTCCTTGTCGCCTGCCATGAGGTAGATGTCGCCGGCGTGCTCCAAGAGCACCTTGTCGGGATTCTTGCTGTTCTGCAGTGTGAGGTCGACGTATGCCTTTGCCTCGTCGTAGCGTTTCTGCAGGAACAGTATCCAGGCATAGGTGTCGAGGTAAGTGGCGTTGGTGGGTTCCTCCTTGAGTGTTCGCAGGCTCATCTCGGCTGCGTGGTCGAGCTGTGTGTTCTGCTGTGAGAGGTAGTAGGCGTAGTTGTTCAGCACCTGTATGTTGTCAGGGTATATGGTTATCGCCTTCTCGTATGCGCTGAACGCCTCGTCGTAGTTCTGGTTGGTGTAGCTCATGTCGCCTATTATGCCGTACATGTCCGATGCCATGTTGCGTTCTGGCTCGTCGGCTTTGTTCAAGTCAATCTCGTTGAGTCCGCGTTTGCACGCTTCGTAAGCCTTCTGATCCTTATCCTGCTGTATGTATGCAAGTGCCATGAAGTAGTAGTAGGTCAGCTCCTCGGGCGTGTACTGTATGCCCTTGTCGCAGAGGTCGACCACTTCGTTCCACTTTTTCTCCTCCCATTTGTTCTGCGTCAGTGTGAGGCGTGCCGACAGATTGTCTGGCTCGAAGGAGAGAGTGTGTGCGTATGCGGCGTTGATGCTGTCCTGCGGCATCTTCTTCACTCGCATGTACATCGCCTTAAGATTGGATAGCTCGGCGTTGCGTGGTGTGGCGAGCATTATCTTGTCGAACAGTGCGAGCACAGCCGTTGAGTCGCCACCCTGCTCCTGCTCGTTCTCGCGTATCGCTTGCTGCAGCATCGAGAGCTTTGTCTTTATGTCGGTCTGCGGACTGAACAGTATGTTGTCGCGCAGTTGTCGTGCCTTTGTGTCGTCGCCCATGCTGCGGTAGTAGTCGTAGAGCGAGTTCAGTGCGAATTCGTTTTGCTTGTCGTCCTCTAACGCGCTCTTGAACCAGTTGTAGGCTTCGCTCTTGCGGTCGTGCTGCATGAGCCAGTTGCCGAGCATCACCTTGTACGACGGCTCGTTGGGGTGGTCGTTGGTGAGCGCGTGGAGTATGCGGTAGGCGTTCTTCTTGTCGCCTTGCTGCTCGTAGATGCCCATGCGCATGAGTGAGATCTCCTCGCTTGGTCCGTCGGCTTGCTCCATGCGGTCGATGGTGGAGAGCATCTTGGGGTAGTCTTTCTTTGCGTTGTACAGTCGCACCAATAGCTCGAGCACATCGCTGCGGTCGCGGTGGTGCGTGTAGAGCTGTTCGTAGGCTTCGATGGCGCGGTCGTACTCGCGTTGGTCGATGTATGTCTCCGCCACGTTCTCAAGGTAGTTGTCGTTGTCGGGTTGCAGCTCGGCAGCTCGGCGCATGTTCACTCTTGCGAGCGAGTCGTTGCCCTGCTTTAGGTACGAGTGGGCTAACGAGTAGTACACCTCGGCAGCGTCGGGGCGCATCTTGTGGCATCGCTCTAACAGTGCTGATGCTGTGGAGTCGCCCGCAATCTGTCGGCACACTGCGTCGAGGTACAGGCGGTCGAATAGTGGTGTCTCCTTCAGTAGCGAGTCGGCAGAGATGGACATCGTGTCGCACTTCATGTCGACCGATGTGCCCGTGCGTGCTCCGCTGATAGCTAAGAGCGGAGCGACAACTGCCATGGCTATCGCAACGAGTATGTATTTCTTCATTTTCTTCTTCTTTAATTGTTTGGAAGTGAGTTGCCGATGGAGGGCTAACCATAGGAGGCTACGGCATTCCTGCCGTAGTCATTGCAAATTTATATTTCTGTTGTTGATGGCTACGGCAAGAATGCCGTAACCTCCTACTTATTTCACTCCGGTGTGTCCGTAGCCACCCTCGCCGCGCTCCGTCTCGTCGAGTTCCTCAACGAGGCAGAACTCGCCCTGCTCGTGGCGTGCTATGACCATCTGTGCGATGCGCTCGCCGGCTTCAATCACGAAGGGCTCGGTGGAGAGGTTGATGAGCAGCACACCCAATTCGCCACGATAGTCGGCATCGATAGTGCCAGGCGAGTTGAGCACGGTGATGCCGTGCTTCAGAGCCAAGCCTGAGCGTGGGCGCACCTGCGCCTCGTAGCCCTCGGGCAGCGCGATGTGCAGACCGGTGGGTATGATGCGACGCTCCATAGGCTGCAGCGTGATGGGTTCTACGATGTTGGCGCGCAAGTCCATGCCTGCGCTCTGCGGTGTGGCGTAAGCAGGAAGCTGCTGCGAGCCACGGTTCACTATCTTTATTTTTACCATTATGTGTTCTGTTGTGGTTTACGTTACGTAATGTTTCAAATTGCAAAAGTACTTAATTATAATGAGATTACGTCTTTTTAGAGTATTAAAAAAGTGGAAATAGGTAGCAGAGTGAATAATCTTCTTGTCTATTTGGAATATTAGTTTTAATTTTGTGCTATAAACAAAACAAAACGATTATGGCAATGAATTGGCAACAACTCATATCGAACAAGCGACTCGGACAGGAGTTGCGCCACCCCGAGCGTCACGACGACCGCTCGGAGTTCAAACGCGACTACGACCGCCTTATCTTCTCGGCTCCGTTCCGTCGTATGCAGAACAAGACACAGGTGTTTCCGCTGCCAGGCAGCATCTTCGTTCACAACCGCCTCACTCACTCGCTCGAAGTGGCGAGCGTGGGCATGTCGTTGGGCAATGACGTGGTGCGTGCGCTGAAGCGTGTGCACCCCGAACTCGCGGGTACGCTCTTCGAGGAGCTGGGCACCATCGTGAGCACGGCGTGTCTGGCGCACGACATGGGCAATCCGCCGTTCGGACACTCTGGCGAGAAGGCTATACAGGCGTTCTTTCGCGAGGGTCGCGGACTGGCGCTGAAGGAGCGTGTGTCGGCGCAGATGTGGGAGGACCTGACGCATTTCGAGGGCAACGCCAACGCCTTCCGACTGCTCACGCACCGCTTCCACGGACGACGCGACGGCGGTTTCGTGATGACCTACTCCACGCTTGCCTCCATCGTGAAGTACCCGTATTCGAGTGAGTGTGCCGGCAAGAAAGGCAAGTTCGGCTTCTTCTGCTTCGAGCAGGAGGCGTTTCAGCGCATCGCCGACGACCTCGGTATGCTGCGCCTCTCGGCTGAGGGCGAACCGCTGCGCTACGCACGCCATCCGTTGGTGTATCTTGTTGAGGCTGCCGACGACATCTGCTACGAGATAATGGACATAGAGGATGCTCACAAGCTGCGCATCCTCTCCTACGGCGAGGCGAGCGGTCTGCTGTTGGGTTTCTTCAGCGACGAGTCGCGTAAGAACATTCTCGACCGCATAGAGGAGGAGGGCATCACCGACAACAACGAGAAGATTGTGTATATGCGTGCCTGCGCCATCGGACTGCTCGAAAGTGAGTGTGCAAAGGCATTCGTGCAGCACGAACAGGAGATACTCGCCGGCACGCTGCAGGGCTCGCTCATCGACCACGTCACTCCGCTCGTGCGCGATGCGTATCGCCACTGCACGGAGGTGAGCGTGCAGCGCATATACAACTCGAAGCCTGTGCTCGACGTGGAGCTGTCGGGTTATAAGATTATGGAGACGCTGATGGACACACTCATCGAGGCAGCTACCGCTCCTGGCAAGTTCCACTCGGAGCAGCTGCGCAAGCGTTTCAGTAGTCAGTATGACATCAACAGCGACGACTTCGCTACGCGTGTCATGGCTGTCATCGATTATATCTCGGGTATGACCGACATCTTCGCGCTCGACATCTATCAGAAGATACAGGGTATCTCGCTCCCCATAGTATAGGAGGGTATGGCATCTTGCCATGCCCACGCAGCTACATTCTTGAAATTGCCTCCCACAGAACCCACAGAACGCACAGAAATTTCTTGCTGAGAAGAGACTTCCACAGATGGCACTGATGCAATCTCAGGGGGTGCAGCAGTCTCTGCTGCACCAACAAAGCAAGCAGTGGTACTCCCACAGAACCCACGGAACGCACAGAAACTTCTTGTAGAGAAGGGTCTCCCACAGATATCACGGATTTACACAGATGTAGGAGGGTATGGCATCCTGCCGTACCCACGCACCCACTAACGCAACCAAACTTCTGTGAGTTCTGTGAATTCCGTGGGCGAACATGCGCAACCAACATCTGTGTTGATCAGTGTAATCCGTGGGAGAACTATATTCCCACAGAACGCACTCACAGAAGTTTCTTGCAGAGAAGAGTCTCCCACAGATAGCACACGGAATTGTAATTATTATAAATTAACAAAACTTTTACTCGTTTCGCTTTGTCGTTTGAAGTATAATGTGTATATTTGCAACAGATAACAATTAAAACGATATGACTATGAAGAAATACGTATGTGATGTCTGCGGTTGGGTATATGACCCAGCTGTTGGCGACCCAGAGAATGGCATAGAGCCAGGTACAGCATTTGAAGATCTTCCAGAAGATTGGGTTTGTCCACCTTGCGGAGTTGGCAAGGAAAATTTCAGTCCGGTGGATTAAGCCAGTATGAAAATAGAAAAAGCATTGGTGCATAATTCGTTTCTCTTTTGAGAGCCTATATGCGCCAATGCTTTTTTATTTGTCCATCCGACGTTTCGTTGTCGGTTGTTGTTGCTTCGTTTATCTGTTTATTATTGTTTGGTTGGTGCAGCGGAGACCGCTGCACCCCCTGGTGTTTATTTCACGAGCACCTTTGTTGTTTTCTTGCCACGCTTCACGATGTTCACACCCTTTTGTGGTGCGTTCAGACAGCGGCCCTGCAGGTCGTAATACTCCGCTGCCGTGTCGTCTGTCACCGTCGGCGTATCAATACCCGTAGGAGCTTTATATGTGAAGTAACCAGTGGTGTAGTTTGCCATTTCCTTACCCACCTTGTTTTCGTCGTAAGGCACGGCTCCCACAAGATTAGTGCAGTGTGCAAACATACCACCGTCAAATTCACATGCTGTGGTCACGAACTTGTCGCTTGCATAGATGGTGGTGAGAGCAGAGCAGCCATTGAACATAGATTGCATGTTCGTCACGTTCTTAGTGTCGAAACTTGAAAGGTCGAGTGTTGTGAGAGCAGAACAGCTCCTGAACATCTCCTCCATTGTCGTCACGTTCTGTGTGTTGAAACTTGAAAGGTCGAGTGTTGTGAGAGAAGAACACTCTTCGAACATGCAGCTCATGTCCGTTACGTTCTGTGTGTTGAAACTTGAAAGGTCAAGTGTTGTGAGAGGACAGTCACAGAACATGCAGTTCATGTCCGTCACGTTCTGTGTGTTGAAGTTTGAAAGGTCGAGCGTTCTGAGAGCAAAACAGCTACTGAACATGCCACTCATGTCCGTCACGTTTTGTGTGTCGAAGTTTGATACATCGAGTGTTGTGAGTTCATAACAGCCACTGAACATGCCGCTCATGTTTGTCACATTCTCTGTGTTCAGATATTCAATACCCTCTATGGTCGTTAAGTCTTTGCAGCCATAGAACCATTTGTAGCAACTCGTTGGGCGTGCTTTTGCAAATGAGGGATCGAAGAAAACTTTCTTGATGATATTTGCATTGCCTCCATAGTCATTGGGTTTGTACCAACCCGGGGCATTTCCGCCCTCATTCAGCGCAAACGCCCCATAGGGTTTTTGGGTGTCGTGCTTGAATGTCAGCGTGTTTGTGGCTTCGTCAAACACGGCATACGACTCTGCCTTTTGGGCAAATGCATGGCTACCCCATATGGGCAGGCACATCAAGACTGCAAGTAAAAGGCGAGCAATCGGGGGGGTAAAATTTGGGTTTTCATAATAAAATAGTTTAAAAAATATTAGTATTTGGTTGTTTGTGTCTTCTTAACGGCTGCAAATAAAGTAAAATAATTTGGAATTTGCAAATAATTAGGGTAAAAAATATATTGCTATATGGTAGGTTGGGGCATCCGCGTCGACCGATGCGGATGTCTGCGTCGACCAATGCGGATGGTAAAATATGCGGAGGGGTGGGAAAAAAGGTGCGTGGTAGGTGTGTGGGAGGTGTGTGAGGGGTGCGTGGGAGGTGTGTGAGGGGTGTGTGGGAGGTGTGTGAGGGGTGTGTGAGGGGTGCGTGAGGGGTGCGTGGGTATGGCAGGATGCCATACCCTCCTATGGGCGTTCTTTGTAGATGACGTTGTTGGCACCGCTCGTTATTTTGAGAGCTTCGGGGTGCTCCTTTATGAACGAGTCGATGTGGCGCACGCGCTTGTTTTCGAGTATCTCGTCGACGGCGATGAGGATGCCCGTCTCCTCTACGTCGCCGAAGCCGTAGTTGATGGCGGTGCCGAAGAGCTTCATGGTGGGCGAGAGCGACATATAGGCGTTGACGAGTGGCGGGATGTTGTAGCCCAACGCACGTATCTCGCGGTTGAGGATGAGGTAGTCCTTCTTGAAGTCGTCCTCGCAGAACAAGGCTGCGAGCTCCTCCTCAGGGGTCTCTATCTTCAGCGGGTGGAGCGGTATGATGAGGTTGTCCTTGTCGTCGAAGTGCTTCTTGAGGAAGTAGAGAATCATGTCGCGGCCACGGCGTATGTACGACGGGTACATGGTCATCTTGCCGAAGAAGTACTTCACGTTGGGCTTGATGACGGTGAGCGCGCCGAGTCCGTCCCACAGGTTGTCGAGTGCGAAGAGACTCTTCGCTCCGCGGCGTGTGCTCTGGTACTCGAGTGTCACGAAGGAGCGGCCCAACTCGATGGTGTAGGGCATGTAGTCGTTGATGAACTTCTCGGAGAAGTGGAACATGTGGCTTGTGGCGAGCTTCGGCTGGCGGTTCTCGTCGAGTTCCCAGTCGGTGCCGAGCATGTAGCGGTAGCCGCCGATGATTTCCTCTGCCTCGGGGTTCCACACGATGAGCTGCTTGTAGCAGTTCGCGCAGGTGTCGAACTCGTCGATGTCCATCGGCTTGCCGGTGCCGCCGCCTGCCTCGCGGAATGCTATCTCGCGCAGACGGCCTATCTCGCGCATCACGTTCGGCGCGTTGTGTGCCGTGATGATGTATATCTCGTTGTTGCTCTTGTTAGTCATGCGGAGCTGACGCTCGGGAGTGAGTTCGCTTCTGAGCAGCTCTTTGCTGACGGGTTCTATGATTGGTTCTTCCATTGTTTGTTGTTTTCTTGCTTTCTCTGTTTGTTGGGGGGAGATTGGGGGCGTTTAGGCCTTTCTAAGCCTTCTTAAGCCTTCTTAAGCCTTGGCTAACTAAGCCTTTTTACTTTTTTACCCTTTTACTTTTTTACTTTTCCAAGGGTAGCTTGTACGCCTCCTGCTGCACCCACTGCGCCCACTCTTGCGGCGTGCGGCTCTTGTCGAACGTCTGCCATGGGATGGGTTTGCCGATGTATATGTCGAAGTGTTTGCCTACGTTGCGGTACATCTCGTCGACGAGGAATATCATGGCGAGGTTGAACGGCAGCCAGCGGTCGCTGAACTTGGCTATGCGGTAGAAGCGTTCGGAGTTGCGTCCGCTGAAGTAGATGGGCACCACGTCGCGGTGGCACTCCACGCTCTTCGTGATGAATGTCTTCTTCCACGGCAGGTCGTGGATTGAGCCGTCCTTCTGCTTACGGCTGTTCAGTCCGGCGGGGAACATGAGCATGTGGTTGTCGCTCTTGAAGCCAGCCTCCACCATGCGCGGGAAGTCGCGCCCTTGACGCCCGGTCTTGTTGATGCCGATGCACACCGGTGCTAACCCCGGGAGGTTCATCAGCAGGTCGTTGACGAGATAGCGGAAACGTCCGTCGTAGTGGCGTCCGATGATGGAGCCGAGCGCCACGCCGTCCTGACCGCCGAGCGGGTGGTTGGACACGAAGGTGTATAGTTTGCCGTCGTCTTTCGGCGGAAGGTTCTCCTTGCCGATGATGCGTATGTCCATCTTCAGATAGCGCACTGTAGACTCTAACCACTCCACGCCGCTCTCGTCGCGGTGCTCCCAGATGAAAGCGTTCACCTGGTCTTGGTGTATAATCTTCTTGAGCCATTTCACAAGCAGGCGAGGCACGTAGCGAGCCTTGCTGCCCAGCTTGCTGTGCAGTATCTTATCGATGTCGATTGTCTTTTCCGTTATCTCATTCATAAACCCGAAAACGCTGGTTGTGCTTCTTAATTTAGTGCAAAAATACTATATCTTTTTTATATACAAACATTTTAGCACAAGAAATGTAATATTTAATCAAATTTGATATGTTTTTGTAAACTTGTATGCGATTTTTTGTGTACCTTTACACCCAAATACGCATATATAATGTATAAGGACAAAACAGACAATACTACGATAGCAACAACATACCATGTTCCGGTGCTTTTAGGCGAGAGCGTTGACGGGCTCAACATCAAGCCGGGCGGCATATACGTGGATGTCACCTTCGGTGGCGGTGGCCACTCGCGCGAGATACTGTCGCGCCTCACCGACGGCGCACATCTGTACAGCTTCGACCAAGATGCAGATGCGGAGCGCAACATTCCCGATGCGGGCGACAGCTTCACGTTCGTGCGCAGCAACTTCCGCTATCTGAAGAACTGGATGCGCTATTATGGTGTGGAGCATATCGACGGCTTGCTCGCCGACCTCGGCGTATCGTCGCACCACTTCGACGACGCAGAGCGCGGTTTCTCGTTCCGCTTCGACGCACCGCTCGACATGCGTATGAACAAGCGCGCCGGACGCACCGCTGCCGAGATAGTGAACACGTACGACGAGGAACGCCTCGCCGACATCTTCTACGTCTACGGCGAGATGAAGAACTCGCGGCGCATAGCGTCGGCGCTTGTGAAGGCACGCCAGACGGCGGAGATAAAGACCACGAAGGACTTTCTGGCAGCCGTAGAGCCGTTCTTCAAGCGCGAACGCGAGAAGAAAGACATGGCACGACTCTTTCAGGCGTTGCGCATAGAGGTGAACCACGAGATGGACGCGCTGCGCGAGATGCTGCTCGCTGCCTCTGAGCTGCTTGCACCAGGCGGTCGACTATCGGTTATCACCTACCACTCGCTTGAGGATCGCATGGTGAAGAACGTGATGAAGTCGGGCAACGTGGAAGGAAAGGTGCAGCAGGACTTCTTCGGTAGGGTAGAGACACCGTTCCGATTGGTCAACAACAAGGTGATACTGCCATCCGACCAAGAGCAGGCTGACAACCCGCGCAGTCGCAGTGCTAAACTAAGAATAGCTGAAAAGAAATAAGAAAATGAAAGAAGACAACCCCATAATAGATATCGCGGACGCAGCCATGACGAACGTGGAAACGCCCGCTGCTGACAAGGCAAAGCCCGTGGACGAGAAAGCTGACAAGACACCGACAGCCGACGGAAGCCCATCGGAGCCGGCATCAGATGGTGCGCCATCGCTGCGCACCATCATACGTCAGCAGGCGATAGAGGACGAGCTGCCACTCTCGAAGAACCTCACACTGAAGAAGGTGCTCGGCGGCGACATCCTCAACACGCAGTTCCTGCGCCGACAGATATGGGTGATAGTGATAGCCTCGCTGTTCGTCATCGTCTATATCTCTAACCGATACAAGTGTCAGCAGAACCTGATAAAGATAGACAAGCTGACGAACGAACTGGAAGATGCAAAGTATCGCGCACTATCCAGCTCGAGCGACCTGACACAGCAGACCCGCGAGAGCAAGGTGCTCGAACGTCTGCATAACGACAAAGACTCAACGTTGCACATTGCTACGCAGCCTCCATACATCATAACAATCCCTAATAACGAGTAAGCATGAGCAAATTTGACAGTAAGAAAGTGATGCCACGCTACAGTTTCCTCGCCATTCTCATGACGTTGGTGGCAATCACCGTCGTAGGCAAGACACTATACATAATGACCGCCAAGCGCGCCTTCTGGGAAGAGGTGGCTGACCGCGTGAAGGTGGATAGCTTGAAGACGCTGCCTATTCGTGGCAACATACTCAGTTGCGACGGACAACTCATGGCATCGTCGCTGCCACAGTATAACATCTTCATGGACTTTGTAGCATTGCGCGAGGCGAAGAAAGACACGCTCTTCGAGCAGAAACTCGACTCGATATGCATGGGGCTGAACGCCATCTTCCCCGACCGCTCGGCAGAGGAGTTCAAGAAGCACCTCATGGAAGGCTTTGAAAAGAACAAACGCCACTGGCCCATATGGAACCGACGTATCAACTACAGCACTTTTTCGGAGGTGAAGAGCCTGCCCGTGTTCAACCTCAGCAAGAACCAAAGCGGATTTCACTGGGATGAGCACAACGCACGCAAACTGGCTTACGGCTCGCTCGCCGGACGTACCATCGGAAAGATGTACGGCGCGAAGGACACCGCACAGTGCGGCTTGGAACTCTCATACGACTCGCTGCTGCGTGGCGAGGAGGGCATACGCCATCGCCGAAAAGTGCTCAACAAATACCTCGACATCGTAGACACACCACCGGTGAACGGTGCCGACATCGTGACCACCATCGACGTGTCGATGCAAGACCTTGCCGAACGTGCACTGCTCAAGGAGCTGCGTCTCATCAACGCCAACGTGGGTGTGGCTATCGTTATGGAGGTGAAGACGGGCGACGTAAAGGCTATCGTCAATATGACGAAGTGTGCCGACGACGACTATCACGAGATAAAGAACCACGCCATCAGCGATTTGCTCGAGCCTGGTTCGGTATTTAAGACAGCCAGCATCATGGTGGCGCTCGACGACGGAGTGGTAGACACAACCTATCGTGTGGAGACAGCCGGCGGCGTGTGGCCGATGTACGGCAGAGAGATGAAAGACCACAACTGGCGACGCGGTGGCTACGGTATGCTCACGCTGCCACAGACGCTGATGGTCAGTTCGAACATCGGTGTGAGTCGCATCATCGACGACCACTACCACAACACGCCAGAGAAGTACGTGCAAGGCATCTATCGCCTCGGACTCGCCGACGACCTGCACATACCGCTGCAAGGAGCATCGCCGGCACGCATACGTATGCCGAAGAAAGACGCGCGCGGCAAGCAGTACGTCAACTGGAGCAAGACAACGCTGCCCTGGATGAGCATCGGCTACGAGACGCAGGTGCCACCAATCTCAACACTCACCTTCTACAACGCCATCGCCAACGGCGGAAAGATGATGGCACCGCGCTTTGTGAAGGCGGTGATGAAGGACGGCGTGGTGATAAAGGAGTTTGAACCCGTGGTGCTGCGCGAGCGCATCGCCAAGGAGACAACGATAAAGAAGATAACCACCATTCTCGAACACGTGGTGAGCCAGGGACTCGGCAAGAAAGCCGGCTCGCAGTCGTTCCTCGTAGCAGGCAAGACGGGTACGGCTCAGATATCGAAGGGCGCAGCCGGATACAAGAGCGGACAGATGAACTATCTGCTCTCGTTTGCAGGTTTCTTCCCAGCCTACGAGCCACGTTATAGCTGCATCGTCTGCATACAGAAGTCGGGTCTGCCGGCTTCGGGTGGCGGCATGAGCGGCGTGGTGTTCCACGACATCGCCGAGGGCATCATGGCACAGAGCCTGAAACTGGAGGCTGCCGATGCCCGCGACTCGTTGTCGGTGCTCATTCCACAAGTGAAAAACGGCAACATGCTTGCTGCAAGCTACGTGCTCGACCATCTCGGCATAAAGCAGCAACCCAACTGGGACGGCTCATATCTCAACGGCAACCCCATCTGGGGACACGCCTTGGAGAGCAGCGGAAAGACAATCGCGCTGCATCGTGTGCCAGAAGTGGACAAGAATACCATGCCCGACGTGCACGGCATGGGAGCCAAGGATGCCGTGTATCTCATAGAGAGTCGCGGCGTGAAGGTGAAGCTAAATGGCAGAGGAAAGGTCATGGAGCAAAGTATCGGTGCCGGACAGCGGATAAAGAAGGGCATGGTTTGCTCGCTAAGGCTCGGTTGATGAGTTGACGAGTTGATGGGTTGATGAGTTGATGGGTTGATGGGTTGAGGTTTCCTTATCCTCTTATAACACTATTCTCAATACACCCACATTTTATCCTATTCCTCTATTATGTAAAAAAAGTAAAAACCAGATATATGAAACTTAAAGAATTGCTTAAGAACATCACCGTTCTTGCTATAAAAGGCAGCGATGATGTAGAAGTGACAGGCGTCAATATTGATTCTCGCCGCATCAAGGAAGGACATTTGTTCGTGGCAATGAAAGGCACCCAGGTAGACGGACACAAGTTCATACCTAAGGCTGTGGAGCTCGGCGCGAAGGCGGTGCTCTGCGAAGTGATACCAGAACAAACCGAAGAAAACGTGACGTATGTGCAGGTGGCTGACACCGAGGACGTGGTGGGCATCGTTGCCACCACATTCCACGGCAATCCGTCGACAAAGCTGAAGCTTGTCGGTGTGACCGGAACGAACGGCAAAACCACTATCGCCACCTTATTATATAATATGTTCTCGAAGATGGGGCACAAATGCGGACTGCTCTCTACGGTGTGCAACTACATCGTTGATGAGGCTGTACCGGCAGACCACACCACTCCCGACCCGATAGCACTGAACGAGCTGCTTCACCGCATGGTGGACGCAGGCTGCGAGTACGCCTTCATGGAGTGCTCGTCGCACGCCATAGCGCAGAAGCGCATCGGTGGACTGACCTTCGCTGGTGGACTCTTCACCAATCTCACACGCGACCACCTCGACTATCACAAGACATTCGAGAACTATCGCAACGCGAAGAAGGCTTTCTTCGATATGCTGCCCAAGACCGCATTCGCCATAACCAACGCCGACGATAAGAACGGAATGGTGATGGTGCAGAACACGAAGGCTACGGTGAAGACATACTCCACACGTAGCGTTGCCGATTTCAAGGCGCGCATCATCGAGTGTCACTTCGAAGGAATGTACCTCGAAGTGAACGGCAGAGAGGTGGGCGTGCAGTTCATCGGCAAGTTCAACGTTAGCAACTTGCTGGCTGTGTATGGTGCAGCAGTGATGCTCGGCAAGAAGCCTGAGGACGTGCTCGTGGCGATGAGTACGCTGCACAGTGTGAGCGGACGCCTCGAACCGATACACTCGCCAGAGGGCTACACCGCCATTGTCGATTATGCTCACACGCCTGACGCATTGGAGAATGTGCTCAACGCCATTCACGAGGTGCTCGACGGCAAGGGAGAGGTGATAACCGTATGCGGAGCCGGTGGCAATCGCGACAAGGGCAAGCGTCCGCTTATGGCACAGGAGGCTGTGAAGCAGAGCGACCGCGTCATCATCACAAGCGACAACCCACGCTTCGAGGAGCCACAGGACATCATCAACGATATGCTCGCCGGACTCAATGCACAGCAGATGAAGAAGGTGATAGCCATCACCGACCGTCGTGAGGCAATACGCACAGCCTGCATGATGGCGAAGAAGGGCGACGTAGTGCTCATAGCTGGAAAAGGACATGAGAATTACCAGGAGATAAAGGGTGTGAAGCATCACTTCGACGACCATGAAGTGGTGCGCGAATGCTTTTAAAGTTCAAAATTCAAAACTTAAAAATGTTATACTATCTTTTCCGTTTCCTCGAAGAATACGGCATTAGTGGCTCGCACATGTGGGGCTACATATCATTCCGCTCGCTGTTGGCACTGATCATCTCGCTCGTTGTCTCAGCATGGTTTGGCGAGAAGTTTATCAAGTATCTGAAGCGTAAGCAGATTACGGAGACAGCACGCGATGCAAGCATCGATCCGTTTGGCGTAAAGAAGATTGGTGTGCCGTCGATGGGTGGTGTGATAATCATCGTCTCTATCCTCGTGCCGGTGTTGTTGCTCGGTCGTCTGCGCAACATCTACCTCATCCTGATGATTGTCACCACGTTGTGGCTCGGCTTCTTGGGTGGCATGGACGACTTCATAAAGATATTCCGCCACGACAAGGAAGGACTGAAAGGTCGTTACAAGATTGTGGGACAGGTGGGCATCGGACTCATCGTGGGTCTTGTGCTGTGGGCATCGCCCGATGTGAAGATGAACGAGAACCTCGTCTACGAACGCCAGGGACAAGAACTCGTGGTGAAGCATCAGAGCGAAGCGCATAAGTCACTGAAAACCACCATTCCGTTCGTGAAGAGTCATAACCTCGACTACTCGCGCATAACGAGCATCTTCGGCGATTATCGTGTGGCAGCCGGCTGGATACTGTTTGTCATTATGACCATCTTAGTGGTGACAGCAGTGAGCAACGGAGCCAATCTGAACGACGGCATGGACGGCATGTGTGCAGGTAACTCCGCCATAATAGGTGTGGCACTGGGCATACTCGCCTATGTCAGTTCGCACATCGAGTATGCCGGTTATCTGAACATAATGTACATACCCGATTCGCAGGAACTCGTAGTATTCCTTAGTGCCTTTGTCGGAGCATTGATAGGCTTCCTTTGGTACAACGCCTATCCAGCTCAAGTGTTCATGGGCGACACCGGCTCGCTCACCATCGGTGGCATCATCGCCGTAACGGCAATCATCATACACAAGGAGCTTATGCTCCCGATACTCTGTGGCATCTTCTTTGTGGAGAGCCTAAGCGTCATACTGCAGGTCTACTACTTCAAACTCGGTAAACGTCATGGCGTTAAGCAGCGCATCTTTAAGCGCACGCCAATCCACGACAACTTCCGCACACAGGCTTCGCAGCTCGACCCCGACTGTAAGTATCTCATCACCCGACCACGGACTGCGTTCCATGAGTCGAAGATAACGGTGCGCTTCTGGATTACAACCATAATCCTTGCAGCGATGACCATCATAACGTTAAAGATTAGATAGACACAATGAAAAGAATAGTTATTCTTGGAGCCGGCGAAAGTGGAGCCGGTGCCGCAGTATTGGCAAAGAAAGAAGGCTTCGACGTGTTCGTTAGCGACATGTCAGCCATCAAAGACAAATATAAGAAACTACTCGACGACCACGCCATCGAGTGGGAGGAACGTCAGCACACAGAGGAGAAGATACTCTCTGCCGACGAAATCATCAAGAGCCCCGGTATCCCGAAGGAAGCCCCAATGGTGAAGGCGGCTATGGAGAAAGGCATACACATCATCAGCGAGATAGAGTTTGCAGGTCGCTACACCCACTCGAAGATGATATGTATCACTGGTTCTAATGGCAAGACAACAACCACGTCGCTCATCTATCACATCTTCAAGACTGCAGGCTACGACGCAGGACTCGCCGGCAACATCGGACGCTCGCTCGCTTTGCAGGTGGCAGAGGATCCGCACGAATACTACATCATCGAGCTTAGTTCATTCCAACTCGACAATATGTACGACTTCCACGCCAACATCGCCATTCTGCTGAACATCACGCCCGATCATCTCGACCGCTACGACTACTGTATGCAGAACTACGTGGACGCGAAGATGCGCATCATACAGAATCAGACCGACAAGGACTCGTTCATCTACTGGAACGATGACCCCGTCATCAAGCGCGAACTGGAGAAATACGACATCAAAGCCATTCAGTATCCGTTCTCCGAATTGAAGGAGAAGGGTTCCATTGGCTACATGGAGGACGGCGAGTACACCATCGAACGACCTACACCGTTCAACATGGAGCAGGAGGAGTTGTCGCTCACCGGCAAACACAACATATACAACTCGCTGGCAGCAGGCATCGCTGGCAACATCACGGGCATAAAGAAAGACGTGATACGTCAGAGCCTGAGCGACTTCCCTGGCGTAGAACACCGCTTAGAGAAGGTGTGCAAGGTGGGCGGAGTGCAGTATGTCAACGATTCGAAAGCTACGAATGTAGACGCTTGCTGGTATGCGCTTGAGAGCATGAAGACACCTACTATCCTCATCATCGGTGGTAAGGATAAAGGCAACGACTATAACGAGATACTCGACCTTGTGAAGCAGAAGTGTAAGGCACTCGTATTCCTCGGTGCCGACAACACAAAGCTGCACAACTTCTTTGACAATCAGGGCGTGGAGATACGCGATACTCACTCGATGAAGGACTGTGTGGCTGCTTGCTACGAGCTTGCAGAACCCGGCGACACCGTGTTGCTCAGTCCGTGCTGCGCCAGCTTCGACCTCTTCAAGAATATGGAGGACAGAGGTGAGCAGTTTAAGACACTGGTGAGAGGGTTGTAATAGGGGTTGAGATGTTGATGTGTTGAGATGTTGATGTGTTGAGATGGTGAAGTGGTGACATTAGCAATTAGGGTGTTCAGTTCGTTGTACCAAATTTAACTCACTTTCCTAAGCGTTTTGGTTCGTTCTGTAACCCAGTTTTTGGACAAGTGCTCGGTTGACCAAGTACTAATGTCCTTCAGTTTAACATTAACAATGCGCTCTTTGAAATTAATTGTTTTTGTAACGGATTCGTTCGAGACTTTTGGATATAACGGTATCGTCAGAACAAAAGACGTTACGCCGTACAGCTTGTTCGGCGATTTCTTGCTCTTATAGATACCAAAAGTAGATTCAATGATATCGGATGATATATTGATGCTCATGTTACCTGTGAGAAGTGCTTCTTCCCGATTGAAGTATTCAAGCATCCCGATACCGGCACGTGCCTGTCGGGAATGTGCGTTTCCCAAG
>OIWK01000415.1_pt1 | contig 45932 bp, 40 predicted proteins | sample 1587401 | NCBI WGS metagenome assembly OIWK01 (sample SAMEA3888911, study PRJEB22519) | human gut metagenome | biome: human gut; feature: human-associated habitat; material: faeces | place: Denmark | collected 2009 | reverse complement strand
AGGCACTTGTAAAAGTGCCTATACAAAGGGCTATGCCCTAAATTGAGTACTAACATTGTTGTTATGAAAAGAATAATCGAAATAGATTTTATTAAAGGCATTTTAATAATGCTTATGGTATTGTTTCATTTTTCATTTTTCGTTACGGAGCATGAGATGTTAACTGGATTTGTATATGCATTTCATATGTCCGGATTTCTTATAGTATCGGGCTATTTGCTGAACGTCGATAAATCTCTTTCAAAGTTGCTGAGAAAATTATTACCTATTTATGCTTTTTTTGAAATAGTTTATTTAGTAGGTATAGGTCTTTTATCTTCAGTATTATCTTCTTCCAATCATTTTGAACTGACTTTTGGGAATCTCTTATATAGTTTGATTTTGCACCCTATAGGTACCTATTGGTACCTTCATACTATGATTATTGGATCTGTTTCTTATTGGGCTATTAACAAGATCGGGGGGGGCAAAAATGCGAATATTTTAATATTTCTTGCTTTGTTACTATGGAGCATTGCTTGTTTCGTGGAAGGTTTTATGTGGGAAAATGCCATTTATTTTTTATTGGGTATCACCTTAAGAAGGTTAGAAGTTCCATTTAACAAGTTTTTCAAGCCATCAATGTTGTTTATTGTTCCTGTTATTATTATAGCATTATCTTGTAAAGAAGTAAGGAGAGACACGCTTTCAGGCTTTTTTGTTACTATATTTGTACTTTCATTTTTGATGGCTGCATATGGTAAAATACCTTCGAAACTAAGATTCTATGTTTCATATATTGGACGTAACTCGTTAAGTTTGGTGTTGTTTTCTCCTGTTTATGTAATAGTGGCTAAATTGTATTGTAATAAGTTTTCTTTTATATGTGGAGAATATATATGTGCTATACTAAGTTTATTGATGGTAGTTTTGCTTTCTCTGATTTCTGTTTATATAATGGATAAAATAGGACTTTCTAAATTGTTGGCTGGTACGAAACTTTATGTACCTATTCATGAAATGTAGGGGGATTAAATAGGATAATTTATTTATGAAAAAGTTAAATAAGATTTATGATTTAGAGGGAAGAAACAAGGCGATAGTGCTGTTCAAGTTTTTTGCAGCTTTGCTGATAACCTATTCTCATTTGGGATTACTGTTTCCTAAATTGGGTGGATTGGTGACTGGTGGAACTATTGGTGACGGTTTGTTTGTCTTCTGTTCGTGGTTCACGCTCTTTCTCGGTAGAGACGGTGGCTTCCTAAATTGGTATAAGCGAAGGGTGAGTCGTAGCACTTGTCGATTTCATATCTTGGTATGAGCGACATAATCTGAGCGAATACGGTCTTTCCTTGATTCATGATTATAGTAAGCACTCAAATTAGGGCTTAAATTAGAAAGAAGTATCTTTGCTGCCGAACTAAAAACATTTGATTTATGTACAGCAGTGAAGATTTGTAACCATTATCATCCGTGTCATCGGTGTAATCCGTGTTTGGTATATTTCGCATTCAACAAGTAATAACAAATAATTTATCATATACAAAATGTTGAGTAGTACGCAAGTTATAATTATGGCTGGCGGCGTTGGCAGTCGCTTTTGGCCCATGTCCACCCCCGACTACCCCAAGCAGTTCATCGACGTGATGGGCGTGGGACGTTCCCTCATCCAGCTCACCGTTGACAGATTGAAACCGATCTGTCCGGTAAAGAATATGTGGGTGGTCACCAACGAGAAATACATTAGCATTGTCAAGGAGCAGATACCTGACATGCCTACAGACAATATTCTCGCCGAGCCAGAGGCACGCAACACCGCCCCCTGCATCGCCTATGCTTGTTGGAAAATCCTGAAGCAGCACCCCGATGCCAACATCGTGGTGACACCATCCGATGCCCTGGTCATCAATACCACGGAGTATCAGCGAGTGCTCAGCAAGGCTTTGAACTATACTTCCGACAAAGAAGCCATCGTGACCATTGGCATCAAGCCCAGCCGCCCCGAAACAGGCTATGGCTACATCGCCACAGCCGACCTCACGGACGTGGACGAGATATATAAGGTAGAAGCCTTCAAGGAGAAACCCGACCTCACCACCGCCGAGTACTACCTCTCCGCAGGCAACTACTATTGGAACGCCGGCATCTTCGTGTGGAACATCGACACCATTAGCCGAGCCATCCGCACCTTCCAACCCAAGCTTGCAGCCATCATGGATGAGATGGTACCGTCTTTCTACACCGACAAAGAAAAAGAGGTCGTAGGTCGACTCTTCCCCACCTGCGACAATATTAGCATCGACTATGCCGTGATGGAGAAGTCGAAGGTAATCTATACCTTGCCAGCCGAGTTTGGTTGGAGCGACTTAGGCAGCTGGGGCAGCCTCCGCACCCTCCTTCCACAAGATGAAGACGGCAATGCCAAGGTAGGCAAAGACATCCGCCTCTACGACTGCAAGAACTGCGTGATCCACGCCGCCGACGAGATCAAGGTGGTCGTGCAAGGCTTGGATGGCTATATTGTAGCAGAGAAGCACGGCCAACTTTTGGTTTGCGAGTTAAAAGAAGAACAGAGAATTAAGGAATTTAGTAAATAAATATTAAGATAATGGGCAATTTCAAAGACATTAAAATAGCCGTAGCCGGAACTGGTTACGTCGGTCTGAGTATAGCAACGTTGCTGTCTCAGCATCATCATGTTACAGCTGTAGATGTAATTGCAGAAAAGGTGGAGAAACTCAATAACCGTGTTTCTCCTATCCAGGACGATTATATCGAGAAATATCTGGCAGAGAAGCCTCTGAACCTCACTGCCACCCTTGACGGGAAAGCAGCATATAAGGATGCTGACTTCGTTGTGATAGCAGCACCTACAAACTATGACCCCGTAAAGAACTATTTCGACACGACACATGTTGAAGAGGTTATCGATTTGGTATTGGAGGTAAACCCAGATGCAGTGATGGTCATTAAGAGTACCATCCCTGTAGGCTATACCCGTAGCTTATACTTGAAATACGCAAAAAAGGGAGTAAAGCAGTTCAACCTCCTCTTCTCTCCTGAGTTTCTTCGTGAAAGCAAGGCTCTCTATGATAATCTTTACCCAAGCCGTATCATAGTAGGCTATCCAAAGCTTATCGACTGCCCCGAGTTTGCTGAAGAAAACGAGGCAATAAAAACTGTGACTGACGTAGAGAAGATGAAAGAAGCAGCCAAGACCTTCGCCGCTCTCTTGCAGGAAGGTGCTATCAAGGAGAACATCGATACCCTCTTCATGGGCATGAAGGAAGCAGAGGCTGTTAAACTCTTCGCTAACACATACCTTGCTCTTCGCGTAAGCTATTTCAATGAGCTTGACACCTATGCAGAGGTTAAAGGTCTTGAAACAAAGGCTATCATCGACGGCGTTGGACTCGATCCGCGTATCGGTACCCACTATAACAACCCAAGCTTCGGCTATGGTGGCTATTGTTTGCCAAAAGACACCAAGCAGCTCTTGGCTAACTATGCCGATGTTCCAGAGAACCTGATAGAGGCAATCGTAGAGAGCAACCGTACCCGTAAGGACTATATCGCTGATGCCGTTCTAAAGAAGGCTGGCTATTACAGCTATGCTGAAGACAATAGCTTTGATGCGACAAAGGAGCATAACTGCGTCATTGGTGTTTATCGCTTGACAATGAAATCAAACAGCGACAACTTCCGTCAGTCTGCCATCCAGGGTATCATGAAGCGTATCAAGGCAAAGGGCGCTGAGGTTATCATCTATGAGCCAACATTGGAGGAGGGTAGTACTTTCTTTGGTAGTAGAGTTGAGAACAACCTCGAAGCCTTCAAGGCTCAGAGCCATGCCATCATCGCCAACCGCTACGATGCTTGTCTAGATGATGTAAAGGATAAGGTTTATACTAGAGATATCTTTAGAAGAGACTAATTCTCTACCATAAAAAGGCTACTATGATTAGAATTGAAGTTTTTTCTTTGTTGCTGCGTGGATATTTCCCGAAAGAATGGTCGTTTTGTTATAATACATTTTCTTTTGTCTTACAAGCGAAGAAAATGCGTTAGCACTCAAATTAGGGCTTAAATTAGAAGCATGCAACCTTTGAAAAATGCAATAACGCCAGATGGTGCATATTATTTACAAATAGTATTAATGAATTAACTCGGATTGAATCTTCGCAATCTTATGTGTCATGGAATAGTTGCTCCTCAATATTTGGGATATTGTTGTGCAGGGTGGTTGCTTCACGTCTTGTTTTTGATAGGCATGGTGAGAGAAAAGAATGTTCAATAATAATCACAATCAAGTTGTCTATAATTATCTAAAGTAATTTATGTCAGAACAATCATCAAATAACAACAAGCGAATAGCGAAGAATACGTTGCTTCTTTACTTCCGAATGCTATTCAACTTGCTGGTTTCTTTGTATACAAGTAGAGTTATATTGCTTGCTTTGGGGGTTGAGGATATGGGTATTTACAATGTTGTAGGAGGCATTGTTACAATGTCCCAAGTTATAACTTCATCCATATCGAATGCCATAAGTCGATTCTTGACTTTTGAATTAGGCAAAGGTGATATGGATAAATTAAAATTGACATTCTCGGTATCTGTTACGGTATTGATAATTCTTTCATTTATAATCTTTGTCATAGCTGAGTTTGGAGGTTTATATTTTGTAGATAACGTACTAAACATCTCACAAGAGAGGTTGGCTGCTGCTAAGTATGTTTTGTTATTCTCTATACTTACATTTTGTGTCAATATGATTAGTGTGCCATACAATGCAAGTATTATTTCTCATGAGAATATGAATGTATATGCCTATGTAGGTATTTTCGAAGTGGTTATGAAGTTAGGTATAGCTTATGCCATTATGCAGTTCTCAACATTTGATAGGTTGATATTGTATGCTATGTTTTTATTCTTGCTCGCTTTGATAATTAGAGTCTTTTATGGCTTTTATTGTAGTCGAACTTTTGCCGAATGTCGTTATTCTTTCATTTGGAATAAGAAGACATTAAAAGAGTTGACGGAATTTGCAAGTTGGAATTTCTTGGAAAACTTGGCAAATGTCTTTAAATCGCAAGGTGTTACGATGCTTGTAAACATATTCTTTGGTGTTACGATAAATGCAGCACAAGCCATTGCCAATCAGGTAAGCAATGCCATACAACAGTTTTCGAATAATTTTATCACAGCCGTAACACCACAAATCATCAAGTTGTATGCCGATGGTAAATACAATGAGATGCTGAACTTAACCAACAAGGCTAGTCGTTTCTCGTTTTATATAACAATTTTGCTTGCATTCCCGATAGTGTGCAATCTTTCTCGAATATTGGGACTTTGGCTTCATGTGGTACCAGAATATACTCATTCATTTATTTTGTTAATCATAGTTTGGATTTTGTTTGAAGTATTGTCCCAACCAGTATTAAAAATTATTGTTGCGACAGGAAATATTAAACAGTATCAAATAGGTATTAGTATCATAATGTTTTCAAATTTCCCTATTTCATGGGTTGCGTTGAAGTGTGGTTATAATCCAAATGCGATATATATAGTATCGGCTTTAACTTGCTTTTTAGCTCTTGTATATAGAATATGGACGTTACATAAGTTGCTTCCATTTTTGCAAATACTGTCATTTTGTAAAAGACTTTTGGTTGGACCAATGGTTATATATTCTATATCAATAATTATGTATTCTATACTAATTAATTTTACAGAATCTATTTTTACATTAAGTATATTAAGTGAAGTCATCTTATTACTTATTGTTTTGTTTTATGGCATAAGTAAAAATGAACGGATATTTGTGAGAAATTGGATAATAAGTAAGTTTCAAAAATAACTTCAATATAATTATTTTATCAATGATTTAATTTCCTAATAATAGACTTTATGATTAAACCAACAATAAGTGTAGTTATCCATGTATATAATGTTGTGGATAATATAATAAGAAGCTTAGATAGTATCTTGAATCAAACATATAAATCTTATGAGAACTAATGCCCTTAGATATCATTGGATAGACAACATAAAGGTATTCGCTTTATTTTTGGTTGTTCTTGGTCATATAGGAACATCATCATTACATCACATTATCTATGGTTTCCACATGCCTTTGTTCTTCTTGTTGTCAGGAATGCTTCATAAGGATAAGCCTGTGGCAGATATGTTTAAGAGATTGGTGATACCTTATATATTGTTCAATGTCATTTATCTTGCTTTGGAGAGTCCATGGTTGTATAGACAGTATGGAAATGTAGATTTTCTGTTGAGAGATATTCGAGGAATAGTATACCCTACTGAGCATCCTATTGATTATCCTACTTGGTTTTTGCTAAGTCTTTTCGAGATAAAGCTCATCGTAAAAGGTTTGCGAGACAATATAAGGTTGGCATTTGCTATCTCAGTAGTACTTATTGCTATTTGCTATATATTGGATATAAATCACGATGGACCTTTCTTCATAAAAAATACATTGATTGGTTTGAGCTATTATTGCATGGGACATTTGCTTTACCATGTTTTTACAGGTAACATAAATGCTGAGAAACGGTATGTCGTTTGCATTTCGGGGGGGGAATTATAGTGCTTTACCTTATAGCTATGATGCAATTTGATTCATGTGTATGGAATGAGTCAATGAAACAGCCTATGCAGTTTGTTTATAGCATAATAGGATGCCTGGGAATGCTCTTGCTTTTTAAGGGATGCTTTAATCTGCATTCCGCTATCTTGGAAAAATGCAGCATTGGAGCCGTTGCGATAATAGGACTTCATCCACTTCTGATACAATATTGCCGAAGGGCTGTGGTGCTGATGGGTGGTTCATGGGGAGATTATCCTGTTATGATAGATATGCTGATAGCCGCAATTATAATGTTGCTATGTATGTTGACGATACCTTTTATTGTTAAATATTTTCCATTGTTAATTGGTTTAAAAAGAAAAGTATGATACCAAAATTAATTCATTATTCGTGGTTCTCAGGTGAACCTTTTCCAAAACATATTGAGGAATTGATGAAGACATGGAAGCGTGTGCTTCCTGATTATGAGTTTATGTTGTGGGATTCCAAGAAATTGGCAGAGGCTAACAATATGTTTGCCGATGAGGCAGTGAGTGTACGCAAGTGGGCTTTCGCTGCCGACTTTATCCGTCTGTATGCAGTATATAATTATGGTGGAATATGGCTTGACACCGATATTGAGATGTTCAAGTCGTTTGATCCATATCTCGACAATGAGGTTTTTATTGGCCGAGAGGCGAATTTCCATAATCGTCCAAGAGAGCGTTGGCTTACATCTCATTGCTTCGGTGCTGTAGCTAATCATCCTTTCATTAAGGACTGTTTGGATTATTACACTGATAGGCATTTTATTCGCTCTCATAACGAGAAATATCCTCAGACTATGCGATTTGACATGACCATTATTCCTGAGGTGCAGGCAGAGATTGCCAAAAGCTATGGTTATGATAGTTTTGGCAAGCGTGATGATGAGCAGCTTTTGCAGAACGGAATTCATATTTATCCGTCTGATTATTTTGATTGCCCACGCTACAAAACGATGAAGAATGTGGTGTGTATCCATCGTGCAAGTGGGGCTTGGAGACCGGGATGTGATGGTATTCCAGACTATTCTGCATCCAATCCAATGAAGAAAGATAAAAAATATTATCTCCAAAAGATAAATGATTTCTTGGAAGACTATGGTTATGCAATATCAAAGTTTAAGAAACCGAACAGAAAAGGAAAATAAGATGGAAAAAATTACCCCCCCCATTCACGATTATTCACTTTATACAGAGCAAGTTAAGTTACGCACTCGATACACTATCTGTTGGGTTTGATACCCCGATGGCGACAGCATTTTAAGTATGCCAAGGCTGTGAAGATAGCTCGCAAGAATGGGGCGACGATTGGCGAAGGTGTTATTATGCCACTATCGTTGGCAAAGTCGGCGAATAGTAACTTAAAGGTAGGTGACCATGTGTCTATACAGACTGATAAAATAGACTTGCGTTCACCTGTAACTATTGGCAACCATGTTATAATAGGTGCAGGCACGGAGATCATCACTACCTCGCATAATATAGACTCTCCAGAATGGGAACACAAGTATTATGGCATTACCATTGAAGACTATGCTTGGCTACCTACCAAAATAATGGTTTTACCTTCTTGCCGTCATATCGGTATGGGAGCAGTGGTAAGTTCTGGCAGCGTAGTTGTAAAGAACATAGATTCAATGTCAGTGGTAGGCGGTAATCCTGCTAAGGAATTTAAAAAGCGTGGCTGTGTACACAATAAACTTGTAGAAGAATCACTGTTGGGTGGTGATTATGATATTTATCGTAAAATGAGAAAACTTTAATAGAAATTATGGGATTTAGAATCAATATTGTATCTCCAGGTCGCTTCCATGTGTGCGACTTGGCAAGAGAGCTTGATAAGAATGGTTGGGATGTTTGTTTTTATTCCTTTGTTCCAACGAAACGTGCCATGAAGTTTGGCTTACCTGCTAAATGCAACAAGACTGTCTTGCCATTTGTTTTGCCGTTCCTTGTGCTCCAAAAATACATAAAGAGCGAGTGGACTAAGCAATTGCGTATCTATATGCAAGATATCATCACGAGCATTTATATGCGTAAGTGTGATATTTTGATAGCCATGAGTGGCGATTTCGTACATACCGTAGAAAGGGCAAAACGTCATGGAGCAACTATCGTTTTAGAGCGTGGCTCTAAGCATATCTTGGAGCAAAAGCGAATATTGGAATCAATTCCATCATTAAAAGGCACGAAGCCTGTGCCTGATGCCAATGTAAAGAGAGAATTGCATGACTATCAGAACGCTGACTACATAGCCGTTGCTTCCAAACACGTAAAAGATAGTTTTATAAAGCAACATTTTGATGCAAACAAATTATTTGTCAATCCTTATGGTGTTGACTTGTCGATGTTTCATCCAGCTGAGAACACTGTCAAGGAGTATGATGTTATAATGGTGGGAAACTGGGGGTACCAAAAAGGATGCGATTTAATAGTAGATGCTATAAAACTCTCTAATTATAAATTCTTGCATGTCGGACCTGTATCCGATATGCCTTTCCCTAATAATGATACTCGATTTACTCATGTGGATGCTGTTGATCAGGCTAAGTTGGTTGATTATTATGCTAAGGCAAAAGTATTTGTATTCCCTTCACGCCAGGACGGTTTCGGTATGGTTCTATCGCAAGCTGTGGCATGTAACTTGCCAATTGTGGGAAGCAAGGACTGTGGAGCACCAGATTTGAAAGACATGGTAGAAATACCTGAATACATTAAGTTAATAGATGAATATTCTCCACAAGCAATCAAGAAAGCGATAGATGAGTCATTGATAACTTATGAGACTCTTAAAGGAAAAATATATGCCGGTAATGCTATAAGCCAGCTTACCTGGAAGGCTTATGGTGAGAGATATTCAAATTTCCTAAATAACATTCTGGGGGGGAAAATCTGACAATTCTTGAGTTGTATAGGAAGTATGACGTAATCATGGTTGGTGGATGGAGCTATCGCAAAGGTTGTGATTTGATAGTGGAAGCTATTAAGCAATCCAACTATCGGTTCCTTCATGTTGGTTCTATCGTTGATATGAAATTTCCTCAGTGTGATGAGAGATTTACTCATATTGATGCTGTTGACCAAAGACTGCTGACCCATTATTATAATCAAACTAAGGTTTTTGTCTTGCCATCCAGAGAAGAAGGCTTGGCTATGGTACAAGCACAAGCCATAGCTTGTAATCTGCCAATGGTAGGAAGTAAGGACTCAGGTGCTGAAGATTTGAAAGCCATCGTGGAGTATCCTGAATATATCACAATCATCAAGGATTTTACTTCTGATTATTTGTTGGAAGGTATCAAGATAGCTTTAGAGCAACAGAAGAAAATGAATGGTTTGCAGTATGCTGGCAATGCCGCAGAAAGACTGACTTGGAAGGCATACGGCAAGCGTTATAGTGATTTCTTGCATAAAATTTCAAAACAATGAAAATATTATCAGTAGGAGGTTTTGATGCTTATGGCATAAGCAATACTTGCTTGCATAGGCATTGGGCACTCGAAAAATGCGCCGATTATATCGACAAGGTGAATACAGTGTCGAAGGCTATTGGCTTTAGGTATAAATTGGCTTATCATTTATTTCAAAAACATATACCGGTAAGATTGCCTGACTGTATAGGTGCTAACGATATGATTTTAGCCAAATTGCAGCAACATGATTTTGATGTGATTTGGATTGATAAAGGTATCACTATTTTGGCAAAGACATTGGCTAAGGCTAAGCAACTGCAACCCTATATCAAGATTGTAAGCTATTCGCCGGACAATATGGCTCTTCGACATAATCAGAGCCAACAGTATTTGGAATGTGTGCCTTTTTATGATTGCATAGTGACCAACAAATCGTATATTGTAAACGAATTGAAGGCACTTGGTGCAAAGAAAGTTGTATTCGTAAACAACACCTTTGAACCGACATTTCATTATCCTCACGAATTAAGTGATGATGACATCATGCGTTTGGGTGGCGATGTCGGTTTTATTGGAGCATGGGAAGAGGAACGTTGCCAAAGCATACTTTATCTTGCGGATTATGGCATCAACGTAAGAGTTTGGGGCGGTGGCAAATGGTTGGAGTACAAAGACTATTCTCCGAACTTGAAGATAGAGGATAAAGGACTGTATTCGGAGGATTATTGCAAGGCATTGAAAGCATTTAAGATAAACCTGTGCTTCTTGCGCAAGATAAACTTTGACCAACAAACAACGAGAAGCGTTGAAATACCTGCATGTGGAGGATTTATGCTTGCAGAGAGGACTACAGAGCATTTAAACATGTTTAAAGAAGATAAAGAAGCAGTATATTTTTCCTCTCCCGAAGAATTATTAAGCAAATGTAAATATTATTTAACCCATGATGAAGAACGAACTATTATCGCAAAAGAAGGTTTGAAAAGATGCATTGATAGTGATTACAGCAATTTAGAAATGGTTAAAAGTATATTAACAAGGGTATATGGACACTGCTAACAATTATATGTCAATAATAAGCGTTATAAAGAATGGTGGTTATTTACTATTGACTTTATGTGTCATAGGTGAATTAATGTTCTATTTTTCATTGCCTAATGTTTGTGGATGTATCATGAGCATATTCTCTTGGTGGATTTTTACAAATTTATTTTTAAAAAGAGATGTTATATTGAGCCATCCTTTCTCTTGGATGTTTTACCTTTCTATGGTATTATATCGCTATTTACCTTTAATTGCGACATTTTTTGATGGAAAGCCTATAACTTATGGCTTTGAAAATCCATACTATACTATATTTGGAGAGATGTTGCTTTTTACAGTACAATCATTGGCATTTTATATCGTATGTTATGGTAAACAAAATGGATTTAGAACATTACAGTGCTTGATGGCAAAAATGGATCTTTATACTTCTTTTCAAAGTCGAACCATTTGGATCATGGGCGCAATAGGACTTTTGGCAATGGTCTTTAATCTTATATCTGGAGGTGCCGAATATGGAGATGTAGGAGGTAAATTTCTTGCGCCATTGTCTGCCATGAAAAATGTTCCTTTAATAATGCTTTTTCCCTCATTATACAAAGTAAGCGGAAATAGGCCATCTAAAAAAATACTATTGCTTTACTTAATTTTCTTAGAAATAACAAGTATGGCTGGCAATAGTAGAGAAGCTTTGGTTCATCCAATAGGAATTTGTATAATGCTTTCTTTTTTAAGTTTTTTGAAGACAAACACAAATTGCAAGAAATACATTTTTACTTGGAAATTTCCTGTTTTTGTATTTGCTTTTATAGGAACCGTTAAGGTATTTAATATGGCTTCTGATGCAATGATTCAGAACAGGAACGTCAGAGATGAAGTTTCAGCAATTGGGTTGTTGCAGAAACAGATAGATGCTATGGATAATTCTGCTATTGAAGACAAAAAAACAAAGATGATTTCTTATTCAGAAGGTTGGGACGAGACTTATGTTGACAACTTTTTGTTAAATAGATATTGTAATATGCGCATCACGGATGAAACGCTTTATTATGCAATGAAGTTAAAAGGATGGGATAGTTATGGAAATAAACAAATGCGTGATATGTTTTTGGATAGACTTCTAGCAAATTTTCCAACTCCTGTTCTAAAATTCATGTCAATAAATATAGATAAAAGCAAGATGGCTTTTTCTGAAGGTGATTATTTGTATTCAGTAGCTAATAATGCACCTTTATTCATTGGATATCGTGTAGCAAGTCATCTAGCTTTGGGAATAGCATGTTTCGGTTTATTATATTTTCCGATACAATTCGTTCTACTTCTTTTATCTTTCTATCTTTTGGATACTTTGGTTTACAAAAAGAATGGTTTGTTCTTTTCAATAGCAGGCTTGGTCGTTATTTTCGAGTTAGTTGGGCGATTTAGAAATGCTAATGGTTGTGTTGGTGATGCCGGATATCTTATGCGCGGCTTTTGGCAATTTATTTTTTTGAATTGGATTACATTTACTATTTCAAAAACAATTTCAAATATTTTTAAACGATGAAAGTATTATATATTTATCGCAATCCCAAGATGGGATTCTCTATAGGTAAAGTCTTTCGTCCTATAGAAAAAGCAATGAGAGAAAAATGTGATGTTGATAGTATTGAAATGCCTTGTTATGGGTATGGTATTAAGAGCTTATATAAAAATATTCAATACGTTCGTAATGTATTGAAGAAGAAGCATTATGATATCGTGCACATCACAGGAACAGAACACTACTTGCTTCCATTCGTTAGGAAATATAAAACAGTTGTCACGGTTCATGATTTAGGATTTTATACAAATCATAAAAAGAATGTTCATGGTTGGATGAAATACTGCTCCTTTATATTGCCTTTAAAAATGGCATCAATTGTCGCATTTATTTCTGAAAAGAGTAAAGACGAAGCTTTGGATATAGTGTCTTTGGGTAACTATTGTGTAGTACCTGATTGTTATTCTCCTGATATTCTTTATTTTGATAAACAATATTCGAATCCTCCTATTATTCTTCATGTAGGGACGGGACCCAATAAAAATTTGAATAGGGTTGTCGAAGCCTTAGGGGGGCTTAACGTCCATTTGCGAATCATAGGACCTCTGAAAGCACAGTTAAAAGACAAAATGGAAGGTCTTGGTATATCTTATAGTCAAAGACAGAATTTGTCAGATGAAGATATAGCTAAAGAATACATGGCTTGTGATATTGTAAGTTTTCCGTCATTGACAGAAGGCTTTGGTATGCCTATAATAGAAGGACAGGCTGCTGGTAAAATCGTCGTCACGTCTGACTTGCGTCCTATGAATGTAATTGCGGGAGATAAAGCAATCCTTGTAAATCCATGGGAAATTAGTTCTATCCGAAAAGGATTTGAGAAGGCTTTGAAAAGACCAAAGGACATTATTGAAAGTGGAATTGAAAACGCTGAAAACTATTCTGCTGACAGTGTCATGAATATGTATAATAAACTTTATAATAATTTATAAAATGAGAGTTTTATTTTTTGCAGTCAATCGTTCGCCATTTACAGTGGAATTGATTGATACATTGTATGACTATCTGCCCAAAGGTAGTTATTTGAAGATGATTCTTCAACATTCTTTAGAAAAAGAACGTTCACATTGGGGAGAAAAAGTGTGTAAGAATCCTGTTGATATAGTAAAGGCCCCAAATGACTTGTTGCAATTTTTAAATGACGAGAAGCCTGATGTTATAATATATACGAGTTACCGCTCTCCCAAATTTATGGAAGCAAAAAAATGGGCTTTGGATAATCATGTGAAGTTTTTTGTAAATGCGAGCGAAAAACTCATTGAATATAGAAAGTCTCCTTTGTTTGTCTTGCTTAAATATCAATTGTTCAGATATCGAACAAAAGGTGTTAATGGTGTTTTGGCAATTAGCAATAGAGCAATGGACTTATATCAAAAATATTGTGATGCACCAACAATGGTTGTACCTTATACGTTTGATATGACAAGGTTGTTGAATTTTACACCACTTCCTTATGATGGCATGAATCTGACTTTCTTGATTTCGGGAAGATTGGAGCCTTTCCGTGATCCTATATATTCTATAAAAATGTTTGCGGAGTTAAAAAGTCTGCGCCCAAATATTAATATGGATCTTATAATATCTGGGAAAGGTAGTCTTTACGAAGAAATAAAACAACTACTAAAAGATTTGAAAATCGAAGAATGTACTACTTGGATTAATGATTTCAAACAATGGACAGAAATACATGAAATTTATAAAAAAGCACATATACTTTTGTGCTTCCAAGAGTATGGCGGTTGGGGACTAATTGTGCCAGAAGCTATGGCTGCTGGAATGTTGGTTGCATGCTCTATGGGGGTGGATTCTGGCGACAATTGCATTATAGATGGATATAATGGCTTATATTGTAATCGCAAAGACAGAAAAACGACAATATCTGCTATATTAGAAATTATAGACAATCCGGAAGAAATGAAAATAATCCGCCAACGAGCACGGGAAACTGCAAAGTATGGTGATGTCAGGTATTATTCTAAAAGATTATCTCAATTCATTCAGGACAATTAATATGTATTTACTTTTGTCTTTTGCAGCCTTGTTTGCACCGATTATAATCGGGGGGGAGAAAGCATTCATTCAAGTTTGAGTCGTCAGATTTCTTTTCTTTCCAATACACATATACTAAGATGTATAGCCATTCTTATGGTTATTATGCAACATGTTGGAGGATTCATCATTGGTTCTCGAATATTTACCCCATTTGGAGGTGCAGGCGTTTCGATATTTCTCATAGTAAGTGGATATGGTCTGGCGCTGTCTTTTAAAAAGAATGAGCTTAGAAACTATTGGCGCAAAAAGTTCTTTAGGGTATTTTCACCTTGGCTTGTCGTTTGGCTTATTGCGTCTTTGCTTAGCAGGGAAAATTTCCAATGGGATAGTGGTTTGTGTAAGTTGTTTCTTATAAGCGACTCAAATTGGTATTTACAATATTTGTTGTTTTGTTATCTCGTATTTTGGGTAGCGCATAAATTCATCTATAATTATCGATGGATATTTTATGCAATATGCTTTGCTATAGCGTTTTGTTTTATGAAAAATATACAAGCTGAGCAGAGCTTGTCTTTCATTTTAGGCTGTTTATTGGCTGAGAATTCACTATTTCGCAACTCGATTATAAAAAATCAAAAGTTATTATTAGTTATTTCGATATTTATGGCTATTTGTTCTTTAGTTTTAAAACAATTACCTTGGGTAAGAACAACTATGGAAACAAATATCATTTTGCAGCATTCCATAAACTTAATACTCAAACTCTCTATAGGATTGAGTGTCGTGTTTGGAATTGGCTACTGTGTTAAGTTTATGAATATGGCAATAACCATGTTTGTTTCTAAAATATCTTACGAATTGTATCTTGTTCATTTGTTCGTGGTTTTAGGTCTTTGTGAGTATTTTGACTATATGTTTATAAAACTTTTATTTTTCTTTTCTTGTACTTTGCTGTTTTCGTGTATGTTATATCGTTTTGACAGCCGAGTATTGAGTAAATTCAATTAAAATAATCATCATTAAATATTTACGTATGAAAGTCGTATTATTAGCAGGAGGTTTTGGCTCTCGAATATCGGAAGAAAGCCAGTTTAAGCCAAAGCCTATGATAGAGATTGGCGGTATGCCTATCTTGTGGCATATTATGAAGGAGTATTCCTATTATGGTCATAACGAGTTTATTATTTGCGCTGGCTATAAGCAAGAATATATAAAAGAATGGTTCGCCAATTATTTTCTCCAAAATAGTGATGTGAGCTTTGATTGGCGGAATGGTTCCAACGAGATGACAATCCACCATAGTGAATTGGAACCATGGAAAGTAACGGTAGTAGATACTGGTTACAACACCATGACAGGTGGACGTATCAAACGCATACAAAAGTATGTCGGCAATGAGCCTTTCTTTATGACATACGGTGATGGTGTATGTGATGTGGATATTGATAAGCTGTTGCTGTTCCATAAGTCTCATGGAAAACTTGCCACTCTCACAGCTGTTAGACAAGCTCAAGATAAGGGTGTGCTTGACATAACAAAAGACCAGGCAGTGCGTGCATTCCGTGAGAAAAATGTTTCTGATGGTGCGCCAATCAATGCTGGTTATATGGTCTTAGAGCCACAAGTTTTTGATTTGTTGGATGGGGATGACTGTATCTTTGAGAAAACAGCTTTAGTGAAATTGGCAGCTGAAGGTCAATTGATGTCGTACATTCATACAGGATTCTGGCAATGTATGGACAATATCAGAGAAAAATCAATCTTGGAAAAACTCTTGGCAGAAGGAAAGGCTCCTTGGAAACGTTGGGAGCGTTCTGTACCCAAAATACCAGATTACGCAAAATAACATATTCTTATGGAAAATATACTTGATTTTTATAAAGGAAAGCGTGTGTTCTTGACAGGACATACAGGCTTTAAGGGCTCTTGGTTGTGCAAAATACTTGTCAATTCTGGAGCAAAGGTTACAGGCTATTCTCTTGAACCACCAACAGAACCATCTTTGTTTAAAATTGCCAATATTGAAGAAAAAATACATTCTGTTATTGGCGACATTCGCAACTATGCCACATTGAAGAAGGCTTTTGATGAGGCGCAACCAGAAATCGTACTCCATCTTGCTGCACAACCTATTGTCCGTGATAGCTATAAAGATCCTGCCTACACTTATGAGACAAATGTCATGGGAACGGTGAATATCTTGGAATGTGTACGCAACAGTCATTCTGTGAAATCATTCTTGAATGTGACTACCGACAAAGTTTATCTCAATAAAGAATGGGCTTGGGGATACCGTGAGAACGAAGAATTGGATGGATACGATCCTTATTCAAATTCTAAGTCTTGCTCCGAACTTGTTACTCACTCTTATAATCGCTCCTTCTTTACAGATAAGGACGGAAAGTGTATCATACCTATATCGACAGCTCGTGCAGGAAACGTTATAGGTGGAGGCGATTTCGCCAATGATCGTATCATACCTGATTGTATTAGGTCAGTTGCAAAGCATGAAGACATCATTGTCAGAAATCCTTATTCCACAAGACCATACCAACATGTTCTTGAGCCATTGTATGCCTATTTACTGATAGCAATGAAACAATTTGAGAATGCTCGTTATGCAGGTTACTACAATGTTGGTCCTGACGACACTGATTGTTTTCAGACATGGGCGCTCGTTGATCTTTTTGTTAGTAAATGGGGAGAAGGTATGAAATGGATCAATAAATATGACGGAGGTCCACATGAAGCGAATTTCCTCAAACTTGATTGCTCAAAGTTGAAATCTACATTTGGATGGAGTCCGCGTTGGAATTTGGAAGAAGCGGTGGAAAAGATTGTTGAATGGAGTAAACTTTGGATGAGTGGTGATGATGTCTGTGCTTGTATGGATAGGCAAATCAAAGAATTTCTAAATAAATAGACTATGATAATGAAAAACGTAATTGTTACAGGTGCAAATGGCTTTATTGGAAGCTCGCTTATTAAGAAGCTTGTCGCAAATAATATTCAAGTTGTTGCTATAGATGTTTCTTTTGCTGGTGACCGTTTGCCAGATTCAGAATTGGTTAATAAAATAGAAGCCTTTGTAGATGATTCTCTGATTGATAAAATACCAAGTGGAGAATATGATGCGTTCTATCATTTTGCATGGAAAGGAGTGAATGGTGCGGACAAAGCAAATCCAACAGTACAGTTGGCTAATGTCCAAATGGCAGTTTTTTGTGCTGACATTTGCAAAAACTTGGGCATAAAGAAGTTTTTGTGTGCTGGTACGGTGGCAGAAAACGCAGTGTATAGCCTTCCTAATCTTGCAAGCACTTCTGGCGGTATGATGTATGGAGTTGCTAAATATGCCTGTCATTTAATCCTTGAGGACTATTGCAAGAACATTGGTCAAGAATTTGTGTGGATGCAATTTTCTAATATTTACGGAGTGGGAAATAAAACAGGTAATCTTGTCAGCTATACATTGAATGAACTGATGTCTGGCAAGGATGCAACCTTTGGTCCTGCATTGCAACCCTATGATTTTATATATGTGGACGATTTGATAGAGGCAGTTTATCGTCTTGGAGCAAATAAAACGGAAAAATCATTTTATTTCATTGGTTCTGGTTCTCCACGATTATTAAAAGACTACTTGCTGAACATTGGTGCACTTGTAGGATGTGAGGATAGGGTTTGTATTGGAAAACGCCCAGATGATGGCATTAAATATACTATGCAGATGTTTAATAATTCTGATACAGTAAAAGCCGTTGGGGAGTATGTCTCAATGGATTTTGAGAATGGTATAAAGAAAACAATTAATTGGTTAAAAGAGTAGATATGATACAGAAATTTGAATTTGAGGAACTTGATTTGAAAGGAGCCTATGTAATAACTCCTTTTTATGCTACAGATGAACGTGGCGGTTTTGTCAAGGATTATAATATTGATATGTTTAAACAGAATGGCATAGAGCATGAGTTAAAGGAGGTGTTCTATACTATTTCTAAAAAAGGTGTGATTCGTGCTATGCACTTTCAGCTGGTAAAACAACAAGCTAAACTTGTACGATGCATAAGTGGTCATGTATATGATGTTATTATAGACTTGCGTCCAGAGTCTCCAACCTTTGGTCAATGGAGAGGCTTTGATTTGACAGGTGAGAATCATGTGGAGTTATATGTACCTCCATTCTTTGGACATGGCTATTTGGTATTAGAAGATTCCGTCGTAAGCTATAAATGTGGTGAGGTATTTTATAGCGAGGGTGATTCTGGTATCATGTATAATGACCCCGACATGGCGATAAAATGGCCTTTTGAAAAGATTGGAGGAGAAGACAAACTTATTATATCTGAAAAAGATAAGCATCTGATGAGTTTGAAGGAATACAAAGATGTTATTTGCGGATAAGATTAAAACTAACAATGAAAGTCTTACATTTTGGAACGCTTGTTGCTTCGCAAGGTGGACCAGCGATGAGTACCTATTGGGCACTCTATGGTCTGCGTCAACAAGGCGTGGATGCGGAAATCATTATGTTTCCGCTCCGAGAGGGAGATGTGTTGAGAGGTGAGGAAGTGCCAGTGCATTACGTACAATCAGTACCGCATACTCCTTTGGCATACGCATCAAGTTGCAAGCGAGATATACAAAACGCAGGTGTCTTTGACATATATCACGCTCAAGGCGTTTGGCTGTGGAGTACATACGCTCTCGTGGATGTTGCTAAGAAGCTGGGTAAGCCTTATCTCATTACACCTCGTGGAATGCTTTATCCTCAGGATATAGCCAAACACAATAAAGGCTTTAAGAAATTGTCGCTGAAATGGCGATTGCTTGATGACTTGAATCATGCAGCTTGCGTACACGTCACTTGTAAAGATGAAATGATGCATTGCCGTAACCTGGGCATAACCTCTCCAATGGCTATCATTCCAAATCCTGTGGAGATAAAGGATTATCCTTATAAAAAAGAAGATAACAAGTTCAGACTTGGGTATCTTGGTAGGTTAAGCCTACGTAAGAATGTAGAGGCTCTTATTTACGCTTTCGCAGACATGGGTGAAATGGCTGCTGATGCTGAACTTCTCATTATTGGCGGTGGTGATGATAAATATGAACAATTCTTGAAGGATACGGTTCTTGAACTTGGATTGAAGAATGTTGTGTTTGCTGGATTCTTGAATGGAGAGGAGAAAGACAAAGCATTGGCTTCTTGTTCTGTTCTTGCCATGCCAAGTGAATTTGAGAACTTGGGAAATGTCATTCTTGAAGGTTTGGTGAGACGCATTCCATGTATCGCTACGACAGGAGCACCATGGGAAGAACTCAACACGGAACATTGTGGATGGCAAGTGCCTTATACCCAGAAAGACATTACTGATGCCGTACGTAAGGCGATGTGTACTAGTACAGAGGAACTCTCACTTATGGGTGAAAATGGAAGAAGACTCATGGAACGCAAATACTCTGTAGAGGCTGTGGCAAAGGACTTGAAGGTTGTATATCAATGGATTTTGGGTAAAGGCGAAAAACCAGAATTTGTATATGAGGGGAAAAAATCAGATGTTAATGCCAAAACCGCATTCGTTAAAGAATTGCATCAAGGAAAGCTCTTCGTTTGACAGAAGAAATTTTCAAAAAGTTGGATGCTGTTTACAACAAATTGAAAAGTAAATTAGTATGAAGATGCAAGAATTAGAACGGCATAATGCTGGCCATGTAGCTCGGAGCGTTAAAATGCGTCGTGTGGTGTGGAATGTCATGGCTGCCCTGCTGTTCCGTCCTTTCATCACTCCCGTGTTCCGCAAGTGGCGGTTGCTGTTGTTGCGAATGTTCGGGGCAGAGGTGGAATGGGATGCTAATGTGTATGCCTCGGTGAAGATCTGGGCACCATGGATGTTGAGGATGGGACACAGGGCGTGTCTCGGCCCTGAGGTGATATGCTATAACCAGGACTTGGTGGTGTTGGAGGATGATGCCATCGTATCGCAGTACTCATATCTCTGCACTGCAGGGCATGATGTCGATCACGCTAATACGGCGGATAGTGGTCTTATAACGGCCCCGATAGTCTTGCGCCGTGGGGTGTGGATAGGTAGTCGTGCGTTTATCGGTATGGGAGTGGAGATTGGCGAGAATGCCGTGGTTGGTGCCACGGCTTCGGTATACAAGAATGTTGAACCTTGGACTGTCGTGGGTGGCAATCCTGCGAAAGTAATTAAGAAAAGGGAAATAAAGCAATAGTTTCTTTAATTGAAGAACAATTTACTTGATACAGCCGAGAACGCCATGCTGGAGATACTGAAGAGAGAGATTACGGGAGAGGACGGGACGGAGAAGATGGAATTGTCTGTTGCCGGACTGAATGCCGTTATGCGCCTCGCCAGAGAACATGCCGTTACGGGACTGGTGGCTAATGCCGCAATGAGGAACCGGATTGTGATTGCCGGAGGTGCGGCGGAAGGCAGAGGGGAGGCTGTGATGAGGCTTATGCAGCAGACCATGGCGCACAGGCAGAACCAGCGTAGGTTTGAGGATGCCGTGGGGCGCTTCGCCCGACTGATGGAGGAGAACAGTATCGCCTATGTGGTGTTCAAGGGACTGGCCGTGGCGAGACATTATCCCGAACCGTTTGTACGGACGATGGGCGACGTGGACTTCTATGTTCCGCAGAGGAATTTCCTGAGGGCGGTGGAGGTGATTGAGCGTGAGATGAACGTGCTGATTGAGAAGGATGATGTGGACAAACACTACAGTTTTGACTGGCAGGGCATCCGCTTCGAGATGCACTATCAGATTGAGACCTTCGGCAGCCATCGGCATCAGCTCTGCTTCGACAGGATGATTGACGAGGCTATGGCGGAGCATACGGATTCGTTCACGGTATGCGACTCCGACGGCAATGAAACCGAGGTCAGCGTATTGCCGCCGACAGAAGATCTAATCGTGGTTTTTAAGCATTGGTTTAACCATCTGCTCGTGGAGGGCGTTGGCTTGCGCCAGACCTTGGACTTGGCTGTGCTCTTGAATGCTTATAGGGACAAGATAAATGTCGGAAGGCTGATGACTGCCTTGGACGGTATCGGCTATATGAAAGCATTCCGAGCCATGCTCGCTATGATGAGGCGGTATCTTGGATTGGATTGGTTTGACAATTTCTTTGTATATAACCGTTGCGACGAACGGTATGCCAACAAGCTCATGGCTGCCGTAATGGAGAGTGGAAACTTTGGAAGAAAGGCTTACAGAAACCATACAACAGGGAAAAAGAAAAGCATGGAGACTGCCACAAGAGCGTTGCGCCATTGCGTAAAGTTCTTCTGGTTGGCTCCAAAAGATATAATTTGCTTGATACCACGAAGGATAGGTATCACGCTGAAACAGAAATTTTAAATCATGATATTTTGTTCATTAGGAACTATGGATATGCCGTTTGAAAGAATGGCGTATGCTATAGATTTGTTTGCTGCTACGACAGACGAAGAGGTCATCGTGCAGACAGGTTGGACGGACTATCCTTATAAGCATGTGAGCAAGAGCTTCAAGATGTGTACCAAAGAAGAAATGGAACACTACCAAGAGGAAGCGTCTTTGCTTATCATGCAGGGAGGATGGGGTTCGATATGTGAGAGTATGGAGAAAGGCAAGCGGATGGTAATCATTCCTCGCTATGACGGTACGGAGCATATTCATGACCAGTTTCAACTGATAAGGAAATTAGATGAAATAGGTACGGTTGTAGGTGTTTTTCCCTCTGAGTTTAATCCAAAGAAGTATAAGGAGCAATACGACGAAACCGCAAGACTATTGAAATCTGCGGTTGATAAAGCCCAAACCTTCGATTTCAAGACAATAAAGAAAGGCAAGGCTGAACCCTTGCTGAGACAAAAAATAGAAGAACTCGACAGTGGCAAGCGAATTTGTCTTGCATCGTCAGCAGGAGGACATCTGCGTGAACTGCAACTTGCTATTGGTACTATTCCAAATGACTACCATTGCTATTGGCTTACTCTTCCGACAACTTCCACTAAAGCCTTTATGAAAGACAAGGAACATGTTTTCCTTACTAATTTCCAACCGGCTCGTAAATGGACTCTCTTTGCCAATGCTATTCCTGCCTTGTTGTGGGTTTTAATAAAACGCCCGACTTGTATAATTACCACAGGTGCTGGTGTATGCATTCCTACCATTGCTTTTGCCAAGAAGCTGCTTGGCACAAAGATTCTTTTTATAAATTCGGCTGCTGACGTAACTCATGCAAGCAAAACGCCTCTGTGGATTGAGAAAAAGGCTGACTTGTTCCTTGTGCAATGGGAGGAAATGAAACAGATATTTCCAAATGCTATATGTTGCGGAGTCCTTTGATTTTCCTCGCAACAATAATTTTATTGATTTTTTACAACTATATGAAAGTTTCGATTATAACATCAAGTTACAACCGTGAGAAGACTATACGCGGTTGTATAGAGAGTGTGTTGGCTCAGGACTATCCTGACATTGAGTATATCGTGGTGGATGGTGCTTCTAAGGACGGTTCGCTCTCAATCATCAATGAGTATAAGGATAGGATAAGTAAGATAATCTCTGAGCCTGACCATGGCATGTACGAGGCTATCAACAAGGGCATCCGGGCTGCTACTGGCGATGTCATCGGTCTGGTACATTCGGACGATTTTCTGTATTCTCCTCAGACAATATCCAATATAGTGAAGCGGTTTGAGGAAACTCATGCCGATTTTCTGTATGGTGACGGATTGTTTGTGAATGCCGAGAATACGGATAAGGTGGTGCGCAACTGGATTGGTGGCGACTATCGTCTGTGGAAAGTTCGTCACGGTTGGTTGCCGCTGCACCCTACTTGCTATATCAAGCGCAGCGCCATAGAGCGTAAGGGGCTGTATAACGAGAGCTATAAGATAGCCGCCGACTCGGACTTCCTCTTCCGCTATCTGCTTGGCGGAGAACTGAGCGTCACTTATCTGCATGAATATATCGTGAGGATGCGCATGGGCGGACTGAGTACCGACTCGGCTCGAAGGAAGCAGATGTGGAAGGAGGATATCAGAATGTATCAGTCGCATGGCATGAATCCTACATTGACAAAGATAGAGAAGATGATGTGGAAGGTGCCACAGTTTATCGGTGCTAAGTTCAAGTGATAGGCTCATTATTTGTGAATATACAGAACATCATAAACATCTTAAAATTAGAAAAGTAATGTGGTGGAAAATAATTTTAGGAGTAATAGGATTAGCTGTCGTTGGTTTTATTGGCATGGTTATCAAGATGGCGATAACTGAAGCAAAGGAGGAGACGAGGGATATAGAGAGGGCGAGTAAATCAGAAAATTGATTTGGTGCAATTGTCCGTATCGGTCGGCGCAGATGTCCGTATCGGTCGACGCAGATGTCTGTATCGGTCGACGCAGATGTCCGTATCGGTCGGCGCGGATGTCCGTATCGACCGACGCGGATGGCTTTAGCAGTGCTTCGACTCCATATCCCTTCGCGATTTTGACTTGATTACGAGCCATACGCCACTGAAGACGAGCACTACTGCCACGGCTTGCTTCCACGTGAAGAGGCACATGCCGCAGGCGATGCTCACTGATACCGCCACCACGGGCTGCATATAGTTGTAGATGCTCACCACGGTGGGGCGCAGCGTGCGTTGCGCCGTCTGCATACACAGGTAGGCGATGTAGGTGCCGAAGAATACCACGAAGCCTGTTTCGAGCCATGTCTTGAGGCTGACAGCCTGCCAGTCGGTAGACGCGGCGTGTGAGCCGAGGAACGGCGTGAGCAGAATTGTAGCCCACGTGAACATCCACTTGCTCATGGTTATTGGACTGTAGCGTTTCAGAATGTCGCGATAGAGCGAGAGGTAGAGTGCGAACGACATCTGTGCAGCCACGCACAGCAGGTCGCCACGTATGTCGCCGATGCGCGAGTCGTTGGCTACGGCGGTGCTGGCTATTAGGATGACGGCACCCGAGCAGCCTACGCCCACGCCCAACGCTTTGCGCCCCGTGATGGGTTCCTTCAGAATGAGTGCTGCGAATATCATTGCGAAGATAGGCAGCGATGTGGTTACGATGGCGGCGTTGGACGGAGTGGTGATGCTCAGACCGATGGTGAAGCAACACTGGTTGCATACGAGTCCGAACACGCCGGCTCCGCAGAGCACGAAGATGTCCTTGAGCGGCACGTGCTCGTGCTTGGTGAAGAGCGACGTTATCCAGAAGAACACCGCTCCGCCTAAGGCACGCAGATATACCATATTCAGATTGTCCACCCCGCTGAGCATCGCGTCCTTGCCGATGGGAGCCATGAGACCCCAGATGGCGCAGGCGGAGAGAATGGCGAGGTGGGCAATCAGTACGCGTTTGTTCTGCATTGCGTCTATACGAGGTGAGCGATGAGGTCCTCACGCTCGCCGGCGAGCATGTCTATAACCGGAATTTCAACCATGGTGTAGCAGCCCGGCTGCTGGCGCATTGTGGCGCGAGCCACGTTCACGAGCACCTGACCGGTGAGTGCAGGGTTGTTGATGCTCATGGTGAACTCCATGCGCTGGTTTTGAGTCTTGCCGCTCACGCCCTTGCGTGTGAGATGTACGCCGTGACCCATGTCGCGCACGGCATCAACCGACGGTACGGCGAACACGTGAGTCTCGTCGTTAGAGAAGTAGGGGTCTGCCTTGATAGCTGCCGTAACGTCTTCGAGTTTTGCGCCCTCTTCAAGTTCTACGTAAACCATGCGGCGGTGCAAACCCTCGCCCTTCGGTATGGTCATAGACAGAGCATCCTTCACGCCCTCCTTGGAGCGCACGCATACGCTGTGGCCCATCGACATGCCGGGTCCGAAGTTGGTGTAGCTGAGGCCCTTCGGTGCGAGGCTCTGCATCAGAGTGCGCACGATAGAGTCGGAACCCGGGTCCCAACCAGCAGCGATGATGCTCACCGTACCGTTCTTCTTGCACTCCTCAGAGAGTGTACGACGGTAGTCGACGATAGAAGTATGTATGTCGAAGCTGTCTACGGTGTTGATACCGAGTGCTGAGATCTGCTTTGCGTACTCCTCGCACGAGCGTGTCGGAGTAGCGAGGATAGCCACGTCCACGTCTTTCAGCTCGCGGATGTCCTTCACAACCTCGTACTGTGCCAGTTCGGCAGGCTTGTTCTCGGCACCGTGACGGCGCACCACACCTGCAATCTCAAAGTCGTCGGCAGCCTCAAGCGCCTGAATCGCATACTGACCGATGTTGCCGTATCCCACTACGGCTGCTCTAATCTTTTTCATGTCTTTCACTTTATTATAATTAATAAATAGACGTAACACATCGTATTGTAGATGTGTTGCATCGTTCTTGATGAGTGCAAAGTTATAGAAAATCATTAAAACAACTTCTTCCTGTATGAAGTTTTTTTATGTATTTTACTGTCTGTTAGGCAAAATCATTAAAAATAGGTATTTCATAATTCGCTGATTATGCTTAATTTTGCAACCGTAAAATAAAAATACTCAACGACAATGAAAAAGAAATATCTTGGCAAGACCATCGGGTCGTTGCTTATAGTACTTCTTATGATGCCGTTAGGACATGCACTGATGATTCTGATGGAGCACTTCCTTGAGCCGACAACGCTTCACTATTCGGCGTTCTTGATGGGCTTCGTAGGACTCGTAATCACCATAGCTGGTGTGTTCGTGAAAGGCGACACACGCCAGACCTGCTTCGGACTCGCCGGAGCCTTGCTCTTTTGGACAGGTTGGGTGGAGTTTTTGTTCGCTTACTTTGCGCAGCGCTTCGGTGTTCACTGCGACCTTGTGGGCAACGGCGTTGTGCAGACCATGACCGAATATGTCAACGGTGTCGGCGTAAACCATACGTTCACGATAGACGGAACGCCGCTCGAAGAGTTCTCGCGTGCCGACCTTAAGGCGATACGCGGCTCCCGACCGGAGTATCTCATCATGCCTGCCACCTTCGGCATGTGGATGATGTTCGTAGTGATGTACACCTTCTGCACCCGCACCGGCTGTATGTTCATCCGCTGGGTACAGCGGCATTGCGGAATAAACGAGAAGGTGGAGTTGCGACCTATGGCGTATCATCCGAGCATAGTGATGTTCATGGAGTGGAACATCATGATGTGGGGACTCTACATGCTGCTTATGTTCTGCTACGACCCCGTATTCCTCGGTGACCATCACCCCGTGACCTACGCCGTTGCAGCCATCTGCCTCATCGGTTCGGCACTGATGTTCAAGAAGCAGCTCTACATCAAGTCGTGGGGACGCAATCTGCGCATGGCTTACGCCACGGTTATCGTGTTCTGGACCTTCGTGGAGGTGGTTGCACGCAACGGACTCTTCAAGGAGATATGGGTCGACCCAATGAATCATGTGATGGAGATGAGCGCAGTGCTCGCCATCTTCGTGGTGTCCATAGGGGGTGCACTTGTCTCAAGTGCACCAACCAAGCAAGAATTGCACCAATAGCTCGGTTGGTGCAGCAGAGACTGCTGCACCCCCTAAGAACAATACCAACAGCTCGGTTAGTGCACTTCTTGCTCTGGCAAGCGGCAAAGCCGAGCGGAGACAAGTGCACCCCCTATGCTGCACCAATAAACAAATAATATAAACAATAAAAACACAACTCTTTTTATGAAAAGAATTTTTACTCTCTTGTTCGCTGTTCTCACAGCAACAACAATCATGGCACAAATGCACGGACCAATGAAGTTTGTAGGTGCATCGAATATGAAAGTCTCAACAATGAACATTGATAATCCCAGTGACACAATATTGTTCGCTATGAACGGCATGGAGTCGGGCAACATCACTCTGCCTGCCATGAAGGGTATGCAGACAATACCATCGTTCACCATCAGCGGTGCTAAATTCACGTTGGGCGAGAACCATGTCGTTACGTTTGCCGACCAGACTTTCAGCACAAAGGTGAAAGTGGACGGAGCTGAGAAGAACATCACCGGCTCATCGCTTTCAGGCACATACAACATGGCAGACAACTCGCTCTCGCTTACTGTTGTGTTCCAGTACGGCAAGATGCCGATGTCTATGACATACAGCGTGAAAGGCTACTACGTAAAGGCTGTGTCTAACCCCATCACTGTTACAGTGGGCGGACAGTTCACATACAACAACGACAATGTTACATACGAGTTGCGTCGATACAAGGACGGCAAAACAGACAAGCTCGACGTTACTGTTCCTTCCTATACGCTCGCAAACACCATCATGGGCGACCTCACACTCGGTTCGTACACCGTGAAGGGACTCGTTTACGATGAGGCTCAGGGCGGCTACTACCGCGACTATAAGAACGACGGACTTAAGTTCCACTTCACAGCCGTTCAAGGTGGCAAGACAACAATGGACAAGGACTACGAGTTCGCTGCGGAGAAGCCCAACAACATCCTCGTGAAGTACGAAGGCAACAACGTAAGCTCTATCGTCAACACCTTCCAGGTGGGAACCATGCCTTTCGGTATCGTGTCGGTGTTCAGTGGTGCAACAACCTCAATCAATGGCGTCACCACAACGCCGTCTCACGATCTTAACACCACACCGTCTCAGCAGTACAACCTTGCAGGTCAGCGTGTGGACAACAACTATAAAGGCATTGTTATTGTCAATGGTAAGAAGTATTTGAGAAAATAGTATAATGATTAAAAAAGCCATTTTACTTGCTGTTGCAACTGTGAGCTTACACCTGCTCACAGCCTGCAACGGCATTTTTGATGATATATACGACCAGCCGAAGCCGGTTGTGCCGGCGAAGGGGCAGCTTGTTATCGACGCAACGAGCTGGACCGACTGGTATTATGTCTCTCTGCCACGCCTGCAGCGACTTGCAGAGGAGGGCGACGAGGACGCTCTGCTTAAGGCTCAGAGCGAGTTCGAAAAGCGTCCTATCCCGTTCACGCTCAGCGAGGGCAGCGAGGGGGACGGACGTTCGGGGCAGTATCTGTACTGGTTCGACGTGTGGGGCGAAGGCATACAGAACAACGAGTTCCGCCAGTTCACCAAGACCGACGCTCAGCAAGACCCCGAGGAGTGGAGCTTCGCCGTGCATCGCAACAACGTGCGCACAAACGGTGGTGCCGTCTACGAGACGCAGTACACCTCCTTCGACCAACTGCCCGAGTCGAGTGCCGAATTCGCTAACAAGGAGTTCACCGCCGACGAGTGGAGCGAGAACGAAGTATGGAGCAGTAAGGAACAGATGCTGCTTAGTCTTGTGCCGTCGCAGGGCATCAATATTAATAAGGTGCTCTCGTCGTGGCTTGAGTTCAAGTTCAACGTGCCCCCCGACTACATCCCCAACAAGCATGTCTTCATCCTGCGACTTGCCGACGGCACCTACGCCGCTCTACAGCTCACCGACTTCATCTCGCCCGAAGGCAAAAAGTGCTTCCTGACCATCAACTATAAGTATCCGTATTAAGGAGTTGGAGTGGTGAGATGGTGAGGTGTTAGGGTGGTGAGATTTGCATAGGAGGGTATGGCATCCCTGCCATACCCACGCACCCTCCCAGGGGGTGCAGTGGTCTCCACTGCACCAACCAAACAGTCACTGCATCCTCCCACAGCAAGAGTGCATTCCGTGGGAGAAAAAACGCATCCTGACATCTGTGCTGATCTGTGAAATCTGTGGGAGAAAAAATGCATTCCACCATCTGTGAAATCTGTGGGAAACTCACAAGACTGCGTGGGTATGGCAAGATGCCATACCCTCCTATAATTACAAATACAATAAGATAAATGATAAAAAACATAATACTTCCGCTCGCTCTTCTCGCAACTGCGCAAGCGGCGATGGCGCAGGCAGACCCTGAACTCGACGATGTGCAGCTCGACTCCATCTTCCGCCATTACGAACTGGAGGAGGTGGTGGTGACGGGCACACGCACACCGAAGTTTCTGAAGGACACACCTATACAGACACGTGTCATCACGTCGCGCGACATAGCCCGCACCGATGCCACGAACGTGCAGGATCTCCTGCAGCAGGAGTTGCCCGGCGTAGAGTTCTCCTACTCGATGAACCAGCGGACCCACCTCAACTTCGCCGGATTCGGCGGACAGGGCATCCTCTTCCTCGTAGACGGTGAACGTCTCGCAGGCGAGTCGATGGACGACGTCGACTTCTCGCGTCTGCTTATGGCTGGCGTGGAGCGCATCGAGATAGTGAAAGGCGCATCGTCGGCGTTGTACGGCAGCAGTGCTGCGGGCGGCGTGGTGAACATCATCACGAAGAACGCTACCGAGCCGTGGACCCTGAACCTGAACGCACGCTACGCCAAGCACAACGACCAACGCTATGGTGGCGTGTTCGGACTCAGCTCGAAGCACTGGAGAAATGCGTTCTCTGCCAACTATCACAACAAGGACAACTACAACGTGACGAGCGCTGCCAACCCCGTGACACGTGTCATCTCCACCATCTACGGCGAGCGCACCGTCGACTTCAAGGACAAACTGACATGGCGACCCTCCGACCGACTGAGCATCGGAGCACGTGCCGGATACTTCTTCCGCGAGACAACGCGCACCGTGAACCTGCCCGAACGCTATCGTGACTTCTCTGGCGGCTTGCGTCTCGACTGGCTGATTACCAAGGACGACAACCTGCAGGCGAGCTACGCTTTCGACCAGTACGACAAGTCGGACTATCAGCAGCTGCGCCACCTCGACATACGCGACTACAGCAACGTGCAGAACACGGTCCGACTGCTCTACAACCACTCGTTCGGCGAGACAGCGATGCTCACCGCAGGTGCCGACTATATGCACGACTATCTCTTTAACACTTATCTCGCCGGCGCAGCACGCGAGCAGGACTGCTACGACGTGTTCGCGCAGTACGACTGGAATATCACTGACAAACTCGAAGCCGTGGCTGCCGTGCGCTACGACTATTTCTCCGACCAGTCGAACTCGCAGTTTACGCCGAAGCTCAACCTCCGCTATAAGCCCAACCGCTACCTCGTGCTGCGTGCAGGCTACGGAATGGGCTTCCGTGCACCGTCGCTGAAGGAACGCTACTACAACTTCGACATGGCTGGCATCTGGATTATCGAGGGCAACGAGCATCTGAAAGCCGAAAAGAGCCACAACTTCACGCTCTCTGCCGAATACTCACGCGCCAACTGCAGCCTTGCCGTGTCGGCATATTACAATAATGTAATAAACAAGATCTCTACATCGGCGCCCTATTTCAAGTCGATAGAAGACAAGCTGCCCTATCTGCCCTATACCAACCTCGCCAACTACAGAGTGTTCGGCGCAGACGTTAGCATGCAGGCACGCTGGCAGAATGGCATCTCGGCACGACTCAGCTACGCTCACACTAAGGAGCGCCTGCCGAAGGACAAGGACGGCAACACCATAAACAACCAGTATATACCGGCACGTGCGCACTCTCTGAACGCCAACATCGACTACGACCATCAGTTCACGAAGCGCTACGGCATATACGCTTCGCTCAACGGACGCTTGCTTTCGGGCACGGAGAACGTGGAGTTCAAGAACTACTACGACGTGACCGAGGGTACGGTGCGTGTGAAGTATCCTGCCTACACCCTCTGGAAACTCTCGCTCACGCAGCGTGTGGGCAAGGCGGTGAGCATAACCACCGCTCTTGACAACCTCTTCAACTATCGTCCGAAGCACTATTACCTCAATGCGCCGCTCACCGACGGCATAACATTCCAGGTTGGCGTGTCGGTTGATATCAACAAACTTTAGGGGGCACTTGTCTCTGCTTAGGAGGGTATGGCATCCCTGCCATACCCACGCAGCCCTAAGCCCTCAATGTGCCCCTAAGAACAACACCAACGGCTCGGTTGGTGCAGCAGAGACTGCTGCACCCCCTAAGAAGTGCGCCAACCAAGCATAATATTGTTTAACAATTAAAAAATATGGTACTTTCAAATCTACATCACAGCGACCGTGTAGAGTCGCTACACCCGTTGTTCAAGACCGTGTTCGACTACGTGAAGTCGCACGACTTGCTCAATACTCCTTGCGGACGCATAGAGTTGCAGGGCGACGACCTCTTCATCAACAACGTCAACCCCGAGTGCGTAGCAGCCGACAAGCAAGTGCTTGAGGTGCACCGTCAGTATATCGACATCCACATCCTCCTCGAAGGCGAGGAGACCATCGGCTGGAAAGCTATCGAGGACTGCACGAACGAGACGAAGCCCTACGATGCCGAAGCCGACTGCGCTCTCTATGCCGAGCCTGCTTCCGCTTACGTGAAGATGCATCCGGGCGAGTTCCTCATCGTGTGGCCCGAAGACCCACACGCACCGGTGATTGGCGAGGGAAAGATTCGCAAACTGATCGTGAAGGTTAAGCTTTAGTAGTTGAGAGTTGAGAATTGAGAGTTGAGAGTTATGATAACCTTTATAGCTGAAATTCAGCGACAATAATTTTCAGCAATATTGTGTATTATAGCTTTTAGCAAAATAGATTAACTTCATTGCATATCATAACTCTCAATTCTCAACTCTCAATTCTCAACTAAGATAATATCTTCGCAGCCGATCTTCTTCCAGTCGAACCCTGCCACCAGTTCTTCAGCCGTCACCCTATTGGGCGACTTCTGCAGTCCTGCCTTATAAGCCAACAATCCTATAATATCCTCTGCTTCGAAGCGCGATCGTAAAGTCTCCATGTCGAGACTGCGGTCGCGCTTCGACAGTCTCTGCCCCTCGGTGTTGCAGAGCAGCGGCAGATGAGTGAAGCGCGGCGGAGCAAATCCCAACTCCTTTGCCAGATAAATCTGTTGCGGCGACGAGAGCAGCAAGTCGCGACCGCGCACTACCTCCGTGATGCCCATCAGCGCATCGTCCACCACCACCGCCAGCTGGTAAGCCCACGCCCCGTCCTTGCGTCGCACGATGAAGTCGCCGCATTGCGTCGTCAGGTCTACGGTCTGCTCGCCGTAGTGTCCGTCGACGAACGACACGATGCCCTCGCCCTCCTCCGGCACACGCATACGTATAGCCGCCTTAGGAGGGTATGGCATCCCTGCCATACCCACGCACCCAGTAGGAGGATACGGCATTCCTGCCGTTTTCAAGTTGCGGCACGTCCCCTTATACACCACGCGCCCGTCGCTTTCGTGCGGAGCCTGCGTAGCCAATATGTCCGCACGCGTGCAGTAGCACGGATACGTCATACCACGGTCAGCAAGTTTCTGCAGTTCCGCCTCGTATATCTCGCCACGCTCGCTCTGATAGAACGGACCCTCGTCCCACGTCAGGCCGAGCCATTCGAGGTCGCCCATAATCAAGTCGGCATACTCCATACGCGAACGTTGCGGATCAATATCCTCAATGCGCAGCACCCATTTGCCACCCTGCGCCTTTATCGAAAGCCACGACAGCAACGCACTGAACACATTGCCCAGATGCATACGTCCCGTCGGCGACGGCGCAAAGCGTCCCCTCTCTATATATTCCTTATTGTTCATCTTTGTTTTATTAGGAGGGTAGGGCATCTTGCCCTACCCACGCACCCTTCTTTAGTATTAGGAGGGTAGTACATCTTGCCCTATCCACGCACCCTCGCACTGCTATATAATGACAACTTAAAGGCTGCGTGGGTATGGCAAGATGCCATACCCTCCTATATTAGTCTGCAAAATTATAAAGAATAATCGGTTCGAGCGTAAGTTGTTGCAATAATATTCAGTTTTGTTACAAATCGATACTTATTCGCTGAATAAAACTACAAATTCGTTGAATATTTCGGTTCGTTCTGCGGATTTATTTGAAAGGTTACAAAAGTTTTCTATACCTTTGCAGTGTGTTTGAATAAAACAATAAGAAAATGAAAGGACCGAGCGCGTGAATCGTCACGTCGCCCGGTCTTCTTTGTGTTTATATTGCGAATTTTGAATTTTGCGCTCGGCTTTGCCGCTTGCCAAAGCAAGAATTATGCGCTTTGCGCATTTTGAATTTATGAATTTGGAGTTGAGATTTGTCAGTGGCGAATTCTTAATTCAAAATTCAAAACTCTTTTAGTAGTTAGCGTTCTGCGGGTCGAAGTTTGTCCAACCGTCGAGCCAGTCGTCACCAGCATTGAACGCTCCGATGTATGTCACAGGCTCGAACCAAGAGTCGAGTCCTGCGAAGTTCTGTGCACCAAACAACTTGCTGCCAGCCTGCGGCATGAACGGAACACCTACACCCTTACCATCGGTGAGCATCAGCTCCGCCTTGTCGGCGAAGTACTTATTTCCCTCCTGCTGAGCGAAGAACCGGTGTGAGAACGACATCTCGCTGTCTGCCTTCACCGACTTTGTCTTGAAGTCGTACTCCTTGTCCTCGTAGCACTTGTTGGCATCTGTTCCTACAACGTCCATGTTGGCAAAGTATATGTTCTTGAGGTTGAGTGTGCCGGCGTTAGCCTGCTCTACGGTGTTGCCCTTCTCACCATCGATGATGAGACCGATAGGCCAGTCGGTAGCCACAGAGTTGACGCAGTTGAGGCGAGAAGAACGGCGTATCTGCATAGCCGACTGGAACTTGCCAAGACCCGATCCGTTGTTCGGGAAGTAGTCGCCGCCGGTGATGTACGACTTGTCGTTGAGGAAGTCGGCTGCAGCCTTCGGACCTACGAACGTGATGTTAGAGAATGTGGCTGTGGTGTACGGAGTAAGCTGCGCACCGTCGGCACAGTTGTCGCTCTCGAAACCGTTGCTCTGGCTCTGGTCGGCAAGACGTGGGTCGCGTACCGACAGACCGAACTGCACCTTGCCGGAGTAGCCATTGTCAGTATCGAAGTCGTCGTCCCAACCCTTGTATGCTACGAGATACTTACAGTTGACAGCACCGCCGAACCACTCGAACGAGTCGTCGTTAGAATAAGACACCTGCACGTGGTCGATCTTTGTGCCCGAGCCAACCGAGCCAAGAGTCAAACCGTTAATCTCCTGGTCCGCCTTGAACGGATTGCCTGCGAACTCGATACGGGCGTAGCTCAGCACGCCAGAGTTGTCGCCGTCGTCCTCGCCGCCATGTCTTGTGCGCGGACCACCTTCAATCTGCATCTCGTTCTGGTTGTTCTTAGCCTTACCACAGATGATGATGCCGCCCCAGTCGCCAGGACGACGGCTGCCTGCGGGTTGTGCTGATGTGAAGACGATAGGGTCTGAAGCCGTACCCTGAGCGATGAGCTTGCCGCCGCGCTCAGCGATGAGAGCCGCCTTTGTAGTCTTGTCGCCCTTGATGACGGTGCCCGGCTCGATGGTGAGCTCAGCGCCCGAAGCTATATATACCCAGCCTTTCAGCGTGTATGTGCCTTTCTTGAGTGTCTGCTTGCCGGTGAAGACAAACTCCTGGTCGCCGTTGCCAATCACCGTTCCCTTGGCATCGTCCTTGCCCTGCTCGTTGAAGAGCAACTGGTTGCAAGCCTTCAGTCCGCCGTCTGTGGTCCAGACGTAGCCCGTAGTTGTGTTGCCCTCATTGTTGTCGTCGGTGCAGCTGCCGAGTGTTGCGGTTGCTGCGAGGATGCTGAGGCATCCTAAAAGATACTTCTTGTTCATAAATATGTGAATTAAATAAACTTTTTTCTAATTACTTGTCACCAATTACTAATTACTAATTACAAATTACAAATTACCGAAATTCCGATGTTGCGTCCCGGTCGGTAGCAACGTGCCACTTCCTCCTTCTCTGCCTTTCTGCCGTCGGCATACTTCACGTTGGCAAACTGCTTGTAGTAGACACGCTCCGCAAGCAGGTCGCGCACGCTGAGCTTCAGTTCCCAATGCTCGCCCCACTTCTTGCTCACAGAGAGGTCGATGGTGTTGCGCGGCATCTCGTAGCTATGCGGAACGCGAGCGTTGTCGTCACTCGCCGCCGAGCCTTCGCTGCGTCCTACGCCGATGATGCGCTTGCCGATGCGGTTGTAGAGTAGGGCGATGTCGAGCTGCTGCTTGGCGTTCTTGTAGAAGAAGCCCGTGTTAACGAGATAAGGCGACTGACCCTGCATCGGTCTGTTCTCTTCCTTCGAGCCTTTCGCAAACTCCACACGGCTCTTTATGAGCGCTCCGTTGAACGACCAACTGAAGTCGGGCAGTCCGATGAAGCCGAGATTCTTGCGTATATCGAGTTCCAAGCCGTAGTTGTTTGCACTCTGCGCATTCTTGTACGAGTAGATGAGGTTGGTGCCGCCGGCTACGGTGTATGTCCACTCGATAGGCGAGTCGAAATGCTTGTAGAACGCAGCGAGCGATATCGATTCGCCTCGCGACGGGTAGAACTCGTAGCGCAAGTCGATGTTGTCTATGTAGCAGCTGCGCAGTTCGGTGTTGCCTTGCACGTCGCTCGCAAGGTCGAAGTCGTAGTAAACCGACGGCGAAACCTCGCGGAACTCCGGTCGGTTGATGCTTCTGCCGTAAGAGAAGCGCATCTGGTGGCGATCGTTGAACTTATACGTAGTGTTCAGCGACGGGAAGAAATCGTTCGTGCGGTAGTGGCGGCTGTGCTCGCTCTTCTCCGTGTCGCGCGAGTTCGAAATCAGCTCCATGTCGTTATGCTCGAAACGCACACCGGCATGTACGCCCAACTTGCCCAGTGGCAGGTCTACGGCAGCATATCCAGCCCCCATGAGGTTGTGCGCACGGTAATTGTTGCGCATCTGCATCTGCTCGAACATATACAGACGGTCGTAGCCCATATTCGCCTCGTCGCTGAGCAGACGAGTCACGTCGCCTTGCTGGAAATCGGAGGGCAGAGTGCATATCGACGGGTTCCACTGGTAGTAGAAAGCTCGCGTGTTGTAAGTACGTGTGCGATACTCGCCGTAGCCACCCATCTGCAACGATGGCTGCCATAAGCCGAAGCTGAAGTTGTGCTTGTCGTTCACGCCTAACGAGACGATGTGCTCGTCGAGCTGAGTCCATTCTCGCGAGATGTCATTGCCAGTGTGCAACTCTATCTTGCCCGGAGTCTGTATGTCGTTGAGAAGATAGCGCCTACGATCGGGTAGATGACGGTTGGCATACGCGTACCCGATGCTCCAGTCAAGGGCATCGCTGGTGAAGGTGTGCTTTCCCGTCAGCTGACCGTTGTAAGTAGTGCGGCTGCGGTAGAAGTACTCGGCGCTATGCTCGTCGTTCGACTGTGCGTCCACGCCTTCGCGCCAGGTATATCTGCTCGTAGCCAGCTGGTTGAAGATGTTCTTCAGTTGGTATTTGTGGTTACCGTTACGAGAGAGAAATGTCATGTTAAGCATTGCGCCGAGACGCACGTTCGAGTTGTACTGGTCGTCGGTAGAGTAGCGCAGATAGTTCGATTGGTCGTTCGTAGCGTCGTATATGCCGAAGAGGTTGTTCTGCATGTCTGTGTACGAGCGCTGCTCGTTGGTGTAGTTGACCGCTGCGAGCATACCCAGTTTGTTTCCGTTGAGGCTCCATTTGCGGCTCATGCTTGCCGCAAGTTTCAGGTCGCCCATGGGTTTGCGCTGCCTTACAAGCCAGTCGTTGTTCAGCTTGTTTCCCGTCAGGCTGTACAGATTGTCGCCCACGGGTTTGCCGTCGGCTCCCGTCAGTGGGTTTAGCCGAGCATTTATGCCGCCTTGCAGACTGCGCTTGCCGTTGTCGAAGCCAAGGAAGTCGGTGGCGGAACCTTTTGAATAAGAGAAGTCTTTAAAAACGGTGGCAGAGTTCCAGTTGCCACCGACTGAAAAGGTTAGCGAGTTTGCGTCGGGAATCTCCTTCGTGTTCACTATGATGAACCCGCCGGAGTAGTCGGCAGGATATTCCGCCGACGGCGACTTTACGATTGTCAGGTTATCTATCTGTTGGCTGGGAATTATGTCGAACGAGAACGCTCTTGAGTCGGCTTCCGAACTGGGCACAGCTCCGCCGTTCACCCATACGTTGTTGTAGCGCTGCGAGAGACCGCGCACCATCACAAACTTATCGTCGATGAGGCTGACACCAGGCACACGACGCACCACTTCGCCTGCGTTCGTGTCCTGCGTTCGGCTTATCTCCTGCGCCGACACGTTGCTCACTATCACCGCACTCTTCTTTGCCAGCTGCACCATAGCCGTCTCGGTGTTGCGACGCTCTACGGCTGTCACCACAACTTCGCCCAGCTGCTGCTCGTCGGGCTGCAGCGCCACGCTGATTCTTTCCTCAGCCTTGCCGTCGTTGATGCGTATGCCCTCGATGCGCTGCGGTTTGTATCCTACGTAATTAATATTTAATGTGTACTTTCCATTCTTCAGACCATTCAGCTCGAAGTTGCCGTCAGCATCGGTCACAGTCTTTGCGTTGCTTCCCTCCACCGACACCACAGCTCCGATAAGAGTCTCGTTGCTCTTCTTGTCTACGACCGTTCCGCTTATCTGCTGGGCGAAAGCCCCTGCGGAGCAAGTCATCAGCAACGTCGCCGCTGCCACCAAACTACAGTTTCTGTTGTTCATCCTTTTTACTTTCTTTTAGCTGCTGCAAAGTTACGCCTACGGTGTTACGTCTGCGTTTCTTCTATGCTGAAAAACCTTGACAAGCTTTTTACGAAACAGTTACATATAGCAAAACCGCCCGGATAGGCATCGTTTCCGACTGTCCTATCCGGGCGGTTTATATATAAATGTATAAGTGGTATTCTATGCGTGTAGCATTAGATCTGTACCTTCACGGTTCTTGCCTGAGCATTGCATACTACAGTAACGAGGTATGTCCCTTTTGCGAGAGCCACCTTTGCCTTGTCGGCAGTAGTGGTGAGTCCGCTAACAACGCGTCCCTCAAAGTCGCTCACGAGGATACGCTTTGCGAGTCCTGCGGTCTCCGGCATATTGATCTTAACGCAGTTCTTGCCAGAAACGAAGGTGAAGTCTTTTGCAGCAAACGTAGAAGCTACGCCGTCAACCACCTTCTTCTCAGCCAGACGGAACACACGTGTAGCGTGCTTGCGCACATCGGTTGTGAATGTACCCATAGCCTCGCCTGCCTCAGCGTTCTCCATCACGTCACGAACGGTGTAAGTCTTTGTCGGGTCGAGAGCCGGAATAGCAGAGAAGTCGAATGTAGCCTGCTTCTCAGAGCTTGACATATTAGTAACAGAGAGAGCCACGTCGCCGTTCTCGCAGTCCTTAGCGAAGACAACGAGGTTGTCTGTTTCAGAGATGAGGTCGCCCTGCTGTCCCATGCGGTCCTGGTTGAGAGCGATAAGCTCCTTGTTGCGCAGCAGCTTGAAGTCGGCATCGGTGAGGGTGTTCTTGCTCGGGTCGAACGACAGAGCCATCGGCGAAGACCACATACACCAGAGAGCGAACTGTGTAGCATACTCGTCGTCGGTCATACCGGCACCAGTGCCACCGCAGAGGTCGTTAGACGACTTACCCGTAGCGTGCAGACCAGTGCAAAGCATATCCGAATCGTTGAAGCGGTTTACGCCCTGATAAGCAGAGAGGTTCTTCATTGCCTCGATGCTCTGCACAACGCCTACACCGCTACCAGAACCTGTCCAGCAGTCGCGTACGTCCTGCGAGATGCGCCAGCAGCGTCCGCCTACCTCAGCACCCCATTTCCACGGTTCGCGCACGCCCCACTCGCAGATGTAGAGCATAGTGTTGTTACCAGCAGCAGCGAAAGCGTCAGCAAGAGCCTTGTAGCGCTTCTTAGCTGTCTCTACGTCGTCCGGCGCATAGCAGTAGTCGCACTTCACAACGTCTACGCCCCACTCGGCGTATGTCTTGGCGTCGATTGTCTCGTAGCCATACGAACCAAATGCGCCAGCACATGTTCTGTCAGCAGCGTCGGTATAAAGACCGAACTTCATGCCGTTCTTGTGAACATAGTCTGCAACAGTCTTCAGACCGTTCGGGAAGCGTGATGCGTTAGGCTGCGGTGTGCCGTCAGCCTTGCGTGTGCCCTGCCAGAGGTCGTCCATCATGATGTGGTTCCAACCGCACTCGTACAGCCCCTTGTTCTGGAAAAGTTCTACAGCCTGCTCAATGATTTTCTGTGAGATGTTGCCCTGAACCGAGTTCCAAGAGAGCCAGCCCATGAACGGCACGGGGTGCTGCAGAGAGCTTGATACGGTGAGCGTTACGTCCTCCGATGTTGTCTCGCCGTCTACCGTGACGTTAATCTGATAAGTGTAAACACCTTCTTCGGCAACTACGCCCTCTACGATATTGCGGTCAGCGTTCCATGTAAGACCTGCAGGCAGATTGCTTACAGAGAGCTGAGCGCCAGTAACGGTAGAGCGAACCTTCTGCATGAAGCGAACGTTAGGCTGCGAGAACACGGTTGTAGCACAAGCGAGCTTTGTGGTGAGCTCCTCTGCGCTCACGATGCACGGACGTGTAGAGTTCTGATCCTGGAAGACGAGATAAGCGTTAGCCCAGTCGACATGGTCGCAGGTGTTTGTGCCATCGTTGCCGTTTGATGTCTCAAGATAGAGATACTTCCAACCGCTGAGGTTGTCAGCGTGGATGTCTACCGACTGGTTAGAGAAACGGTTAATAGTGCCCTTGGCTACATCCTCTGTAGCGCCACCCTCAGCCTTTACGTAAACATGATAATCGAAGTTGCCTGCCTCCTTCACCTCGTCGTCAACGCCGAGCACGGTGTAGAAGTCGGTTACCGATCCGTTGAGCTTGATGATAATCTGCGACGGTCCGTGTGTGCCCACTCCGCTCTCGTACACCTTGCCACCAATGGTGATGTTGTTGCCGTCAACGCTCTTGTCTTTCTTAGGTTGGTGGTTCTCCCAGCCACACTTGGTCTTTTCTATTTCGAGAGAAGACAGACGGATGTATTCCTGACCTAAAGGAGCGTCAGGGATAGTAACTACGTTAGAACCTCCCTGCCACATATCCGACTCGTTGATGAGCTGCGGAGCTGTGCCAGCGTACTTGAAGTAAGCGTCGCCGAGATCCACGTGGTCGCCCCATGCCTCTTCGCCCTTGTCGAAGTTGAGAATAAGATACACTGCGCCAGTAAGGTCAACATCAATCGTTGTGTCAGCAGCGTCGTTGACCGTGATAGTGCCACTCTTCACAGTCGTAGCCTGCTTGCTACTGTTATAAGTAGTGACGGTGTAGTCAACGATACCGTGCTTAGCCTGGGTAGGCGCTGCTGCATCAATACCGAAAATAGCGTGAAAACTTTTGGCACCATTCACCTTCACCACAAATTTTGAAGGAGCATGTGTGCCTACACCCGTTGTGTAAGTGTTACCGGCTATAATAAGCGGTGTACCAAATGTAGCCTTGTCGGCATACACCTTATTCTTATTATCGTCGTTGAAATAAGTGACAGTAGTCAGGTCGAGCGAACTCAACAGGCATACGTCGTTACCAGTTGGGGGGGGTAATTGTCTCTGCTTTAGCATCAACAATGCCCAACACACTGACAAGAAGCAAACCTATCAGTGCGCTTACGTTACGTAAAAGTCGTTTCATTGTTTTTAATTAAGAAATTGATTTGTTGTATAATAGAACTTCTGCAAAGTTACCTATTATTGTCTGATTAGCAAAATATTAAATCATGTTTTAACAAAAAAGTTTCAGTTGCGCCAACTGAGTTCGGGTCTATTTGCTTAATTGCAGAATAATTTGTAATTTAGCGACACAAAACCGAACAGTTCACTGAGAACATAAATATACTACGAACAGATGATGAGACACTTGAAACCATACCAATACTTACTTGCTGCGACAGCCGTCTCGCTGCTGATGCCTACATCTGCCACTGCTCAGGTGCAGGAGCTGAACGTGCAGCGCGACACTATCCCCACATACCTGAAGGTACAGAACAAAGGTATCGTAAACAATGCCCTCGACGTGTTGAACGGCAATGCAGCCGGTGTTAACGTTACTTCGAACGGCATGGACCGTATGGCGCAGCTCTCGTCTGTGCGAGTGCGCGGCACCACGTCTATAGTCGGAGGCAACGACCCTCTCGTCATCATCGACGGCGTGACAAGTGACATAGCCACGCTCTCCACCATCTATCCTGCCGATATAGAGAGTTTCTCGGTGCTTAAGAATGCCGCCGAGACCGCACTCTACGGATCGCGCGGTGCGTCGGGCGTTATCGAGGTGAAGACAAAGCGAGGAACGGGCAAAGGGTTCCAGATATCTTACGAGACGAACATCGGACTGGAAGCCATGTCAAAGAAACTCGACATGCTGTCGGCTGACGAATATCTTGCTACAGCCAAACGCCTCGGGGTATATGCCAACAACGGCGGATATAAAAACAACTTCTACGATGTAATCACCCGAACCGGCTTCGTACAGAACCATTACCTGGCTTTCAGCGGTGGCTCGGAACAGTCGAACTATCGTGCGTCGTTCGGCTATATCGACCATAACACCATAATAAAGACCAAGGACTACAACAATTTCGTGGCAAAGATAGATGTCACGCAACATGCTTTCGACAACCGTCTCGTTGGCGACTTCGGTGTGTTCGGCTCTACATACAAGAACAATGACATCTTCGACCCGCAGATGCTGTTCTACTCTGTTGCATGCCAGAACCCTACCTATCCTGCCGGACGCGACGCCAACGGCAACTGGACAAAGAACGGTTCTGCCTATCGTATCAATCCGCCTTCTGCCGTACTTGCCGAACGTAGCGACCAGAAGGAGATGTACTTCAATACCCACATGCGACTGCTCTACAAGCTTGCGCCGTCGCTCAATCTGTCGGCATTCGGCAGCTACTCGTACACCTCCAACGAGAACTCTGAGTTCTGCCCCACATGGGTGTGGGCGCAGGGCAACGTATATCGCGGCGAGTTCAAGAAACAGGAGTATCTCGGCAATGTCTCGCTCGACTATGCCCATACATGGGGCAGCCACACGTTGGCAGCCGGACTCTCCACCGAATATCATTACCTGGAACGCACGGCATTCTGGACACGCGCCAAGGGCATAACAACAAACGAGTTCGGCTACGACAACATCGGAGTCACTGCGTCGCGTCCCTATGGCGCTACGGGCAGTATCTACGAAGACCAGTCGCTGGCGTCGGTCATGGCAAACACCTCCTATACATTATATAATAAGTATAAGCTGACGCTCACTATGCGTGGCGACGGTTCGTCTATGGTGGGCGACGACCATACATGGGGCTTCTTCCCGTCTGTCTCGGCAGAATGGGACGTTAAGAAAGAGCGCTTCTTAAGCGGTTTCGACGGAATAAACACTCTGAAACTGCGCTCAGGCTACGGACGCTCGGGCAATCTGGGCGGCATATCCGCCTATACAACCATGAACAACGTGCAGCAGACGGGCATCGTACCCGTTAACAACACGCCGACTGTGACGCTCGGCACCATACGCAACAACAACCCCGACTTGAAATGGGAGACAAAGTCGACGTTCAATATCGGTGGCGAGATCGGACTGTGGCACAACCGCCTTATGCTTACCGCCGAGTACTATTACTCTAAGACCACCGACATGCTCTACTCCTACGACGTGCCCGTGCCGCCGTTTGCCTACGACAAGTTGTTGGCAAACATCGGCGCTATGTCGAACCAGGGTCTTGAGATCGGTTTCTCTATCGCTCCGGTGCAGACAAAGGATATAGACCTGAACGTGAGCCTAAACCTCTCGTTCCAGAAGAATAAGTTGCTGTCGCTCTCCGGCAACTATAACGGCATGAATATGTTGGCTGCCAACATCACAGCCATTGGCTCCATAGATGGAGCCGGTCAGAACGGCGGCGACAACAACCACGTGCTCTACCAGATTGTAGGACAGCCTTTGGGCGTGTTCTATTTGCCCCATTGCACCGGACTCTACAAGGACGAGCAGGGCACAATGAAGTATAGGATAGAAGACCTCGACCGCAACGGCACTATCGACTTCGGCGACGGTGGCGACCGACGCATCTGCGGACAAGCCACGCCGAAGGCAACACTCGGCTCCAACATATCGCTGCGCTACAAGAATTTCTATATGTCGCTGCAGATGAACGGAGCCTTCGGACACAAGATATTCAACGGTACGGCATTGGCATACAACAACATGTCGTCGTTCCCGATATACAACGTTATGAAGGGTGCGCCCGAACGTAACATTGTCGACCAGAACGTGTCCGACTATTGGCTCGAACGTGGCGACTATCTCAACTTCGAGTATCTCACCATAGGCTACAACGTGCCGGTGAAGAGCAATATAGTGCGCTCGCTGCGTGTGTCGTGCAGCGTCAACAACCTTGCCACCATCACGTCCTACAGCGGTCTGACACCGATGGTTAACTCGTATGTTGTCAACTCGTCAATGGGCATCGACGACAAACGCTGCTATCCTACGTACCGAACCTACTCCATAGGAGTGAGCGTGCAATTCTAAACATTCCGAAATGTTTTCACCAACGTAACGATTAATGACTATGAAACATAAATTTTTCGCATTGTCTGTTCTCGCCCTTTCGCTCTCGCTGACGAGTTGTCTCGACGAAACACCAAAAGACCAGTTGCCGGAGCAGAATATCTACGACTCTGCCAACAGCCTGTATATCAACGCTGTAGCTTCGCTGTACAACTACATAGGAGCACACGAGGAGGGCGAAGGCTTGCAAGGCACATGCCGTGGCATATACGACTACAACACACTGACCACCGACGAGGCTATCATGCCCATACGCGGCGGCAACTGGTATGACGGCGGACTCTGGCAAAACATGTACAACCATACTTGGACTGCCACCGACACTGATCTGTACAACGTTTGGAAATATCTCTATAAGGTTATCGTTCTCTCCACAAAGTCGTTGGAGACGATAGACCAGTACAAGGGGCTGCTTACTGACCGGCAGCGTGACGAGTACAAGGCGGAAGTGAGAGCCGTTAGAGCCATGTTCTACTATTATGCTATGGACATGTTCGGACGCATACCCATTCTTGAGTCGACAGCGCAGAAGACAGCCGACATACGACAGAGCGAGCGCAGCGAAGTGTTCAGCTATATCGTGAACGAGCTGCAGACCGTGGCGCCGCTTCTGCCCCTTGAGCACAGCAATCTGCGGGGCAACTGTTACGGTAGGGTGACGCGTCCGGTGGCATGGTTCCTGCTTGCCAAACTCGCCCTCAACGCCGAAGTGTACACCGACAACAACTGGACCGACTCGTCACGACCAGACGGCAATACGATATTGTTCGACATCGATGGTGCACAGAAGAACGCATGGCAGACCTGCGTCCACTACTGCGACCTGATAGCAGCCGCCGGATATTCGCTCGAGAGCGACTATGCAAGCAACTTCGCCGTGCACAACGAAAACTCGAAGGAGAACATCTTCACCATTCCGTTGGACAAGATGCTATATCTGAACGAGTTTCACTATCTTTTCCGCTCGCGCCATTACGCACACGGCGGTGCATACGGCGGAGCTTCCGAGAACGGCACATGCGCCACGCTGCACACCATGGTTGTAAACGGTTACGGCACAGCTTCGCCCGACACGCGCCTCGAACTTAACTTCTACACGGGTAGGGTGGAGGTGGACGGCAAGTATGTAACCCTCGACGACGGCACACCGCTCCAGTACATGCCGCTCGCCGTCGAGCAGAACCTAACGGCAAGCAAATACATCGAGACGGCAGGAGCACGCATGAAGAAGTATGAGGTAGACCGCACAGCCTACTCCGACGGACGTATGCCCGACAACGACATCGTGCTCTACAGATACGCCGACGTGCTGCTGATGAAGGCAGAGGCAAAGGTGAGAAACGGAGAGACGGGCGACGAGCAACTCAACGCCGTGCGCTCGCGTGCCGGAATGCCCTCGCTTGCAGCCACACTCGCGAACATCCTCGACGAACGTCTGCTCGAACTCGTGTGGGAAGGCTGGCGCCGACAGGACATGATACGCTTCGGCACCTACTGCGAGCCGTACGACATCCACACACCGTCAGCCGCCGACAAGAAGGGATATACTATAGTATTCCCGATTCCGGAAAAAGCACGCGAACTGAACCCTAATCTCGCGCAAAACCCTGGATATTAACGAAAGACAAAGCCAGTAATACACACGGATCGTAGTGCAAACAAAAAACAAATAATGAATAATTCGTGAAATGAAAACAAAAAAATACCTCAAAATAGGTATAGTATAATTCTTTTTTTGTAATTTTGTAAGCGTAAAGGGGGTGAGACGTAAAAGTTTATGCCGCTTTCGTAGAAAAGACTTTACACATTAATAATTTAAATTATTATAACCGATTATGATTTATTCAAAAGAAGTAGACAACATGTGCGTTGTCGCAAAGGGT
>OIWK01000401.1_pt1 | contig 46652 bp, 40 predicted proteins | sample 1587401 | NCBI WGS metagenome assembly OIWK01 (sample SAMEA3888911, study PRJEB22519) | human gut metagenome | biome: human gut; feature: human-associated habitat; material: faeces | place: Denmark | collected 2009 | reverse complement strand
TAAAAATCGAATATGTTGAATTGTCACAGGACGAGTTTAATGCTCGTATGAGTGCTTATGCGGAGAAATTGCAGGAATATTTTGCAGAGGGCGACAAACTGAAAACGGAAATTATGGAGCAGTTAAAGAAGGTAAAGTATGAGTAAACTTACAAAGTACAAATTTAGTGATTTATATGAAATGAGTTCAGGTATATCTTCATCAAAAGAACAAGCCGGACACGGTTCGCCGTTTATATCATTTAGCACCGTGTTTAATAATTATTTTTTGCCTGAAGAATTACCAGATTTGATGGATACATCTCTTAAAGAGCAAGAAATATTTTCTGTAAAAAAAGATGATGTGTTTATTACAAGAACAAGTGAAACTGTTGACGCTTTGGCAATGAGTTGTGTTGCTGTTAAAGACTATCCGAAAGCAACTTTTAGTGGCTTTGTAAAAAGACTAAGACCGAAAACAACGGGAATAGTATACTCAAAGTATATTGCCTTTTTTTTGAGAAGTAAGTATTTTCGTAAAGTATTAGATTGCAATACGATAATGACTTTGAGAGCAAGTTTTAATGAGGATATGTTTTCATTTTTGTATTTATATTTGCCTGATTATGAAGAACAGGTAAGAATAGGCGATTTATTATATAAAATGGAAATGAAAATCCGAACAAATAATAAGATAAACGATAATTTAGAGCAGCAAGCTAAGCTTATTTACGACTACTGGTTCACACAATTTGATTTTCCAGACGAAAACGGAAAGCCATACTGCTCATCTGGCGGTAAGATGGTTTGGAACGAACAACTAAAACGTAATATTCCAGAGAACTGGAATGTTGTTCCACTGCTCAAATTGGTAAGTTGGGAAAGCAATAGTCAACCACCTAAAAGTGAATTTGTATATGAACCAAAAGAAGGTTATGTGCGTTTCATTCAAAACAGAGATTATGATAGCGATACACACATAACATATATTCCTCGAACAAAAAATCTTAGTATAGTTGACCGCTTTGACATACTTATGGACAAATACGGAGATGCTGGTGCAGTTCGATACGGAATAGAGGGTGCATTCAATGTGGCTCTTGGAAAAATTTGTGTTCACAATCCAAATTACAGGGAATACATACGTTCATTTTTAGGTAGCGATGGCATATATAAATTTCTCCATAATTCGTGTATGGCATCAACAAGAGCATCTCTCAGCGAGGCTAATTTGGCAATACTTAATGTTGTTGTTCCTGATGAGAAAATCATATTGGATTATGAAAACTTCCTGCATAAAATCCGTGTCAGCATATTGAAAAACAAAGATGAAACTGTCGAGTTAATCAATCTTCGTGATTGGTTACTTCCTATGTTGATGAATGGACAAGCTACTATTGCTGATTAAGCCGCTAAATTATCGTTTAACACATATCCCATAACTCTTGTGAGTGGCAGGAGTTAAAGCAGGGGACTACCGCTCCATAGTTGTTCTCTAAGTTAAATAAAAGGAGAATTGACTATGAAACAGAATTTAATTATGGATATTGTTCAGGGTATGCTACCTTATTTGAACAATGCACAAACACAGCGATTGCAGGAGGTACTGCAACATACGCTTTTTGATTATGAAGTTGCAAAAACAGAAAGTGATAAAGGATTATCGGAGCAGAACTTGGTTGAACTGTTTCTATCGGCAAAGAGAATTGAGGGCTGTTCCGAGAAAACTTTGAAATATTACAAAGCAACTATACAGGCAATGATTGATAGTATAGGTAAATGTATTAAATATATTGTAACCGATGATATACGCTGTTACCTTACTGAATATCAGTCAAATAAAAATTCAAGTAAAGTTACGATTGATAATATAAGACGAATACTTTCCAGCTTTTTTTCTTGGCTTGAGGACGAGGACTATATTTTGAAAAGTCCGGTCAGAAGAATACATAAGGTTAAAACTGGAACGAATATTAAGGAAACTTATTCAGATGAAGCACTTGAATTGATGAGAGATAATTGCACAGAACTCAGAGACTTGGCTATGATTGATATGTTGGCATCAACAGGTATGCGAGTAGGAGAAATGGTTCTATTAAATCGAGAAGATATAGATTTTAATGAGCGTGAATGTGTTGTTTTTGGAAAGGGCGATAAGGAGAGAGTTGTTTATTTTGACGCCAGAACAAAAATACATTTACAGAATTATTTACAGAACAGAAAGGATAGTAATCCGGCACTGTTTGTATCATTAAAAGCTCCTTATGAACGACTGAAAATTGGTGGTATCGAGGTGCGATTACGAAATTTTGGAAAACAATTAGGTCTTAGTAAGGTACATCCACATAAATTTAGACGTACTCTTGCAACTATGGCAATAGATAAAGGAATGCCCATTGAACAGTTACAGCAGCTTTTGGGGCACAGAAAAATAGATACGACTTTGCAGTATGCAATGGTCAAACAGAGTAATGTAAAATTAGCTCATAGAAGATATATAGGATAGGGTGAATCAAATGATAATCAAAGAAAATATACTAAATAATGGTTGGCATATTATAAAGTTTAGTGATTGTATAAAACAGCTTAATACTGGTTTGAATCCTAGAAAAAATTTTTCTCTGGGAAGTGGTAAACTAAAATATATAACAGCGAAAAATTTAACTAAATTTGGTACGATTGATTTCTCAAAATGTGATTTTATTGATGAAGAAGCAAAAAAAATTATTCACAAAAGGTCTGATATTAGAAAGGGCGATATTTTGTTTTCAAGCAGAGCACCCATTGGACATTGTCATTTGATAACAGAAGAACCAGATTTTTATGATATTGGCGAATCAATATTTTCGATAAGAGTGAATCAAGATGTTGTTTTACCTGAATATTTATGCTTGTATTTAGCGAGTGATTATTTTGTTAAAGTGGCATCGAAACATACAACTGGAAGTATTATAATCGAAATACGAATTAGCGATTTAATGAATACAGAAATTATTATTCCACCTCAAGAACTACAGAAGAATATAGCTAAATGTTTGAATAAAATAGATCGAAAAATAGAATTGAATAAGATGGTAAACGATAATTTAGAGCAGCAAGTTAGGTTGCTTTACGATTATTGGTTCACTCAGTTTGATTTTCCAGATGAAAACGGAGAACCATATCGTTCATCAGGCGGTAAAATGGTTTGGAATGAGCAGCTAAAGCGTACTATTCCTGACGGTTGGACAACAAATCCCTTGTCAGATATTTTCACATTCAAATCCGGCTATTCCTTTTCCTCTGATTTGTATGAAATGTCTGGCAAATACAAACTGCTAACAATAAAAAATGTTCAAAACAACGGCATAAATCTTAATGTTGATAATTACATAAACGTATTGCCTGACAACTTACCGGATTATTGCTTACTAAAAGCAAAAGACATTTTAATGTCATTAACTGGCAATGTAGGACGTGTTGGAATTATGTATGCCGATAATTGTTTATTAAATCAACGAGTAGCTTTGGCTGAACCAGTTAATATAAATCAACGCGTTTTCGTTTACTTTTTGCTTAAAAGTGATATTATTCATAAGCAATACGAAATGATAGCAAACGGCTCATCACAACAAAATCTGAGCCAAATCGAAGCCGAAAAAGTTATTATTGCATATAATCCTGAAGTTGCAACAAAATTTTCAACTTTATGTAATGAATATCTGAATACTATTGTTTCAAATCTTGCTGAAAATCAGGAACTTATAAATATACGTGACTGGTTGCTGCCTATGTTAATGAACGGTCAAGCCACCATCAGTGATTGATACGGTAAATTATCGTTTAAATTAGAAGGAGAAAACATTCGATGAGTGCTTCTGATTGGGTAAATATTACATGTGCGGGAGTTGCCTTACTAGCAACGATCATCATTGCTGTGATGCAAATAAAACAAAGTAACCGTATGGAGAAATTTGAAAAAAGGCAGGATATGCGTGATGAACAAAGACATCAAGAGAAAGTAAGGTCACTAGCGGTTTCATTTATCTCAAAGCATTATAAAGAGAGGGGACTAATTCCTTTATGTGCAATCGCTACGATGTATAATGATTTGTTTTATTATCATAGAGAAATATATCGAGAGTTTTGTTGTTATACCAGGGAAGTGCAAAATAAGATACTTGAATATTGTGAAATTGATTTACCAATAGATGATGTCAATATATATAGTAAATGTTTAAATGCATTGGAAAAAACATATTATAGCCATTTTCCACAGGATAAAAGAATCTTTTATGATGGAGGAAAATATATTGAGCGGAGTATAACTGGGTATGCAGAAAAAATGATACCGAATCAGGATATTGAGTTTGTTGATTACATAACTGATATTCTAAGTCAAGCATTTAGGGATGATGATAAAAATGCTACACCTATTGAAAAATTATCCGAAAAATATGATTTTGGTACTTTAAATGAAATAGATGCATGCCAATTTGCGACTGTGATTGCGAAATACATAGCAATATATGGTAATAAGAATAGTGATGGAAAATCATATGGATCACCAGAATTAAGCGATGAAGCAACGATGGAGGATTTATTTCTTCTTTCATTATTTGAAATGTATACAAATCTTGTTTTAGATAATTAAATCATAATAAAATATATGGGAAAATGCTTTGACATGATTGATACATGATGCTAATATAATATTAGAAAAGGTGCTACCGATAGACGGTTAGTCCCTTGCTATTTAGAATGATGAAAATAGTCGCCTAAGGACGTAGGGCGGCTATTTTTGTGTTTTATGATTATCCTTACCAAAGGAATATCCTATTCCGAAACAGGTTAAGCCGAAACTCACTACTGCAATGAAATCTAAAATACTCATTGGCTTAGCCCTCCTTTCCACGTATTCCCTTTCAGGTTTCTATGTAGTCAGAGGGTCACAGTCCCTCTGTTGAAGGACTAACCGCCTACCATCATGGTAGCACCCATAGGTCGATTATAGCAATGGATAGGTATAGTGTCAATCGTGAAAACGATGATCTGTAGTTTAAAAAAGAAGAATTTTGGGATATAATAAGACCATGAAAAATACAGAGATTATAAGTCTGATAGAAAACGCTATCGAGGCGAGAAAAAACGCATATACACCTTATTCCCACTTTGCTGTGGGTGCGGCACTGCTTGGAAAAAGTGGCAGGATCTATACAGGATGCAATATTGAAAATGCAGCCTTTACGCCGACAAACTGTGCTGAGCGGACAGCCTTCTTTCAGGCAGTCAGTCAGGGCGAGCGAGAATTTTCAGCCATTGCCATTGTAGGCGGCAGGGCAGGAGAGACTTGCGCGCAGATCTGCCCGCCTTGCGGTATCTGCCGACAGGTCATGCGGGAATTTTGTACTGACGATTTTTTGATCTATCTGGAAAGGCAGACGTCAGAGGGCGAGATTTCCTATCAGACCATGACATTAGGGCAGCTTTTACCGGAAAGTTTTGGACCGGATAATCTATAACATGAGCCAAAGGGGACACTCTATGTGGCAAAAGGAACGTCCCTAAAAAGGAGGTAGCGTATGGTTGATTACACAGAAGGGTCTGGCAAGCAGTATCATACCGGGATCGGGCCGGAAGACATTGGAAAATATGTGATCCTGCCGGGAGATCCCAAGCGTTGTGCTAAGATTGCAGAACATTTTACGGATGCCCATCTGGTAGCAGACAGCAGAGAGTTTGTTACATACACAGGGACGTTGGATGGGGAAAAGGTCAGCGTGACATCGACCGGGATCGGTGGTCCGTCGGCAGCCATTGCTCTTGAGGAATTGTCAAAGGCAGGTGCGCATACCTTTATCCGTGTGGGTACTTGTGGTGGCATGCAGCAGGATGTGTGTGGAGGTGACATTGTCATTGCCAGCGGTGCTGTCCGTATGGAGGGAACCAGCCGGGAGTATGCACCGATCGAATATCCGGCAGTACCGGATGTTGACGTGACGCATGCGTTGATACAGGCGGCAAAAGTCAAAAAGATCAAGTATCACGCAGGTGTTGTCCAGTGTAAGGATTCTTTTTTCGGACAGCACGAGCCGGAGGTCATGCCGGTGTCCTATGAATTGGAGAATAAATGGCAGGCATGGCTTCGGATGGGCTGTCTGGCGTCCGAGATGGAATCTGCGGCACTTTTTATTGCAGGCAGTTTCCTGCGTGTGCGTGTGGGATCCTGCTTTTTGGTTGTTGCCAACCAGGAGCGTGCCAAGTTGGGACTTCCCAATGCACAGGTACATGATACGGAACTGGCGATCGAGACAGCCGTGGATGCCCTGCGTATTTTGATCGCTGAGGACAAAGAATCACAATAGAAAGAAGGAATGGCAATGAGCACTTATCAGAGAGTTTTTGTCATTGTCATGGATTCTCTTGGCATTGGTGCCATGCCGGATGCGGAAAAATTCGGTGACGTTGATGTGGACACCTTAGGTCACATTGCCGAGCGTATGGAGACCTTTACCATACCAAATCTCCGGCGTCTTGGCATGGCAAATCTAAAGTCTATAGATAAAGTAGATCCGGTAGAAAATCCCCTTGCCTACTATGCGCCTCTGCGTGAAAAAAGCAAGGGAAAGGATACCATGACCGGACACTGGGAAATGATGGGGATTGAGACGACCAAGCCTTTCATCACTTTCACAGACCATGGTTTTCCGCCGGAACTCATTCAGGAACTGGAAAAGCGCACCGGACGCCATATCATTGGAAACAAGGCGGCAAGCGGTACGGAGATCCTGGATGAACTGGGAGAAGAAGAAATCGAAAAAGGACACCTGATCGTTTATATATCGGCAGATTCCGTATTGCAGATCTGCGGCAATGAGGAGACTATGGGGCTGGACAATCTCTATCACTACTGTGAGATCGCAAGGGAATTGACAATGAAGGATGAGTGGCGGGTCGGACGTGTCATTGCAAGACCTTATGTAGGAAAGAAAAAGGGCGAATTTGTCCGTACCAGCAACCGTCATGATTATGCCCTGGAACCTACGGGAAGGACAGTCTTGAACAGTTTAAAAGATGCCGGATATGATGTGATCTCTGTTGGCAAGATCAATGATATTTTCGTCGGTCAGGGCATCACGGAAAGTAACCGGTCAAAAAGCAGCGTACATGGCATGGAACAGACTATTGAGATCGCAAAGCGGGATTTCAGCGGACTATGTTTTGTCAATCTGGTGGATTTTGATGCTCTCTGGGGACACAGGCGCAATCCGATCGGCTATGGTCAGGAGATCGAGCGGTTTGATGTCAAGTTGGGTCAACTGCTCTCGGTGCTCCGGGAGGATGACCTTTTGATCATCACGGCAGACCACGGAAATGATCCGACCTACACTGGAACAGACCACACCAGAGAAAAAGTGCCGTTTCTTGCTTATTCGGGGAAACACAAAGGCAGCGGGTCTTTGCCGGAAGAAGATACCTTTGCAGTGATCGGCGCGACGATCGCAGATAATTTTTCCGTAGATATGCCGGATCATACGATCGGACATTCGATTCTGGATCAACTGCGATAATACGTTGAAAAGCGCGCCATAATAATGTTATAATGACAGAATATATCAGTATGACTTTGACAAATTTATCTATAGGAGGAAAAACAAATGGATTTTTTTAGCAAATTAGGTGATTCTATTGTAAATGCGACACAGGAAGTCGGCGAAAAAGCAAAAGGCATGACAGACATTGCTAAGTTACAGTATGAAATGCGTACAAAGGAAGATTTCATGAACAAGCAGTATCAGGAAATCGGAAAAATGTTCTATGACGCAAACAAAGAAAATGTTCCGGAAGAATACAATTCTCTTTTTGAAGAGATCGAAGCAGCACAGAAGAGAGTGGCTGAAATCAAGGAACAGATTGCATACACAAAGGGTGGTAAGGCATGTCCTAAGTGTGGAGCAGTTGTAAGTGGCGGCGCAGCATTCTGCAGCACTTGCGGAGCAAAGATGGACGAGGACATCTTTGAGGAAGAAGAAGTCGATACAGACGAAAAAACAGAAGACGCTTCAGAGGAGACGGTAGAAACAGTATCCGGCGAAGTTGTTGAGGAAGAAGAAGAGTAGGAGTTAGTTTTTATTATGTCAAACAAAGGTAAGTATTACATTACAACCGCGATTGCATATACCTCAGGAAAGCCACACATTGGTAATACCTATGAGATTATTTTAGCGGATAGTATTGCACGTTTTAAAAGACAGGAAGGATATGATGTATTTTTCCAGACAGGATCCGATGAGCACGGACAGAAAATCGAATTAAAGGCAAAAGAAGCCGGTGTTACGCCAAAGGAATTTGTAGATGGTGTATCTGCAGAAATCAAGCGTATCTGGGATCTGATGAATACTTCTTATGATAAGTTTATCCGTACAACAGATGAAGATCATGAGACACAGGTAAAAAAGATTTTCAAGAAATTATACGATAAAGGTGATATCTACAAAGGTGCTTATGAGGGATTGTATTGTACACCATGTGAATCTTTCTGGACAGAGTCTCAGTTGGATGAAAATGGATGCTGCCCGGACTGTGGCAGACCGGTGCAGCCAGCGAAGGAAGAGGCTTATTTCTTTAAAATGAGCAAATATGCAGATCGTTTGATTGAGTATATTAATACACATCCGGAGTTTATCCAGCCAGTGTCTCGTAAGAACGAAATGATGAATAATTTCTTATTACCAGGATTGCAGGATCTTTGTGTATCCAGAACATCATTTAGCTGGGGAATTCCAGTAGACTTTGATCCAAAGCATGTAACATATGTATGGCTCGATGCACTTACCAACTACATTACCGGTATCGGTTATGATTGTGATGGTAATTCTTCAGATCTTTTCAATAAGAACTGGCCGGCAGATTTACATTTGATTGGTAAAGATATCATTCGTTTCCATACAATTTATTGGCCAATCTTTTTGATGGCATTAGACCTTCCATTACCAAAACAGGTATTTGGACATCCTTGGCTGATTCAAAGTGATGGAAAGATGAGTAAATCTAAGGGAAATGTATTATATGCGGATGAATTGGTAGATTTCTTTGGTGTTGATGCGGTGCGTTATTTTGTGTTGCATGAGATGCCTTATGATAATGATGGTGTGATTTCCTGGGAATTGCTTGTGGAACGCATGAATTCTGATCTTGCAAATACACTTGGAAATCTGGTAAACAGAACCATTTCCATGAGTAATAAATATTTTGATGGTGTTGTCTGTGATAAGGGCGTGAGCGAACCGGTTGACGATGAATTAAAAGAAATCGTTACATCAACCGTTTCCCGTGTTGAGGCGAAGATGGAAAATCTGCGTGTAGCAGATGCCATTACAGAAGTGTTTGCACTTTTCAAACGTTGCAATAAATATATTGATGAGACAATGCCTTGGGTACTTGCGAAGGATGAGAATAAGCAGGATCGTCTGGCAACCGTACTTTATAATCTGGTAGAGAGTATTACCATCGGTGCTTCTTTGCTCAAGAGTTTTATGCCGGAAACAACAGAGCGTATTTTGGCACAGTTAAATGCAAAAGAAGTTCCATTTGAAGAATTATCAACATTTGGCCACTATGTTAGCGGTACAAAGGTAACAGAACAGCCAGAGATCTTATTTGCACGATTAGATCTTGGCGAAGTTATGACAAAAGTGGCAGAATTGCATCCTCCAGTGGAAGAGCCACAGGAAGAAGTTAAAGAGAATGCCGAGGTTATTGATATGGAACCAAAAGATGAAATTGGATTTGATGATTTCATGAAATTGCAGTTCCAGGTAGGTGAGATTATCGCATGCGAGGAAGTGCCAAAATCTAAGAAATTACTCTGTTCACAGGTTCGTATTGGCAGCCAGACAAAACAGATTGTCTCAGGCATTAAAAAACATTACAGTGCCAAAGAGATGGTAGGCAAAAAGGTGATGGTTCTTGTAAACCTGAAACCAGCCAAATTAGCAGGTGTACTTTCCGAAGGAATGCTTCTTTGTGCAGAAGATGCAGAGGGTAATTTGTCACTTATGACACCGGAAAAAGATATGCCGGCAGGAGCAGAAATCTGTTAATCGAACATAATAATTATAACTTCAGGGTCAGGTCGTATCGGTCTGACCCTGCAAGTGTCTATAAGATTACTTTAATAAAGAGAGAAAAATATGATATTTGAAAGTCATGCGCATTATGATGACAGGCAATTTGATGTGGATCGGGAAACATTATTAGAAAATCTTCCATTTCAAAATGTGGGTGTGATTGTAAATGTAGGATCGGATATAAGATCTTCAAAGGAAAGTATAACGTTAGCACATCAATATGATTATATTTATGCGGCGATAGGCGTACATCCGGATGAAGTGGATACGATGAAGGAAGCGGATATGGAAGAGCTTTCTCATATGGCAAAAGAAGATAAAGTAGTGGCAATTGGTGAGATTGGTCTGGATTATTTTCGAAAAGAGGGAAATGCTTACAAGAGCGTACAAAAAGAATGGTTTTGTCGTCAGTTAGATCTGGCAAAAGAAATAGAAAAGCCGGTTATCATTCATTCCAGAGATGCAGCAGAAGATACCATACAGATTCTGCGTGATTTCAGAAAAGAAAATCCACAGATAGAAAATCCGGGTGTGATTCATTGTTATTCGTATTCGCCGGAATTGGCAAAGGAATATGTTGCTATGGGATTTTATATCGGAATCGGCGGTGTTGTTACCTTTAAAAATGCAAAAAAACTGGTGGAAACGGTAGCACAAATTCCGTTGGAGCGCATTTTGGTAGAGACAGATAGTCCATACCTTTGTCCGGAGCCAAATAGAGGCAAACGAAATGATTCATCACAAATCCGCTATGTGATGGATCGCATAGCCGATATTCGTGGTATTGCGCCGGAAGAAGTAGAAAAACAGACAGAAATGAATGCAAGAAAGATGTATCGTCTTTCATAAGAAGTAGGAGCAGAATATATGGCATATTTAGGAAACCCAGCATATACGATGGCTGTGCTTGAAAAACATGGTTTTCGTTTTCAAAAAAAATACGGGCAGAATTTTTTGATTGATACACATATTCTGGAAAAAATCATCGATGCAGCAGAAATCACAAAGGATGATTTTGTGTTGGAGATTGGACCAGGTATTGGCACGATGACACAGTATTTGTGTGAGTCTGCAAGAGAAGTGGTGGCAGTAGAAATTGATACGAATTTGCTGCCTGTTTTAGATGATACCTTAAAAGATTACGATAATGTAACCGTTATTAACGAAGATATTTTAAAAGTAGATATTGCTTCACTTGCAAAAGAAAAAAATGGTGGAAAACCAATTAAGGTGGTGGCAAATTTACCATATTATATTACGACACCAATTATTATGGGTTTGTTTGAGAGTCACGTACCACTTGCTTCCATTACGATAATGGTACAAAAAGAAGTGGCAGACCGTATGCAGGTAGGACCGGGTACGAAGGAATATGGTGCGCTTTCCCTTGCAGTACAATATTTTGCAAAACCGGAAGTGGTATGTGTGGTGCCACCAACCTGTTTTGTACCACAGCCAAAAGTAGCCAGTTCTGTTATCCGACTGACCTGTCATGAGAAACCACCTGTTGAAATTACAGATGAAGGATTTTTATTCCGTGTGATCCGGGCATCTTTTAACCAGAGACGAAAAACGCTTGCAAATGGTCTTAATAATGCGCCGACGATTCCGGTTAGTAAGGAAAATATTATAGCAACAATAGAAGAATTGGGATATCCAGCTTCTGTTCGTGGGGAAACCTTATCCTTAGAAGAATTTGCCCGTCTGAGCGAAGCACTAAAAAAGAAAATGCATTAGTTGTATAATTTCTTTCATTTCAGCCATCCTATGAGTAGGAGGTAGTGGAATGAAGAGACAGAATCAATATATAAAAAATCATCGTTTATCCTTTCAAATTGCTGGAATTATGATTATTATTGCCACTGTTGGATTCACATTGATGTACTTTTATCAGAAGAATTTATTGCAGCGGGAAGAAGCAAAGCAGGAAATAACATCAGAAGAAAAGAGTGAAATGGCATCGCATACGGTGGAACCGAAAAATAATACGGTAGATATGGAAGCACTGGAAAAAGAACGTTATGAAGCAAGTATTTTGGAAAACGATATGGATAAAGCCGGACAGGATGTTATGGATCAGGTAGCGCAGACGTCAGCGATTACGCTGCATTTTCCGGAAGAACTTGTTTGGCCGGTAGATGGAAAGGTTCTAATGAACTATAGTATGGATCAAACGGTGTATTTTAAAACACTGCAGCAATATCAATGCAATCCGGCATTGATTATTGCAGCAGAAGTAAATGATGAGGTGATCAGCGCTGCAGCTGGAAAAATCACATCTATTATGAATGATGCAAAAACAGGAACGACTGTAACGATGGATCTTGGTGATGGTTATGAGGCTGTCTATGGACAATTGAAAGAAATTCCGGTTGCAACAGGAGAGTATGTTGCAGCAGGTCAGCGCATAGGATATATCAGTGAACCATCAAAATACTATTCGGAAGAAGGAGCAAACCTGTATTTTGAATTGCGAAAGGATAAAACCCCTGTAAATCCGCAGGATTTTTTGCAACAATAACAAAAAATCGGTAATAGATTTTTCAAAATGACAGGTTTATAATGGGCGTATGAATATTAGTCTTTATATGCAAGAAGTTCAAAACTGGATAAAAGAGATACAGTCTGACCGGGGCAGAGATCCAAAACGTCTTATGGAAAACTGCGATAAACTCGAGGAATATGGCCGTAAGATACACGATGATGCATTAATAGGTTTTGCCTGCTTTTCCAGGGGCGAGACCTATTATTTAATGAATGATACAAGAAATTTTTATGCCGAAATGCTAGCATGTCTGCCCGCTATGGAAAAGATTGGCGAGTGGGGGTATGTTGTCATGGCAAATAATATGCTTGGCATCATGTCGATGAACCGGGGAAATGCACCTTATGCGATGGATTACTATCTTAAGGCACTTTCTTATTGTGAGAAGTATGGTTTGCCGCAATTGGAATGGATTGTGCATATGAATATTGGATGTCTGTACCAGAACATTCACGAATATCAAAAGGCACTCGATCATCTGGAAAGTGGATATCACTATATTATTGTAAATCAGATGATGCCGGGATACATACAACATTTGACAGCTGCATATTTAAATATGGCAAAAGCGTATCTGTGTATGGCAAAAGAGCAGAATGCTACAGAAATGCTCACAACCGTTGCGCATTATAATGACAAGATTGAAAAAGAATGCAAACCATATTTACAAAATGTAGAAAGTCTGGCGGTTTCCTGTTTTCAAGCGAGATATTATTATGAAAAAGGGCAGGAAGAAGCACTGTCCAAGGAAATTATGCATATATCAGATTATCTGAAACAGGACGTTCCGATTATGGATGTTTATGATGATCTGTATGAATATATGTGTATGTTGCTTGAAGGCAAGCGATATGATGATTTTAAATCATGCTACTTTGCCATTGAGGAGCTGACAAAACAGACAAATATTCGAAATTTAGAAAAAAGATTGCTTACCATTCTGATTTGCTATTATAAATCGATGGAAGATGAAGAACACTACCAAAAAGCAACGGTAGCATATTATGAGTTGTCTGAGGAAATGGAAAAAGAAAATAGTGTAATGGTTGCCAGCATGATTCAGATGCGAAATTCCTTAAATAATCTGGTTCAGATTAATTGGGAGGTCGAGCAGGAAAATATTGCTTTGCACCAGAAATCAGAAACAGATCCTCTGACCGGTCTTTATAATCGTTATAAGCTGAATGAATATGGTGAAGATGCATTTATGCGTGCATGCGATAAACAGACACCACTTGCTATAGAGATTTTGGATATAGACTATTTCAAAGAATATAACGACAACTATGGTCATCAGGCTGGAGATGAAGTTCTTAAAATGATTTCGCGCATACTCTTACAGATGCAAAAACATGGAAATGTCTTTTGTTCCCGTTATGGTGGCGACGAGTTTGTTCTCATTTATTCCGATATGCCGGAAGAAGAGACGTATCAATGGTCAGAACAACTCAAACAAATGATTATGCAGCAGGCGATAGAACATAAGCATTCAAAATCGGCAGATATCATTACCATATCACAAGGCATTTGTTGGGGGATTCCGACAAAAGAAAACAAAGTCTGGGATTTTTTACATGCGGCAGATGTATTACTTTATGAAGTGAAAAAAGTATCACGCAATAGTATTCGTTTGGGATATTTAAATGGAGCAGAGGAGTTAAAAACTCATGAATGAGAAGAAATACTACACCTATATACTCCGTTGTGGTGACGATACCCTATATACAGGATTTACAACAGATTTAGAACACCGTCTGCAGACACATAATGCAGGAAAGGGTGCTAAATATACAAAGGCAAGGCTTCCGGTGGAGATGCTCTATCATGAGGAATATCCAACGAAGGAAGAAGCAATGCGCAGAGAAGCGGCGATTAAGAAACTAACGCGAAAGCAGAAAATAGAGTTAATCAAAAATCGCACGAAGACGAAAGGATAAAGGCATGAAGACGATCAAAAAAATCTTCTTTACAGATGTAAAAAATCTGGCAAAAAATCTGTTTGCCCTGATTATTGCCATTGGTGTATGTTTTTTACCGGCACTTTATGCATGGTTTAATATTTATTCCAACTGGGATCCTTATGGCAATACGGGGAATTTGCAGTTAGCTGCAGTTAATCTGGATCAGGGATATACAGATGAAAATGGGGAGTTTAAGAACACCGGTGAGGATATCATGGATGAATTGGCAGGTAACGATAAAGTAGACTGGCAATTTGTTGATTCCGCAGATGAAGCAATCGAAGGTGTAGAATCCGGTAAATATTATGCGGCACTTGTAGTACAAAACAATTTTACATATAACATGTACAATATGTTTGTAAATACGACGGAAGAGCCGACATTAATTTTCTACCAGAATCAGAAAAAGAATCCGGTTGCAAATAAGATTTCTGATACGATTGTAACGACCGTGCAGAGCAATATCAATGAAGAATTTGTCAAAGTCATGACCAAAACAATCTTTGAAGATGTCAATGATATGTATGATGACATTGAAGAAGAAGGTGGCGTGGATGCGTTCATTGATAAGCTGGATAATTTAAATAATAATCTTATTGATTATCAAAAAACGATTGATAATGTCATTAAGGGAAATGCTGTATTATCCTCAAATATTGCAAATGCAACAAATGATGTGGAAGATCTTGAGGGTAGGACAAAAAATTCCGCAGGAGGTTTGTCGGAGGCAGGTGGTTCTTTACAACAGAGTCAGAATACACTTAATGCATATAAGGATCAGATGAATCTGACAATTGATACGATGCTGACCATGTTAAATACGATGGAGAATCAGTTGAAGCAGGCGCAGCTTAGTGGTGATATCGATCAGATGGCAAATGTCTGTGAACAGACGTTAAAGGATACGAATCAGCTGAATAAAGACATTACAGCGATCAGCCAATCGATAGCGGATAAGAATAATAACCAGAATGTTGTCGATACACTGCAGCAGTTATCAGACTCGGTGGAAGCGTTACAAAAGATTTTAGAGAAGGCAAATATCGACGGAAAATATGATAATGTATCACAGCAGATTAAAGATGCAGAAGCAGCTATGATTTCTGATATCGATAAAGCAATTGCAAATATTACATCCACAAGAAATACCATCAATAACCAATTGGTACCACAGCTCAATACATGTGTTGACAACTTAGAGGATGTTATTGGAAATGCTAGCACAATCATGAATAACATGAGTGGTGTATTAAATTCCATGGGAAATGTGTTTGGATCACTGCAGACAACACTGTCAACTTCAGATAAGAGTCTAGAGAAGACAAAAGAAGCATTATCTAAGATCAGTGATAAATTGACAAAAGCAATTGATAAGGCAAGAAGTGTGCAGGAAGATGAACGTGTAGAGGCATTGGTGAATACATTGACAGGCGATCCGGATATGTATGGTGAATTTTTCTCAGAACCGGTGGAGATTGAATCCGTTGCCGTTTATCCAATTGAGAATTATGGTTCTGCTGTTGCACCATTTTATACCGTATTATCCGTATGGGTAGGTGTCATTATCATGGCAGCAATCATCAAGGTAAAAGTAACAAAATCAAAATATCCGGGTGCAACACCGACGCAGTTATTCTTTGGAAGAAGCCTCTTCTTTATTGCTATGGGGCAGGTACAGACGTTGATTACGGTGTTAGGTGATTTGTTTATTTTAAAGATACAGTGTGTACATCCATTTTTATTCTGGGTAGTTGGTGCGCTTACAAGTCTGACATTTACGCTTTTGATTTATGCACTGGTATATTCTTTCGGTGATGTTGGAAAAGCGATAGCAGTCGTTGTACTTGTACTGCAGATTGCGGGAAGTAGTGGAACCTATCCAATTGAGCTTTTACCGGAATTTTTCCAGAAAGTTTATATTTTCTTCCCATTCCCATACGCAATCAATGCGATGCGTGAATGTATTTGTGGCTTGTACGAAGCGGATATTGTCATTTATCTGCTTAAGTTATTAACTTTCCTCGTAGTAGGTCTGGTCGTTGGACTTTGGATCCGTATTCCATTTGAAGGATTGAATCATTATATGGAAGAACGTATGGAAGATACGGAAATGATGTAAGGAGGTATAACGGTGGCAGAGAAATACAAAGAGATGTATGACAAGTTCATCAATTATGAACAAAATCTACATCAACAAAATCAAAAGAGAATACGTGTTGGATTAAAAATAAATATCATTTTGCCATTATTCTTTCTGATTCTCAGTTTTGCGATATCCGAAGGAAAACTGGTGTTTTTGCTTCTGTGGATTATCTCCTTATTTGGCATTGCAACCTATTTGATTTATGTAGAGTACAGTGATTATAAGATGTTAGAGCAATTGAAAGAGCTTGGGGTGGATGAAGATGCACTCCGTGATGATGTGAATTTGATTGGCGAAGGCGTGCAGCAGGCAGAGAGTAATATTACGGAAAAGCTGGACTATGCCGGTGACCTTATAGATGCTGAAAAACAAAAAATAGAAGCTGAGATAGCAGAACGCAAAGAACAATTAAAAGAAGCTGTCATTCAAAAAATCAGCGGAGATAATAAAAACGAAAAGGAGGACGAATAAGATGATGAATATTATTCGGATTTTTACCTCCGATGCGAAGAGATTGGCAACGAATGTAGTTGCAATGGTTGTTATTATGGGTCTGGCTGTTATCCCTTGCTTATATGCATGGTTTAACATTATTTCAAACTGGGATCCATATGGAGAAGCGGCTACCGCTAATTTGAATGTCGTGGTTGCAAGTTGTGATCAGGGAACCGAGATTGAGGGCGTAGAGCTGAATGTTGGAAACATGGTGATCAGCAATCTAAAAGAAAACAAGACGATAGGCTGGGTATTTGTAGATACCGAAGAGGAGGCTGTTGATGGTGTACAGAGTGGAGATTATTACGCTGCGCTTGTGATTGACGAATCCTTTTCAGAGGATCTGATAAGTTTCCTTGGCGGAAATATTGAAAATCCAAAGATTACATATTATGAGAACGAGAAAAAGAATGCGATAGCACCAAAGATTACCGGTAAGGTAAAGACAACTGTGCAGGAAGAAATCAATAGTGCTTTCGTATCTACGATGGCACAGGCACTTCTCAGCATGAGTGAATATGTTGTGACAGATAATGCGGGAAATGGTAATTTTACGGATGCTGTCAAAAACAAACTCAATGATATGGATGCAGATTTAAATACTTATATCACAATTATTGATTCCTATATTGCGATTATTGATTCTGCAAACAGTTTGATGGATGCGACAAATTCGGTGACAGATCAGTTAGATTCTATTATGCAGGCAGGTAGAAGCATGGCAAATAGTGCAGATTCTGCGGCAGATGCGGCGGATGGCAGCATTGATACCGTCTCGGATATGGTGTCCGTTAATCTTGATGATATATTAAAGCAGATTGATAATATGGCAAATGCCGTGGAAAATGTGCTGAGTAAAGTAGACCATACCAGTACAGGAAAGGGAGATCAGATTGATTCTATCAAACTTGCTGTGGATGCATTACAGAAGAGTTTTAACAGTGCAGTCGATGGTATGACGTCAACAAACACAACAATTCAGAATCAGCAGGCAGCAATCAATGCCGACTTTGATAAAATTCAGGCAGATTTAGATGCGTTAAAGGCAGCATCTGATAAGACCGTTGCAGATTCCAATGCAATTTCAGATACATTACATGCAGATTTTGATAATTGTAAAAACAGTGTAGAAGCGCTGAAGCGTACATATAGAGATACTGTTGATCCGCAATTGAATTCTACGATGAATGCAATACAGAGTTCAATCAGTGAAGTACAGAAGATGTTGAATTTCTCCAGTGACAGCATTAAGGATGTATCTTCTGCGCTTGACAGTTATCCGGATATGATGTCTTTTGGCAAAGATAAGCTGGTGGAAACAAGAGATGACGCCATACATATGGAGAGTAAATTACAGGATTTGATTGCTGATATGGATGACATCGAATCGAATGATCAGTACAATATCCTAATGTCTTTGATTGAATCAGATCCGGACGTGATTGCAGATTTCATATCGAGTCCGGTAAATCTGGATCAGGAACCAATCTATGAAATGAAGAACAATGGATCGGCGACAGCACCATTCTATGTGATTCTATCTATCTGGTTTGGCGCATTGATTCTGATTGCCATTATGCATACCGGTTTAAAAACAAATCCAGGATGTCGCAATTTACGTAATTGGCAAAAATTCTTCGGAAGATATATTGTATTCTACCTGATTGGACAGTTGCAGACAGTGATTACGGTATTAGGTTGTATTTTGTATGTAGGCATTCAGTGCGAGCATCCTCTGATGTTCTGGTTTGCAGCATCCTTTACCAGTTTTACATTTACATTATTTATGTATTCACTGGCGTATGCATTTGGTAATGTAGGTGAGGCGGCAGCCGTTGTACTGATGGTTATTCAGGTTGCAGGAAGTGGTGGTACATTCCCAGTAGAAGTACTGCCGAAAGTATTCCAGTATCTGTATCAGTATATGCCGTTTGCACATGGTATGAATGCGCTGCGAGAGGCAATTGCCGGAACGCATGGCAATGATTATTGGATGTATTTGACAGAAATGTCAGCTTATATTGGTGTGGCACTACTGTTTGGTCTTGTCATCAGTATTCCATGTAAGCGCTTAAATGAAAAAATCGAAGCAAGTAAAGAGAGAACGGATTTACTATTATAAAATGAGAGTATAAATGCCTATAGAATAGGGCAGACGTTGTACCGACCCCAAAAAGTTAGACAGAAACATCTAACAAAGGGGTCGGTATTTTTATGGCGAAATATTCGTTGGATATACTTTACAAAAAATAAATCCTATGTTAAATTGATAATAGTTACTGATTTAAAGATTCGGGAATCAGAAAGGAAAGAACTATGAAAACTTTGAACTATAGCAGGCAGAGAGAAGCTATTTATAATTACCTGCTTTCGACAAAGACACATCCTACGGCAGAGGCGGTATATCAAGTGGTTCAGCAGGATTACCCCAAGATCAGTCTTGCTACGGTATATCGGAATCTGGCGCTTTTGGAAGAGACAGGTCAAGTGCAGAGAATACCATGTAACGATGCTAAGGATCATTATGATGCAAATATTATGGAGCATCCACATTTTGTTTGTAATTCCTGCAACTGTGTTTTAGATTTGGAGATGGATAATCTGGAATTCCTGCATACCCTTGCAAATCAAGGGTTTGAAGGGGAAATTGAGCAGAGTCAGGTCGTTTTTTTTGGCAAATGCCCGGAATGTGTAAAAAATAAAAATAATAATAATTCCTAATTTTCTATTGACAAATTTTTTTCCAGGTGTTATATTAAAATCACCGAAAGGGAAACAATATAAGTAATAAATAAATAACATAAGTAAAGAAAAGGAGAAAAAAATTATGGCAAAATTTGTATGTAGTGTTTGTGGTTATGTTTATGAAGGCGAGCAGCCACCAGAGGAATGTCCAGTATGTCACGTAGGCGCTGACAAGTTTAAAGAAGTAAAAGATGGCGATATGACACTTGCTGCAGAGCATGAATATGGTGTATATGCTAAGACCGTAAAGAACAACGCTGATATCAGTGATGAAGATAAGAAATATATCTTTGAGCAGTTAAAGGCAAACTTTGAAGGTGAATGCTCAGAAGTTGGTATGTATCTTTGCATGGCTCGTATTGCTCATCGTGAAGGATATCCGGAAATCGGACTTTACTGGGAAAAGGCAGCATATGAAGAAGCAGAACATGCTGCAAAATTCGCAGAGTTGTTAGGTGAGGATCTTGAGCCAAATATGAAGGCTACAACAAAGGACAACCTTGCTTGGAGAGTTGACTGTGAGTTTGGAGCTACTGCTGGTAAGTTTGACCTTGCAAAATGCGCTAAGATGAACAACCTTGATGCAATCCATGATACCGTTCATGAGATGGCTCGTGACGAAGCTAGACATGGAAAAGCTCTTAAGGGATTACTTGAGAGATACTTCGGATAAGCTATATTAAATAAATAAGACATCTAAGGCGACAGAGAACGTGAAAACGTTCTTTGTCGTCTTTTTTCGACAGTAACGATTCGACAAAATATTTACATTAAAATGGTATGTAAAATGTACAGAACATGGAGGATAGATGATGAATATAAAAGAATGCTATGCGTGTATTGGAGCAAATTGGCAGGAGGTGTATGAACGGTTTGGTTGCAATGAAGCGATTGTAAAGAAATTTGCCATAAAGTTTTTGGAGGACCCGAGCTTTCATGACATGAAAAAAGCGGTTGCAGAGGGAGATACAGACCGTGCATTTCGTGCAGCGCATACATTAAAAGGCATTTGTATCAATCTTGGTTTTTTAGATTTATACCGGACAAGTTATGATATTACGGAAATCTTTCGTGGTGGCACGATGGACGGCGCAGAAGAGCTGATGGATGCAATGGAAGAACAGTATCAGATGATTGTGGAAGCAGTGACACAAGTGCGTGAAGAAGAGTCTGTGTAAGTTATATATAACGTCGGGAAGGATATAGGGGAGATTGTGTAACAAGTAGTTATGGTGAGAATAGCATGGGAAAAAGTGATCACATTAAGCATGGTTATGCTTATAACAATGACAGGTTGTGGAAAAGCGATAGCTTCCACAGAAGAAAAATTGCCACAGATAGTTGTAGGGAGTGATGATTACAAACCATATTCTTATGTGGGTGACGATGGTAATATGGCGGGAATTGATGTTGAGATGGCGACAAACGCGTTTCATCGGATGGGATATGATGTGGTTTTTCGCAAGATTATATGGGAAAAGAAGGACGAATATCTAAAAAATGGCGAGATCGATTGTCTGTGGGGGAGTTTCACCATGACAGAACGGGAAAATGAATACACGTGGGCAGGAGCATATTTCAATAGTCGTCAGGTGGTTATTGTTCGTGCAAATAGCGGTATTCGTACCTTACAGGATTTGGAAGGAAAACGTTTTGCAGTACAGGTATCTTCCAAACCGGATGAAATTTTATTAAATCATGAGGATGCCAGAATCCCGGAAGTAGATGAGATTTATTGTTTTTCTACATTAGATGAAGTTTATGCATGTTTGCGTAAAGGATATTGTGATGCAATTGCAGGTCACGAGAGTGCATTACGTCTTTTTATGGACTCTCTGCCAAATGAATTTTATATGTTGGAAGAAAGCCTATACAAATCAGAACTGGGTGTTGCCTTTGAAAAAGGAACACAGGAAGAACTGGCAGATGAGCTATCAAAAACGCTGCAGCAAATGCATCAGGATGGGACGACAGAACGTATACTGGCAAAATATGGTATAAACACAGATTGTGCATGGAGCGATGCATATGCAGAGTAGAAAACGAAAAAAAAAGAAAGAAATCAGTTTGGGACATATTCTTCTGATGATAGGGATTGTACTGAGTCTGTTAAGTGGTGCTGTGACGTTGCAAAGCGATAAGCTAAATCTTCAACGCATATTAAATGAAAGTTTTGATACGATAACATATCACATTGTGCGTTTTCATAATTATGAAGTGGCAGACCGTACAAAAAGTGAAGTGCGTTTGTTAGATAAAGCAAAGGAACTGAGTCGTTGCCTGGGACATGGGGAAGCATTGCAGCCGCTTTTAGAAGAATATGCTTATGAACAGCGCTTGGATGGTATTTTGATTACCGATCAAAATAACAAACCATGTTGCATGTGGGGGGATATCAGTACTGGCATTTGGGATGAATTTATAAATAATGATGCGTCTTACGCAGCTTCGCTGGATCCTAAAAACTCGTATGCCACACGTATGAAGTTAGGGGAACAGACATATGATTTTGCAATTGTCTCCCGTCAGGATAAAGCGGGATGCGTTGCTGTTGTTTCCCGTAAAGAAGAAATAGCAATGAAAGACGAAATTTGCCTGGAAACACTTTTGGATGATCAGATCTTTGGATTGAATGGGATGGTAAGTATTGTTTCTCACGATCAGATTGTGGGTACCAATGTAGAAGAATTAAAAGGAAAGATGGTGCAGGAAGAATTTAATATAAAAGAAAAAAAAGATACACATGAAGGCCGGGAACCAATAACACATCTGCAGTGGAAGGGGAAGCATATGTGCGGGAGCATTCGTCGTGTGGAAGGTTATGATGTGTATGTTTTTTTTCCAGAAAAAAGCGTGTATAAAACAGTCATTATAACGCAGTGTTTTGGTGCTTTTTTATATGTCATGGTCTGTCATCTTTTTTTATATCTCCGCTATCAGCAGGAACAAAAGGATCGGGAGAAAAACGCGGAACAGCTGCGAACCATTCGTTCTATCAGCCGAATATATACATTTGCGCTTTTAATGGATCTTAGCACAGATTGCTGGAAGACGGTGAAATCTGTGGATTATTTAGGTGATGTAGCAGGCTATGGTTGCAATGTATCTATGATGTTAAGAAATTATGCATATCTTGTATTAGATGTGTCTGAACAGGAGGCATTTTTGCAGTTTTCGAATGTGACAGATATGAATGCAAGAATTGCTGGAAATAATTATATTTGCTCTATCATGCAGACACAGACTGGAAAATGGAATCAACTTATGTTTGTGCCACAGAAATATGATCATGAGGGAAAGTTACAGGAAGTTTTATTTGTGTGCCGCGATGTTACAGCGGATAAAATGCGAGAGCTGCAATATCAGAACAGTTTGCGAAAATCGGTAGAGGACGCAGAACGTGCTAGTATAGCAAAGACCGATTTTTTGCGTCGAATGAGTCATGATATCCGTACTCCAATCAATGGCATTAAAGGGATGATCGAAATTAGCCGCTATTATGCGGACGATGAGACTAAGCAGGAAGAATGTCGCAGAAAAATCATGAGTGCAACGAGTTTTCTACTGGATCTAGTGAATAATGTGTTGGATATGAATAAATTAGAATCTGGCGAAGTGCGGCTAGAAAAGAAACAGTTTCATTTGCTGGATTTGCTTCGAGAGACGATATCACTTGTAGAGATGCAGGCTGTGGAGCGTAATGTAGCATTACAAGTGGAAATATGCGAGGGAGAGCATTGGGATGTGATGGGAAGTCCTGTGCATTTACGTCAGGTTTTACAGAATATTATAAGCAATGCCATTAAATATAATCGTGCAGGTGGTTCCGTTTCGGTGCGGGTGCAGGAAATCGCATCTACAGAACAGACGGCAACCTTTGAGTTTGTTTGTCAGGACACCGGGATAGGGATGTCAGAGGAATTCCAAAAGTGTGCATTTGAACCGTTTGCGCAGGAAAATGCTTCTGCAAGAACCTCCTATGCTGGCACAGGGCTGGGACTTGCTATTGCAAAAGAACTGACAGAGAAAATGGGAGGAGGTATCCGTTTTGTCAGTCAGCCGGGACAAGGAACAACGTTCACCATTCAGTTTTGTTTCCAAAAAGCAGAACGTGTGGAGGAGATAGAGATCATAGGCAATGAAAATTTGCGTTTGGATGGCGTGAATCTGCTCCTTGTAGAAGACAATGATTTAAATATGGAAATTGCAGAGTTTATCCTGGAAAATGCAGGTGCACACGTGACAAAAGCCTGGAATGGAAAGGAAGCCGTTGATTGTTTTATGGAAGCAGAAGAAGGCACATATGATGTAATTTTAATGGATATTATGATGCCGATTATGGATGGATTAGAGGCAACGCGTCGCATTCGTTCCTTGGAACGTAAAGATGCAAAGAAAATCCCGATTTTTGCAATGACAGCAAATGCTTTTAGTGATGATAAAGAGCGAAGTCTTCAGGCTGGAATGAATGAACATGTGTCAAAGCCAATTGAAGAAAAACAGTTGATTCGTTATATCAGAAAATATATGATAAATCATACGGCAAGTATGTAAAGAAAACCAGTTCCGACGGTAATAATCGGAACTGGTTTTTGATTTGTAACGAAAGGTATATTTATTCCGTAGTGTTATTCAATGAGACCGCTGTTTTTCAGCAGTATTTCGACATCGGTACCTTTTACCTTTTTCAGCAGTAATTTTAATGCTTCTTTTTCTTTGAAGGAAAGTTTTATATCGGTAATTGGTTTTTTATCGATGGCATAATAGCACGCACGCAACAGCTCACGCACATCATACTTGCTGCCCCAGACTTCTGGAACTCCGCGGTCAATGTCAAGGAGCGTGTAAACAGATTCCATACCGGTACGCATAGAGTATTCAATGGTAAAGATGGTATCTCTTGGTGTTTCGGTAAACTGTCCAAGGAATGCAAAGTTTACTGCCCCGTCAGGAACAACCTTTGGACGATCTTCATTCTTTCTTGGCTGGAAGAAAGCATTGATAAATGGCATAAAGCATGTCGTTGTATTGCAGGCATTTTCTGCAAGATCAGGAATTTCTTTTGGATCCACGCCAATGTGATATAGCCACTCTTCACAGACTTCCATACCTGTACAATTGCGCATAGGCTTCTTTACGTAATTACCTTCTTTGTTCGTGCTAAGAGCATAAAGCCATACAAGAACCATGTTTTTATCCTGAGCCTTAAATTGTGGCTGACGGTTGATGGTCCATGATAAATACCAGTTATCGGTACTGTCTTTTACTGTGACAATACCACCGGTTGTAACTTTTCCGTCTCTTGGATCACGTTTGCAGATATCCATAATCTTTCCAATGATTTTTTCATCGGAGGTAGCAACCGTTGCACTCATCCAGTTTGTGGCTTCGTAATTATCACAGAAGTTATCCGGATTACCAAATTCGCCATGTTTTGCCTGCTTCGCAATATTTTTCCAGAGATCCCAGGACTCACCAGCACCATTTTTTACCTTAGAAAGGTCTGGAGCGGTATGTTGATCACCATAGCAAGTTGTGTCGGTACAGCAGCCGTTTGTGATAAATACAAGATCATCTTCCACCAGGTCCAAAGACTGTTCTTTTCCATCCTTGATATAAATGATCTGGCGGGCAATCTTCTTGTCTCCTACAGTGTCAATGATAACGTTTTGTACATTCATACCATAATCAATCTGAACACCATGTGATGTCAGATAATTTACAAGTGGCATAATCAGGCTTTCATACTGATTGTATTTTGTAAAACGAAGTGCACTGAAATCCGGAAGTCCGTCGATGTGATGTACATAACGGCATAAGTAACGTTTCATTTCCAAAGCACTTGACCAGCGCTGGAATGCAAACATGGTCTGCCAATAAAGCCAGAAATTCGTGTCCCAGAAAGAATCTGGAAGGATATCAGAAATCTTTTTGTCTTCCAATTCCTCTTCTGGTGTAATGAATAGTATGGAAAGAGCCTGTGCGCTGTCTCGATCCAAACAGAATTTTTTGTCGGTGTGTGCATCTTCTCCGCGATTTACGGTAGCACGGCAAAGAGAGAAGTTTGGATCATGTTTGTTAAGCCAGTAATATTCATCCAATACAGAAATATTTGGATTTTCAATGGATGGAACATCACGGAACATATCCCACATAACTTCAAAGTGGTTATCCATTTCACGACCACCTCTCATAAAGAAGCCCTTGGTGATATCTTTTCTGCCATCACAACTTCCACCGGCAAGGTCTAGTTTTTCCAAAAGATGAATATGACCACCATCCATCTGTCCATCACGTACAAGATAAAAGGCAGCTGTTAAGCCTGCAAGTCCTGTTCCAATGATATATGCTGATTTCTTTTCTACACCTTCCGGTTTCTCCGGATGTGCAAATGATTCATAAGTTCCTGCTGAGTAATACATAATAATGACCTCCTTTATTCGTTGTACCCGTAGTATAGTCTGTTCAAAGAAAAAGAAAAATAAACAAAAAAAGACCCATGATAATATTTTTATCATGAGCCGTAAATTGCAAATAATTTTATCAAATCTGTCTATTTGATAAAAATTATGATTCGCAGAAGCGGTGTAGCGCCGCGGATAAATTTCCCTGAATAACAATGCCCAGGCGTTCAACCAGCTGCTCTGGATCATCTTTCATGTCGTTGCCAACCCAATCGAGCATGAGACCAACCAGTACATAAGAATAAATCTGGGCAATAAAGTCTTTATCACTTTGTGTTACGTGAAGACCTTCGGATTGTTCTTCGATAACGTTAACCAGCAATTTGTCAGCTAGTGGCATGAGATATTGTTCTACACGCTCGCGACCGACACAGTGGTAGACATTTTGAATAAAAGGTTTGTTGTCTTTTACAGCATAAAAAATCTGTAAGAGCCCCTGTTCCCAGGTTTCATAGGTCTTGTTATTATTTAACGCTTTCTCTGCATCTTCCAGACAGGACCATTCCACCAGATCATAAATATCTTTGAAATGATAATAGAACGTCATGCGATTTATACCACAGTCAGCGGTAATGTCATTGATGGTGATTTTATCCAATGGTTTTTGTAAAAGAAGATTTTTTAAAGATGCCTCAAGGGCACGTTTTGTTACTTGTGACATAGCTATTCTCCTTTGTGCTGCTTTTGGGGAACAATATAACCATATAAGTAGTGGTCGCGCCATTTGTTCTGTAAAAATACTTTGTCTTTGAGTAAACCTTCCTGCCGAAAACCGATTTTTTCCAATAGGCGAATGGAAGGGGTATTGTCGGGTAAAACAAGTGCTTCGTAACGCCGGATGCCGATATCGTTGGAAAGGAGATGCATACCTGTAGCTATGGCTTCGTAGCAATAGCCTTTGCGCAGGTGGTACTGATCCATCTTGTATCCTAATTGCGCTGAGGCATAGATATTCGGTGAAATATCGTGAAAACTGATGGTTCCTATAATCTCGTTCGGATGCTCTTTTTCATAGATCCAAAAACGCAGCATATGAAGTTTTAAAATTTCTCCATATTCATAAGTCAATATGTGTTTCTGGTGTTCTAATGTATAAAAATTTTCGTCAATAAAGGGTTCATATTGCTCGAAAATACCAGCATTGTTTTTATAAAACTGTAATACCTGATGGGCATAATCTGCTGGCAGTATGCGTAAAATCAGGCGGTCTGTTGTTTGTTCAAACTTCACGAATCAAAACCTCGAATCTCTACTTTTGGAATAAAAGCAGATAAAATGTGGACAAAGCTTTCTAATGTAGCAGCATCATGTGGATGAAATCCCGGTTGTATAACCTGCTCGGATTCCTTATATGGTTGTAAGTAGTATGCTTTTGCTCCCATGAGCCAGAGGCCGATTGCAGTCATGTCGGTTTCTTTATGTAATTCTTTGCAAAGGGTTGTGCGGAACTCATAATCCACATGGCCTTCTTTGAGATAGTCAACAGATGCGGCAATCGCTTCTAAGGAATCGTCCGCTGCATGGCTGATGCTGGCATATTTTGCGCGGGAATGTTTGATATCCATGGCAACATAATCCACAAGACCTTCCTCTACTAAAGAGCGGAGCATAGCCGGATTGGTACCATTGGTATCTAGTTTTACCAGGTATCCAAGCTCTTTGATCTGTCGGATGAAATCGGGAAGATCTGCCTGTAATGTTGGCTCGCCGCCACTGATTACGACACCATCTAAGACATCTTTTCTTTTCTGTAAATGGGAAAAAATATCCTCCATTGCGTATGGTTCTATATCTTCTAGTCCTATGACAAGGTCTCCATTATGGCAGTAAGGGCAGCGAAAATTGCAACCGCCGGTAAAAAGTGTCGTTGCCACATGCCCCGGATAATCAACTAATGTTGTCTTCTGCAGCCCATATATTTTCATAGTATCACTCCATTTCTTATCGTGTTATAATGAAATCAATTAAAAGATATTATAACAGTTTGGCGGAGGATTTACCATATGGCACTCAAAGAGAAAATCGAGAAGAACAGACAGGAAAAACATGATGAGAAGTATATGAAAATGGCACTGAAAGAGGCAAAAAAAGCGTATGAATTGAATGAAGTGCCGATCGGTTGTGTGATTGTGCGCGATGATAAGGTAATTGGAAAAGGATATAATAAGCGCAATACAGATAAGAATGTACTTTCTCATGCAGAACTCATTGCTATGAAGCAGGCATGCAAAAAGACAGGAGATTGGCGTTTGGAAGACTGCACCATGTATGTGACATTAGAACCTTGCCAGATGTGTGCAGGCGCTATGGTGCAGGCAAGACTCAAAAAAGTAGTGATTGGAAGTATGAATGCTAAGGCAGGTTGTGCGGGCTCTGTTCTTAATATTTTACAGATGGATGCATTTAATCACCAGGTAGAGATTGAGCGCGGCGTTTTAGAAGAAGAGTGCTCGACATTGATCAGTGGATTTTTCGCGGATTTGAGAGAACAGAAGAAGCAGTTCTAATGGGAAATTCATTGACAAACGTGTCATAATCTCATACAATGCAAATGGCGGCCTCCATAAGTGGCGTTGATACTTGGGTCTTGCGCGACGGATGCCTACGAATCGTGTCAGGTCAGGAATGGAGCAGCACTAAGAAGGAGTTTCCGGGTGCCGCAAGGGTGCCTGGGTTGAGCAGGCTGTGGAGGTAACGCTATAAAAGACAATTTCAGGGAGATCAAGGTATCTCCCTTTTTTACATTATGAATTAAAGTCATCTGCGCGCAAAGGGTAGCCTGAGCGTAAAGATATGGGATTTTATAGGTGTTTGATAGGGAAAGTCTCTGTATCTTTGGATGCAGAGATTTTTTGTTATGGCGACAAGGGAAAATACATCGAGCTTGCTCGAATGTGTTTGGTGACGAAAGGAGAGAAAATATGGATACAAGAGTGGCAATTCTTGCCATTGTGGTAGAAGAACGCGACAAGGCAGAAGAACTAAATCATGTGCTGCATGCGTATGGAAAGTATATCATCGGGCGCATGGGGATTCCTTATGAAAAACGAGGTATTTCTTTAATCAGCGTCGCAGTAGATGCCCCACAGGATGTGATTAGCGCCATGTCGGGGCAAATCGGCAATATTGAGGGCGTGACAGCAAAAGCTGTTTATTCCAAATTGCAGTAAGCGATGCCTGGATCATAGCGAAAAAGAGAAGAAGGAGAATGCCTATGGCACGGACAATGCAGGACGTCAAAGCATTGATTGATAAATTAGATAGAGAAAATGCATTAAATCTGGATGAATGGGAAGAAATTATCCACGGAAGATGCGAACAAGTGGCAGAATATGCAGCAGAAATTGCCCGAAAAAGATCTCAGGAAATCTTTGGCAATAAAATCTATACCAGAGGTCTGATCGAAATTTCTAATTATTGTAGGAATAATTGTCTGTATTGTGGTATCCGCAGGGATAACCGACAGGTCCGGCGTTATCGTTTGAGCCGGGAAGATATCTTATCTTGTGCGGACGTGGGAGCAGAACTTGGCTTTCGTACCTTTGTTTTGCAAGGGGGCGAGGATGCTTATTATACGGATGAAATCATGTGTGATTTGATTCAAGAGATTAAGAAGCATCACCCGGATTGTGCAATCACGCTATCGCTTGGAGAAAGAAGTGAAGAAAGTTACCGTTTGATGAAAGAAGCAGGGGCAGATAGATACCTTTTAAGACATGAAACGGCGGATAAACTTCATTATGAGAGCTTACATCCGGAGGAGATGGATTTTGACCACCGCATCCAATGCCTATATACCTTAAAAGACTTAGGCTATCAGGTTGGTTGTGGTTTTATGGTGGGATCCCGCGGGCAGACAGCCCATACTTTGGCAGAAGATATGGTTTTTATTCAGAATTTGCAGCCGGCGATGGTAGGAATCGGGCCGTTTGTGCCGCATCACGAGACGCCGTTGAGAAATCAGCCGCAGGGAACGGTGGCAGAGACCTTATATCTAATCTCGCTGCTTCGTATCTTACAGCCTAAATTGCTGCTTCCAGCGACAACGGCATTGGGAACGATAGATTCACGAGGCAGGGAAAAAGGTATCCTGGCAGGCGCCAACGTGGTTATGCCGAACCTGTCACCGACAGGAGTGCGTAAGCAGTATGAACTTTACGATAATAAGATTTGCACCGGAGACGAAGCAGCAGAGTGTCGTGACTGTCTGAAAAACCGTATGCAGTCGATAGGTTATGAACTAGTCGTTGACAGGGGCGATGCGCCGACATAAGCAACAAAAATTATAATTACATTTAATTTTGTACAAAACCGTTGAAAACACAAGACTTGTGCGAAGACGGAAGAAAAATAAGAACACATATAAAAAGGGAGGAAAAAAGAATGTACGATGTAATGTCATCCAAAGCAGAGGAATTTATCTCCGATGAGGAGATTCGGGAGTGTCTCGATTATGCTGAGAAAAACAAGAACAACCGGGAACTCATTGATGAGATTTTAAACAAGGCAAGAAAGATGAAAGGCATCAGCCACAAAGAAGCCATCGTTCTTCTGGATTGCGAACTGGAAGATAAGAATGAGGAAATCTATCAGTTGGCAAAGCAGATTAAGCAGGAGTTTTATGGTAACCGTATTGTCATGTTTGCACCGCTTTATCTGTCCAATTATTGTATTAATGGTTGTGAGTATTGTCCATACCACGCAAAGAATAAGCATATTCATAGAAAGAAACTGACACAGGAGGAAATTCGTCAGGAAGTTATCGCGTTACAGGATATGGGACATAAACGTCTGGCACTTGAGGCGGGCGAAGATCCAAAGAACAATCCGATCGAATATATTTTGGAAAGTATCAAGACAATCTACAGTATTCACCACAAAAATGGAGATATCCGCCGCGTCAACGTCAATATCGCGGCAACAACTGTCGAAGAATACCGCATGTTAAAGGAAGTAGGCATTGGTACCTACATCCTTTTCCAGGAGACGTATAATAAAGAATCTTACGAAAAACTGCATCCGACCGGACCAAAGAGCAATTATGCATATCATACCGAGGCAATGGATCGTGCCATGGATGGTGGTATTGATGATGTAGGACTTGGTGTCCTCTTTGGACTTAACAATTATCGTTATGATTTTACTGGAATCATCATGCATGCAGAGCACTTAGAGGCAGCCAAGGGTTGCGGACCACATACCATCAGTGTACCACGTGTGCGCCGTGCGGATGATATTGATCCGGATGTCTTTGATAATGGTATTTCGGATGATACCTTTGCAAAGATTGTTGCATGCATCCGTATCGCTGTGCCATACACCGGAATGATTGTATCGACCAGAGAGAGCAAGGAGAGCAGAGAGCGTGTGCTTGAACTTGGTATCTCCCAGATCAGTGGTGGTTCCAAGACAAGCGTCGGTGGCTATGTTGAGCCGGAAGCAGAGGAAGATAACTCGGCACAGTTTGATGTCAGTGACAATCGTACACTAGATGAGGTTGTCAAATGGTTGATGGATATGGGCTATGTGCCAAGTTTTTGTACGGCTTGTTACCGCGAGGGCAGAACGGGAGATCGTTTCATGTCACTTTTAAAGAGCAAGCAGATTGTCAACTGCTGTCATCCAAATGCTCTGATGACCTTAAAAGAGTATCTGGAGGACTATGCAAGCCCGGAGACGAAAGAAGTGGGTGAGACTTTGATTAAAAAAGAACTAGAAGTCATTACCAATCCAAAAGTAAAGGAAAAGGCAACGGAATATATTGAAAAGATTCATGAAGGAAATCGAGATTTTCGTTTCTAAAAGCGGATTGACGAGAAATTTACTTGACAGCAGAAAACGTTTGGGAAGAGAAGGGAATAATCTATGAGTATAAATGAAACACCAAGCGGAGAACGTCTTCATATTGGTATTTTTGGCAGGCGAAATGCGGGAAAGTCCAGCTTGATCAATGCAATCACCGGGCAGGATCTTGCCATCGTGTCGGATGTCAAAGGAACCACGACAGATCCTGTGAAAAAAGCGATGGAACTTTTACCGCTGGGACCGGTTGTACTGATTGATACACCAGGATTGGATGATGAAGGCTTGCTGGGGCAAAAGCGTATGGAAAAAGCGCTGCAGGCTTTGCGGCAAACAGATATAGTTATCCTTACAATCCCTGCGGATGCTGCCTTGGATGGCCTGGAAAAAACATTGCTTCAGGAGGCAAAAAAGCGTGGACTGCCATTTTTTGTCGTCCTAAATAAGACAGACCTGCTCGCAGATAAGAAGCAGATCGAGGAAAAAGAAAAAGAGATTGCGCAGGCGCTATCTATCCCGTTGGATGTTATTGTAGCGGTTAGTGCTGATAAAAATGAGGGCATCCACGCGCTGAAGGAAAAACTTGCAAATGGTATACCAAAGGAGCAGGAACGCCCGCTGATCCACGATCTATTATCGCCCGGCGATCTGGTCGTACTGGTTGTGCCTATCGATTCGGCAGCACCAAAGGGGCGTCTGATTCTGCCACAGCAACAGGTTATCCGCGATAGTTTGGAGGCGGGGGCTGTCCCTGTCGTAACGAGAGATAGTGAACTGGCGCAGGCATTGTCGTCCCTTGGCAAAAAGCCACGCCTGATTGTGACCGATAGTCAGGTATTTGGCGCTGTGGCAAAGATTGTGCCAAAAGATATTCCGTTAACATCTTTTTCCATTCTGATGGCACGCTATAAAGGTGATCTGGAAGTGCAGATTGCCGGAGCAAAAGCGATTGAGACATTACAGGATGGGGATACGGTACTGATCTCGGAGGGTTGCACGCACCATAGACAATGTGATGATATTGGTACGGTAAAAATGCCGCGCTGGATCAAAGAATATACGGGCAAAGACTTGCAATTTGCTTTTACCAGTGGGGGAGAATTTCCAAAAGATCTTTCGCCTTATGCTATGGTTGTACACTGTGGCGGCTGTACGCTTCCTTTGCAGGAAATGCGCTACCGCATCTCCTACGGTGCAAAGCAGGAAGTGGCGATTACCAATTATGGCGTCATGATCGCTTATATCCATGGTATTTTGCCACGTGTAACAGAGATTTTTGTTGATAAAAAGTGATTGACAAGGGGCTTGTCCTTTTGTTACACTTTGCTTAAATAAAAGGGAGTAGCTGACACAGAATCGTGTCTATATATCGTCAGTACGATTGCATGCAATCCGGTATATAGCTTAGTAGCGAGACTTTTGTTGTATTATTTTTGTAATGCAGCAAGGTCTCGCTTTTTTTGATTTTCTTGCTGCAGGAAGGGAGAAAATATGAACATATTACTTCAACTGGCATTTCTTGTGGTAGGATTTTTGCTTTTGGTAAAAGGAGCAGACTGGTTTGTGGATGGTGCTTCCGGGCTTGCGACAAAACTTGGGATTCCGCAGCTGGTGATCGGTCTTACGATTGTTGCGATGGGAACAAGTCTGCCGGAAGCGGCAGTAAGTATTTCCGCGGCGCTTCGGGAAAATGCCGAAATTACGATTGGCAATGTTGTGGGAAGCAACATATTAAATGTGCTGATTATATTGGGAATTACAGCGCTTATCTGTACGTTGAAAGTTGCCAATTCCACCATTCGTTATGAGATTCCATTTATGATCGTCATTACACTGATTTTAATTGGCTTGGGCGTAAGTGGTGGTTCTGTCAATCGTCTGGAGGGTGTTTTCCTTTGGGTTTTGTTTATAGGTTATCTATCGTATCTTTTTGTGATGGCAAAAAAAGGAAAAGAAGAAGTAGCAGAAGAAACAAAAGAGCAGTCAGTTGTCAAACTACTTTTAATGATTGCCGGTGGCGTCGTGATGATTGTACTAGGCAGTAATTTGGCTGTAGAGGGTGCAAGCAATATTGCGCTTGCATTAGGTATCAGCCAGAGATTTATAGGACTTACGATTGTTGCTTTTGGTACGAGTTTGCCGGAATTGGTTACGAGTGTGTCAGCGGCGCGAAAAGGGAATGCAGATATTGCCATCGGAAACATCGTAGGAAGCAATATTTTTAACATTTTGTTTATTGTTGGTACGACAGCGTTGATTTGTCCGGTATCTTTTGCGCGTGGGTTTGTTTTTGATACTTTTATAGCAGCGCTTGTTGGTGTTTTATTACTTGTTTGCGTAGCACGTACGAAGGAATTACGTCGTTGGGCAGGAATTGTAATGTTGATATGCTATGCGCTTTATTTTCTATCCTTGCTTTAAAAATCCGTCTCTTTTATTAACAAAATTTAAGATTTATAGGGTTCTGAAACGTTGTCAGACCGTGGCTGGTATGCTATATTTTAATAGATATTTTCATATTGTAATGTGTGAAAATGTATACAAGGATTAGATGAGGTGTGAAATATGAGTGCAGCAGACCGTACGGAGAAAGTGTTGCGAGATATTCATGTGCTTTTTTCAAAGGCAGAGCCATACAATGGCAGCAAACGTGATGTGATCGTCAATAAAAATGAGATGATGGATTTGCTCAAAGAATTAAACGGATGCATGTATGACATGATGGATGAGCACGAATTGTCGCAGACAAAAAAGGACAAAGCGAACCGTGAAATGCAAAAACAGGGGGACGATATTATTTTTGCGGCTTCCCGTAGTGCAGAAGATATTTATGCAGCTTCTATTATGTATACAGATAATGCGTTGAATGATATTCAGCAAATTATTGATGATGCGGGAAGTGCTATTGCAAAAATCTACGAAAATGCGAAAGAACAGATGGCATCTGAAAAGAGAACCATCAAGGCAAATCAGTCTGAGTTGAAATCACAATTGGGAGATTTGATTGATACGCAAAAATACCTGCGTCTAATCGAGGATGAGAATCGTCGCTTACAGATAGAGCGTGAAAAAGGTGGAAAGAGCGAGCATGTGCAGGCAGATACACCATCTTACGCTAATGTACAGCCGGAGATTCGTATCAATAAGGATTATTTCGTACAAAATGGTATTCCGCTGGATGACGATGCGGAAGAAAAACCAACGAATGAGGAGCTGACGGAAAAAGAAGCGGCAGCACTTTCAGAAGATTTGGACAAAGAATATTTTGCGTGGAAAGAGTCTGAGGATACAGAAGAAAAGAAGCCAGAAGAAGGAAAGGGAATTTTTTCACTTTTTGGCAGAAAATAATCATTGAGGAGGAATCACATGAAGTTATACGAACAGGGAGTATATTTGCTCCATGGAACAGAATTGATCGCAGATGGCCCAGAGGCACAAGCTGAGATTAAGCAAAAAACAGGGCGTGAGGTTGCAAAGTCCGAGGCTGCAAAGCAGACGATGGCGTATGCAATCTTGGAAAAACACAATACTTCAGGAAATATGGAAAACCTGCAGATTAAGTTTGATAAACTGACTTCACATGATATTACTTATGTAGGTATTATTCAGACAGCCAGAGCATCCGGCCTTGAGAAATTTCCGATTCCATATGTGCTTACGAACTGCCACAACAGTCTTTGTGCTGTAGGTGGAACGATCAACGAGGATGACCACATGTTTGGTCTTACTTGCGCAAAGAAGTATGGTGGCATTTATGTACCTCCTCATCAGGCGGTTATTCATCAGTTTGCAAGAGAAATGCTTGCAGGTGGTGGAAAAATGATTTTAGGTTCCGATTCCCATACAAGATATGGTGCGCTTGGAACGATGGCGATGGGTGAAGGTGGTCCAGAGCTTGTAAAACAGCTTTTGAACAAGACATATGATATCGCTATGCCAGGTGTTGTTGGTGTTTATCTGACAGGAGCACCTAGAAAGGGCGTTGGTCCACAGGATATTGCACTTGCCATTATTGGAGAAGTTTTTGATAAAGGTTACGTTAAAAATAAGGTCATGGAATTTGTGGGACCTGGTGTGGATCAGCTGAGTGTGGATTATCGAATTGGCGTAGACGTTATGACAACAGAGACAACCTGTTTATCATCTATTTGGAAGACTGACGATAAGGTACGTGAATACTATGAGATTCATGGAAGAAGCGAAGATTATGCGGAATTAAATCCGGGTGAAGTTGCTTATTATGATGGTATGATTGAAATCGATTTGAGCGAAATCAAACCAATGATTGCGATGCCATTCCACCCAAGCAATACCTATACCATTGAGGAATTGAATGCAAACCTTATGGATATTTTAGATGACTGCGAGAAGAGAGCCAAAGTTAGTTTAGACGGACAGGTTGATTTTACCTTAAAGGATAAGGTCAGAAACGGCAGACTTTATGTAGATCAGGGAATCATTGCCGGATGTGCAGGTGGTGGTTATGAGAATATTACAGATGCAGCAGACATTTTGCGTGGTGCTTCCATTGGGCCGGATGAATTTACGCTCAGCGTTTATCCGGCAAGTACACCAATTTACATGGAACTTGTAAAAAATGGATGTGTAGCAGATTTGATGGAAACAGGTGCAATTGTTAAGACTGCATTCTGCGGACCGTGCTTCGGTGCAGGAGATACACCAAGCAACAATGGATTTTCTATCCGTCATTCTACAAGAAACTTCCCGAACAGAGAAGGTTCTAAATTACAGAATGGACAGATTTCTTCTGTTGCACTCATGGATGCCCGTTCGATTGCCGCAACTGCAGCAAATAAGGGTTATCTTACAGCTGCAACAGACGTAGATGTAAATTATACAAAGCCAAAATACTATTTTGACAAGAATATCTATGCCAACCGTGTCTTTGACAGTAAGGGTGTAGCAGATCCGGAAGAAGAGATTAAATTTGGTCCAAATATTAAGGATTGGCCAGCAATGAGTCCATTGCCAGAGAATTTATTCTTAAAGGTGGTATCTGAAATTCATGATCCGGTTACAACGACAGATGAATTAATTCCGTCAGGAGAGACATCTTCTTACCGATCTAATCCTCTTGGATTGGCAGAATTTACATTGTCACGTAAGGATCCGGAATACGTAGGACGTGCAAAGGAAATCCAGAAAGCACAGAAAGCATTGGAGGCTGGCGAATGTGCAGGAGAAGCTGTACCGGAATTACGCGATATTGTGCATACAGTAAAGGAACAGTTCCCAGAAGTAGGCCATGACAATATTGGTGTGGGAAGTACAATTTTTGCTGTAAAACCGGGCGATGGCTCTGCTAGAGAGCAGGCAGCTTCCTGTCAGAAGGTATTAGGCGGCTGGGCAAATATTGCCAATGAATATGCAACAAAGAGATATCGTTCGAACCTGATCAACTGGGGAATGCTTCCATTTTTGATTCCTGCAGGAGATTTGCCATTTAAAAACGGAGATTATTTGTTTGTACCACAAATTCGTAAGGCAATCATAGATAAAACAGAAGAAATTGAAGCATATGTAGTAAAAGATGGTCAGATGCAGCCATTTATATTACAGCTTGGCGCATTGACAGATGATGAACGAGACATCATTTTGAAGGGATGTCTGATCAATTATTATAGAGGTTAATTTTTTATGGAACAACAAAATCAAAAAGGCAATGATAAGAATCGCTTGAAACGTATGATGACCACATCGGCTGTGGTCATCTTTACAGCATGCTGTGTGATTCTATTCTATTTTAGTGTAGAAAGATATCAGGGACTCGGCGAGGGGTGGAGCAAAGTTCTAGGGGTTTTACAGGCTATTTTAATTGGATTTGGTCTTGCTTTTCTTATGAATCCAATCATGGAATTTTTTGAAAGGCATATGCTTCCATTTTTTGTGAAACATTGTAAAACAGAGGAAAATGCAAAAAAGACAACACGTATGATCGCCTCGATCATTGCTCTGGTGATTGTTGTTGGTATTATTGTTCTGTTTTTTGTGGCAATCATACCAGAGTTGTATCAGACCATTCATTATCTGGTTACGCACATAGAAGAACAGATTGATGGAGTGCTTGATTGGGCAAATCAAATCACTGGTGGACGCTATGAAAAGAACATTATGGGTGTGAAAGGCAGTGGTATTGATAAAGCAATTGATGACGGTGTGGCATGGGTAGAAAATTATATTGATTTAGGCACCAAAGAATTAGTTTCCATGGTAGCAACCGGTATGCTCAATATTGGTAAGCTTCTGGTAAATTGTATTATTGGTATCATTGTTTCTGTTTATGTATTATGCAGCAAAGAAGTATTCAAAGGACAGACAAAGAAATTATTATATGGTATTTTCCGCGTGGATTATGCAAATGTTATTTTAGAGATTGGTAGAAAGACAAGAGATATTTTCTATGGATTTATCATAGGTAAGTTGATTGATTCCGCTATTATCGGTGTGATTTGTTATGTCTGCATGTTGATTTTCAAGATGCCATATCCTCTTTTGGTGTCGATTATCATTGGTGTGACAAATATCATTCCGGTATTTGGACCATATATTGGAGCAGTACCTACGGTTATTATTATTTTCCTGACACAGCCAATGCAAGGTATTTACTTCCTGATCTTTGTTATTGTGTTACAGCAGATTGATGGAAACATCATCGGACCAAAGATCCTTGGAGATTCCACTGGTTTATCTTCTTTCTGGGTTGTGGTTGCCATTGTTGTTGGAGGTGGCTTGTTTGGATTTGCCGGTATGCTCTTTGGAGTACCGACAATGGCATTGGTTTACTATCTGATCGGACGTTTTTCGAAGTATATGCTTAGAAAGCGGGAACTTCCGGAAGAAACAACAGACTATGTGAATTTGGAAAAGGTGGATTTGCAGAATCATACAATTGTCGAACATTCAAAGGAGTATGAAGAACAGACACATGTAAAGGTTTTTTCCAAGAAGAAAAAGAAGGCTTCTCATGAAGGGGAAGACACAGAAGAATAAAGTAAGAAACAAACAGGACAAATTACGCATAAATCTGCGCAATCTGTCCTGTTTTTATTGCTAAAAAATGGATTGATTTTCACAGATTTGTCAGACAAATATTTTTGACATGCGTTGTGCCCTATGATACACTAAAACTGTATATTTCTAGCTTTAGATAAGTGATTTATTACAGTACATTTTGAGGTAAGAACGTTGGATAAAAACGAGTTTAAGACAAAATATGATGAGATAAAACAGCTGATAAAAGAAGGACGAAAGGAAGAGGCGTTAGATATCGTAGAAAGTACGAACTGGCGCAAGGTACCAAATGTCAACGCCCTTGTAAAAGCAAGCGAAATATGTGAGGAAGCAGGACGTCTGGATGAGGCGAGAGAACTGCTGTATATAGCGCATGACCGCTCACCGATTGGTAGAATGATTATTTATCATTTGGCTATTTTATGTGTGAAATTGGGCGATTTGGAAGAGGCGAAGGAGTTCTATGACGAGTTTGTAGAAATCGCGCCACATGATAGTTTAAAGTATATTATTAAGTACCAGATTAATAAGGCAAAAGGTGCAGATTACACAACGTTGATCGGTATTCTGGAAGAGCTCAAAGAACATGATTTTCTGGAAGAGTGGGCTTATGAATTGGCTTATTTGTATCACAAGACAATGCAAGTAGATAAATGCATTGATCTTTGTGATGAGATTATTTTGTGGTTTGGTGATGGACCATATGTAGAACGAGCGTTGGAAATGAAGATGATATATCAGCCTCTTGATAAGATGCAGGAGGATAAGTATCGCCACTTCCAGCAAAAACGCGATGGTATTACGGAAATTCGTGCCAATGAGATTTTACAGTCGGGTGAAATTGTGCATGAAACAATGGCAATTCCGCAGGTAGAATTGCCGGCAGAACGCTTTAATACGGTTAATTTGCAGGCTGAGATCAAGAAAAATATTGATGAGATTATGCGTGCGACGGAAGCAGATGCTGTTTCTGAAAATATGGAAAATATCAAGACTTTGGTAGAAGAGATTCCATATTTGCAGGTAAATGAACAAAGCGAAGCAATCGCAGAAGAACAACAGCAGGCAAAACAGGAATTGAACGAATCATTGAAAGATACGTTCAATGAGTATCTTGCAGAGGAATACGATGGGCAGATTAGCCTGCTTGTGCCTGAGACAAAAGAAGTCGAGCAACAGGTAGATGGGCAAATGACGATTCAGGACGTCATGGAAGAATGGGAAAAAACGAGACGTGCTGCAGAGGCGGCATTACAGGAAGCGGAGCAACAAAAACTTGCCTCCGCTAAGAATATTGCCTTAAAAGAGGCATCGCAGATTATGGATCGTTTGGAAGAAGTGATTCCAAAGCTGGATGCAGGAGCATCGCCGACTGATCTTTTAAAAGAAGAATATATGGCAAAGCAGGATGAGTCGGAAGCGGATATGGCAGGGCAGACACAGGAGCATGCGGCAGTATTTCAGATACCTAAGGTCGCAATAGATGGTGCGGATGGCGTCGGTCTTGAGATCCCAGTTGTGGATCCTGCAAGTGCGCATGTTATAAAGGGAGATGCTGGTGTAGAGATACCTTCGATTGTTAAATCGGCAGATCTTGATGCGACAGCAGAGTGGGAACCACCGGTATTAGAGGAGGAAAACACGGACGTGGATTATAAAGAGGCAAGCAAAATCGTTGCTGATGTCAATGACATGTTACAACAGGAAATTGACAGAATTATGGCAAACGAGGGACAGGAAGAGATTAGACAGTTAGAAGAAGGTACGCTTGCATCAGAGGTGGCAGAAGAGGTTGCCCCGGATGTGGAAGATTTACCGGAAATCACATTACCGGAAGATTTGCAGGATATGATTGCAGATACAAAGACGGATGCCCCAGTGATGGAGATTGAGGAAGAAGTTCCAGAAATGACAGATGATGCAGCAGTAGAAGAATCTGATGAAAAAGAAGAGATAGAAGCACTTGCAGACCGGATAAATGAGACTACGCAGGAAACAGAGAGCCCGGCAGAAGAAGATTTGCCGGAAATTGCAGAAGTAGTTTTGGAACCAGAAGAAATGGCAGAACTGGTTGATGAAAAAGTTTTGGAACGGGCAATCAGTGATGAGATGCCAGAGCTGAGGTTGTCTGAAGAAGAAAAAGAAATTTTTTCTTATTTCATGCCGATCAGTGGCATGGAAAATACTATTTGCCAGGCGCTGACAGGAGCACGTTTCCGCCTGGAAAACAAAAAGAATTCTGCCAGTGGTAATATTATTATCCAGGGCGGAGTTGGTAGTGGAAAGACGATGCTTGCATCTAATCTGATTAAGGTATTACAGATTGAAACAGATAAGCTATCAGGAAATGTTGGTAAAATTGATGCAGAGCAGCTGAATAAAAAAGATGTTGCGATGGTTCTTTCAAAGGTATCCGGTGGATGTCTTATTGTAGAAGGTGCAGGCAGATTAAGCGAGCGTACACAAGAGACGATGCGACAGCTGATGTCACAGGACAATTGCGATGTTCTTATTTTGATGGAGGATCAGAAGAACCGCATGGATAAAATGCTTTCGCACAATCATGCTTTTGCGGCTATGTTTACCGAGAAGATCACCATACCAATCTTTACTATTGATGAGCTGGTAAACTTTGGAAAGGTGTATGCTTTGGAAGAAGGTTATGTGGTTGATGAAATGGCTATTCTGGCTATGTATAACCGTATCAATCTGATTCAACGTGTAGATCATCCGACTTCGTTGATTGAGGTTCGCGATATTATGGAATCAGCAATTGATAAGGCGGAAAAAGGTGGTATCAAAGCGATGTTCAGTCGTTTTGGTTCCAAACGTTATGATGAAGAGGGCAATTTGATTTTACGCGAGCAGGATTTCGAGTTGTAAAATAAATGGAGAAGGGGTTTGGTTACTATGAATAATTTCTCAGAGCTGGATATGTATTTATTCGGACAGGCAACGCATTATGACATCTATAAAAAGATGGGTGCACATGTACACAGCAAAGATGGTGTTAATGGGGTATACTTTGATGTGTGGGCACCGCATGCCAAAGAAGTGGCAGTGATCGGTGAGTTTAACGACTGGAATGAGACTTCACATATGATGAAGCGTCTGATGGATCCGGACATGGGGATTTATGAGCTGTTTGTTCCAGAAGCAAAGCCAGGACAATTATACAAATTCTTAATCTATACACCAGATGGAGATAAATTATATAAAGCAGATCCATATGCTTCGATGGCTGAGGAGCGTCCGGGAACAGCGTCACGTATTGTTGCGCCATTTTCTTATAAATGGGCAGATGAAAAGTGGATGAAAGAGCGAAAAGCACAGGAAAATTTCTGGGAGCAGCCACTTTCTATTTATGAGGTGCATCCGGGTTCTTGGAAAAAGCATCCAACCGAAGAAAACGATGGCTTCTATTCGTACCGTCAGTTAGCAGAAAGTCTGGCGGATTATGTATGTGATATGGGGTATACCCATGTAGAATTAATGGGAATTTCAGAATATCCATATGATGGTTCCTGGGGATATCAGGTGACTGGTTATTATGCACCGACTTCACGTTATGGAACACCGGAAGACTTTATGTATCTGGTCGATCATTTGCATCAACGAGGTATAGGTGTTATTTTGGACTGGGTTCCTGCCCATTTTCCGAAAGACGCACATGGACTGGCTGATTTTGATGGTCAACCATTGTATGAATACGCAGATCCACGAAAGGGAGAACATCCGGAGTGGGGCACAAAGATTTTTGATTACGGAAAAAATGAGGTTAAGAATTTCCTGATTGGTAGTGCTTTGATGTGGATTGAACAATACCACATTGATGGTTTGCGTGTGGATGCAGTGGCATCTATGCTTTATCTGGATTATGGCAAAGAAGCAGGACAGTGGACGCCAAATCAATTTGGCGGCAATGAAAACTTAGAGGTTGTAGAGTTTTTCCGTCATATCAATACACTGATTCGCGGACGTAACAAAGGTGCTGTTATGATTGCGGAAGAATCAACAGCATGGCCGAAAGTTACCGGTGATGTGGAAGATGGTGGACTCAATTTTTCTTATAAGTGGAATATGGGATGGATGCATGATTTCTTGGATTATATGAAGCTGGATCCATATTTCAGAAAAGATAACCACAATAAGATGACATTTGCGATGAGCTATAATGAGTATGAACGATATATTCTGGTATTATCTCATGATGAGGTTGTGCATTTAAAATGTTCTATGCTTAGCAAAATGCCTGGACTTGAAGATGATAAGTTCAAAAATCTGAAAGCCGGTTATGCATTTATGATGGGACATCCCGGCAAAAAGCTTTTGTTTATGGGACAGGATTTTGGTCAGGTTCAGGAATGGAGCGAAGAAAGAGAGCTGGATTGGTATCTCTTAGATAATCCAAATCATCGTAATTTACTTTCGTTTGTAAAAGATCTTCTACATATATATAAGAAGTATCCTGCAATGTATGAACAGGATGTATCCTGGGCAGGATTTGAATGGATCAATGCAAACGATAGTTATCGTGGTATCTTTAGTTTTGTGCGTAAATCGAAGAGTGGAAAAAATGATCTCTTATTTGTATGTAACTTTACACCGGTAGCATATGATGAGTATCGTGTAGGTGTATTGCGTAAACAAAAGCACAAACTCGTTTTGAACAGTGAAGATATAAAATACGGTGGCACAGATGCAAAACGTCAGGTGACCTATACACCAAAGAAGCAGGAATGTGATGGTAGGGAATATTCGATTGCGTATCCACTGCCGGCATATGGTGTAGCAGTATTTGTATTTTAATTAAGGAAAGAAATATATGGCAGATGAGAATGCAGTAGCTTCAAAGGAAAAAAAGAGACACAGTGTCAAAGAAATAGGAGCTGCAGGGACAGACTTTCTACAAAATCATAAGCAGATATATACGAAACATCGGAAGAAGATCTTGGTCTTCTTCCTTTGTGTTGTTGCGATTATTTTATGCGTGCTTATGTATCAGTTGCAAAAATATGATGATTTTGATGTGAAAGAAACATATGAACGTGTGGACTCCGCGGAGACGCATTATGTGGATTTTCAAGGGAATCTATTAAAATATAGTAGAGATGGAACGTTTTATACAGAATATGATGGAGATCTTATTTGGAATTATACCTATGAAATGAGCAATCCGAAAATTGACGTATGTGATAATTATATTTTGATTTATGATGTGCAGGGAACGCAGGCCGCTATTTTGACAAATACCGGATTTGAACAATCTATTAAAACAGCGATGCCAATTGTGGATGCTAAAATTGCATCTCAAGGAACTGTTGCTATTTTGATGCAGGATGGGGAAACGGGTTATGTGCAATTGTGTGATGATGCAGGGAAAGTATTGGCATCAGGAGAATTACATATGAAGAATAGTGGTTATCCGATGGCAATCGCGCTTTCTTTGGATGCACAAAGGCTCATGGTATCGCAGTTGGATGTAAAAGATGGCAGTGTAAAGACAACGATATCTTTTTATGATTTCAGTAATAAAGGGAAAGATGAAATTGACAATATCATTGCAACCTATAGTTTTTCGGATCAGATTTTTCCTCAGATTGCCTATGTCGATGGAGGTAAGGCAATTGCGTTTGGAGATAGTGAGATCATTGTCTTTAATGATAACGCAAAAGCATCCATTGCGAAGGAGATTTTTGTACAAGGTCAGATGGAAAGCGTTTTTTATGATGATAAATATTGTGGTGTTATTTGCCAGGCGACAGATGATGAAGGTCAGTATATAAACCAGCTGACTGTTTATACATTGAGTGGAAGAAAACGTATGCAAAAGGCAGTGGAAATAGCAAGCACAAATGCAGAATTTTTGTCCAACCATGAAATTTTACTTTCTAATAATAAAGAAGTAGAACTTTATACATTGCAGGGAATCAAAAAATTTGCATACGAATTTGACACAAGCATATATAAAATAATACCACAGGATGCATCGCGCAGATATGTCTTCGTTGAGGATGGACACACCGATGTGGTTAGAATGAAGTAATCTGGAGATAGAAATATGAATTTAGTACTTATTATAATGCTATTTATTTTGTTCTTTTTAACATTACAAGGATGGCGAAAAGGGATTTTGGGAATTGTCTACGGCCTGGTATCCTGGATTTTCATTTTTGTCTTTGTGACAATAGCAAATCCATATGTATTAGATTATCTGAAAACGCAGACACATTTATATGACAAGGTCTACCAGCAGGCTGAGCAGTTTGTGGAGAAAAAAGCAGAATCTTTGCCACAGGATACAGGACTTACGGAATGGTACCAGTCTATGATGCAGGGAATCCCGGATAATATAATGGGGGATATGACGGATGCTATACAAAAAATGCAGGACACAACGAGTGAAAATGAACAGCTGAATCAGATACTACAGAGTCTGAAGACACAAAGTGATTTGACGGTAGATCAATTTGGTGGGGCAACGGGTATTTTGCAATTATCCGATGGCACAAGAACTTTACAACAGATGCTGTGTCATCAGATTGCAGATTTTATGATGCAGGGTATTGCTACCATCATATCGTTACTTATAGCACAGATTATTGTTTTGGTTGTAGGATTTTTTGTAAAAGGAGCGAGACGAGCGCCGGGGATTGGCCATATTAATGGATTGCTAGGTTTGGTTGCGGGGGCTGCAGAAGGTTTTCTTGTAATTTGGATTATTATGTATGTTGCCGCATGTGTTAGTACGACAACGTTTGGGCAAGGCGTGATTCTTGGTGTGGAACAAAGTACTTTTTTAACATATTTGTATCAGCATAATCTTTTTATGGCATTTGTTTCTACAATGTAATAAAAATCGTAAAAATAACATTATATATAGAAGGAATAATAGCAATAGATGTTGTGGTGAATGGTTGGTTTACCCCAACATCTATTTTGTTGTAATAGTAAACAAAAATTTATGAAAAAAAGTGGTAAAAATGCCTTGACATTGGGTGGTCGGTTTGATAATATAATCTTCGCACCGCACGTGAGGCGGTCGAACAAAACAGAATAAAACATGTTTTCAAAAAACTTTTAAAAAAGTGTTGACAGACAAGAAAACATATGATATTCTAAATGAGTTGTGTCTGACAGACATAACAAATAACCTTGATAACTGAACAGTGAAACAACCTTGAAAGATTCTAAGAGAATAATTCAAGCCGATCAGAAATGATCGCAAACGAACAGCTTTTTAAAAAGCAACCTTAAAACAGTAAGGAACGGAATGGCTCAAGAAATGAAGCTAGCGCGTTCATGAAACTGGGAAAACTTTTAAACATGAGAGTTTGATCCTGGCTCAGGATGAACGCTGGCGGCGTGCTTAACACAT
>OIWK01000399.1_pt1 | contig 46721 bp, 32 predicted proteins | sample 1587401 | NCBI WGS metagenome assembly OIWK01 (sample SAMEA3888911, study PRJEB22519) | human gut metagenome | biome: human gut; feature: human-associated habitat; material: faeces | place: Denmark | collected 2009 | reverse complement strand
TCGCACAACAGCTGTTGTGCGCTTGCATAACAGCTGATATGCGCATGCACAACAGCTGATGTGCATGCGGTGACCAACTGTTGTGCGCCAACTATTTTCCAAACTTATGGAACATCCTCTTTTTCTAGACTCCTAATAAGCATTCTTGTCAGGGCAGATAATGCTCTTGGCTGTCATGAAGATAATCTTGATATCAAGCCAGAACGACCAGTTCTCTATATACCAGATATCACGGCGGATACGTTCCTCCATCTGCCAGAGCTCCTTGGTCTCACCACGGAACCCGGTAACCTGAGCCCAACCTGTGATACCCGGCTTGGAGAAGTGGCGAACCATATACTTATCTATCAGGCTTCCATACACCTCTGTATGATGCAGCATGTGAGGGCGCGGACCCACAATACTCATGTCTCCCTTAAGAACATTGAAGAATTGAGGAAACTCATCTATGTTCGTCTTTCTCATAAAGTTGCCGAAAGCAAATTTACGTGGGTCGTTCTTTGTTGCCTGTGCCTTGTCTGCATCCTTGTTCACATGCATGGAACGGAATTTAAGACAGTAGAAGGTATCACCATTCAGACCCGTTCTTGCCTGTTTGAAGAAAATTGGACCAGGACTCTGAATCTTGATGATGAGAGCTATGAATGGAATGAATGGTAGAACGCACAAACATGCAAGCCCGCTCACCACGATGTCGAAGCTACGCTTGATAATGCGGTTTGACATGCTTGTTAGGGGTTCTATGCGGTTTGAATATACCGTCCTTCCCATAAAATTCTGGGCATCAAGATGCAATTTGTACTCACCAAACACACGTGGCAGGTAGTAGAAGTGTATCACATTCTTATCACAGAAGTGCATGATATTGATGATTTCAGGATCTTTATGCGACAGGCAGCAGAAAGCCTCGTCAATATTGGAAGGTTCACCATTGATGGTATCATTCATGGTAGAAGAGATAATCTCTTTGAGCTGTTTCATGTTTCCTATTCTTTTCAACCCTTCCGGATTATCAGTGATGTCTTCATCTGCATAATATCCTTTTACGATATAACCTGCCGAGGGATCTTCTGTCATCGTCTTGTACATCTCGCTCACGGCAGGATCGTTACCTACAAAGACGACGGTGCGTGAGTTGAGGCCCTTAGAGCGGAAATACTTTAGTAATTTGAGCTCGCAGAGTCGGCTTATGATGAGAGACAGATAGAATGTTATGCCGAAGATAATGCTGAAGGAGAACATCTTTCCCCCGTGACCGAGTAGTCTTGAGAAGGTAAAGAAACAGAATGTTGTTGCTGCAGCCAGATATAAAGTACGCTTTGTAACCTGTAGGAACCCGATCTTTCTGACATGAATGATGGTGGAATAGAAGTATTCGCCTAGGAACAAGGCAGCATTGGCAACAAAAAAGGTAATCTTTGTTGCTTTGTCGAAATACGCGGGTATGAGTTCTTGACCATATTGGGTATAGAACAACAGTACGATGTTGAGAATAATGAAATCGGCACCTATCACCAGTCTCCTTATCATTTCATTTCCTTTATAATGCTTGCTCGTCATTTGCTTATGTTTTTATACTCCTATTATTTATATATCTTTTTAAGTTATTGAGGTATGCTTAAATTGATATTTGGTCGCAAAGGTAATAATAATAGTTGAAAATCGGAAATAAATCAGCAAAAAAAATATCGAAATAAACCAACTTGAACCAACTTGAACCAGTTTTTCTTGTTTTTAATCTGTTTAAATGATGTTTTTTCTTCCTTTTTACTTTCTTGCGCATATCTAGGTATTTTTATATGAATAGGTAGTTTTTTTTAGAAATTGCTTGGTGGTCTCAAAAGAAAAACGTACTTTTGCAGCCGGATTATCACGGATGATTCTTCTTTGAGACCTGTTGGTACTGGGAGTAAACTCCTGATGTGATGCAGTCTCTCACTGTTAATTTGTGAAATCTTAAGTATGAACAATAAACGATTTAGATAGTAATAATATGCAATTAATTTTGTTATCGGGTGGCTCGGGTAAAAGGCTCTGGCCACTTAGCAATAATGCTAGAAGCAAACAGTTCTTGCCATTGCTCGAAAAGGAGAATGGGGAGATGGAAAGTATGGTTCAGCGCGTGGTACGTCAGGCTCAGGAAGCAAATCTGACCAACGATATTACGCTTGCTACAAACGCCAGTCAGCTGGATATCATCCAGAACCAGCTGGGAGAGCGGGTTTCTGTGGTTACCGAACCGGAGAGGCGTGATACTTTCCCTGCTATCGCTTTAGCTGCAAGTTATCTGAAACTGAAGAAGAAATGTGAGGATGATGAGGTTGTGGTTATTATGCCTTGTGATCCTTATACCGAGTTGGAATATTTCCATACCATAGCCCGTATGGTGGAATGTGTGGAGAAAAACGTCGCCGACCTCGTGCTGATGGGTATCAAACCTACTTATCCAAGTGCAAAATATGGTTATGTGGTTCCTTTTGCTGAAGGAGAGAAGTATCAGATAGTGAAGAGATTTACCGAGAAACCGGATGTGCCTACAGCAGAGAAACTCCTGGAGGAGGGTGCTTACTGGAATGGTGGTGTCTTCGCTTTCCGTTTGGGCTATATGATGCAGATTGTACGTAAGTATATGCAGAGTGAGAATTTTGAAGATACTCGTGCAAGATATAGCGAATTTCCAAAAATCTCTTTCGACTACGAGGTGGCGGAGAAGGCTGAATCGGTAGCGGTAGTACCGTTTAATGGTGAATGGAAGGACCTGGGTACCTGGAATACACTCACTGATGAGCTGCATCATGCCAGCATCGGTAATGCGGTGATGGGAAGTCATTGCGAGAATACGCATGTCATCAACGAACTCCAGTTGCCTCTGTATGTGGATGGCTTGAAGGATGCTGTTGTTGCAGCGAGTCCTGATGGCATCTTCGTCTGTGCAAAGAAATATTCCGAGGACATCAAGAAGGCGGTAGAACATCTTACTCCGCGTCCGATGTATGAGGAAAGAAGGTGGGGTACTTATCGGGTGATTGACGATTCTGAGTATGCTGACGGCAATCATTCGCTCACCAAGAGTATTACCTTGAAGCCAGGTAAGAATATCAGTTATCAGCTTCATCACCATCGTTCAGAGGTGTGGACATTCGTAGAAGGTGAGGGCATCTTTGTACTTGATGGTGAGGAGAAACATGTGAAGGCTGGTGATACCGTGGTGATTCCTCTGGAGCATTATCATGCCATCAAGGCGATTACACAGCTGACTTTCATCGAAGTTCAGAATGGTAATCCACTGGTTGAGGAGGATATTGAAAGATTCGATTATCAATGGAAAATGAAATAAAACACAAGTTTTTGTGATATAATGTCAGTATTTAAACGTGTCAAAGTGTCAGTATGGATGCTTTGGCACGTTTTTCGTATACTGGCGGGATGACGGGTAGCAATACCTGTTGGCAAAATAAATGTATAACAATTAAAATATTATAGAATCATGAACATTAAACCATTAGCAGACAGAGTGCTGGTACTTCCCGCACCAGCTGAAGAAAAAGTAGGTGGAATTATTATCCCTGATACAGCAAAAGAGAAACCACAGCGTGGTAAGGTCGTTGCTACAGGTAAGGGTACGAAAGACGAAGAGATGATTCTCAAAGAAGGTGATACCGTACTCTATGGTAAGTACGCTGGCACAGAACTCGAATTCGATGGTACTAAATATATCATGATGCGTCAGAGCGATGTACTCGCTGTAGTAGAAGAGTAATTCTAAAAGGTAAAAAGGTAAAAAAGTAAAAAGGTAAAAATACCTTTCGCGATATTTAAACATTTTTTTAAAGAATATATTATGGCTAAAGATATTAAATATAATATGGATGCCCGCGACCTCTTGAAGAAGGGTGTTGATCAGTTGGCAAATGCAGTAAAGGTAACTCTCGGTCCTAAGGGCCGCAACGTGGTAATCGAAAAGAAGTTTGGTGCTCCTCAGATTACTAAGGATGGTGTTACCGTGGCTAAGGAAGTAGAGTTAGAGAACAAATTTGAAAATACTGGTGCTCAGCTTGTTAAGAGCGTTGCCAGCAAGACTGGTGATGATGCCGGTGATGGTACAACAACTGCTACTATCCTGACTCAGGCTATCGTAACAGAAGGCTTGAAGAACGTTACAGCAGGTGCAAACCCAATGGACTTGAAGCGTGGTATCGACAAGGCTGTGGCTGCTGTTGTTGCCTTCATCAAGGAACATGCTGAACAGGTAGACGACAACTACGATAAGATTGAGCAGGTGGCTACTGTTTCTGCCAACAATGATGCTGAGATTGGTAAGCTCTTGGCTGACGCAATGCGCAAGGTTTCTAAGGATGGTGTCATCACTATCGAGGAGAGCAAGAGCCGTGATACCAACATCGGTGTTGTTGAGGGTATGCAGTTTGACCGTGGTTATTTGAGCGGTTACTTCATGACTGATGCAGACAAGATGGAGTGTGTAATGGATAACCCATACATCCTTCTTTATGATAAGAAGATTTCTAACTTGAAGGAGTTCTTGCCAATTCTCCAGCCTGCTGCTGAGAGTGGTCGTCCTTTGTTGGTTATCGCTGAGGATGTTGATTCTGAGGCTTTGACTACTTTGGTAGTTAACCGTTTGCGTGGCGGTTTGAAGATTTGTGCAGTGAAGGCTCCAGGCTTCGGTGACCGTCGCAAGGCCATGTTGGAGGATATCGCAGTATTGACAGGCGGTGTTGTTATCTCTGAGGAGAAGGGCTTGAAGTTGGAGCAGGCAACTTTGGATATGCTGGGTTCAGCAGACAAGGTTACCGTCAACAAGGACAATACAACTATCGTTAATGGTCATGGCGAGAAGGCTAATATCCAGGATCGCGTAGCTCAGATCAAGAACGAAATTGAGAATACCAAGTCTTCATATGATAAGGAGAAACTTCAGGAGCGTCTGGCTAAGCTCGCCGGTGGTGTAGCTGTCCTCTATGTAGGTGCCAACTCTGAGGTTGAGATGAAGGAGAAGAAGGATCGTGTTGACGATGCACTCTGCGCTACCCGTGCCGCTATCGAGGAAGGTATCGTTGCTGGTGGTGGAACTACTTATATCCGTGCTCTCGAGGCATTGAAGGATATGAAGGGTGATAACGCTGACGAGACAACAGGTATCCGTATCGTAGAGCGTGCTATTGAGGAGCCTCTCCGTCAGATTGTTGCCAATGCCGGTGGCGAGGGTTCTGTAGTAGTAAATAAGGTACGCGAGGGCGAGGGTGACTTCGGTTACAATGCCCGCAAGGACGTTTACGAAGATATGCGTCAGGCTGGTATCGTAGATCCTGCCAAGGTAGAGCGTGTAGCTTTGGAGAATGCTGCTTCTATTGCAGGCTTGTTCCTGACAACAGAGTGTGTGTTGGTTGACAAACCTGAGCCTGCACCTGCTGCTCCTGCAGCAGCACCTGGTATGGGCGGTATGATGTAAACAGGTGAATAATTTGAGCAAACAAAGCACATCGTAAGACTGCGAGTTTGCAAAGCGAAAATATCAAATAGGGGTGATTCTCAGCGAATTATCCCTATTTTTTTGTTTTTTTAGTCATAAAGATGCAAAAAATAGCAAAATTATTTGGTTCGAATAATCTTTTTTTGTAACTTTGCATCGTAAATAAAAGAAAGTATCATCCTAAGGGATGGCAAAGATATTTTTTTGATTTGTTTTAGTAGATTAGTTTTTAAGTAGTTTGTTTTTGGAAATCGGTTGTCGTGAGACATCCGATTTTTTTTTGTTTTTATTTTGTTTTCTCAATTTAATTGTGTAATTTTGCAGCATAATAGAAAATTCATAGCATGAACAATATTGATTGGAAAAAAGCAGTGGTCTTTCTGATTGTTATCGGAGGACTCATTTATATTACAAAGGCAGAGTTGGGAATGACTACTACAAACTCGTTCCTTACTACGCTGGGTATCTTATTGCTTCTCTTTATCGGAGATAACTTCGCACAGAAGATTGATGATGAACGGAAACGACGTAAACTGAATAATGATGGAAAAGCTGATTGATCTATATAAGAAATGGGCGGGTGAAGAACCGGCTGATGTCATAAAATTGGCAGGGCAGGGGAGTAACCGGCAGTATTTCCGTATCATTGGGCATGATGGTGATACGGTAATTGGTGTGATAGGAACCAGTCGTGATGAGGATCATGCCTTTGTATATCTGGCTCAGCATTTCCAGCTCAGACTGTTGCCTGTTCCCCAGATTCTGGCGGTGAGCGATGATGAACTCTGCTATCTTCAGACAGACCTTGGTGGTACTTCGCTTTTCGATGCCATCAAGGGCGGACGAGATGCGGGCGGACGTTACAATCAGAAAGAGAAGGAACTCCTTAAGAAAACCATTCGTGAACTTCCGAATATCCAGATTCGCGGTGCAAGAGGATTGGATTGGCAGAACTGCTATCCGCAGCCAGAATTCGATGTAGATAGTGTACTCTTCGACCTCAACTACTTCAAGTATTGTTTCCTGAAGCCTACCGATTTGGATTTTCACGAACTGAAGCTCGAAGCCAACTTCCGGCTTTTTGCCAAGGATCTGACATCAGAACCGATGGATTGTTTCCTTTATCGCGATTTTCAGGCGCGCAATATCATGCTGGATGATAAGGGAAATCCATACTTTATTGATTTTCAGGGTGGTAGAAAAGGACCGTTCTATTATGACCTCGCCTCATTCCTCTGGCAGGCATCTGCTAAGTATCCGTTCAAACTGCGCAGAGAACTGGTTTGGGAATACTACCAGTCATTGAAGCATTATACCGAGGTACCATCGGTGCGCCATTTTGTAAACCGGTTGAGTCTTTTTGTGCTCTTCCGTACCTTGCAGGTTTTGGGCGCCTACGGATTCCGCGGCTATTTCGAACGTAAGAAGCATTTCATCGACAGTATTCCGCCAGCTATCCAGAATCTGCGAGATCTTCTGAAGATGGGTGACAAGGTATTCCCTTATCCTTATATGATGGATATGTTGAGAAGACTGACCGAATTGCCACAGTTCAAGGTGATAGAGAGTGTGGCGCTGAGTCGTGCAGACGGCTATAAGACTACCGACAACAATATCTATCGTGCGCATCCGCAGGACGGACCTGCCACCTATTCTAAATATGATGGTAAGGGACCGTTGGTGGTAAGAGTGTATAGTTTTTCTTTCCGTAAGGGCATTCCTGAGGATCCGTCGGGCAATGGTGGAGGTTATGTCTTCGACTGCAGAAGTACCCATAACCCTGGCAGATACGAGCCTTATAAGAAGTTGACGGGTCTGGATGAGCCTGTTATCCGATTCCTGGAGGATGATGGTGAGATATTGAAGTTCCTGGATCATGTCTATGCACTTGCCGACCATCATGTAAACCGCTACATGCAGCGTGGTTTCACCTCTCTGATGTTCTGTTTCGGATGTACAGGCGGTCAGCATCGCAGTGTATATTCTGCGCAGCATCTTGCCGAACATATTCACCGGAAGTTTGGTGTAGAAGTGCAGATTTGTCATCGTGAACAGCATATTGAACAGGTTTTGCCGGCAAAACAATAGAAAAATAGCGTGCAAATTTGGCTATCTCGCAAAAAGTTAGTAAATTTGCACGCACATTTAAAAATAGCTATTTAGCAATGATGCAAGCAATGATATTCGCAGCAGGTTTGGGCACTCGCCTTAAGCCACTTACCGACCGCATTCCGAAGGCTCTGGTAAGTGTCGGGGGAGAACCTTTGCTCAAACGTGTCATCTTTCAGTTGAAGGATGCCGGTTTCACTCGCATTGTAGTGAACGTGCATCATTTCTCCCAACAAATTATTGATTATCTCAGAGCACATGACAACTTCGGTATGGACATCCGTATCAGTGATGAGAGTGAAAAGCTGCTCGAAACGGGTGGAGGTATCCGGAAGGCATGGCCGCTCTTCAACCAGTCAGAGCCTATTCTTATCCACAACGTGGATATTCTGAGTAATGTAGATCTGAAGAAATTCTACCAGATGGAGAGCAGGGATATGATTGCTGCCCGCCTGATGGTGAGCGAACGCAAGACCAAGCGCTATCTGCTCTTTGATGACAGCATGCGACTGGTGGGATGGACGAATATAGAAACGGGCGAGGTGAAGAGTCCTTATCCTGATCTCAATCCCAAAGATTATAAGATGTATGCTTTCTCAGGCATCCACATGGTTGCCCCATCGCTCTTTCCGTTGATGGAGGAGGAACCGGACAAGTTCCCTATCATGGACTTCTATCTGAAGCATTGCGACAAGGTGCGCATAGAGGGATATGTAAAGAACGACCTCAAGCTGATGGATGTGGGAAAGCAGGAGACGCTGAAAGAGGCGGAAGCATTCCTGAAATCGTTAGTTAGTAGTTTATAGTTAATAGCGGCTATGCCGTATAGCAAGATTACTATAAACTATAAATTGTAAACTGTAAATTAAAATTAGATATTATGCAACAGAAGATTATTATTTTGGATTTCGGTTCACAGACCACACAGCTCATCGGCCGTCGTGTCCGTGAACTCGATACCTTCTGCGAGATCATGCCTTACAACAAGTTTCCAAAGGATGACCCATCTGTCATTGGTGTCATCTTGAGCGGTAGCCCTTATTCCGTTCATGATCCGGAAGCTTTCAAGGTAGATCTGAGCCAGTTTATCGGCCGCATTCCTGTACTCGGCATCTGCTACGGTGCTCAGTTCCTCTCTTACGCCCAGGGCGGTAAGGTGGAGGCTGCTGACAGCCGTGAGTATGGTCGTGCCAACTTGGAGCATTTCGATAAGGAGAATCCTTTGTTCAAGGGATTCATCGAGAACTCTCAGGTTTGGATGAGCCATGGTGATACCATCACTGCTATCCCTGATGATTACAAGTGCATCGCTTCTACTGCTAATGTGAAGTATGCTGCTTATGCTTCTACCAAACAGCCTGTATGGGCAGTACAGTTCCACCCAGAGGTGTTCCACTCTTTGCAGGGTACACAGCTCTTGAAGAACTTCGTGGTTGATATCTGCGGAAGTAAGCAGGACTGGAGTGCTGACTCTTTTGTTGAGACAACAGTTGCTGAGTTGAAGGAACAGTTGGGCGACGATAAGGTTATCCTCGGTCTTTCTGGCGGTGTTGACTCCAGTGTGGCTGCCGTTCTCCTGAACAAGGCTATCGGCAAGAATCTTACCTGTATCTTCGTTGACCACGGTATGCTCCGCAAGAACGAGTTCCGTGACGTGATGGAAGACTACAAGTGTTTGGGCTTGAATGTAATCGGCGTGGATGCATCAGAGAAGTTCTTTGCTGACCTGGCTGGTGTTACTGACCCTGAGAAGAAACGTAAGATTATCGGCCGCGACTTCGTGGAGGTTTTCAATGCTGAGGCTAAAAAGCAGACTGGTGCCAAGTGGTTGGCTCAGGGTACCATCTATCCTGACCGTATCGAGAGCTTGAATATCACCGGTAAGGTGATCAAGAGTCATCACAACGTAGGTGGTCTTCCTAAGGAGATGAACCTTCAGTTGTGTGAGCCTTTGAAGTGGCTGTTCAAGGATGAGGTTCGCCGTGTAGGTCGCTCTATGGGTATGCCAGAGCACCTGATTACTCGTCACCCATTCCCAGGTCCTGGTTTGGCTGTCCGTATCTTGGGCGATATCACTCCTGAGAAGGTACGTATCCTTCAGGATGCTGACGATATCTATATCCGTGGCTTGCGTGAGTATAAGGTGAAGTTGAGTGGTGAGGAAGCTCGTCGCGTCCTGGCTGCCGGTGTTCCTGCTGACATGCAGAATGGCGAGATCGAGGTTTCTCTCTACGATCAGATCTGGCAGGCTGGTACCGTATTGCTTTCTACTGTCCGTTCAGTAGGTGTGATGGGTGATGAGCGTACATACGAGCACCCGGTTGCCTTGCGTGCTGTAACCAGTACTGATGCGATGACTGCTGACTGGGCACATCTTCCTTATGATTTCATGGCTAAGGTAAGTAATGAGATTATTAATAAGGTGAAGGGTGTAAACCGTGTATGTTATGACATCTCTTCAAAACCACCTTCGACAATTGAGTGGGAATAAACAGAATAAAAAAGTCGCCTTCAAAGAGGGCGACTTTTTTTATTCTTATTTCTGGTTCTTCAGGAGATCACGTATTTCCATGAGAAGTTTTTCTTCATTGCTTGGCTCCGGAGCCTTAGGAGCTTCTGCCGGTTTTTCCTCTTCCTTCTTCTTGGAAATCTTGTTCACCACCTTGATGAGCATGAAGATACAGAAGGCAACGATGAGAAAGTCGAAACAGGTCTGGAGGAAGTTACCGTAGTTGATGGTAGCCGCTTTCAGTTCCTCACCCGCTACATTGACGGTAGGTAGGGTGAATTTGAGGTCGGCGAAATTCACGCCGCCAATCAGCCATCCTATAGGAGGCATGATGACATCATCTACAACGGAGCTCACGATTTTGCCAAAGGCACCACCGATGATGACACCGACAGCCATGTCGAGCACATTGCCACGCATGGCGAATTCCTTGAATTCATTCAAAAATTTACTCATACTTTTATCTTTTTAATTATAACTATAGTTTGATTGTTCTTCTTTTTCTCTTTTCTTATATATATAATAAGGTATAGAATGCTGAGTTTTTCCTTTGCTTTTTGCAATATGGAGTTGTCAGTATGGCATGTAATGAGTGAAAATAATGCCAATATTAAAGCTCTACTATTCTTTTTTAACTTATTTAATACACATTCTGGTTGCAAAGTTAGAAAAAAATTAGTAACTTTGCGCTCGAAAAGAAGAAAAAATGCTCTAAGGCGTAAAATTTTGAATGTTTCAGCATCGGATGAACGCTCGAAAGCAGTTAAAAATGTAATTTTTATTAAACTTTTAATTTAAATATTAAGAACAATGATTAAGATTGGTATTAACGGATTTGGCCGTATCGGTCGTTTCGTATTCCGTTCTACAGTTGAGGCTGAGAACGCAAAGGAAGTACAGGTAGTAGCTATCAATGACTTGTGCCCAGTTGATTACATGGCTTACATGTTGAAGTATGATACAATGCACGGTCATTTCGACGGTACTATCGAGGCTGACGTTGAGAAGAGCGAGTTGATCGTTAACGGTAACCACATCCGTGTTACTGCTGAGCGTGATCCTGAGAACTTGAAGTGGGATGAGGTTGGTGCTGAGTACGTAGTTGAGTCTACAGGTCTCTTCCTCGCTTACGACAAGGCTGAGAAGCACTTGAAGGCTGGTGCTAAGTACGTAGTACTTTCTGCTCCTTCTAAGGCTGACGCTAACGGTAACCAGGCTGATATGTTCGTTTGCGGTGTTAACACTGACAAGTACAATGGTCAGAAGATCGTTTCTAACGCTTCTTGTACAACAAACTGCTTGGCTCCTATCGCTAAGGTATTGAACGATAACTTCGGTATCGAGACAGGTTTGATGACAACTGTTCACTCTACAACTGCTACACAGAAGACTGTTGATGGTCCATCTATGAAGGACTGGCGTGGTGGCCGTGCAGCTGCTGGCAACATCATCCCTTCTTCTACAGGTGCTGCTAAGGCTGTAGGTAAGGTTATCCCTGAGTTGAACGGTAAGTTGACAGGTATCTCTATGCGTGTTCCTACTTTGGACGTATCTGTTGTTGACTTGACAGTTAACTTGAAGAAGGCTGCTTCTAAGGAGGCTATCTGCGCTGCTATGAAGGCTGCTTCTGAGGGTGAGTTGAAGGGTGTACTCGGTTACACAGAGGATGCTGTTGTTTCTTCTGACTTCTTGGGTTGCGCTTTGACATCTATCTTCGACGCTAACGCAGGTGTTTATTTGACAGACAACTTCGTTAAGGTTGTTTCTTGGTATGACAACGAGATTGGTTACTCACACAAGGTTGTTGAGTTGATCAAGATCATGAAGAAGCACAACGGTTAATTCGTTGTCTCTTAACGATTAAGTATATGGCCGTCCAGCATTTTTTCAATGCTGGACGGCTTTTTGTTTTTATAAGTGAGATTTTCTTTTCATTTTATTTTGTTTTCTCAATAATTTCATTTAACTTTGCGGCATGAAATATTCGATGATAACCATATTGGGACCTACGGCGAGTGGTAAGACGAGTCTTGCTGCCGCTCTTGCAGCCAGGATCAATAGCCTGGGTGCCCATTTGTCGGGTACCCCTGCCAAGGGCGCTGAAATCATTAGTGCTGATAGCCGCCAGGTATATCGCGGCATGGATATAGGTACGGGTAAGGATCTGGCAGACTATACCATCCATGGCAAGCAGATACCTTATCACCTCATTGACATTTGTGAGCCTGGTACGAAATATAATCTCTTTGAATATCAGCAGGATTTTTATGATGCCTATCAGGATATTCAGAAGAGAGGGGCATTCCCGATATTATGTGGAGGTACAGGACTCTATATTGAGTCGGTGCTGAAAGGTTATCATCTCTCACCTGTTCCGCAGAACCCGGAACTCCGTGAGTCATTGGCTCATAAGAGTTTAGAGGAACTTACGCTGATACTGAAAGAGCTGAAGGCGAAAACGGGTTCTAATATGCACAATCGCACAGACGTGGATACAGCACAGCGAGCTATCCGGGCAATAGAGATTGAAAGCTATAATCTGGAGCATCCGATGCCCGAACGTGAACTCCCTGCGGTTGATTCGCTGATTATCGGTGTCAGCATAGACCGGGACGCAAGAAGGGAGAAAATTTCACGGAGACTGAAACAGCGATTGGATGAGGGAATGGTAGATGAAATCAAGGGACTGCTAGATCGTGGTATTCCTGCCGAAAATCTCATCTATTATGGTTTGGAATATAAGTTTATTACAGAATATGTGATCGGTAAGACTTCATACGATGAAATGTATCGCGGTCTGGAAATAGCAATCCATCAGTTTGCCAAAAGGCAGATGACGTGGTTCAGAGGTATGGAGCGCAGAGGCTTTACTATCCATTGGGTAGATGCATTGCAGCCAATGGAGAAAAAGGTGGAGACGGTTTTGGAGCTGATGAGGAGCTAGGCTGCTGCCTGGAATCTGGCTAGGGCGCTGGCATCCGATGGAATCGGATGCAACGGTGGCTAGGAGGATGTGATATTTCTACAACTTTCAAATTACAAAGAAGAGACAATGGTAAACGAGAATAAATGGGGGCTGCTTTATTGCCCTAGAGGAGGCTGGCGAAGTAACAAGCGCTGGGAAAAAATAGAGAAGGTGCTCAAGCAGCAGGGCGTGGATTACGACTTTGTGCAGAGCGAGAATCAGAAGAGCGTAGAACGGCTCATCAGAATGTTTATCAACAATGGTTATAAGACCATTGTCATCGTTGGTGGAGATTCTGCGCTCAATGATGCCGTAAACTGTCTGATGCAGATAGATCCGAAAGAAAGAGAAGAGGTGGCACTGGGTATTATTCCTAACGGACTGATGAACGACTTTGCCCACTTCTGGGGATTCAGCGACAGCGATATTGAGAAGACGGTGGCGTCGCTGAAAAAACGTCGTATCAGAAAGATTGACCTCGGTTGTATCCGCTATGTGAACAAGAAGGGGGAGAAATGCCGTCGCTATTTCCTCAACTGTATCAATATCGGACTCATCGCCGCCATCATGAACCTGAGACGAAAAACCCATCATATCTTCGGTTCACGTACCCTGTCGTTTCTCTGTTCCTTCATCCTGATGATATTCCAGCGTCTGGACTATAAGATGCATGTGAAAATCAATTCGGATGTTATCAAGCGTAGAGTGATGACGATGTGTATAGGCAATGGAACAGGATATGGACAGACTCCGAATGCTGTGCCATATAACGGACTGCTCGATGTGTCGGTGGTATCTCATCCTAAGACAACCCAGCTCTTCGAGGGAATCTATCTTTTTGTGAAAGGTAAGTTCCTCAACCATAAGAGTGTGCATCCTTACCGTACCCGAGAGGTAGAGGTGCTCGATGCCCAGCATGCCCTGATAGGTATTGATGGCAGATTGATGAATACACCGGTAGGCCCATTCCAGATTACTGTAATTCAGGAGGTTATCAACTTCCTGATACCCGTATAACCAGTATGCCCGTAATAAGGGAAATGTATCAAGAAAAACGTATAATGTAAAACATATAAATAAAAAATAGCAGAACTTTATCCGAGTTCTGCTATTTTTATGATTTCTTCTTCCTGTAAGATTTTGATTTTCCTTCCTTCAGTATTGATGAGTCCTTCTGCCGTAAAGGCTGAGAGCGTACGGATGGCATTGCTCGTTGTCATATTACAGAGATTTGCCAGATCTTCACGACTCAATCGGATGTCAAGAGTTTTTCCGTCTTTTTCTAACCCATAAGAGTCTTTCAGAAATATCAGTCCCTCGGCAAGTCGGGCACGGATATGTTTCTGGGTGAGGTTCACGGTACGGTCGTCCGATTTACCTATTTCCACACTGAGATATTTGATAAAGAAGAAGCCGATGTTGAAACTCTTGGAGATCAGTTTCATGAGAACTGCCAGCGGGAACTGGGCAACGATGCAGTTTTCCAGCGACATGGCTGCCGTCTTGTATATCTCATCCGCAAAATAGGCTCTGAAACCAAAAAATTCAATCGGTTTGATAACACGGATAATCTGGCTCTTGCCACCGATACCTTCTTTGTATATCTTCACTTTTCCCGCTATGAGACATAGTGCATATTCGGGAGTACCCTCGTTCTTGTAGATGATTTCGTTCTTCTTATACTTCTTGATTTCCAGATGTTCTTTCAGTAAATCGAACTGGTCATCAGTGATGCCTCCCCATAGCTTAGCAATCAGCATTGCTATATTTTCTTTATCGTATTTTCCTCTAGCTGCCATGTGTACAAATCTTTTAAACTGAAAACTGAGTGCAAAAGTAATGCTTTTTCTCGAAATAATCAAGCATTTTTGTCTAAAAATATGTTTTAAAACATAAAAAGGCAATTTTTTCTAAAAATGGCATACAAAAAACTTTGTTATACCACAAAAAAGTGTTACCTTTGAAAGCAATTAATTTAGTCAACAAAAATATAGAACCTTAATATAGATCTATGAGTTATCTAAAATTCGAAAAGGCCCTTATGACGAATCTTCAAGAGTCGTTGCCTAAGGAGTTGTTGAGAACAAATCGCTCGGGTGCATATTCGTGCTCAACGATTGTAGACTGTAATACCCGCAAGTATCACGGATTACTTGTCGTGCCGGTTCCAGAACTGGACGATGAGAATCATGTGCTCTTGAGTTCGCTGGATGTTACGGTGATTCAGCATGGAGCTGAGTTTAACCTCGGCTTGCACAAGTACCAGGGCAACAACTACAGTCCTATGGGCCACAAGTACATTCGTGAGTTTGATTGTGATAAAGTGCCAACTACCCTTTATCGCGTAGGTGGTGTTATCCTGAAAAAGGAAGTTGTATTCCAGCATTATGAGAATCGCATTCTGATTCGCTATACCCTGGTAGACGGCCATTCGGCTACAACCCTTCGTTTCCGTCCTTTTCTGGCTTTCCGCAGTGTCCGTCAGTTTACTCATGAGAATGCTACCGCATCTCGTGATTATGCTGAGGTAGATCATGGCATCAAGACCTGTATGTATGCAGGTTATCCTGATCTCTACATGCAGTTCTCCAAGAAGAACGAGTTTAAATTCTGTCCAGACTGGTATCGTGGCGTGGAATATCCAAAGGAGCAGGAGAGAGGTTATGCTTCTAACGAAGACCTCTATGTTCCTGGCTATTTTGAAATGGATATCAAGAAAGGCGAAACCATCGTCTTTGCTGCTTCTACATCAGAAATCAAGGCGGTCAGCCTGAAGAAGCTCTTCGACAAGGAAGTGGATGAGCGTTCGCCTCGTGACAATTTCTTCCACTGTCTGGTCAATGCGGCTCATCAGTTCCATCGTCGTGAAAAGAACGATGACCGTTATATCCTGGCAGGTTATCCTTGGTTCAAGTGTAGAGCCCGCGATACATTCATCGCTCTTCCGGGTCTCACCCTCTCTATCGAGGAAGATGACTACTTCGAACTGGTGATGAAGACTGCCATGAAGGGATACTACGAGTTTATGGAAGGCAAGCCGGTCAGCGTTCATATTGCTGAGATAGAGCAGCCTGACGTGCCATTGTGGGCTATCTGGGCTTTGCAGCAGTACGCCAAGGAAACCAGCAAGGAAGAATGCTTCAAGAAGTATGGACAGTTTATCAAGGATGTTATCAGCTTTATCCAGGATAACAAGCATCCGAACCTGAAGCTCGAAGAGAACGGATTACTCTATACCGATGGTAAGGACAAGGCTGTTACCTGGATGAACTCTACTGCCAACGGCAGACCAGTGGTTCCACGTACCGGATATATCGTAGAGTTTAATGCTTTGTGGTATAACGCTTTGTGCTTCTGTGCTTCTCTTGCTGCAACAGTAGGTGAAGAAGACAGCCAGCAGAAACTCCTGGCTCAGGCTGAGCAGACCAAGCAGGCGTTCCTCGATACCTTCCTCAATGAATATGGCTATCTCTACGATTATGTAGATGGAAATATGATGGACTGGAGCGTTCGCCCGAACATGATATTTGCAGTGGCTTTCGACTATTCTCCATTGTCGCAAGACCAGAAGAAGCAGGTTCTTGATATCTGTACACGCGAACTCCTTACTCCTAAGGGATTGCGTTCACTCTCGCCAAAGAGCGGTGGATATAATCCTGTTTATGTAGGTCCACAGACCCAGCGCGACTATGCTTACCATCAGGGTACGGCATGGCCATGGCTCGGTGGCTTCTATATGGAGGCAAGTCTGAAACTCTATAAGCGTACCCGTTTGAGCTTTATCGAGCGTCAGATGGTAGGTTATGAGGACGAAATGTCTTCCCACTGTCTCGGTACCATCAGCGAACTCTTCGATGGAAACCCTCCATTCGCAGGTCGTGGTGCCATCTCTTTCGCCATGAATGTGGCTGAGATTCTGCGTGCGCTCGAGTTACTTGAAAAATATCAATATTAATAATAGGAGGACTGCTATATGAAAGTTTTAATGTTTGGATGGGAGTATCCTCCTCACGTATTTGGTGGTTTGGCAACTGCCAACTTTGGTATCTCCCAGGGACTTCATGCCCAGGGCGATGTTGATATCACATTGTGTCTGCCTCATCCTTTCGGTGATGAGGACCGCAGTGCCTGCAAGATTGTGGCAATGAACAGTGTGCCTATCGCCTGGCGAGATGTAAATCACGACTATGTGCAGCAGCGCGTAGGCAATATCATGAATCCGGACGATTATTTCCGCTACCGTGACCACATCTATGCCGATTTTAACTATATGCATGTAAATGACCTCGGCTGTATGGACTTTGCCGGTGGTTATCCGTCAAATCTTCATGATGAGATCAACAACTATAGCATCATTGCCGGAGTTGTAGCCCGTTCAGAAGAATTTGATATTATCCATGCTCACGACTGGCTTACATTCCCTGCCGGAATTCATGCCAAGCGCGTGAGTGGCAAACCATTGTGCATCCACGTTCATGCTACTGATTTCGACCGTAGCCGTGGAAAGGTGAACCCTACCGTTTACGCTATCGAGAAAGACGGTATGGATAATGCCGACTGCATCATGTGTGTATCCGAGTTGACCCGTCAGACGGTAATTCACCAGTATCATCAGGATCCACGCAAGTGTTTCGCCATGCACAATGCCGTATACCCATTGAAGCAGGAGTGGCAGGATATTCCACGCCCAAATCATAAGGGCAAGGAGAAGGTAGTAACCTTCCTGGGACGTCTTACCATGCAGAAGGGACCTGAATATTTCGTAGAGGCTGCCAACATGGTATTGCACCGTACCCGCAATGTGCGTTTCTGTATGGCAGGTTCGGGCGATATGATGGATCAGATGATTTATCTCGCTGCCGAAAGAGGCATTGCCGACCGGTTCCACTTCCCTGGCTTTATGCGCGGCAAACAGGTTTATGAATGTCTGAAAGACAGTGATGTCTACGTGATGCCATCTGTGAGCGAGCCGTTCGGTATCTCACCTTTGGAAGCTATGCAGTGCGGCACACCAACCATTATCTCCAAGCAGAGTGGATGTGGAGAAATCCTGTCCAACTGTATCAAGGTAGACTACTGGGATATCCATGCCCTTGCCGATGCCATCTACAGCATCTGTCACAACGAGAGTCTTTTCGATTATCTCTCAGAGGAAGGCAAGAAAGAAGTAGACCAGATTACCTGGGAGAAAGTGGGAGCCCGCATCAAAGACCTGTACCTCAAGACCTTAGGGTGGAAGTAGGTTAAGTGAAGAGTGAAGAACGAAGAATGAATAATTTTGAGGCTTTACTCATCTTACAAGTTAAACGTTCAAATTTCAAATTTTTATGAAAACAATTTGTTTATATTTCGAGATACATCAGATTACCCATCTGAAACGCTACCGCTTCTTCGACATCGGTACCGACCATTATTACTATGATGACTACGAGAACGACCGTAGCATCAACGAGATTGCTGAGCGCTCTTATATGCCAGCCTTGAATGCCCTTCAGGAGATGATTGAAAAGAACGGCAAGTATTTCAAGGTAGCTTTCTCGCTTTCGGGTGTGGGTATGGAGCAGTTGGAACTTCATGCTCCTCAGGTACTGGAGAAGCTTCAGCAGCTCAACAATACGGGTTGTGTAGAATTTCTGGCTGAGCCTTACTCTCACGGACTTGCTTCTCTGGTTAATGAGGCAAGTTTCAAGGATGAGGTGATGCGCCAGTGTACTAAGATTGAGGAATATTTCGGAAAGAAACCTACCGTATTTCGCAACTCTTCGCTCATCTACAGCGATGATATCGGTAACGATGTTGCCAACATGGGATTCATTGGTATGCTCACCGAGGGTGCCAAGCACGTGCTCGGCTGGAAGTCTCCTCACTATGTTTACCATTGCGCCCTGAACCCTAAGTTGAAGCTCCTGTTGCGCGATGTGAACCTGAGCGATGATATCTCTCTGCGCTTCAGCAACAGCGATTGGGACGGTTATCCACTCTTTGCCGACAACTATATGAACCGGATTGCTGCCTTCCCAGAGGAGGAGCAGGTTATCAATATCTTCATGGAGCTTTCTGCTCTTGGTATTGCCCAGCCTCTGTCAAGCAACATCCTCGAGTTTATGAAGGCTTTGCCTCAGTGTGCCAAGGACCGTGGCATCACCTTCTCAACACCTTCAGAAATCTGCAAGAAGATTAAGTCGGTAGGCGAGGTGAATGTGCCTGATACCTTGAGTTGGGTAGACGAGGAGCGTGATGTAAGTTCATGGTTGGGTAACCCGATGCAGCGTGAGGCTTTCAACAAGCTTTACAGTGTGGCAGACCGTGTACGTATCGCAAACGATCCACGTATCAATCAGGACTGGGATTACCTGCAGGCAAGTAACAACTTCCGCTTCATGACTACCAAGCCAAGCAATGTGGGTCTTGACAGAGGTATCTATTCAAGTCCTTTCGATGCTTTCACTAACTATATGAACATTCTTGGCGACTTCATCACCCGAGTAAACGACCTCTATCCTGCTGATGTTGATAACGATCAGCTTGAGAGCCTGCTTACTACCATCAAGAATCAGGATGAAGAGATTGAGATGAAGGACAAGGAGATTGTCCGTCTTCAGGCTAAGATTGAAAAGATAGAGAAGGAGGCAGAGAAGCACCATGGCGAGAAGCCTGCTAAGGCTGCTCCTGCCAAGAAGGCTGCAGCTAAGCCTGCAGTCAAGAAGGCTCCTGCCAAGAAGGCTCCTGCCAAGAAAACAACAAAGGCAGAGCCTACAGAAGAAAAGAAAGATTAGAATTTTTAGATTACTCATAATGATTAATCCCCCTCGCTGCATTGATTTGCAATGAGGGGGATTTTTTTGTTTCCCAAAATCTTCTCTGAAATAATGCGTTAGCTGGAAAGCGTTATTTTTCGAAATGAATCCAGTCTACGTCGAAGAAGGCAGCATCGTTCTTCTTGGCTGTGCGGGTGTTGAAGAAACCGAGCTTGGCACCAATCCACTTGCCTTCACGCACAGTGAAAGGATTGCCTATCTTGGTGAATTTCTTACCATCCAGACTGTAGCTCCATTCAGCGATAGCCTGTATCTGGTTGGCGATGCCTTCGCTATGAACCTTCACGCGGAGCCATACATCCTGGGTAGCGATGCGGGAAGAAGGAATATCATCTACGGCATACTTCACGGTGTAAGGTTGAGGCTGCTTGCTGGTCTTGATGGCCACTTGCTTTACCACCTTCTCAGCCTTTCCCTTCTCAGCCTTCTCGCAGGTTACATATTGCAAAACAACACCCTCTTCCTTGGTATCAACAAACTTGAGTGCCGCATAGTCCATGCCTTGCATGATCATGCCGGCGCTTTCGCCCAGTACCTTATCATTTTCCTTGTAAGCCTCGGTGCGGTTAGGTATGAACTTCACCTTGGCAGTAGCAGTAAAGTTCTCGGTAGGGAGTTTCTGGAGCAGGAGGTTTGGCAAATCATACAGGTTCTTTACATCTTCAGCCTGCTGCACACCATAGAGACGCAACTTGGAGTTCTTGGCATCACAGAAGTACCAGTACTGACTGTAAGGACCGTTCCACTGCCATTGCAGACCTAAATCTACGCTGTTGAAATCATCCGATTCCTTAGGCTGGAAGTTACCGCTTGATGGCAGGTTTGGCTTCTTCCATTGCTGAACAGGGTCACCGCAGCCATCGCCATCCTTGTCGTCTCCGATGACGAGCCAGTCGTTCACCCATTTGGCTGGTTGCAGATGAACCACACGACCATAAGCGTGCTTATCCTGGAAATGGAGGAACCAGTCTTCGCCGTTCTGGGTATCTACCCATGCACCCTGGTGAGGGCCGTTTACCTTCTTGTTCTTTCCCTGTGCCATACCCACATACTCCTCGTAAGGACCGTATGGATTCTTGGAACGCAGTTCTACCTGCCAGCCATACTTTACTCCGCCCGCAGGACTCATGATATAATAATATCCGTTGCGCTTGTAGAATTTGGTTCCCTCGATGGTTGGCTGGTCTTCATGACCATCATATACGATGCGTGAAGGACCGGTAACCTTGGTGCCGTCAGGTGACATCGGGGCTACGAAGAGCACAGACTTGATACCGGCTCTTGAACCGGCGCATCCATGCGAAAGATAAGCCTTGCCGTCTTCATCCCAGAGAGGGCAGCAGTCGATAAGACCTTTTCCCTTCATCACCCAGGTGATAGGTTCCCAAGGGCCGCGTGGATCTTGTGTCTTGGTCATGAAGAGTCCCTGGTCAGGATCGCCACAGTAGATATAGAACCATCCGTCATGATAGCGGATGGAGGGTGCCCATACGTAATTACCATGCTGAACCTTCTTGCGCCAATCCAGTTCGGTGCCCTGGTATTCAGGCAAAACCGGATAGTCATCGAGTAGGGCTGCACCGATAATCTCCCAGTTTACCAGGTCGGTACTGTGCAGAATCTGCAAGCCAGGGAAACATTGGAAGGAAGAGGAAGTCATATAGTAGTCATTGCCCACACGGCATACGTCAGGGTCTGAGTAGTCGGCGTCAATAACCGGGTTGCGGTACATTCCGTTCTTCAGGTTCGGATTCCATGTCTTGGATACCGCCTTCTGAGCATTCACGCTCAGTGCAGAGAGCGGAGAACTCAATGCGATGGTGGCGAGAATGCATAGGAGTGAATGCGATTTTATTTTCATTGTTACCGAAGTTTAAATGAATTATTTAGCTACGTATTTCTTGTTGTTGTAGATATAGATGCCTTTTTTGAGACCTTGCAGGTCTTCTGCCTTGGCATTGAGTTTCACCATGCGACCGCTGAGGTCGTAAATGTTGTTATTGTTTACCTTGGCGATGGCAGCAATTGGCTGGATGCCTGTAGAAGTCTCTGTATAGAGAGTGAACTGCAAGATGCACTGCTTTACCTTAGGAGTGAAAGTAAGCGTGTGCTCTACAGGTGAATCAAACTCTACTGTATATTTTTTCAGACTTTTGTCTTTTGGAAAAACATAGGTAGAAGCATCATAGCTTGTGCCGTTAATCTCGCCGAGATAGGCATCTGCATCTGTGTAATTGTCTTTTCCCTCGATATCCATTTTGACAATCTTTATGCCGTCAGGAATGATGATGGTGTATTGATTTGCGCTATACTTGATATAGTTGGTACCAGAACCAGCATCGTATGTCTTTCCCTTCTCATTGCTGATAGCGAAGCCGTTGCTGAAAGAACCGGCTGTCTTATCCGTCAAAGTTTTTGAGTTTAATGTGAAAGGACCCTTGGTATCAGTAACGGTTGAACCTGTAGACGTAGCACCACAATCGTCTGTCCAAGTAGAATCAAACTTCTTGAGCCAGATTGAACCGCTGCTGACGGTAATCTTAGAGTTGTTCTTGAACACGAGATTATCTACGAAGCGGATGTCGATGCCCTTCTTGGCTGAAATCTGCACGTTGTCGAGAGTCACGTTCTTGATGTGGCTCTCAGGGCGGCCAATCAGGAAGATTGCGTTACCTTCGCAAATATCTGTTGTCTTCACGTTCTGAAGCAGAATGTCGGTGTAGGTTGGGGTAGTGCTATCAAGAGCTCTTGCATTTGCCTTGTCTACGGCAGGATCGCTGTTGTAGTTCTTGTCGTAGTAGCAGTCGATAGAGAATGGGTTCTTCACCTTGGTCATGGTGAAGTTGGTGAACTTCCAGTCCTCCTCGCCACCGCCGCGCAGTGTACCTTCATTATTGATACCTGTCTTCATGCGGATACCGGCAGTTGTGCCGTTCATGTTGATGTTGTCGAACCATATATGCTTGATGTTCTTGGTGAAACTACCGATAGAAGCACCATGTCCTGTACCAAAGTCGCAGTTCCAAACATGGATATACTGTGCATTGTCATCGCAAACTACGTTATCATCACCTGTACTGATGTTGCAGTTATAGATGTTCATGTGATGACCCCAGATAGAGATACCGTCTGTGTTATGAGAAGGCTGTTCTGTCTTGGTTTCAGAAGAAGGGTTATAGATGGTTACATCATGAACAGTACCATTGCTGGCACCATTGCTGTTACTCAAGGTGATGTTGACACCCGGAGTATTCTGAACCTTGAGATTGCGAATCAGGAATCGGCTGCCTTTCTCGAATCGGATCATGGCTCCAGGATTGAAAGTCTCCTTGTTGTCGCGAGCCTTCCACCAGCGGGTTCCCTGACCATCGATAATAGAAGTTTCACCTTCGCCCTCTATAACAATGTCGCTTTGGTTCTTGTTCTTGCAACCGATAAATACAGTCTTATTATTTGGAGCCTTGCCGTATTCTACGAGCTTCAAGGTGGCTCCTTTGCAAAGGTGGAGCACAGTCTTTGACTTGATACTGAGTACCTCGGTCTTGCTTGTTGTCATCTGGTCGGTACTACCAAACATCCATGTACCGGCAGGAATCACGACCATACCACCGGTAGAAGGCACAGCATCAAGTGCTTTTTGGATAGCCTTGGTGTTGTCTGCAGCAGATGTCGAGGCACCATAATCCTTGATGTTGAACGTGTTTGCCGAAGTGATGGTAGGCAACTTTGGCAGTTCTACGGCAGTCCATCCTTCAGGAGTGTTCTGTGCGTTCTGCTCGGCTGTGATACCAGCGAAAGTTTGTGCTTTAGCGAACATTGGCAGAGCCATAAGCGCAGCCAGCACGACTGTCTTAATGATTGATTTCTTCATTTCTTCTTAGGTTTATTTATTTTATTATTTTCTTTTCTATAAGATTTTCTGCAAAGTTACGACATTTTTGCTTATCGCATGCAGATAGTGGGCGAAAAACTACGAAAACGATTACGTATACCTTGCCGATAGAACCAAAAGAAAGACCGTATCCATCAGGAATTATCTCCCTAGAATACGGTCTTAAACCTAATGATTAACGTATGTCCTGATAGGTTTTCTTTTCAACATAATGACTTTGATTAGTAACCAGGATTCTGGTCGGCTAATGTCAGTTGGTCATTGGCATCAATTGCAGCCTGTGGGATAGGGCGAAGCAACTTCTTGCCGATATACTGGGCAGCCTTGTCTCCCATCTCATGGTTATATTTGGTGCAACGTGTTACCAGGGTCTGGGTTCTGCGCAAATCCATCCAGCGTGCCTCATTACCGAAGTTCTCGCATGCATTCTCATCAAGGATGTCATCGATAGTGATAGTTCCTGTAAGTGCAGGGAGGCCAGCGCGCTGGTGAACCTCATTGAGTCGTGCCAATGCCTTAGGATTATCACCAGCCTTCAGATAAGCCTCAGCTGCTACGAGATACATCTCTGGCAAAGTGATGATATGGATGTCGCGATAGCAGGTGTTCTTCTCTGTCTTAGCAGTCTTGCTGTCGTCAAACTTCTTGCATGGACTGGAACCATATACCAGTTGCTGGTTATCGTAATATTCCATATCTCTGCCGTCCATATTCTGTGCTTCCTTGCTCTGTGAATCCATCGGAATGCGATATGTGTTTGCTCTGTTTGCAGGATCTATAGCCTTCCATGCTTCAAAGTCGGCATCTGTTTCATACCATGCAGAATAGTATCGCGTTACTGGCTTACCTACCAGACTCTCACCATTCTTGTACCAGGTCCAGTAACCGGTATTTGCAGCATTTCCCTTGTTTATATCTGGCAATTCCTTCATGAAGGTAGCATCGTAACGCTGGTCTCCTTTCTTGAAACAATGCAAGGCATAGAGGGTTGGTACATAGCTGGAGGTTGTAGCCTTGATGTTATCCTCGTTTCCACCCAGATAGTTGCAGTAGTAACCACTCCATTCTGTACCACCTGATGTTGTATTGTTGGCTGTAGCCAAATCATATTCCACATCCCAAAGGAACTCTTCGTTGTCATCGCCCGATCCGTCTGCCTTCCAGAGCTTGGCAAATGGGGTTGTCAGTTTTCTGCCTGCAATCACCTCATCGGCAAGAGCTGCTGCCTTGGAGAAGTATTCCTGCTTGTTGAGGTCCCATGCTGCAGAAAGGTAGGTCTTGGCAAGGATCGCCTTGGCTGTTTCCTGGCTGATTCTGCCGCCACCCTTGGTAGCTGTTGAAGCCTGAAGCACATTCTTGCTGATAACATCTTCGAGCTCGCTGATGATATAGGCGTATACATCTTCAGCAGAAGACTTAGGATATCCTGTGTCTGCTGTGGTGAGGAAGTCCTTCATGATAGGCACACCACCGAAGTTGTTTACCAGGAGATAATACTCGTAGGCTGCCAATACACGGGCTTCGCCTACAAGTTGTCCCTTAGTCTTGTCATCAACTTGGGCTGTCTGTGCATAATATGATACAGAGTTGGCTGCACGTATACCTGAATAGAGGTAAGTATAGAGATTCTTGATATCCGTATTTTCTGGAGTCAAGGTCTCGTAAGTATTCAATGCCTCGTTCATCTTGTTACGGGCATCGGCATACATATCTGTACCTGCTGAGAAACAGCTAGTGAACAGAGGAGCTGCATAAACGTTTTGCAGATGCTGATAGGCATTATTGACGAGGTTGTTTAATCCCTCTTTTGTTGCAAAACTCTGTTTAGCAGTTACATTCGACTTGTTGCTGGCATCCAGGAAGTCGCTGCAACTTGTCATGGTTCCCATGCAGCAGGCCGCCAATGCTACGCTATATAATATCTTTTTCATAATTGTTTACTTCATTTAATGAGATTAGAACTTAAGATTTACACCAAACTGGTAGGTTACAGATGATGGACCGCCATTCTGCAGATTCTGTGATGCCCACTCTGGGTCGAAGCCCTTGTAGTTGGTGAAGCAGAATGGGTTCAGAACGTTTACATAAACACGGAGATTTCTGATACCTACCTTGTTTACTACGCTCTTAGGCAATGTGTAACCCAGGGTAATGTTCTTAACCTTGGTGAAAGAGGTCTTCTGATACTGGAAACCTTCTCCCTTGGCAGAACCCTTGTCACCGAAGTAACCACCCATCGAAGTATCGCTGTTGTTTGGATAAGGATACTTTCCGTAGTGGGTCTCTGTGGCGGTTGTAATCTCACCTGTTACATGATCGATGATTGGTGCTCCCTTTGGTATGTAGTAGTCCAGCTGCATGTGGGCATTACCACGGTCGCCATACTTCATATACTTCTCATGGAAGTAGCTGCGTGACCAGAATCCGCTCTTTGTATAGAACATGATAGAGAAGTCGAAGCCCTTGAAGTAAACATTGGTAGTGAAACTACCGGTCCAGCGTGGATCGGTACAACCATAAATCTGCTTATCGTTGTCGTCAATCTTACCGTCATCGTTCCAGTCGTTTACTGCCATCTGACCTTCATACCACTTATACTTAGTGCCATACTTCTCGTAGAATTCCTTCAGGGTATAGTGCTTGTCACCATTCATGGTGTGCATGGTTACACCCTTGTCGGTGATGACTTCGGTATGGGTATAGTCGCGGAGTACATTCAGTGGTTCGCCGATAAACCAGTTGTTGGCTACCTCATCAACCTTACCATTACTCAACTCCTTAATCTTGTTCCAGTTGCGGGCGAAGTTTACATTCGCACTCCAGGAGAAGTCTTTCTTGTTGATGATGTTAAAGTTCAAACCGAGTTCAATACCTCTGTTCTGGACAGAACCTACATTGAAGGTTGAAGTCTTCTCACCAGTTTCGATAGGAACTGAACGTGACATAATCTGACCATCAGAAAGACGGTTGTAGAAGTCGGCTGTTACATTGATGCGGTTTTTCAGGAAACTCAGGTCGAGACCGAGGTCAAACTCTTTAACCTTCTCCCAGATGAGTTCTGTGTTCACCAATCCGTTAGGATAATAACCCTGTACCTCTTTGCCATCTATGGTTACATAAGATGGACCTGTAGCAGAAGCGATAGTTACATAGTCACCCACATTGTTGTTACCTGTAACACCGTATGAAAGACGGAGTTTAGCATTGTCTAACCAGTTGTTGAACTGCTTCATCCAAGCTTCATCTGAGATACGCCATGCTGCAGCTACAGAAGGGAACCAGCCCCATCGGTTGCCGTCTGCGAAGCGTGAACTGCCATCGGTACGGAGTGTAGCTGTAGCCATGTAACGGCCCTTATAAGAATAGTTGGCACGGAAAGCGAATGACTCCAATGATGACTCAGTATAAGAACTTGAGAGCGTCTTGTCGCCGCTGGCTGTTCCCAGGTTGTGGAATGTAGTGTGGTCGCTGGCGATACCCTTGCCTTCTTCGTACTGATATTCTGTATTGCTCTTGTACAGTGAGAACAGTGCCATGGCGCCAATGGTGTGGTCGCCAAATGTGCGGTTGTAGTCAAACTGGTTGTCCCAAGTCCAGTCTACACGGGTTGTATTGGCAACAGAGCCGAAGTTGGTCTTGTTCTTCTGGTAGTAAGTTGAACCTACGTCGTTACCCTCGTTCAGACCTGTTGCGTAGAAGATTCCCTGACGCTTGTGAGAGTAGTTAGGAGAGAAGGTGGTTGTAAACTTCAATCCCTTGATGATGTTGGCACGCAGGTAGAAGTTACCCATCAGTCGGTACATCTTGGTCTCATTGGTATAGTTGCCGTCATTCAAATCGATGAGCGGGTTATATGTAGATGTAAACTGTGCATCTGAACCAAAGGCTGCCTTTGCTCCTGGGTTAGGAATCAGGTTGCCATCTGTATCTGTTGGAGAAACGAATGGGTTAAAATAGAATGCATTCACATATGGAGAATAAGTACCATCAGTACATACGTCCTGGGTGCGGCTCATTGACATGTTGGTAGAGAAACCTGCCTCGAATATCTTGGAGAGCTTGGCATCCATTGCTCCCTTGAAGTTAAAACGCTCATAGTCGTTGCCTTTGAATACGTTCTCTTCTCCCTGATAACCCATACCTACACGGTAGTTGATCTTGTCTGTAGCACCGGCAGCACTGATAAAGTGGTTCTGCTGGGCAGCAGTGCGGGTAACCATCTTCTTCCAGTCGTAACCGTCGAAACTTGGATCCATCATCAGGTCATAAAGTTTGGAGTCTTTGTAGCTGGTTGCTCCCTTGCGGGCAAGGAAGGCAGAATTCAAGTCGGTATTCTTGATGATGTAGTGTGGATGTCCTTCGGCATCAACACCCTTACGGCTAGAGCCATCGTAGCTCTTACCATCGAGCGTGGTATATCTGGCAAAACGATAATCCATAAACTCGTTGGCATCCATAAACTAAGGCATGCGCGCCAACTTCTTGATACCATAATATCCGTCATAAGAGATAGTTGCCTTCTGTGCCTTGTCTGCACCCTTGCTGCCCTTGGTGGTAATCATGATGACACCGGCAGAGGCACGGGAACCATAGATGGCGGTAGAAGATGCATCTTTCAATACGTCGATGCGGTCGATATCATCAGGATTGAGGAAGTCCATGTTGTCGCAAACTACACCATCGATAACATACAATGGCTGTGCCTGCTTGTTGATAGAAGCCTGTCCACGAACCTGAATATTGAAGCCTGCACCTGCACGGCTACCAGACTGGGTGATGTTGACACCAGGAACAGAACCCTGCAGAGACTCTGCAAGATTGGTAGTACCACGAGCGGCAATCTTTTCTGAGTTGACAGATGCGATAGAACCAGTTACGTCGCGTTTACGCATAGTACCATAACCAACGACAACGACCTCGTCAAGGGCTGCATTGTCATCTTCAAGTACGATGTTCCATGTTTTCTGACTTCCTACTTTTACTTTCTTAGGCTTGCAGCCGATGTAGCTGAAAGTCAAGACCGTATTAGGGTCTGCGTTCTGAATGGTAAACTTACCGTCAAGGTCGGTGATGCCACCTGCCTTACCATTCTGGTCAGTAATGGTTACACCAATCATTGGGTCGCCATTAGCATCCTTAACGGTACCTTGGATTGTTTTCTGCGCAAAGGCGAGGAAACAAACCGAACTCAAGGTCAGTGCCATGCTGGCACGTTTCAGTTGTTGATACATAACGATGTTTGTTTTGTAGGTTATTATTAATCTTGTTAAGTTTCTCTGGTCTAATTGAACTTACTAGCGATTAGTTGTTGTCGTGTTTGATTCTCAATAGATCATAAGGAATCTTCGATTTTTGGTTATAATCTTAGATTTCTGCTACAAAGGTAATTAAAATTTTTAAATATTGAATAAAATAAACGAAAAATCTAACGTAAACGTTTTCGGAAGTGTTGTTTCTACAATATTGTCTTTTCGTCGTATTGATTCAGGCGGGTAAGTGAGCCTTACGTAACGTTTACTGAGGCTTTTTTGAAGTTCAGATGAGGCTTACTTGATGGGGCAGGAGTTAGCAGAAATTACATCACGACGTATCTGTCGCTACGTCGTGACGCACTGATTGCTACGTCGTGACGCATCAGAAGCTGCGTCGTGACGTAATTTCAGCAGCCTCAGGGCAAGCGGAGCCGCTTACGCTGATGAAACCATGTTCTTCATTGCGCAAGTTCATACGTTTCATTGAGCCGATACATCCGACTGCGCTGGCTTGAAGATTCGATTGCGCTGGCTTGAAGATTCGATTGCGCTGGCTTGAAGATATGACTTCGTTGGCTCGAAGATTCGAATTCGTAAGCAGAATGAGACGGATTTGTTTGCTGACTGAAGTGGCTGAGTTTGCTGACTAAAGTGGTTGAGTTAGCTGACAGAAGTGGCTGAAATAGCGAAAAAAAAGAGGGCATGTCATCCCACTTATGACACACCCTCTCAATTATTCGTATAGTATTATTGTTCCAATTTCTTGATTTCTTCGATAGATAATCCTGTGGATTTTGCAATGACGTCTATTGGAGTGTTGTATGTCAATAGGTTCAAAGCAATCTCTTTCCTACCTTTTTCTATTCCTTTCTCTTCAGCATGCTTATATACCGCATAATTGTCCCACATGACCATCATGCTGTTGTCGTATTTCTCCTGTTCCTCTTTGGTCAGGCTCTTGGAGTCGGCGATTTCTGCCAGCCTCTTGAATATCTTATGCTGAGCCTCGAAAGGCATTTTTTCCAAAGTCTCCATATGCTTCAAATTATAAATCCAACAATCTAAAAACGTAGTACACTCTTCCTTATGTACTTACGCTGCAAAGATACGCTTTTCTTTCGTAACTTCCAAGAAATTAACTAAAAAAGTTTTTGTGGGTGATAGGGGAGAAGGAGATAAATAAAAAAGTGCAACGCCCGATAGGGGCATTGCACTTTAATATGATAGTTTGATTGAATTTATCTAATCCAACGTGGGTCACCTACCTTTTCCTTCTCCAAGATAGAGTTCTTAAGATAGAATTCGCCATTGGCTGCATTTTTGAACGCTGAGCCAGATGCTACTTCAAGTTTGTTAACTTCAAAAGAGTTTTTGTAGAAACTGAAGTCTGTGGTCTGGTATGTAGCTGTTGCATCAGGTTTTACTACACCATTCTTGTTAGCGTCCAAATCCCAAGCTTGGATACTTCTAGCATTTGATTGATTAGTCTTTGCAATAAATCTTGCAATGCAAGTCTGCTTCCTTGCAACTGCTTATGAAAGCATTTAGTAACCAGACCATTTGAATGATAGTATTCTTTTGCCTGAATGGTTGACCTTCTTTCATCTTCTTAAAAGCTTCTTTTAGTTCAGATTGGGAGATAAAGTTAACAGCTAAACATATTTCTTTCACTCGGTTTGGTTTCACTCGCAATTCTTTGAAAGCATTGACAAATGCTTCTGCCGTTCCTTTTCGCATGATCGGAATACTTGTCTTCCCCCATGATTTACCATCCCAAGATTTTTTCTTGTTATCTAGCTCTTTGTCGCTTGGGTCTAGATTTCCGATATTCTTAGTTGCTTGTCCTACTATCTCTTGAAAGGCTGATGCTGAAAGTCCTGCTTTATCTTTGCATTTGGAATGTATGAATGAAATGGTATCATCTTTAATTGCTATGTGGTCTGCCCATTCATTTCCCAAGTCATCGCAAACAAGATAATCAGCATCTTGGTAAATTTCATTTTCTACAACATGAAACATACAGTTTTGACTGAAATTCGTTATAGTTATAGGTTCTTTTTTATCATATGTTCCTTTTTCGCTGCTTACAGAGTCAATTCCTTTTATTGGTGACATGATTGACAAAATAGCATCGAAGTCTTCTTTGATATTTGCGTTCATATAGAGTCTACCTCCTGTATAAATGTACTCACAACTATCGAAACTAACCGTGAAGAAAGCTTTGGCGTTTAAAATTTTTAAAAGTTGGCTATAGCCTTTCTTGTCTTTGTTTTTTACATAAAGATTATTCCAATAGTCATCACCAACGATGGACAGCCTGGTGCGTGTCTTGGATAGACCAATACCTATTTGATGCATCCAACGTTTATTGCCCCCTTCTTCAACATAATTTAGCGGTAAGGTACGTACCTTTTCAAACCACTCTTTTATGGTGTCCTCCGGGAGTACTTCATATTCTGGATTTTTGCTGCTATCCTTTTTATAGATACTATTCTCATCAAGTGTATTAATATAATTCTGCAATGAGAAGACATCTATGAGTAAAGAATTCGGTGTCAGCTTTTCTCCTTGTAGTTTCCATGAGATAGGCTTAGCGAATTTAGATAAAAATGTGGTGTGCTCCTGATATGTGTCAATGGAATAAGTTATTTCATCAATCCACTCCAATAACTCACCAATATTTTTTTTGTCCTTGCCAAACTTAGCCATCCTTGAAGTGCTGATATTTAAGGTGCATATATCATTATCGGTAGAGAATCTTGTGGTTGTGACGATGTTGTGGTTGGAGGCAAATGTCGGCATGGCATTCTTTAGATTGTTTGCTTCATAGGATTTGTTTCTCATACCATTTTCATTAACACTCATATTTGTCATCTTTATTTGCTGAAAAACAGTAGAGTCTGTCACTAACGATCCTGCGAGAGCTTTGGCATCTATAGTTTCTAACTTGTTAATAAAGGAACTGACATGGACTACGTTCTTCTTGATGATGACAACATACTTATCAATTTCTACTATTAACAGATAGCCGAGTTTAGTTTCTGTTAGCTGCCTCTTTATATTTTCTGATTCGTTTTCTGTGCCGAGGAATGATGGGAGAGAGGTTGATTTTACTATTAGCAAAGAGCAGAGTGCTTCTTTGTAATGAGGCATATTTGTATTTTCTTTCTTTCGTATTACTTTAGCTAAGGTCTTGCACTCATCAGAGACATTCGCAAAGAGTTCGCAGATAGTATTTCTTTTGATTTTGGTTGTACCCTGCTTGAAGAAGTATGCTCCTTCGTTCAACCGAATCTTGGAATATAAGTATGATTTGTCCATTTGCAAAGTTATAGATTATTTGTTGGTAAGAAAGAAAACCTCAGAAGGTACAATGCTCTGTGTTGAGCATTGTACCCCGCATAGTATTATTGTTCCAATTTCTTAATCTCTTCGATAGATAAGTCGGTGAGATTGGCAATTTCGTCTAATGGAAAGTTGTGCGCCAACAACTTCAAAGCAAACTCTTTTCTACCTTCTTCTTTGCCCTCTTCTTTGCCTTCTTTTCTACCTTTTTCTATTCCTTTTTCTATTCCTTTCTCTTCAGCATGCTTATATACCGCATAATTGTCCCACATGACCATCATGCTGTTGTCGTATTTCTCCTGTTCCTCTTTGGTCAGGCTCTTGGAGTCGGCGATTTCTGCCAGCCTCTTGAATATCTTATGCTGAGCCTCGAAAGGCATTTTTTCCAAAGTCTCCATATGCTTCAAATTATAAATCCAACAATCTAAAAACGTAGTACACTCTTCCTCTTTCTTCTTGAAAAGAGGCATTACCAAGTAGATGAAGCGGATTTTGTTAGAGTAAACCTCTCCGCTATCCTTGTCTGCCAGCACAACGTCTGTTCTGAACTTCTTTGGCGTATTTTCATCTACATCAAAGTTCATGAAACAGATAACATAAACAGGTGTGAGATGATAATCCCATTGTCCTTTTATGCCTTGGTCTACTATCGTTTTCGATGCATAGTAGAGAGACCGGTCGATGAAATAGGACTGACTCCTGTTTTGCATTTCAACGATAATGTGCTCACCTGTGTCAGTTTCGCAAAAGACGTCGTAGATGATACCTCTCTGGTCTTTTGTTTCTGGCAACATCTCCTTGTCCTTAAACTTCACATCCGTGATGTGCTGTTCTCCCAGGAGCAGCTGGTTCAAGAACTCAATCAGCAAGTCTTTGCTGTATTCCTGGCCGAAGATTCTTTTGAACGACCAGTCAGAGAATGGGTTGATGTATCTTGCCATATCTTTGCGATTTTATGTTCTCGCTGCAAAGATACGCTTTTCTTTCGTAACTTCCAAGAAAATAATTGTAAAAATGAGATAGAGAATAAGAGAAAATAAAAAAAGTGCAATGCTTATATGGAACATTGCACTTTTTCTTAAATTTATATGAGATGTTAATCCTTGTGGATTAATCCTCTACTACATACCAGCGTGGGTCACCAGCCTTTTCCTTCAAAGTACCAGCCTTGATGGTAAAGTCGCCATTGGCTGGGTCCTTGAACAACTGGGTAGAGCTGAACTCTGTATCATTCACGCCCTTAATCACCTTGAAGAAGTCTGTTGTTCTGAAGCTGTTTGCCACAGTTGCTGGAGTCTTGCTTCTGATGTTCTTATTAGTAGCTTCATCAGCACTCTTACCGAAGATACAGTTCTCAATAGTGAAGGTGCTTGGTCCGAATGTGTCAGCGTTGAAGTCAACGAAGAACTGACCATTACCATTACAGTTGTAGAATGTGCTGTTCTTGATGGTGATGTCCTGCATATCTGTCTTCTTGCTGAAGATAAATACCTTACCGGTTACACAGATGCTGTTGAATGTACAGCCGTCAATCTCTACGTTGTCGAGATGACCTTTACCGCTGCCTGCATCAATGTGGATGAAACCATAACCTGCACAGAGTTTGGTGAAGATACTGTTCTTCAAGGTAAGTTTGCCGATAGACTTAGCATCACTTCCCTGGATACGGAAGAATGATGTTTTGATATTGCTAACCTCGCAATCTTCCAAAGTGAACTCGTTTACTGTACAAGCCTTACTCTGGTTGATGAAGTAACCAGCACCATTCTCTTCCAATTTCACGTTCTGGAACTTGATAAATGCATGTGAACCTGCAATATCGAAGTTCTTGTCAAGATTGATGGTAGGCGCATCACCACCTGCCAAACCGAAGAATGTAACAGACATTCCGTCTGGGATGGTTACGTTGGTCTTGCCACCATCTGAATCATTTGTGCCGTAGAGAAAAACTGTGGCACCAGCAGGAATACCGATGGTTGCACTATAGTTAGTCTCGTTTCCTGCTGCAGCTTTGGCCTGCTCTGCAATCTCTTCAATGAGAGTCTGAGAGATAACATTCACGTCGCTTGGGAGCGTGTACTTATAGTTTGCAGATGGCATTGCAGCAGGTGTGGTGAACTGCAACTGACCACGTTTTACATCGTTATTATATAAGGTGGCGATGTAAGTGGTTGTTGGCTTCACGTTAGAGTAAGTAACTTTACCGGCAGCAATTTGGTCTGCGGTAAGTTCATGCTTGCTCTTATCCTCTGGATCTGCTGCGTTGACAATTGTGATATGGGTAACTGTCGCACCTGGAGTCCAAGAGAAATTAACGTGGTCTTCAAAGAGGTCGGCTGTAGTAAGCTCGTTGAATAACTGTTCAGCCTTTGTCTTGAATGATGAACCATCCTTGTAGTAAACCCACTTAGACTCATTGCTTGTTGAAGACATAGCCTTTACACGCATGTAGTACTTGCTGTCGCCATCGAGACCTGAGAGAACTACTGGAGAAGAAGTCAAGGTCTTATCTTCTCCGAACTTGATGATGTTAGCATTCTCAACACCTTCGTAAAGAGAGTCCTTGCTTACCTCGAATACATAGTACTCTGGTGAAGAAACTGCTTTTGATGTGAAGGCAGAGAATGTAACCGTAGCTGATGTTTCGGCAGTTTCAACGGTGATTTTGTCACCGTTGAGACCGAACAATCTTGACAGGCTGCCATCTACGTCCCAGTCATTGCCATCGGTACAAGAAGTAGCCGACAGAGCCAATGCAATCATAGACGCTGTGCCCAATATGTTTTTAATGCTCTTCATTTTCTTTTCTTTTTTGATTAAAGATGAATTAGTCTGCATAACCATAAGAGTTGTGAATCTTACCGTTGGTTGCAGAGATGGTTGTTGAAGCGATTGGCATGAGGTAGCGGTTCTTCACTTCTACGTTGTCGCCAACCAAACCGCTGCTGATAGAAGGCAGGTTTACGTCAACCTGTGTATCAGAACCAGAATCCAACTTAGCTGCACCGAATGAGTCGATGCTGCCATCGTAGTCAGCAGATGTTTTTCCGTCAGGAATACCATACCATGTTACGCTAGAGAAGTCAATCTTGGTTTTCTTCTCATCCAGGTAGTTGAAGTAGATGGTCTTCTGGTAAGTACCATCTGCAAGCTCAGCCAGATAAGTCTGTTTGAACTCTTTGATCTTCTCTACGAGGAGGTTCCAGCGAATCAGGTCGTATTTACGGATACCTTCACCAGCAAACTCCCACATGTTCTCCTGAACGAGAGCATTAAAGAATGCGTCTTTGGCAGAAGCAATGTTGTTGACGTATGCCTTAGCTTCATTCTTGTCTGCCTGGTTGAAGGCGCGAGTGTGAACTGCTTCCAGTGCCTGGCGGGCTGTCATGCCGTTTGCTGAACCTTCGTAGTTGGCATCTGGATTGCCAGCCAACTCGTTCATGCACTCAGCATAGTAGAGCAATACCTGAGCATAGCGCATCTTTACAGGGTTGATACCTGTAGTGTGCTTAGCTGTAGCCTTTAGGTTGTTCTGCAACCAGGTGTTGTTCATTTTGCGGGCATCCCACTTTCCTACATATATACCGAAAGGAGCATTCTTGAGCATGCTCTCTATGGTGTTGCTGCCATCCTGCTTGATTTCAAAGTTGGCGCAAGTGATGTCACGGCGTGTATCCTTCTTGTCGTAAGAATAGAGCAGAGGTGCAGTAACCTTCATCTTACCAGATGAGTTGCCATAGCCATATTCTGTTGTAACACCATTCATGCGGACACCTACAGTGTAACCCAACTCACCAGTTACGTTCTCACCGAAAGGAATCTCGAAGAGGTTCTCGTGGTAAGTCTTGTCGAGAGAGAGCTGGTTAATCAAGTACCACTCGTTCTCGAAAGATGGGTTGAGATTGTGAGTATTGTCGTTGATGATAGCAGACCAGTGCTTCAGGGCACGCTCGTAGAGAGCCTTGCGGTCTGCTGCACCAGGGCGCTGTGTTGGATAAGTAGCATCGCTGTAAGATGCTGTCTCATATCCGTCCTTTGACTTCTCACGGATGGCGTAGCCGGCACGTGTCATGGCAATCTGTGCCAGGAGAGCGTGAGCATAACCCTTGGTTGTGCGCTCTGTGGTATAGCCTGTTGCCTGGTCTGCCCATGGCAAGTATTTGATAGCCTCATCCAGGTCGTTCATCAGGGAATCCATAATCACGTCGCGATCGGTCTTTTCCAGATAAGCGTTGCTCAAGTCAGACTTTGATGCTTCAACCTTGAAAGGAATATCACCAAAGATACGAACCAGGTCAAAGTAAACCATGGCACGGATGGTGAGTGCCTCGCCGAGGCTGCGCTCCATAGATTTCTGGTTAGCACCACCGGCAGTGAGAGTTGCGCTGCTGCGGATACCCTCGATAATCTGGTTGGCATCCTCGATGATACCATACTCAGCATCCCATACGCCGCTAATCTTGCTCCATCCCGGGTCCATGTTATAGTTCATGTTACCACGTTCACTTGAGGTGTTGGTAGCATTGCTGCCAAGACCGTCAATCAATTCGCAGTCGCTGTTCAGGTTCCATACAATAGACAGGTCCTGTGCGTAGGTACGGTCCTGAGCCATTCCGCCATAGAGCTTATTGACGCGAAGATTGGTATAATAAGGTGAGGCGTAGGTATTCTCAGCAGTCATCTCTGATGGAGAGTTCTGGTCCAGGAAGTCGGAGCATGAAGACAATCCTAATACGCCTGCCAATGCAAATGCATATAATATCTTGTTCATTGTTATTATCTTATAAAGTTTTAGAATGTAACGTTAATACCACCTACGAAGGTGCGGCTCTTTGGATAAGCTGCATAGTCGATACCTGGGGTCATTGGGTTCTTCTTGGAACTTGTATCAACCTCTGGATCGTAGCCTGAGTAGTTGGTGAAGCAAAGCAGGTTGTAACCTGTGAAGTAGATGCGTACGTTCTGCATATAGCACTTGTTTACCCACTTCTTTGGCAAGGTGTAACCCACTGTTACGTTCTGCAGACGCAAGAATGATGCATCTTCTACAGCATAGCTGATGAGCTGCATGGTTGATACGCCTGCTGGATTGTAGATATTGGCGTTGGCATTGATCTCGTTCAAGCGGTTCATCACCTTTTCTACACCACCATATTCTGTGATGAGGCTAGCTGATGGGCGGCCGATGTTGTTACCGTTGGCTGGGTCAATCCAGGTATAGCGGTTGCCTACGTTGAAGTCATCCACCAGGTTGTAGTTCTTGGCTGAACCTGCGTAGAATGAGTTGGCAAGCTTGGTACCGTTTACCAGCTTGTTGCCCAGTGAGTAGTTGAAGAACAGGTTGAAGTCGAAGTTACCAACGTGACCGTCGAAGCCGAAACCACCAGTTGTGGTAGGTACGGTGTTACCCAGGCGCTGCTTCACTGCTTCACCATTCTCGTCAACTTCTACCTTGGCAACGCCTGGATAGAGGTTACCGCCGAAGAGCTTGTAGCTGTTGTCCTTTACGCCTTCTGCCAGTGCCCAGGTTCCGTTTTCCTTCAATACCAAGTCTCCTTTGCCTGTTGCGGCATCAAATACGGTGTAGAAACCATTGCTCTTGTAGCCCCAAAGCTCACCGAGGCGGCCGCCTTGCTCTACGCGGAAGTCTTCATACTTGGCGATGGTAGAACCACTCCAGTTAGAACTCTGCCATGGGTTCTCCATGTTCAACTCATCAATCTTGTTCTTGTTATAAGATACGTTGAAGTTGAAGTTCAAGCCGAAGTTCTTCTTGTCTACGATTACAGCATTGAGTGCCAACTCAACACCCTTGTTAGAGGTCTTACCGAAGTTCTGGAACTGGTAAGAGTAACCTGTGTTGGCTGGAACGATACTTTGCATCAAGAGGTCCTTGGTGGTATTCCAGTAGAAGTCCAATGTACCGCTGAGGCGACCATTGAAGAAACCGTAGTCGATACCGAAGTTACGGGTCACTGTGGTTTCCCACTTCAAGTCTGGATTATAGAGAAATTTACCATGCTCAAGCATCGAAGCTCTGTTCTCATCGAAGAATGGAGCCTTTGATGTGTTGTCTGCCATAGAGTAGGTGGTAGTCAGCAAACCAGAGTTGATACGGTTGTTACCTGCTGTACCGAAGCTCAGACGGGCCTTCAAGTTAGAAAGCCAGCTGGAAGCACCCTTCAGGAACTCCTCGTCAGACATACGCCAAGCCAAGGCTGCTGATGGGAAGATACCCCAACGGTTGTCCTTGCCAAACTTACTGGAACCATCGGCACGAACGGTAATGGTAGCCAGATACTTGTCGTTGAGTGTATAGTTGATACGGCCGAAGTAAGAGAGAATGTTCTCCTCTGCCTTGATATTACCTTCGTTTGGAAGTGCTGTACCTGCTGCTGTGTTTGCCAATACCTCGTTCAATGTGAATGAAGTAGGGAAGGCTACAGAAGTGTTGGTGCGGGTTACGTCCTGGCTGCTGCTCCACTCCTGACCTACCAATACATTGATGTGGTCACGACCATGGAAAAGCTTCTTGTTGTCGTAAGTCAATGTATTTGCGTTACGCCAGTTCTTGTTCTCCAAGCGTACGAACTGTGCCTGTGGCTGACCGTTGTAACCATACTTAGAGTTGGTAGTTGCATTAGAACCCCAAACCTGTTCGGTATTGTTGTACTTCCAACCATAGCCGAACTCAGAACGGAATGTGATATTCTTGAATGGCTTCCAGTTTAAGCCAACGTTGTAGTTTTGCTGGAAACGTTCCTGATACTTATAGGTATCGGTGATACGCTCTGTTGGGTTACGGCGTGTAGATGTGCTGTTCTCCTCATCATCGTCTGATGTACCAGAGAGAGGCTCTACCGGGTTCCATCTTACGGTGTTGGCAACAACTGAGTTTGCTGCACTCGACTCGTTGGTATCTGCACCACCATTCAAGCCATCCAGCTTGGTGAATGCCATACGGCCATTGAAGTCGAGAGACAACCACTTGTTCAGGTTGGCATTGATCTTTGCGTTTACATTGTTCTTGGCGTAGCCAGAACCCTGCATGATGCTCTTCTCGTCGTTGTGAGAGAAACCGATGTTGTATTTCAGGTCCTTGGTACCACCGCTTACGTTCACGTTATACTGTTTCTGGTTACCTGTACGGCCGAATACCTCATCCTGATAGTCACGTCCTTCGATAGACTTCCAGATATCGAGATCGTTGTAGTTACCATAGTCAGTGCTACCCAACTCATACTGATAGTATGCATAGTCGTATGGAGACATAGTCTTCACCAACTTAGAAACCTTCTTGTAGCCGAGAGATGCATTGAAGTTTACCTGAGTCTTCCCCTCAGAACCGCTCTTGGTTGTTACGATGATAACACCGTTGGCACCACGGGCACCATAGATGGCTGTAGAAGAAGCATCCTTCAATACGTCGATGCTCTGAATTTCGCTAGGAGCGATGTCGCTGATTGAGCTAACTGGGAAACCATCTACGATGTAGAGTGGAGAGTTGTCCTGAGAAAGGGAACCACCACCACGCACACGAATCTTCACGTCAGCATCTGGTGAACCTTCAGTGGTAGTGATGTTTACACCTGCCATCTTACCGGTCATCGCCTCGCTCACGTTAGATACAGGAATGTTGGCAATCTGCTTGTCGCTGATAGAAGATACAGAACCTGTGAGGTCTTTCTTTCTAACAGTACCATAACCGATTACTACGACATCGTTGAGGGTGGTGTTGTCATCCTCAAGCTTTACATCGATCGTTTCTTTACCTGCAACGCTTACTTCCTTAGCTTTCATACCAATGTATGAAATCTTCAGTTTCTTGCTTTTGCCTTTTAAGTTTACTGTGAAGTTACCGTCAAGATCGGTCACGCCACCATTGCCAGCTACACCTACCTCCATGACAGATGCGCCGATGATTGGCTCGCCCGTATTGTCAGTAACAACGCCTTTTACTGTTTGTGCAGATACACTTGTTACTACGAACATCAGTGCGCCTGCCAAAGCAATTTTCTTTTTTCTAAAATTACCAGACATACACTTTAGGTTTAGATAAAACTTATTCTAAATTACTAATATTCTAATGTTTTTATTTAATGTTTTTAAGTAGAATTCCAATTCTGAGCAGATGCTTGCTGAAGGCTGTTCCTCTTGGTTCCCGAAGGCTCCGGTGGGGGCAACCTGGATGCGTAGCGATAGCTAAGTCTTGGTTTTCTTGTTGCAAAAGTATATAAAAAATATGAGAATCGGGGTATATTGGGGGTAAAAAAATACGTAAACGTTTACAGATTTTGGCGTAAATACTCTGTTTTTTTCATTTCGACGGTCTGTTTTCTCAGTTCCCGTTTCTGCTGTTTCAGAAGCTGAGGGAACAAAAAAAGTGCAATATCCGGCATCCTTCTGAAAGAGGATGGGGATATTGCACTCCGAATGTTATCTGTCAATCTAATTACTTATGGTCTCTGCTTCTTTACTTTACGATGACCTTGCTTGTCTTCTTGCTGCCATCTGCCAGGGTCTTCACAATGATGTTGATACCCTTCTGAAGATTTGAGAGCTGGGTGCCGTCGGCTGCATAGATGGCGGTCTTGATGACTGCTGCTGTAGCTGAAGTGATGTTGCGGATGCCGGTGCCCTGACCAACAACTGTAGCTTCGCTCAAACCGCCCATCTCGTTGGCTGCACGTACGCTCCATGTTGCAGAGGCGTCATCAACGATATAGCTAGGAGTGATGGTGAAGTCTACTACCTTGCCGTTCTTGCATACTGCCCAGAGAAGAGCGTAGTCGTTATTGTCCCAAGCGAGTGTTGTGCCGTTCAACTTTACGTTGGTTGGAGCTGAAGCCTGCTCGGTGGCTGCTGTAGGATCCCAGTCATCATCCTGACCCATTATGTTTTCAACAGTGTAGAACGCAGCTTCCTCTGCTGCGAGGATAGGACTTTCTGCTGTTTCATTGCGACGGTTTACATAATTGTCACCATTCTTTGAGTCGTAGGCATCATAAACTTTCTTTCTGTCCTTGAGGTCAACTGTACTACCTGTTGATGTGGTAGAGTTGTACTCAGCGAAACGCTTAGGATAACCGCCACTCATCTCGTCCCATCCTGCTGCTGAAGGGATGGCTTCCATCTTGGTGTCAATGTAGAGCGCGATAGGTGTTCCCTTGCCCCATGGACGACCTAAGGTGTAGTTACCATTCAGGTCTTTTGCCTCAGTAGCATCCTTGATGGTACAGTCTTTGAAGATGTAGCCATACTTCTTTGGTTGAGAAGGAACGGCGAGGTATCCTCCCTTTTCGCAAATCCAGAGTTCTACATTATTATAATATACGTCACCCTTACCGCAAAGGTAGTCGGTACGACCACGGAGGATTCCGTCTTCAAAGTAGAACTTACCATTCTGGTTGTTTGATACGTAGGTATCCTGGTAAGCCCAGAGGTTTACGTTCTTGCAGATGGTCTTGTTACTCTGGTCGTTGAGTACGATGTCGCGACCCTTGTCGTCGCCCATGCTGCTGTACATCTTCAGATCCTGGAAGTAGGTACCCGTAGCTTTCTTCTGCAGGCAGAGTACGTCGCCCTTGCCGATACCTTCCAATACGTTGGCTGGGGTCTTCTTGTTCTCGTTCTTATATTCTGCATTAGGAACGATGTTGGTCAGAGAGGTGTTGTCCATGCCCTCACCGATAATAGATACGTTTGGCGTATTCATATAAATGGTTGGGTTGGCGTAACTCTTACCGTCGCCGCCAGTTACCTTGCTGTTTTCGTCAGCAGGAATCTTGTAGTCGCCCTGCTTGATGAAGATGCGGAAACGCTTGCTGGTATCTGTGCGCTTGGCTGCTGCTGCAAGTGCTGCCTTGAAGTCGCCGTCGGTTGGGACGATGAAGTCGTAGAGAGCCTTGGTTACAGCTGGCTTGGTCTTGGTAGTGAAGTTCAGAACGATTTCCTGGTCTGTGGCATTATCTGTCAAGTCGGCTACCGAGCCTGCAGCGAGTGTGAAGGTATAAGCCGTAGCGTAATTCAAACCTTTGTATGCAAAGGTGATGGTCTTGCCGGATACGGCTCCTTCAATCTTTTGTGTGCCGAGTGTAGCGGCTGCGTTGCCGGTGAGTTTTACCTTCTCATCGAAAGTCAGTACAATCTTGCCGTTGGCAGATGCGTTGGTTGCGCCTTCTGCTGGTACGGTGTTTACTAGTACAGGTGCCTTGCCGTCGTTTACGAGCTGGGCAGTACCTGTGATGTAGATACCTGCTATTGCAATTCCGTCGTTGTTGCCTGTTGCTCCCTTGATAGAAGAAGTCTTGTCGGCAATCCAGCGGATGTATACTTCTGCCTTGTTGTTGGCATCGGATGGGAGAGTGAACTCTCCGTCTGTCCAGGCTTTGGCTCCTGGCATATTGATGGCACCTACTTTGGTCCAGTCGGTTCCGTTGAGTGAGTATTCTACATTATATGTTTCGTATGCGTTATAATTGTAGAGCATGCTGCTCTTTACCTTGATGTCGGTAAAGGCTGTTGCGTTGACCTTGGTCTGCCAGTAGGTCTCACCCAGTGGCTTGGTGCTGACTGTGGTCCAGTTTACTGCAGCATTCTTTCCTTCGTAGCCGCCTGCGCTGTTGCTCTTGTCGAGCCAACCGTATGCGTTTCCGTCAGCATCACGCAAGATGAGCTGGTCTGCATCGTTGTCTTCTGCAGCAAAGTCTGCTGCTCGACCTGATTTGGCTGCCTTATAGAAGTCCCAGCCTGCGATGAAGTCTTTTGAAGAATATGCTGCTGTGAATGACTGGTCGGCGTTCATGTTTATTTTGCGTTCTGCTCCTGTTTCACCATCATTCCAGTTGGTGAAGGTGAGGATGTCGTTGCTGCTGGCTGTGAGAGTTACCTCTGTTCCCTCTTCATACATGTTCTTTCCTTCAACAACGGTTGGGACAGGAGAGGCACTTATCATATAGTCTTTTGCTCCACCTTCAACCTTGTAATTCAAAGCGTAAGTGTTTATCTTCTCAAAGTTTGCCTTCAATGCTGTGTTGGTTGAGATAGAGAAGGTGTATGCTTCATCTGTAGATACCACCTGGTTGTTGGCATCTGTCCAGTTGACAAACTTGTAGCCGAAATTCTTTGTTGCTGTTACGGTGATTGATGTCTCTGCATCAAATACGGTTCCTGCAGGAGATACTTTGACTGTTCCTGCTCCTACGGTTGAAACGGCAGCCGACAGGGTGTACTGCTCAACCTGCTGAACGGTTCCGTTCAAGAGACCATTGATGTGTACATCGGCAAAGCCTTGCTGCTTAGTAGAGCCAACGCCGACAGTGCAACTTAGCGTGAAGCCTTCAGCTGATGTCAGTTGGGCTTGCTGCTCGGCAGTGAGCTGGATGACGATATGGTTGGTCAGGTTTTCATTTTTCGAATATTTGTCATCCGCTGTAGTTTTGTTGTCTCTTAATGCCGTGAAATTACCCAAGTCTACAGAAGTTCCGTTGCTAAGTTTTGCGGTTACGGTTACTCCATTTTCTGCATCTGTACCGAATCGGTTTACATAGGTACTGATAGATGTTGGGGTGAATGTAAGACCCTTGCTTGGTTTAACGGTCCATTCTACGGCTTTTGTTGAACCAACAGGTTTGAAACCAGCCATGACCATCTTGTTTCCGTCTTTGTCTTTTGTAGTCTGTGATGTCACGAGAGAATACTTCAAGTCACCGGTGTTTACGGAAACCAGACTGAAACCATTTTCTGGTGATTTAGTGTACTGCGTAGCGTAGTTGTCGTCATTAAACGGCCATGAAACACTAGCTTCTTCGTTCTGGTAGGTTTGCGCATTTGCTACTACCATAACAAACAGGGCTATGAGTGAGAGCCCAAATCTTAGTAGATTTCTTTTCATTTGTTTGCCTTTTAGGTTGTTATACTTTATTTTATTGTTTACATAATTAAGTTTGTTGGTGCAAAAATACACTTATTATTTCTATTTAAGAACTTTTTGTTACGAATTTCTTGTAAAAGCTACGCAATCGTTTTCGTACATTTCCGTCTTTTTATCTCTTCTTCGTTTTGCCAAATGAGAATTAAGTCGTACTTTTGCAGGCGAAAACAAACGAATTTTAAACCAAATTATATTATAAATCAAAAAACTATTAAAAGATGAAGAACTTATTTACTTTTATTGTCGCATTGTTTATGGTGACGAGTGTGTATGCGCAAGGTACCTATGCGGTAGCAACTGGCGAACAATTTATACCTGGTTACAAAATTTCTAAAGTGCCTAATATTACAGCATATTACATGGCTAAAGATGGAGATGTGTTTAATGCAGGTAAGAAAACTGCTAATTGGGCTGATTCGGATTTTGAATATTATGCTTCAATTAAAACAGGAGATGCCGCAAAATTTGATGGAAAGACTGAACCTACAGGTGCTTATCTTAAGTTTGAACCAAAAAATGATGGAACTATTATTGTTGGTATCCAAATAGATAAGTTTAAAGAGTTGTGTTTAGTTGGATCAGGTTTTGCTAGAATCACCGATTATACATATAATCTTCCTTCAGACGTAGGGCAAGAATCGCAAACTCTTGGAACTTATGATAAAGATGCTAAAACAACAGTAGATAATTGTTTGACGATAAAGTCCAATGGTACAGTAACTTTTAATGTAAAAGCTGGCAATACCTATTATTTGATGGCTCTAGGCTCAAAGATTGGTTTCTTTGGATTTAAGTATTCTGTAAATGAAAAAGTTTCTATCACCGAAGCTGGTTTCGCAACTCATGCTTCTGAATTTGCTGTAGATTACTCAAACAGAACTGATGGCTTGGAGGCTTATTCTGTATGTTACAACCCTTCTTCTAAAGAGCTTACTTATACACCGATTAATGGTGTAGTTGAAGCAGGTAAGGCTGTTATCTTGAAAGGAAAAGGTAATTATATATTGGAGGCTAGCTCAAAAACAGCTACTGTTACAGAGACAGGTTTGGAGACTTCTGATGGTACAAAGACAGGTGCAGAGAATATTTACTGCTTGGCAAATAAGAACAATATTGTAGGTTTCTATCGGGTTGCGAATACAGTTACAATTCCTGCAAACAAGGCATATTTGGAGATTAATACTCCAACCCCTGCTAAGTATTATTCCATCGGTATTGGTGGAAACACTACCGGCATTCAGGCTATCCAGCAGAATGGTGTAAAGGCAGACGGTATCATGTACTCTCTTTCTGGACAGCGAGTAGGCAAGGACTACAAGGGCATTGTTATCTGCAACGGCAAGAAGATGATCAAGAAGTAATCGCCTTTGCTATTTACTAAACTTTACTATTATAACAAACACGTTGAATTTTAAAAGAAAATAATGATGAAAAAATATATTAAGCCAGTTATGGAAATTACAGAAGTTGAGGTTGGTGTTATTTTGGCAGGTAGTGGAACTCCAAGTTCTACGCTATCTGATGAAACCATTGATGATGCAAATGCTGTTCTTGCTCGTCCAAGCAACGGCAGTCTTTGGGATTAATTCTCCTTATCTTTCATTATAAGGTATATAGAGGGTGCGTCATAAGTTATGGCGCACCCTCTTGCTATCTTTACAGTACTTCCTTATCTCCTTTCATTTCTTGATAAGTGAAAGTTAAGTTATTTGATTTTTTCTTTGGTTAATTCAGATTTTCTTTGTAATTTAGCCGCGCAAAACGTAAAGTTTGTAAGATTATGGCAAAAATAGTAAATAAATACCCTGTGGGGATACAGACATTCGAAAAACTCCGTGAGAAAGGTTATCTCTATGTAGATAAGACCCAATATATCGTGGATTTCAGAGAAAAACAGATGTCGTATGTCTTTCTGAGTCGTCCAAGACGATTCGGAAAGTCGCTCTTTGCCTCTACTCTTCAAGCTTATTTCGAGGGTAGAAAGGAACTCTTCGAGGGATTGGCAATAGCTGATTATGAGAAGGATTGGGTGAAGCATCCTGTGCTTCATTTTGATATGAGCGGTGCCAAGCACTTTGATGCTGATGCCTTGAACAGTTATCTGAATCTACAGCTTTTGCCCTATGAAAAGCTATACGGTAAGGGAGAAGGTGAAAAATATCCTAATGAAAGACTGGATGGTATCGTAAAGCGTGCTTATGAGCAAACGGGCGAAAAGGCGGTTGTCATCATAGATGAATATGATGCCCCTTTGCTGGATGTGGTACATGAGAAGGAGAACCTGCAGCCCCTCCGCCGCATCATGCAGAACTTCTACAGTCCTCTGAAAAAGCTCGACCCATACCTGGAGTTTACCTTCATCACGGGTATCACCAAGTTCTCGCAGCTCAGCATCTTCAGCGAACTGA
>OIWK01000396.1_pt1 | contig 46823 bp, 37 predicted proteins | sample 1587401 | NCBI WGS metagenome assembly OIWK01 (sample SAMEA3888911, study PRJEB22519) | human gut metagenome | biome: human gut; feature: human-associated habitat; material: faeces | place: Denmark | collected 2009 | reverse complement strand
CCCCCCCCTGCCGGGCCCGGCATTCCGGCGCCCCCGGCGGACACCGCCGCACATGCAGCCCCTGCAGCCCCTCCGGCCGGCAGGGGCTGCTTTTTTCGCGCGGGCGCCCCATCCCGTCCGCCGCACCGCCCGTCTCCTCGAAAAAACCTGTCATCCCGCCATGTTGCCAGCCCGTCTCCGGCCGTGCCCCCCGCTGGTGCCCGAAGGATATTTTTTTTCTTTTCAAACGACCTCAAGGATGCTACACAAGCGCAGCGTGTGGCGCTCACCCCGCTTGACGGGGCCTTTTTTCCATCCCGCTTCCCCGCGCCATGCCCGCCGCCCCTGCGCGGCCCCATTTCCGCAACAACGGCCTGTCATGGCCGAAGGGAGACCCATGTCCTCATTACCCTGCATCGTTCTGGTGGGACGCCCCAACGTGGGCAAGTCCACCCTGTTCAACCGCCTGATCCGCAGCAACCGCGCCATCACCCATGACCGTCCCGGCGTGACCCGCGACCGCATGGAAGGGGTGGTCCGCCGCAAGGGGCACCCTGACTTCGGCATCGTGGACACCGGCGGCATCACCCTGGACGCCCACGCCATGGTCACCGAAGGCCCCGAAGGCATCCGCGGTTTCGAGTCCGACATCCTGCGCCAGGCCGAGGCGGCCATGAAGGACGCCTGTGCCGTGGCCTTCGTGGTGGACGGCCGTGACGGCCTGCTGCCCCTGGACGAATATCTGGCGGCCCACATCCGCCGCATGGGCCTGCCCACCCTCTGTGTGGTCAACAAGGTGGACGGTCTGGAAAAGGAAGACGAGCTGCTGGCCGAGTTCCACAGTCTGGGCTTCCCCCTGCTGCCGGTCTCGGCCGAGCACGGGCACAACATCCGCGCCCTCACCGAAGAACTGGCCGCTCTGCTGCCCGAGGATTACGAGGCCGTGCACGAGCCCCCGGCCCTGCGCCTGGCCATGCTGGGCCGCCCCAACGCGGGCAAATCCTCCCTGATCAACGCCCTGGCCGGCGAGGAACGCATGATCGTCTCCGATGTGGCCGGCACCACCCGCGACAGCGTGGACGTGCGCTTCGCGCGCGACGGCCAGGATTACGTCTTCGTGGATACCGCCGGGGTGCGCCGCCGTACCAGGATCACGGACATCGTGGAAAAATATTCCGTCAATGCGGCCCTCAAATCCACCACCAAGGCCGACGTGACCCTGCTGACCCTGGACGCCACCGAAGGCGTGAGCCAGCAGGACAAGCGCCTCATGGACCTGCTGGATACCCGCAAGATCCCCTTCATGGTGCTGGTCAACAAATGCGACCTGGTGCCCGCCGGCCAGCTCAGGCAGCTGCTGCAGAACGTGAGCGAGATGCTGGCCTTCTGCAGGCATGTGCCCATCCTCACGGTCTCGGCCCTCAAGGGCACGGGCCTGAACAGGATCCTGCCCCTGGCCCGCAAGATCCATGAGGAATGCGCCATCCGCGTGCCCACCGGCCAGCTCAACCGGGCCATGGAAGAAGTGCTGACCCGCCACCAGCCCCCGGTGGTCAAGCGCGTGCGCGCCAAGTTCTTCTATCTGACCCAGGCCGAGTCCCAGCCGCCGACCTTCGTCTTTTTCGTCAGTGACGCCGACCGCGTGCCGGAAAGCTATGCCCGCTATCTGGAACGCGCCCTGCGCCGCATCTTCGACATCACGCATGCGCCCATGCGCCTGCACCTGCGTTCCAGCCACAAGAAATCACAGTAAAAAAAGCGGGATGCGGATGCCGGGACCTGTCTGTCCATCTGGCGGACCGCATTGACAGGAATCAGGTAAAGATGCAATAGAAAGGGCTTATACTGCCGCAAGGTAGACGTCGCTTTGCTGTTGTGCGGCGCGCGGCAGTGCATGGAGTCTCTCAAGGAGGGAGAAAATGAAAAAGTGCATGACCTGGCTCATGGCCGCGCTGTGCAGCGTTGCCGTCGCGGCTCCCGCCGTGGCCGCCGACACCATCAAGATCGGCGTGCAGGGCGCCCATTCCGGCGACCTGGCCTCGTACGGCGTCCCCAGCCTCAATGCCGCCAAGATCGTCATTGAAGAAGCCAACGCCAAGGGCGGCGTGCTGGGCAAGAAGATCGAACTGGTGTCCCAGGACGACCAGTGCAAGCCCGAACTGGCCACCAACGCCGCGACCAAGCTGATCTCCGACAAGGTCGTGGCCATCATGGGCCCCATCTGCTCCGGCGCCACCAACGCCTCCCTGCCCATGTTCGAAAGCGCCAACATCATCAGCATCTCTCCCACGGCCACCACGCCTGCCCTGACCCTGGAAGGCAAGCACCCCCTGTTCCTGCGCACCGTGGCCAACGACAATGCCCAGGCCCAGCTGACCAGCAGCTACATCACCGATGTGCTGAAGGCCAAGAAGGTCGCCTACCTGCATGACAACGGCGAATACGGCAAGGGCTTTGCCCAGCAGAACCGCACCATCCTCGAAAAGGCCGGCGTCGAGACCGTCCTGTTCGAAGCCGTGACCCCCGACGCCGTGGACTTCTCCGCCGTGGTGCGCAAGCTGCGTCGCGCCAAGGCCGACGTGCTGGTCTTCGGCGGCTACCAGAACACCGCCTCCAAGCTGGTACAGCAGATGCGCCGCGACCGCGTCAAGACCCCCCTCATCGGCCCTGACGGCGTGAAGGACGAGACCTTCCTCAAGATGACCGGCAAGGACAGCGAAGGCGTCATGGCCTCCTATCCCAAGGATACCAGCACCCTGCCCATGTACAAGCAGGCCCGCGACGCCCACGTCAAGCAGTTCGGCAGCGAGCCCGGCTTCGGCTACTACAACGCCTATGCCGCCACCCAGGCCCTCCTCAAGGCCATCGAAGTGGCCGGCAGCACCGACACCGACAAGATCATGGCCGCTCTGAAGAGCACCGAAGTGGACACCCCCCTGGGCAAACTGTCCTTCAACAAGGCCGGTGACGCCACCGGTCTGGGCCTGTCCGTCTATGTGGTGAAGGACGGCAAGTTCGTCGAAAGCGACCACAGCATCACCCTGCATTAATCGGATACGATGGCGCACGGGCGCGGGGGCACGGCCTCCGCGCCCTCTTGCCCGCTTGCGCCCGGGTAAACCGCAGCCCCTGTAACGGCATGGACTTCCAGTACTTTATCGAACTTTTCTTCGGCGGCCTCACACGCGGCAGCATCTATGCCCTCATCGCCCTGGGCTATACGCTGGTGTACGGCATCATCGAACTGATCAACTTCGCACACGGCGAGATCTACATGCTGGGCGCCTTCACGGCCCTGCTGGTAGCCGGCGTGCTGGGCATCGTCGGTTTCCCCGCCGGAGGCATCCTCATCGTGGCGGCCCTCGCGGCCGTGGTCTGGAGCGCGGCCTACGGCTATACTCTGGAAAAGGTGGCCTACAAACCCCTGCGCGGCGCCCCGCGCCTGTCGCCCCTCATTTCGGCCATCGGCATGTCCATCTTCCTACAGAACTATGTGCTGCTGGCGCAGACCTCCGACTACGTCCCCTTCCCCCGCCTGCTGCCGGATATGGAATTTCTGGATTACCTGGGCAACATCATGGGGCCCAGCGACTTCCTGATCCTCGTCACCAGCACGCTGGCCATGGTCTCCTTAAGCCTCTTCATCCGCTACACCCGCATGGGCAAGGCCATGCGCGCCACCGCGCAGAACCGCAAGATGGCCCTGCTGCTGGGCATCAACGCCGACCGCATCATCTCGCTCACCTTCATCGTCGGCTCGGCCCTGGCGGCCCTGGGCGGCGTGCTCATCGCCTCCCACATGGGGCAGGTCAACTTCGGCATCGGCTTCCTGGCCGGCCTCAAGGCCTTCACGGCCGCGGTGCTCGGCGGCATCGGTTCCATCCCGGGGGCCATGGTGGGCGGTCTCGTGCTGGGCATCGCCGAGAGCATGACCACCGGCTACCTGTCGGGCAACTATGAGGATGCCCTGGCCTTCGCCCTGCTCATCCTCATCCTCATCTTCCGCCCCGACGGCATCCTCGGCAAAGCGAAAGTGCAGAAGGTGTAGCCAATCATGATGCAATATCTCACAAAAGCCCTTTTGGCCGCCTGCTGGTTCATGCTTCTGACCTTTCCGGTCATGGGCATCAAGCTCAACAGCGTCGACCAGACCGTGGAATGGCAGTTCGACAGGGTCATCCTGCTGGGCGTGGCCATTTTCTTCCTTTCCATGCTCTGGAACTGGTGTTTCAGCCGCAAGGCCCGCGGCATCCCGCTGATCCGCCTGCCTGAGGGCCTGGGCAGGGGCCTGCACAGGCTGGTCACCCTGCCCGGACGCAGCACCGCCACCCGCCTGACCAGCCTCGGCCTGCTGCTGGCCGTCATGATCGTCATGCCTCTGGTGAGCTCCTTCTACCAGACCAACATCATGATCTCGGCCATGCTCTACGTCATCCTGGCCCTGGGCCTGAACATCGCCGTGGGCATCGCCGGCCAGCTGGTGCTGGGCTATGTGGCCTTCTACGCCGTGGGCGCCTATTCCTACGCCCTGCTCAACCAGGCCTTCGGCCTGGGCTTCTGGGCCTGTCTGCCCGTGGGCGGCTTCATGGCCATCGTGTTCGGTCTGGCCCTGGGCTTCCCCGTGCTGCGCCTGCGCGGCGACTATCTGGCCATCGTGACCCTGGGCTTCGGCGAGATCGTGCGCCTGGTGCTGCTCAACTGGACCAGCCTCACCGGCGGCTCCGGCGGCATCAAGAACATCCCCGGCCCCTCCTTCTTCGGCCAGGAGCTGGAGATCGCCGCCAACACCATCTTCATCTACTATCTGGTGCTGCTGGCCGTGATCCTGACCATCATCGTCATCAGCCGCCTCAAGAACTCCCGTGTGGGGCTTGCCCTGCAGGCCCTGCGCGAAGACGAGATCGCCTGTGAGGCCATGGGCATCGACCTGGCCCGCGTCAAGCTCTCGGCCTTTGCCCTGAGCTCCTGCTGGGCCGGTTTCGCCGGTGTCATCTTCGCGGCCAAGACCACCTTCATCAATCCCGCCAGCTTCACCTTCATGGAATCGGCCATGATCCTGTCCATGGTGGTGCTGGGCGGCATGGGCTCCATCGTGGGCGTGGTCATCGCCGCCACCATCCTCATCCTGGCCCCCGAATACCTGCGTGCCTTCTCCGAGTACCGCATGCTGCTCTTCGGCGCCATCATGGTCATCATGATGATCTTCCGGCCCCAGGGGCTCGTCACCGGCGAGCGCCGCCGCTACCGCATCACCGCCCTGCAGGGCGGCAGCAAAGGAGAACGCGCATGAAACCCGTTCTTGAAGTCAAGGGCCTGACGCGTGACTTCGGCGGTCTGCGCGCCCTCAACGAGCTGGACCTGACCGTCAACGAAGGCGAGATCGTGGCCCTCATCGGCCCCAACGGCGCCGGCAAGACCACCTTTTTCAACTGCGTCACCGGCATCTACAAGCCCACGGAAGGCACCGTGCACCTGTACGGCGCCAACGGCGAGAAGCATCTGCTCAACGGGCGCAAGCCCCACCTCATCACGGCGCTGGGCATGGCCCGCACCTTCCAGAACATCCGCCTGTTCAGTGACATGACCGTGCTGGAGAACGTGATGATCGGCCGTCACTGCCGCACCAGGGCCGGCATCTGGGGCGCGCTGACCCGCAACGCCCGCGCCCGCCGTGAAGAGCAGGAATCCATCGACATCTCCTACAGCCTGCTGGAGGCCGTGCACCTGCAGGACCTGTGGAACGAAAAGGCCTGCAACCTGGCCTACGGCGCCCAGCGCCGCCTGGAGATCGCCCGCGCCCTGGCCACCGAGCCCCGCATGCTGCTGCTGGACGAACCCGCCGCCGGCATGAACCCGCAGGAGACCAACGAGCTCAAGGAGCTGGTGCTCCAGATCCGCGCCGACCGGGACCTTTCCATCCTGCTCATCGAGCACGACATGGGCATGGTCATGTCCCTGTCCGACCGCATCTATGTCATGGAATACGGTTCGCGCATCGCTGCCGGCACCCCCGCGGAAGTGCGCAGCAACCCGCGCGTCATTCAGGCCTATCTGGGAGAGAGCGAAGATGCTTGAAGTCAAGGGCATTGATACCTACTACGGCAACATCCAGGCCCTGCGCGACGTTTCCCTGCGCGTGGATGACGGCGAGATCGTGACCCTCATCGGCGCCAACGGCGCCGGCAAATCCACCACGCTCATGACCATCTGCGGCATCAACCGGCCGCGCAAGGGCGAGATACTCTGGAACGGCGAGCCCATCCACGAGCTGCCCCCGCACGAGATCGTCCGCCTGGGCATCTCGCAGGTGCCCGAAGGCCGCCTCATCTTCCCCGACCTGAGCGTGCGCGAGAACCTCGACCTGGGCGCCTTCCTGCGCAAGGACGTGCAGGGCATCAGGGAAGACATGGACTATGTGTTCGATCTCTTCCCCATCCTGGCCCAGCGCCGCAAGCAGACCGGCGGCACCCTGTCCGGCGGCGAACAGCAGATGCTGGCCATCAGCCGCGCCCTCATGGCCCGGCCCAGGCTGCTCCTGCTGGACGAACCCTCGCTGGGCCTCGCGCCCATCATCATCCAGCAGATCTTCCAGATCATCCAGCGCGTCAATGCCAACGGCACCACGGTCTTCCTGGTGGAGCAGAACGCCAACCAGGCCCTGCGCATCGCCCACCGCGGCTATGTGATGGAGAACGGCCGCATCGTCACCAGCGACAGCGCCGAGAACCTGCTCAGGAGCGAGGACGTGCGTTCCGCCTATCTGGGCATGTAAGACCAGCAGATCATCATGACTGCCCCCTGCCGGGCAGTGTTTTGCGGGGGGAAGGGGCCGTGTTGCACAACGCTCCTTCCCCTTTGTCATGGTCCCCGGAGAGGCGCGCCGCGGGCATGGCGCGGCCGTGCGCGGAGCGCGGCTCACCGCCTGTCATCCCTGCAGGGTGCGGAAGGGCATCCCCCGCAGGCAGGGATGGACTGAAAAAATACGGGCGCTGTCTGTCTGCCGATACGGGCCGCAGGCAGGGATGAGCCGGACAGGGAGCGCATCGTTGGGGTCGCGGGAACGCCGCAAGGATCTTCATGCGAAGCTCGCGTCGCCCGCTGTTCTGTCCGGCATGCCCCGCACGCGTGGGGCTCTTCAGCGAAAGAGCCTCTCCCGTACCGGACGGAAGAGGCTCTTGGACATCATGGAACGCAGGGATGGGCCCCTGCCCTGGACAGGTGGCGTCTTTCCTACTCCACCACCTTCGGCGTGCCCGAGACCGGCAGGGTGCCGGTGCGGATGAAGGTGTCCACCAGGCCGAAGACCAGGTCGTTGCCGCAAAAATGCCCGCGCGCGATGGCGGCCCGGAACTCGGGCAGGCGTTCCTCAAAGCGGCGCAGCAGGGCGGGCTCCAGGGTCATCATGTCGGCCTGCATGCCGTAGTGCAAACGTTCGAGGTACAGGGCGTTGAAGCACTGTTCCACCATGGCCTTGAGCGGCAGGCTCAGGATGGGCTTGCCCAGGTGCAGGGCCTCGGTCATCAGGGTGTGGCCGCCGCCCTGGATGACGTAGGAACAGCCTTCCAGCAGCTTGAGGAAGCCCTCCTCGCTCTTCTTCATGAAGATGACGTTGCCCTCCCGGCCTTCCGTCCGGCCATAGCCGAAGACGTAGCAGGGCCTGCCCGTGGCCTGGAGCAAAAAGTCCACCAGCTTGCGGTGCGTGGAATTGCTCTGGTAGACCACCACATGACCGTCGTCACGGGGGCTGAGGCGCAGCACGCTCTCGCGCAGGATGGGCGGCACCACACGGGCATGGTAGCGAGGCTGCACCGGCGGCGCATAGAAGGAGACCAGCAGGTTCTGCTCCGTGGGCCGGAACAGGTAGCGGGGCGTGATGCCCTGCAACAGGTGATCCCACCACATGCGCGGCGGCAGCCAGCCGTGGCGGCAGCAGGTGATGACGTGCTGGTGGTCGAGGGTCAGGCAGGGCAGACCGGCCTTTTCGGCCGCACGCGGCACGAAGTATTCCAGGTCCGTCATGCAGACATCGGGCCTGAACTGGTCGATGAGGCGCAGCACTTCATCCACATAGCGCCGGCGGTGCCAGAGCAGCGGGATGGCCTTGCGCACCGTGGCCCCCACATCCACCTGATAGTTGCGGAACACCGTGCCCAGGTTGGGGATGCGGTGCACCCGGAATTCGGGCTCCAGTATCTTGGGGGCGTCGTCATTGGCCACGAACAGGAATTCGTGTGCGCCCAGACGGCGGGCGATGGTCAGCCCGCGCATGGCATGGCCATGCCCTGTCCCGTGGATGCCGTAAAGGATTCGCGCCATTCTTTCCCCCTGTGATATGAACGCTAGTCATACCAACGGGCTGTGGCAGCGTCAACCGCATGCCCTGCCACGGGCACCTTGTCCTGCTGCCGGAAAAAACATATCTCTGCCGGAGGAGCCCACGCCAAGGACACGCCATGAACAGCCTCCGATACATCCACGCCGCCGACCTGCATCTGGACACCCCCTTCCTGGGCCTGACCCGCAGCGATGCCGGAGAGGCCCTGCAAGCGCAGCTGCGCGACGCCACCTTCACGGCCCTGCAACGCCTGTTCGACCTGTGCGAACAGCTGCGGCCGGACTTCCTCGTCCTGGCCGGGGACATCTACAATCAGGAAGAACACAGCGTCAAAGCCCAGCTGGCCCTGCGCGACGGCTGTTTGCGCCTGCAGGCCTGCGGCATCCCCGTCTTCTGGGCCCACGGCAACCATGATCCGCTGGATTCGCGGCTGAAGACCGTGGACTGGCCCGGCAACGTGACCATCTTCGGCCCGGAGCCCGGGCAGCATGTGCTGTACCGGGACGGGGCCCCCGTGGCCGTGATCCACGGCATCAGCCATGCCCGCATCAGGGAGGCCCGCAACCTGGCGCTCCTCTTCCACCGTCAGCCGGATATGGCGTGCTTCCAGCTGGGCGTGCTGCATTGCAGCGTGGAAGGCAGCCCCGCGCAGGACAGGTACGCCCCCTGCGCGCTGGCCGACCTGCGCGCCGCCCGTCTGGATGCCTGGGCCCTGGGCCATGTGCACGAACGCCGCGTCCTGTCCCGCCGCCCCTTCATCGCCTATCCCGGCAACACCCAGGGGCGGCACATCCATGAGGACGGCCCGCGCGGCTGCCTGCTGGTCACTGCCGAGGCCTGCGACGGCGGCTTCGCCTGCCGGGAAACATTCCTGCCGCTGGGGCCGGTGCAGTGGCGGCGTCTGGTCATCGCTCTGGACGCCGTGGACCGGCTCGATGCCGTGGAAGACAGGCTGCTGGAGGCCCTGGGCACGGCCACGGAAGCCGCTGACGCTTCCTGCACGCTCCTGGTCGTGCGCCTCTGCCTGCGGGGCCGCACGCCCCTGGACAGCCTGCTGCGCCGCCCGGAGACCTGCCGCGACCTGCGGGAGCGCCTGCATCAGGCTCCGCTGCCCCTGCCCGTCCATATCAAGGATCTGTGCGTGGAGACGGCCCCCGCTGTGGACATGGCCGCCTGCCTGCAACGCCAGGATCTGCTGGGCGAGGCCCTGCGCCTGGCGGAAGGACTTGAACGGCAGCCCGAGGCCCTGGCCGCCTTTGCCGAAGAAGAGCTGGCGCCCCTGTTCCGGCACTGCCCCACAGGGATGCTCGACATGCCGGAAGGGGAAGAGCTCCAAGGCCTGCTGGATGAGGCCCGCTATCTCTGCCTGGACATGCTGGAGGGGAAGTGATGCACCTGCTGTCATTCCATGCGGACGGTTTCGGCATCCTCGCCCGAACGGGCGCCGAGGGCCTCGGCCCGGGCATCAACATTTTTCTGGGCGACAACGAAGCCGGCAAATCCACCTGTCTGGCCTTCCTGCGGGCCATGCTCACCGGCTATCCCTCCGGGCGCAAGGAACGGCAGGCCGGCCAGCCCCTGCGCGGCGGCCAGGCCGGGGGCAGCCTGATACTGGAAGGCGGCCCCCACGGCCTGCTGCACCTGCATCGCCGCCCGGGCCCGGGCAGCGGCCGTTTGCAGCTCACCGGCCCTGACGGCTCCCCTGTGCCGGACAGCCTGCTGGAACAGCTCTTCCGGGGCATCGACCGTCAGGTCTACCGCAATGTGTTCGGCTTCAGCCTGGGGGAATTGCAGCGCTTCGAGAGCCTGGACGACGAGGCCGTGCGTCACGCCCTCTACGGGGCCAGCTTCGGCACGGGCCTGCGCTCCCCGGCCGATGTGCTGCGCACGCTGCAACAGCAGGCCGATGCCATCTATCGCCCGCAGGGCCGCAAGCTGCCCCTCAACGTCCAGGCGGGGAGCTGGCAGGAGCTGCGGGCCCGCATCCGTCAGGCCGACGCCCGGAGCAGCCGCTACGATGACCTGTGCGCCCGGTGGCAGCAGCGCAAACAGGATCTGGAGGGCCTCCGCCGCCGCAAGACGGAGCTGGAGACCGGCCTGCGCCGTACGGAGCGGCGCCTTTCCGTCTGGGAACAGTGGCGGGAGTGGCATCTGCTGGGGATGCGGCTGGAGCGTCTTTCCGGCCTGCCGCAGGATTTCCCGCCGCAGGGACGCGAGCGTCTGGCCCGCCTGCGGGAACGGGAGGAGGATAACCGGCGTGCCCTGCAGGGCCTGCGGGAACAGTGCGCCCAGACGCGCGGACAGCTCCGGGAACTGTGCCCGGATCAGGCCCTTGCGGCGGCCCTGCCCCGCCTGCGCGCCCTGACGGAACAGAGCGCCACCTACCGGCAGGCCCTGGCCGACCTGCCGCTGGCACACCTGCGCAAGGAACAGCTCTGCCGCCGTCTGCAGGAAGGGCTTTCCCGTCTGGGCCCCGGCTGGGACTGCGCCCGCATCCGGGCCGCGGACCGCTCTGTCTTCGGCCGGGAGGCGCTGGAACGGCAGGCCGCCACGCTGGCGACCGGCACGACGGCCCTGCAGATGGCCCGCCGGCGGGAAGACGAGGCCGCCGCCGCGCTGGCACAGGCGGAGGAGACCCGTCAGGCGCAGCTGCAACGCCTTGCGGCCCTGCCCCACCGCCAGCCGCCTCTGGACAGCGACCAGCAGCAACGCCTGCGACGCCTGCTGGAGAGCCGGCAGGAAAAACAGGACGATCTCCCCCGCTGGCAACGGCGGCAGCAACGGGCCCGGGAAGCCTTTTGCCGCGCCTGCGCGCCGCTGCACCTGGATGAAAACGATCTTGCCGGGCCGGAGCGGCTGCTCCGCCACAGGGACGAGGCCCTGTCCCTGTCGGCCCGCCTGCACAGGCTGAAAGAGGAGCTGCACAGCCTCCGGGCCCGTCAGGATCGCGCACGCCGGGAGCAGGAGGCCCTGCAGCAGCGCGAGGCAGCCCTTGTCCCGGCCATCGACCACCATCCGGCCCCGGAGCAGGAGGCCCTTGAAAGCTTTGCCGCTGCCGTGCGGCAGTGCCGTACGCTCCGGGCCGGCATCGCCGCCGAGACGGTCCGGCAGGAAGGCCTGGCCCAGCAGGCCCGGCAGCTGGCACGTCCCCTGACAGGCGGCAGCCTGCCCCTGCTCTGCATGGGCATCGTCTTCCTGCTCTCCGGTCTGGCCCTCCTGCTGGCCGGGCACTGGGCCCCGGAGCTGCTCCCCTGGCCCGGGCCGGCGGCCCCGCCCTGGACAGGCGGGCTGGCCGCGCTCTGCGGGCTGGCCCTGCTGGCGGGCGGCATGCCCCATGCCGGAAAGGAGGAACGTCGACGCCGGGAAGAAGCGGAACGCCTCCGGCAGCTGCTGGAAGCCTGTTCCGGCCGCCTGCGGGAACAGCAGCGCCGCCTTGCCCAGCTGCCCCTGCCGCGCACCGTGGCCGATGACATCCCGGATGCCGACGAACTGGAAGCCCGGCTGGAAAAACAGCAGCTCCTGCGCCGCCAGCTGGACCAGCTCCTGCTGGAGCATGACAGCCTGCGGCAGGAACTGAGAAGCGTCAGGCAAACGCTGGCCCGCCTGGCCGAACAGGAGCAGGAGCTCCTCGCCGCCGTGCAGGAAGGGGAAAAACGCTGGCAGGCCATGCTGCCCGCAGCCACCGCGGCGGCCTTTGCACCGGCAGCGGCGGGACTGCTTTTCGAACGGGCGGCCACCGCCGCCACGCTGGCGGAGGCCCTGCGCACGGCCGGGGACGATGCCGGACATGCGGCCTTGTCCCTGCAGCAGACGGAAACAGCCGTGCGTGACCTGCTGGCCCTGCTTCCTCCCGATGCCGCCTGCCCCGACCTGCCGGAGGCCGTCCGCCGCGCTCTTGCCCTCTGCCGGGAGGCGGAAGAGGCCGGCACCAGGCATCAGCAGGCAGCCGCCGAGGCCACGGCCGGTGCCGGGCTGCTGGAACGCTGCCGCAAGGCCCTGGAGGACAGCCGCTGCCGCACGCGGGAAGCGGCCCGCAAGCTGGAGACGGCCCGGACAGGCTGGGCAGCGGGCCTGCGCTCCCTGGGCCTGCCGGAAGATCTGGCCCCGGGCACCGTCCATGCCGCCCTGGACGGCATGGACGCCTGTCTGCGCCTTGAGGCGGAGCTGCAGCAGGAGGACTCGCGCCTGCAACGCCTGCACCACGACGTGGAGGCCCTGCGGGCACCGCTGGCGGCCCTGCTGACGGAGCTGGGGCGGCCCGTGCCGCCGCAGGACGCCGACTGGCTCCGGCACCTGGACATGCTGGCCGAGGCGGCGGAAGAGGCCCGCCATCATGCCGCGGAACAGGCCCGCCTGCGTCGGCTGCTGGCTGAGCAGGAAACGGCCTGCCAGCGTGCGGAAAACGATCTGGATGGCATCCGTGCCGACCTGGCGGCCCTGCTGCGTCAGGGAGAAGCCCGGGACGACGGCGCGTTCCTGCAGACAGCGGACCTGCTGGAAGAACGGCACCAGGCGGAACAGCGCCGCCTGCTGCTGGAGGACAGCCTGCGCCTGGTGGCCGGGGACCAGCCGCTGGAGACCTTTCTGGCCGCTTTCCGGGAAGAGGCCCGGGAGGAAGAGGAACAGGGCCGCGACGAGCAGCAGCGCCTGCTGGCAGAACTGCGGCAGGAAGAAGACGCGCTGGCGGAAGATGTCGCCGCTCTGGGCGTGCGCGTGGAGGCCATGCAGCAGGACGGGACCCTGGCCGACCTGCTGCAGCAGGAAGCCGGCCAGCGGGAGGAACTGCAGCGCCAGGCCCGCGCCTGGTGCCGCCTCCGTCTGGCCCATGCCCTGCTCCACAGGGCGAAACTGGCCTTCGAGAAGGAACGCCAGCCCTGTGTCATCCGCCGTGCCGCGGCCATCTTCCGGGACATCACCGCGGGCGCCTGGCAGGACGTGGGGGCCGTGGTGGGCGATTCCGGCCTGCGGGTCATGCCGCCGCAGGGCGAGCCCGTCAGCCCGGAACAGCTGAGCCGGGGCACACAGGAGCAGCTCTATCTGGCCCTGCGCCTGGCCTATATCCAGGATCACGCGGCACAGGCCGGCCCCCTGCCCGTCATCATGGACGATGTGCTGGTGGACTTCGATCCCGGCCGGGCACGGCGCACGGCCCGCATCCTGGGGGACTTCAGCCAGGGGAAATACGGTGTCCGGCAGCAGCTGCTCTTCTTCACCTGCCATCCCCATACGGCGGCCCTGCTGCGCGAGATGCAGCCCGGCGCCCCCTTCTTCCTCCTGGACAAGGGCCGGATCCGCCCCGCCGGGCCGGAGGAGACGCCAGAAGGGCCCTCACGTCCCTGAATGCCCGCCCACGCAGGCAGGCACCGCGCAGCGAAAGCACCCCCACCAGCTTGCCGTAGCCGGCCCGCATACGCACGGCAGGCACCGGGGAGGACAGCGCCCGGCGACGGGGCCACCGGCAGGAGGGCACATCCCCGGCAAGGGGGCCTTGCCTTTCCCCGCCATGCAACGCGTCGTGCGGCTCGTGATGCCTGATGGTTCACGGAGCCTGCGCTTTCCGCCCTGCCGTCCCTGCGGCAGCGGGCTGCCTGTCCCTTCCCTTCAGCGCGGGCATCCCGGGACAGGCTGTTCCCGCGCGTCCCTTGTGCCGCACGCCTGTCCGTCCGTCTTGCGCCCCGGCGGGGAACAGGGTAAGTCAGGGCAGCCCCCATCCCAAAGGAGTCCTTATGTCCCTTGCCAGCCGCGGCGCGGAATTCTTCCGCTTCTGCATCGTGGGCGGCCTGACCTTTCTGGTGGACTACGGCCTGCTGTTCCTGCTGACCAGCGTGCTGGACGTCCACTACCTCTGGTCGTCCGCCTGGGCCTTCATCGTGGCCGTCATCGTCAACTACTATCTCTGTGTGTTCTTCGTCTTCCATCAGGCGGCACGCAGCTTTGCCCGGCAGGTTGTCTTTGTGGGTTCGAGCCTGGCCGGTCTGGGCATCAACCAGATCTGCATGTGGCTGCTGGTGGACAGGCTGGCCCTGCACTACATGCTGGCCAAAGTGGTGGCCACGGGCGTGGTCATGATCTGGAACTACATCATGAAGCGCAAGGCCCTCAGCTAGACGGCAGGGAAAGGCGCCCGCCTGCGCGGCCTTCCCCGCGCTGCCGCAAAATGACGAAAGCCGGGCTCCCCGCCCGGCTTTCGTCAGCTATGCCTGTTCGTCCCGCGCCGGCCTGTCCCCGCCGGAGGCCGCTGCCGTCCTTTCCTGGCGCAGCAGGAGCGTCAGCACATTGAGCTGGATCTCGAACGCCTGCCGGGCCCGCTTGCGCTGGCAATCCAGGATCAGGCCGGAGACAAAGCTCAGCAGGGCCGCCAGCATGCAGAAACCGGACACGATCAGGGAAGGGAAGCGGGGCACGAGCCCGCTGGACATGTATTCCCCCAGCACGGGCAGGAACAGCCCCAGGGAGAACACGGCCAGCAGACAGGCCAGTGTCCAGAAGACCAGCAGGGGGCGATAGTCCTTGAACAGGACGGCGATGGTCCGCAGGACCCGGAAGCCGTCCCGGAACGTGCTCAGTTTGGAAAAGCTGCCTTCCGGCCTGTCACGGTACTGGATGGGCATGGACGTGATGCGGAAGCTGTTGGCCAGGGAAAAGATGGTCATCTCCGTCTCGATCTCGAAGCCCTGCGAAAGGATGGGGAAGGACTTGACGAACAGGGGCGACATGGCCCGCATGCCCGTCATGACGTCCTCCACATGCCGGCCGCGCTTCCAGAACATGTTGATGCAGCGGCGCACCAGCATGTTGCCGCTGTTGTGGAAGGGACGCTTGTTCTCCGTGAAATAGGTGGAGGACAGGCGGTCACCGATGACCATGTCCGCACGCCCCTCCAGCACGGGCGCGCACAGGGCCGCCGCCTGGGAAGCCGGATAGGTATCGTCCCCGTCCACCATCAGATAGCAGTCGGCCTCGATATCGCGGAACATGGTCCGCACCACGTTGCCCTTGCCCTGACGGGGCTCGGGACGCACGATGGCTCCGGCCTCGCGGGCCAGGCGGGCCGTTTCATCGGTGGAATTGTTGTCGTACACATAGATATCGGCATCCGGCAGGGCCTGCCGGTAGTCCCTGACCACCTTCCCGATGGTCAGCGCCTCGTTATAGCAGGGGATCAGGACCGCGATCCTGTCGCGTTTTTTTTCAGTCTGCATGTCCACTCCTCGTGGCCTGTGCATCGCCGCCCGCGGCAGCAGACGGCGAACGCCGCAACAACAGCCAGTCTTCATTTTCAAAAAGCAGGGAGCCGTGGCGCAGCAGCTGCGCCTTGTGCTCCACATGGCGCGTCAGCAGCAAGGCGGCCTGCCCTGTGCGCCAGACTTCCACATAACCGGCGGCATCGGCCGCCATGCGCCGCTGCATGGCCAGCCAGCGCCGGGCCAGGGCAGGATCGCCCGCATAATAGATGATGTTCCCGTCCTTGTGCACGGGCAGCATGGGCATACGGGCCACAAAACGCACGGCCATGCAATCCCCGTCACTGAAAACGATCTCGTCCGGCCCCGCCTGCGCGCGCAGGGCCTGCAGGGCCTCCTGCAGCCTCAGGGAACGCGCCCTGATCTGCCGGGCCTCCTCCGTATCCAGCCAGCTCATGCCGGTCACGTCCGCCAGGGCGTGCCGGGCCGCCACCACCTGCTTGCCCTGGCCCAGGGCCAGCAGGACGAGGACCAGCAGGACGACGAGGCCCCGGCGCAGCAGGGGAGCGGCACGCCGCCAGTACAGGGATAAAAGGCAGGTCAGCAGCAGCCAGGACAGCGGCACCAGAAAGCGCGTGCCCCGCAGGATCTCCTGGCTCATGTTCTGCCGCCCCAGATGGCGGGCCAGCCACATCTCCAGCGCGCAAAGCACGCAGCCGCCCGCGATGCCCAGCACCATGCCCGGCATGAGCCGCAGCAGGGTGCACACCGGCCCGGCCAGCTGCTGCCGTTTTCTGAACAGCACCACGGCCGCCGCGGCCGCCGCGGGAAAGATGGGGATCACGAACGTATAGTAGCGCAGGATGTCCGCGAGGCTCTGCCAGACATCATGCCAGTCCTTGCTGTAGCGCAGGGCGCGCACCCCGGCGAAAAGCCCGGCGTGTTCGGCCGGCGGCGCGGGCGTATCCGAAAGGAAGAGCACCCCATATATACCAACGGGGACCGCGAAGCTCAACAGGTTAAGCAGGCTCAGGCCCGCATGGCGCCACAGCCCTCTGCTCTGCCAAAGCAGGAAGAAGGCCATGAAGAACATGGCTCCGCCCATGAGGGCGCTGACCGTGTGCACCAGCATGGCGCAGCCCGCCAGGAACATGGTCACGGGCTGCAGCAGGGGGCGCTTGACGGCCGCGCAGGCCAGCAGCAGGAGAAAGGGCCAGAGGTCGGCGTAAAAGATGCGCGGCACCGGGTCGGAGCGCATGCTGCCCCAGAAGGTGCCGAACGACCAGTGCACGGCGATGCCCATCAAAATCGAGAGCAGGGCCGCCAGAGACGGGCTGCGGAACAGGCAGCGGCCCAGGACATAATAGGCGAGGAAGTGCAAGAAGACGCCCAGCGCGCCCACGCGCAGCATGTCCGTGGCCGCGTTGTCCCCACCGGGGAAGAGGCCCGCCAGGGCGGTCAGCAGGTTGGGGACGCCCGGATCCTGCGGGAAAAAAGGCGCCACGGGGTCCAGCGCGAAAGCGGCGGGGCATTCCGCGGCCTCCAGGATCTGCGCATAGTTCTGCAGGTCGCTGTCCATGCCGATGCCCCGGGGGTTGAGATCCAGCGTCCCCTGCAGGGCGCACCAGCAGAACAGCCCCGCCAGCAGGACCAGGACCAGGTCCGTGGACCGGTATGTTTCCGATGCCGTATCTTTCATGGCCGCAGCCCATCCCTTGCTAAAGGTCTATCCCGTCAGCCCCGGCGGGATGCCCGTTCCGCCGCCTGGTGCCGGGCGGCCTTCGGGGCAGGCGGGGCAGGCGGCTGTCGCCATGATCTTCCCCGGGGCCTTCCTGTGGCGCACCATAGCGCAAAGTGAAAGATTTTTCGAGCCGCCCGCACGGCGGGGCCCCGCTGGCCATCCCGGCCCGGCTCCAATGTTGACATCCGTGATGACAATGGCTAAAAAGTAGCACGTTTTTTAAAAAAGTATTACAACTATCCTGTACCGCCGCTGCCCTCCCCGTAAAAAACAGCCGGAGGACAGGACGGCGTTCCGGTGTGATGGCCTGCATCCCGGAAGACGAGGATCAGCAGCATGGCTTTCATTCTTTTGATATGATTGCTTTTTTATTTTTAAGAAGCAGACTAATTGAAAATAACTTTCAATTCTGTTGACATTTGTTTTCAATCATGACATGGTGTCCCCAACAAAACACCTCATCACAGGAGCCACCATGCCGAGATTGGAAAACCTTCCCCGGAACCAGCTTTCTTTCCGCCGCAGCGCCAACAACCTGCACATCGCCACCGGTGAGGATCTGGATCTGGAACAGGCCCGTGCCATCCTGAACCTCATGCGCTGCCACAGTAGCGACTGCAACAAGTTTTTCATCGACGTGCGTCACGTGACCCGCATCCAGCCCGCTGCGGCAGCCGCCCTGCGCGGCGCGCCCCAGCCTTGCATCGCACCGCAGCGCATCCACTATAAAGGCTCCCGCGGCTTCGAGCTGGCGGTGAGCGGCAACAAGGTCCTCATCGTTCCTGCAAGGGCAAAGCATGTCTGCAAGGGCACCTGCCCCAACTGCCGCTGCAAGGACAAAAAGGCCCGCGCCAGGGCGCGGAATACGGCCCGGGCGGCGGCCACGGCGTCGGGGGGCGCCGCCGTCGCCTGATGGATGTGAACCTCAAACAGTAAGGAAGAAGGTCATGAAAAAAATTCTTACCCTCATGCTGGCCGCCGGCATGCTCCTGGGGGCCGCAAGCGGCGCCCGGGCCATCGATTTCAAGGCTTCCGGCGAATGGCTGGTGGGCTTCGGCCTTGGTGACGGCAGCCTCATCAAGGATGTCAATGACCAGAAGCGCCATCATGACGACACCTTCAATGCCGGTCAGCGCGTCCGCCTGCAGCTGGATGCCGTGGCCTCCGAGACCCTGTCCGGCACGGTGTTCTTCGAGATCGGCGACCAGATGTGGGGCCAGTCCGAAAGCGGCGGCGCCCTGGGGGCCGACTCCACCAGCGTGGTGAAGCTCAAGAACGCCTATATCGACTGGATGGTCCCCAACACCGACCTCAAGCTCCGCATGGGCCTGCAGGCCGTGGCCCTGCCCAACGTGGCCGGCGGCTCGGCCATCATGGACGGTGACGCCGCCGCCGTGGTCGCCAGCTACCAGTTCAACGAGAACGTGGGCCTCACCGCCCTCTGGATGCGTCCGCTCAACGACAACTACACCGGCACCAATGCCGATGGCGAAGCCTACGGCAACGGCTACAAGAATTATCTGGACAACATGGATCTCTTCGCCCTCATGCTGCCCCTGAAGTTCGACGGCGTGGAGCTGACCCCCTGGGCCATGTACGGCCTGCAGGGCAAGAACACCCGCTTCAACGAAGGCGGCGTGGAGACCGCCGACGGCGCCCTGAACGTGACCCTGCCCGGCTACTACCCCGGCATGAACTTCGGCCCCGGCGGCCTTGGCCACACCGGCAAGTCCTACGGTTCCATGTTCTGGGCCGGCCTGCCCGTGGCCATCACGGCCTTCGATCCCCTGAACATCGAATTCGACATCAACTACGGCTATGTGGAAGCCATGGGCCGCTACGACGTGCTCAAGCGCGGTGTGGAATCGGTACTGGGCAACAGCAAGCGTGAAGGCTGGCTGGTCAAGGCCCTGGTGGAATACAAGATGGACTGGGGCACCCCCGGCATCTTCGGCTGGTATGCCTCCGGTGACGACGGCAACGTCAAGAACGGGTCCGAACGCCTGCCCTCCATCGCCGGGTCGGGCAACTTCACGTCCTTCATGGGTGACGGCAACCTGGCCTGGGGCACCGGCTACAACTTCTACGACAACAACCTGACCTACGCCGGCACCTGGGGCGTGGGCCTGCAGATCGCGGACGTGAGCTTTGTGGAAGACCTCAAGCACACCTTCCGCGTGGCCTACTGGGGCGGCACCAACAGCCCCTCCATGGTCAAGTACATGGGTTCCGCCGTGGCCTGGGACGACACCACGGCCGTCCAGGACGGCCCGTACCTGACCACCAACGACGGCCTGCTGGAATTCAACCTGGTCAACTCCTGGCAGATCTACGAGAACCTGGAGGCCAACCTCGAGCTCGGCTACATCATCAACATGATGGACAGGGACACCTGGGACAAGAGCTACGTCAGCGACCGTAACTGGTCCAAGCAGGACGCCTGGAAAGCCCAGCTGATCTTCGCCTACTCCTTCTAGTCCTCCCGGGGCGGGTCCCCGCCCCCCTCCCGCGCGTGCTTCTCCTTCCCGCGCGCCCCGCCGCCGCTGTTTTTTGCAGGAACAGCGGCGGCCCCTTTTTTCCCTGCCCCGGGGCGGCACGGCGGGCTCACGCAGCGCCGCGGGCACCGGACGCAAGGCGCCCCTGCCTAGGGCAGACGGGCATACTCCTCTTCACTGACAGGCTCCAGCCACCGGGAGCGGCAATCCTCACCGGGGACTTCCACGGCCAGATGCACGAACCAGCTGTCCCGGGCCGCGCCGTGCCAGTGCCTGACCCCGGCGGGGATGTGGACCACGTCGCCCGCATGCAGTTCGCGTGCGGGCCTGCCCCACTCCTGGTACCAGCCGCGCCCGGCTGTGCAGAGCAGTATCTGCCCGCCGCCGCTGGCGGCCTCATGGATGTGCCAGTTGTTGCGGCATCCCGGTTCGAAGGTCACGTTACCGATGATGACCCCTTCGGTGGAAAGCATGTTCAAGTAACTGTTGCCGACAAAATAGCGGGCATAGGCCGTGTTGGCACCGCCCCGGGCGAAAGGCCCCCTGTTCTCCTGCATGATCGTTTCCTTGTGTTGCGTGTTACGGACATGTCCGGCCGCATCGGCCTTGCGGACATCCCGCCATACCGGCGATGTCCGGGCCGCCGTACCGGTGTTCCTGCCGCATGTCCTGCCTCACCAGGGCCGGGACAGCGCGCGGCCCCGGGGCACGGAGCCTCCTCAGGGAAGACAGACAGCCTCCTCCGGCCATTTGCCCGTTTGTGCCATCTGCCTGCGGGCACCATCCGCGGCATCTTCTCTCCATGCCGTCTTTTGGTTACACTGGACACACAGAACCGGGAGGTCCCCATGCCGTCTCCAGCCCTGCCCACCACCGAAACGCTCCTTGCCGCACTGAAAGACATCCTCTTGCGGCACCTTCCCGTCCCGGAGATCCGCCCCAGCCCCATCGACGGCCTGGTGCTCGTCCGGCGCGAGGACCCGCCCGCGCCTGACCGCTGTTTCGAAAAGCCCCTGGCGTCCGTCATCGTCCAGGGGAGCAAGCGCTCGCTCATCGGCTCGCAGGAATTCATCTTCCGGCGGGGGCAGTTCCTGGTCTCCGGCATCGACATGCCCAGCTCGTCTTCCTTTTTCGATACGGCCCCCGGGCAGCCCTTCCTCTCGCTCTTCTTCCATCTGGACAGGCAGATCCTGACGGACCTCATGCTCAGGATGCGGCCTGCCGGCAAAGCACCGCAGGAAGGCGGCCCCGGCGTCGCCGTGGCGGATGCCGAACCGGAATTCCTGGAAGCGGTGCTGCGCCTGGCCGAACTGCTGGACAAGCCGGAGCAGATCGCCATCCGCGCGCCCATGATCATGCAGGAACTGCACTACCTTTTGCTGATCGGGCCCCTGGGCCATGTGCTGCGCGGGCTCTATGCCCAGGGATCGCAGAACAGCCAGGTGCTGCAGGCCGTCTCCATCCTGCGCCGGGACCTGGGCGCCCCGGTACGCATGGAGACGCTGGCACGGCAGGTGGGCATGTCCCTGTCCACGCTCCACCGCCATTTCAAGACCGTCACCGGCCTGAGCCCCCTGCAATACCTCAAGCAGCTCAGGCTCCACGAGGCCCAGCGCCTGATGCTCATGGAGGACATGCGGGCGGCCTCGGCGGCCCTTTCCGTGGGCTACGAGAGCGTGACCCAGTTCAGCAGGGAGTACAAGCGCCTGTTCGGCGAGCCGCCCCACAGGGACATCCGCCGGAAACGCACGCTTCTGCCCCTGGGCGAAACCGGGGCAGGCGGTCTTTAGGGCGCAGGCCGCGCCATGTGCCTGCGGGCCTCTCCATGTCCGGGAAAGGCGTGGGGATGCACCCGGCCCTTCGCCCGGCAGGGAAGGCGGGCCACCGCAGCAGGCGGCTTTTTTCCCGGGGACGGCGCCGTCCCCGCCGCTCCGCCCCGGAGACCGCCACGGGAAAGCGTCCGGCACGCCCGGGCCCGCCTGCCAGGGCGCTCTAGGCCTCGGGCAGCACGCTGTTGACGCAGGCAAGGGCATTGAGCGTGCGGGGGAAGCCGATGCAGGGCAGCATCTGCAGCAGGGCGTCCACCAGCAGCTGCTTGCCGTTGCCCACGGCGGCATTGCCCTGTACATGGGCCCTGACCTGGGCCTCGCAGCCCCCCAGCGCGCTGATGATGCAAAAGGTCAGCAGCTCCCGCAGCGGCAGGTCCAGCCCCGTGCGCGTGTAGATGTCGCCGAAGCAGAAGGCGGAAAGATGGCGGACGAGGATCTCCCGCTGCCCTTCGGGGGCCGACGCGTGCATCTTGCTGATGGCGTCCCCGAAAATCCCGGTCTGGACGGCGAGCCCCTTCTCAAAGCGGTCTTCTTCACTCACCGTGCCGCCTTCAGGCAGGGGCAGGGCCATCCCCGCCGCCTCCAGGGCCGCATCGGCGTGACGCAGGGCCGCCTCCGTCCTCGGGAAGCCGATATAGGGAGCGCACTGGTACAGGGCCTCGCGGATCTCTTCGGGACGCACCCCCTGATGCAGGGCGGCCCGTGTCTCCTCCCCTATGCCCTCCGGCGTCTGGATGGCGGCCAGGACCACCAGCGTGATGAGGCGGCGCTGGCGTGCATCCAGGCAGCCCTGCCCGGCTATCTCGCCATATTCCAGGCGGTCCCGGATGGCCGCCAGTTCGGGGTCGGTGCCGGCCAGTGCCGACGCCCCCGTCCTTCCCTGTTCCTTCCTGTACGCCTCTGCTTTCCGTATCCTGTCCATACTCTTCCCACCCTGTGGTGCCACGGTTGTGCCGGATGCCCGGCATGGAAGGCCCGCTGCCGCCATGCCCGGGAAGGGAGCCCAGCGATGCGCTCCGCTTCCCGTCGGCGCAGCCCGGCAGTGCCCGCCCGCTCCGGCAGATCACGGCCGGGGGACGGACCGTTGTCCTGTGCATCCCGGGATACGCCGCCACGGCTGCCGGGTACAGACCCGTTCCTGGCAAATTGTTGCCCAAAACTGTCGCGGTATGCCCCACGAAAAAGGGGACACCGTGCGGTGTCCCCTGCGTCTTTCCCCGGCGGAAAAAGGCCGCGCCACGGCAGCCCGGCATTCCGGGCTAGGCCTCTTCAGTATCGCGCACCACTTCCAGGATGCCGGACTGGCCCCGGATGGCCTCGATGACATCGTAGAGCTGGGTGGCGTTGCACACTTCCACGGTCAGGCGCAGCTCGGCACGCCCGTCCACCAGCGCCCGCGACGAGAGCGCCGTGATGTTGATGCCCTGCAGGGCCAGCAGCTGGGCGATGCCCGCCAGCACGCCGCTGCGGTTCTGGGCCAGGATGAAGATGCCGGCCTCGTAGGGCTTTTTCTCCTCGCCGTCCCAATGGACGGAGATGAGGCGCTCCGGCTCCATATTGCTCACATTGGGACAGTCCGCGCGGTGGACGGTGACCCCCATGCCGCGGCTGATGTAGCCGATGATGGGATCCCCGGGCACCGGGTTGCAGCACTTGGCGAAGCGCATGAGCACGCCGTCACAGCCGGAGATGCCCACCCCGTCGCTCTTGCGCTTGGCGGCTTCCTTGCTTTCCTTGATGGTGGGCGTGGCCGGTTCCGCGGCCGCGGCATTGTCGGGGTGCAGGACGGCATAGAGCTTGTTGAGCACGCGGCGCGGCGTGATGTGCGCGTACCCCACCGAGGCCACCAGCTCGTCCACGTTCTCGAAGTTCATCTCCTGTGCCACGATGGCCAGCTGTCCGTCCTTCAGGGCGCGCGCCACGTTGAGGCTGACCTTGCGGCCTTCCTTTTCCAGCATGTCCCGGCCCAGGGCCAGGGCGTGGGCGCGCTCCTCGGTGCGCAGGTAGCGCTGGATGCGGCTGCGGGCGCGGGCCGTCTTGACGATCTTGAGCCAGTCGCGGTTGGGGTTGCGCGAAGGATCGGTGATGATCTCCACGATGTCGCCGTTCTTGAGCGGCGTGCCCAGCGGCATGAGCCGGCCGTTGATCTTGGCCCCGGCGCAGTGGTGCCCCACCTTGCTGTGGATGTGGAAGGCGAAGTCCAGCGGCGTGGCGCCTTCGGGCAGCTCCTTCACGTCACCGGCAGGGGTGTAGACGTAGACCTCGTCCTTGAACAGGTCCAGCTTGAGCGAATGCATGAACTCGCGCGAATCCGCCTCGTCGCTCTGGCGCTCGAAGATCTCGCGCAGCCAGGAGAACTGCTCCAGGTCCTTGGAGTTGACCCGTCCCTTCTCCTTGTACAGCCAGTGCGCGGCCACGCCGTGCTCGGCCTGCCGGTGCATCTCTTCGGTACGGATCTGGATCTCGATGCGCTCGCCCTCGGGCCCGATGACCGTGGTGTGCAGGCTCTGGTAGCCGTTGGCCTTGGGCATGGAGATGTAGTCCTTGAAGCGCCCGTGCACCGGTTTCCACTGCGAGTGCACCAGACCGAGCACCGCGTAACAGTCGCGGATGTCCTTGACCAGCACACGGAAGGCCATGATGTCGTGCATCTCGTCCAGGGTCAGGGACTGGGACTGCATCTTCTTGTAGATGCTGTACTTGTGCTTGATGCGCCCGTAGACCTGCCCCTCCAGGCCGTTAGAGGCCAGCAGGTCCTGGATGAGGGAGACCACCTTTTCGATGATCTGCTTTTCCACCACCTGATGCGCGTCCAGCCAGTGGTCGATCTGGTTGTAGATGTCCGGCCGCAGGTATTTGAAGCTCAGGTCCTCCAGCTGGCGCTTGAGCAGGTACAGGCCCAGGCGGTTGGCCAGGGGCGCGTAGATGTCCATGGTCTCCTGGGCGATGCGGCGCTGCTTGTGGGGCTTCTGGAAATCAAGGGTGCTCATGTTGTGCAGGCGGTCGGCCAGCTTGACCATCAGCACGCGCATGTCATGGCTCATGGCCAGGATCATCTTGCGGATGTTCTCGGCCTGCGCCTCTTCCTTGTTCTCGAAGACGATCATGCTGATCTTGGTGACACCGTCCACGATGTCGGCCACATCTTCGCCGAACTTGTCGTCGATCTCTTCGATGGTGGTGCCGGTGTCCTCCACCGTATCGTGCAGCAGGCCCGCCGCCACCGTGGGCTCGTCGAAACCCATGTCGGCCAGGGTATAGGCCACGGCCAGCGGATGGGACAGATAGGGCTCGCCCGAAAGGCGCGTCTGCCCCGCGTGGGCTGTGGCGGCGAACACATAGGCCTTCTGGATCAGCTCCAGATTGGCGTCATGGTTGTTGGCCGCCACCTTGTCGAGAATTTCCTGAATGCGAATCATAGCGTCCTGCCAGACGGTAAAAAGTTGGCGATACCGGTTTTGTCCATGTTCGGCCAACTGTCCCGGCTTGTCAATGACGACGGGACGGCTGCCGGGGAGGGCCGGGACATGTCCCGTACAGCCTGCGGCGCGCGGCCGCGGCCATTCCGGCGGCGCCGGACCTGCCCTGCGCCGCGGCATGGAAGCTCCGCTCCGGCCTCCCAACGGCAGGAGGCCGCCCCCGAAGGAACGGCCTCCTGAACACGGAACAGTCTGCCCGTGCGGACCGGCATCAGTTGTCGTGATGCCAGCCCAGGAACATCTTGTAGGCCGGGTTGTCCGTCTCGTCCACATGCGGATAGCCCATGCGTTCCACGCGGGCCAGGAACTCCTCGAAGTCCTCGCGCCGTTCCTCGGGCACCTCCACCCCCAGCAGCACGCGGCCGAAGTCCGCCCCGTGATAACGGTACTGGAACAGGGTGAAGTTGTAGGTCACGCGCATGGCGTCCATGAAATTGAGCAGGGCACCGGGCCGCTCGGGGAAGAAGAAGCGGATCAGGCGTTCGTTGTGCACCTGGGGCGCGTTGCCGCCCACCATGTGGCGCAGGTGCAGCTTGGCCAGTTCGTTGTCCGTGAGGTCGCAGGCGGTGAAACCGGCGGCCCGCAGGTCTTCCAGCACGGAGGCCACCTCGTCGCTGTTCTTGATGTCGATGCCCACCAGCACATGGGCGTTGACCGGGTCGGCGAAGCGGGTGCACAGCTCAGTGATGTTGCGGTTGCTGATGGCCTGCACCAGCTGGCGGAAGCTGCCCGCCTTCTCGGGGATGGTCACGCCCAGCAGGGCTTCGCGGTTGGCGCCGAAGCGCGCCCGCTCGGCCACATGGCTCAGGCGGTCGAAGTTCATGTTGGCGCCGCTGACCACGGCCACCAGGGTGGTGTCGCGCAGATTGCCCGCGCGGGCATAGGCGCGCAGGCCGGCCAGGGCCAGCGCGCCGGCCGGTTCGGCCACCACGCGGGTATCTTCGAAAATGTCCTTGATGGCGCCGCAGATGGCGTCCGTGTCCACGGTGATGATGTCGTCCAGCAGGTCACGGCAGAGGACGAAGGTCTCCTCGCCCACCAGCTTCACGGCCACGCCGTCGGCGAACAGGCCCACGTCCTTGAGCTCCACGCGGTGCCCGGCCATGATGGAACGGCGCATGGCGTCGGAGTCCACAGGTTCCACACCGATGACGCGGATCTCGGGCCGCAGGTTCTTCACATAGGCGGCCACGCCGGCGGCAAGCCCGCCCCCGCCGATGGGCACGAAAATGGCGTGAATGGGGTCGGGATGCTGACGCAGGATCTCCATGCCGATGGTACCCTGTCCGGCGATGACATCGGGGTCGTCAAAAGGCGGGATGAAGACGTAGCCGGTCTCCTTGATGAGGTCCAGCGTATGCCGCCAGGCGTCGCTGAACGACTCACCGAACAGCACCACCTGTCCGCCCAGGCGGCGCACGGCGTCCACCTTGATGGCGGGCGTGGTCACGGGCATGACGATGACGGCCTCACAGCCCAGACGGCGGGCGGCCAGGGCCACCCCCTGGGCATGGTTGCCGGCCGAGGCGGCGATGACGCCGCGGCGCAGCTCCTCGGGGGAAAGACGGGCCATCTTGTTGTAGGCGCCGCGCAGCTTGAAGGAAAACACAGGCTGCAGGTCGTCCCGCTTGAGCAGCACGCGGTTGCCCAGGCGGCGGGAAAGGCTCACGGCCTCATCCAGCGGGGTCTCGACGGCCACGTCGTAGACCCGGCTCAACAACACCTTGTTCAGGTACTCGCTATGATTCGACATGGAAAACATCCCTTGTAAAAACGGTGCGCCTGCTCACGCCAGAGGCAGGCGGAATCTTTGGAGCATATACCCATTGCAGCCGCCCCACAAGGGGCCGGCAGCCGCGTCCTGCGCGTGGCAGCGGCCTTTCCGGCCCCGGCCGCGCCTGTGGTGCGACCCGCCATCCCTGCCATGTCCTCCCGGCCCGCCCGACACGGCCGGTCCCGTGCCAGACCCGTCACGTCCTCCCGCCCCTGATGCCGGCGGCGGGCATGGTCCCAGGCCCGGGACCGCGCCATCTTTTCCCTGCACGGACAGCCGCCTGCCGGGGCAGCCGTACGCGTCGCCTTTCTCCTTGCCATAAAAAAAGACCGCCATCCCAGGGACGACGATCTTTCTTCACGCAAGGTCCGCTCCTCTCCCATGCGGGACGGACGCTTCCATTTGAAATTTTCAGTTGGCAGGACAGACGGCCCCCCCATGCGGGACGGGCTCTCCCCCGGCGCCCATGCCCGGGGGGGGATGCCGCTCCGTCCCCGCGAGGGACAGATGCGTTTTCAGGATCAGGGCCGGTGCCCCGCCCCCGCCAGGGAAGCGGAACGGCCCGCACGCTATTTTTTCAGGGCCAGCGAATCCACGATGGCCTGGGCCCGGGCATCGTCCACCTTCCCGGCCAGCAGGACGAGCACATGCCGGTCGGCCCCCAGCGCCAGCACGCCCCGCATGGGGATCTCCCCCGCATGGCCCTGCAGCTCGTAGACATCATCGGCCCGGGGGCGGACATCCGGCGCATCCAGCATCTTGCGGTACGCTTCCACGATATCGGCGCGGCTGCGCCCCCTGTTGAGGCCCGTCACCAGGCTCACCATGATGCCGGCATCCGGGGAAAGCAAGGTCACGGAGCCCTTGTCCCGGGCCTCGATGCTCCAGCCTTCGGGGATGTCCACGGTGAAGAAGCTGTCCGCATCCAGAGGGGAGGCTAGTAGGCCTCCTGAAAAAAAACACAAAATACTCAGTAATATAATTAATAAAACGTATCTATCACATATTTTTTTTATATTATTCATTTTCAATATAAAAGTTAAAAATTCAATGCACATGAGATGATTCTCGTAGCATATAAATATATACAAAAAAGGCAAAGAAAGTTATAATAACTATTCGAGATGTAAACCAAAAATGCAGTGCTGAATGGTTAGCAAGAATGCAGACCCAAATACATGGCATAGCTGCAATTAATAGCAATGGAATTGCTATATCAGCTCGCCAGTAAATTTCTTTTCGAAAATAGAAAATAATCGGCAAAAGCCAAATCAATATACGTCCATTTAAATAACAAGCTACCAATTTGATGGGCCAATCCTGAAAATAATAGGATTTTCCTCCATCTATCCGCAAAGCCGCTTGCTGCATAAAATCTAAAAATAAATTTTTATTTAAAATAAATGACGCTATTAGGGGCTTTGCCAACCAACAAGAAGCGTATCGTATTCCCCATATAAAACTAAATAAAATAATTTTTTGTACAGATATTCCTTTATTACGCGCATAGACAATAAGTAGAGGAATACCTAGAGCAATGAGAGGTGCCGTTAAAAAGTCAAAAAAAGCAACAAGCATTCCATTTATAAAAAATATATATTTATAATATTCTTTCTTACATTCAGTTAATATAATTATAGAGACATATGTAATAAAATATACAAAATAGAACGGAAGAGATTGCCAAAGCGTAATAAATCCGTACAGAATAAAAGATAAAAACAATCCCCTTGCCAAAAAAATGGATATCTTTGCCGTATATTTATAAACATAAAATAGACCAATACAATGAAAAATAATCCCTAAATATTTTATATGGATATAGTCAATAAAATTAAGTAACGGACGTATGATAATAATATACCCATGCCAGTATCGTGCATAAGATGGTATCATTACTGTATTCAGTATATCCTCATTGGGTTTTATAGTTGCTCTAAGCATAGCTCCTTCTGTTGGCCGATCTGCCTGCAAATAATCTGACCAAGAACCGATAAGATACTTCCAGGACACTGGAAGATAATCTTGGAAAAGCTTTGGATATTTATTATTATTTTCTATATATTTTATTCCATCATATGCATTTCTATTAACATTTCCATCAAATGAAAAAGACAGTACAAGCAAAAAGATACAAAGAGATAATATACTAATATAAATGATGGTAAATTTAAAAAGTATATTCTTCACGTAAGCAACTCCAACACTATTTTGTTCGTACTTTTCGAATTATAAGCGACCGAATTCCTTGCACACGGCGATGATGAACGCCAGCATGAAGGAAAAAACAGCCATGGCGCCGAAGAGGATGGCGAGGATGCTCAGATTGTCCACAAAGGGCGATGCCATATCACCGTAACCGGCACCTGACCAGGCGGAGAAGCAATAGCCGTAGCTGGCCACGAACAGGACCAGGAAGGCCAGGGCCACGAACGCCAGCCTGTCACGGGAGGCCAGGCGTGCCAGCAGGCTGACGCCCCGGCCCGGCAGATGCGTCCCGGCCAGCCCGGCCGCCACGACCCCCAGCCCCATGACCTGCATGCCCAGCATGAGCAGCATGGCAAAGGTCACGAAACTTTTGTTGGCAAAGGTCACGCTGCCCACGGACAGGGGACCGGAAAGCAGGAGCAGCACGCCCAGCAGGCCCACGCCCATCAGGGCCAGCGCCGGATACATGTACAGCCAGTGCGGCGCATAGGTCAGCAGAAAGCACAGATGACGCCAGCCATCGCGCCAGGTACGCAGATGCGGCGGGCGGCTGCGGCCATCCCTGGCCAGCGTGGTGGGTACCTCGGCCATGCTGAGGCCGTAGAGGGAGGCCTTGACCACCATCTCGGAGGCGAACTCCATGCCGGTGGTCTTCAGGCCGCAGCGCCGGATGGCCTCGGTATTGAAACCACGCAGCCCGCAATGGAAATCCCCGATACTGATACGGAAGAACAGGCGCCCGATCCAGCTCAGGACCGGATTGCCCAGATAACGGTGGAGCGGCGGCATGGCCCCGGGAGCGATCCCTCCCCTGAAGCGGTTGCCCATGACCAGATCCACGCCCTGGCGCAGCTTGTCCACAAAGACCTGGAGGCTGGAGAAATCGTAACTGTCATCGGCATCACCCATGATGATGTATTTGCCGCGCGCCGCGGCGATGCCTCCCAGCAGGGCCGCACCGTAGCCTTTCTGCGCCACATCCACCACCCGGGCCCCCAGGCCGCGGGCTATCTCCCGGGATCCGTCCGTGCTGCCGTTGTCCGCTATCAGCACCTCTCCGTCGACGCCGGAGCGCTCCAGATAGGCCTTGGCCTTCATGATGCAGGTGGCCAGTGTCTCGGATTCGTTCAGGCAGGGCATCAGGATAGTCAGTTCACACGTATGTTCCATAGCATTTTCCCCTGGCCGAGATGCGGCCGCACCGCATCCCGCCTCCATCACCGGCCGTTCCCCGCCGGCAGGACGATCTTCTCAGGAAAGTCCCGTGCTCCCTCGCGCCAGGCATCAAGACGCAGGAGGAGCGGGAACCCCTCACCTTCATGCAAGCCCAGCTCCTTGCCGTAGCGCGCCACGAAATCGTCAGGGACACGCCACAGGAGCAGATAATCCACATTCTGCCGCCGGGCTGTTTCCCGCAGATCGGCAGGCAGCCTGCCGCCGAGCAAAGCCGTCTCCGGTGTATCATGGGGATTGAACACGATGGCATTTTCCACGGAAGCCTCCTGCCTGTCCGGCATGAGGTAAAACTGGCAGGCGTTCCCGTACAGATACTTCTCTTGTCCCACGACGAGCCAGTATCGGGATCCCGGCGCCGACGCCCGGGCCAGGATCCGGGCCGCCTGCTCCATCTCTGCCATATCGGCCGGCAAACCTGCGGGGCGCATGAAGAAAAAGAGAAGCATGCCCGCCCCCAGAAGACATGTTCCCCCCTTGAGGAGACGTCGTGTCAAAAAGGGGCGGCAACGCATGCCGGACTCCAACGCCGCCATAAGACCCGCAAGAAGGAATGGAGCGATGGCCACCGCCACATAGCGTTCATAGCTCGCGGCACGCCCCTGCTCTTCTGGCGTCATATACATGATGGTCACATAGGCATGGACTAGGATCCAGCCCAAAAAACAGCATAAAAGTATCCCCAAAGCAACATACTGGCTGCCCCGGAAACATCGTTGGCCTTTCGCATCCTTTTTAACAATAAAGTACAGGCTCAGGAGCAACAGGAATGCCGTCCCTGTCACGACGGGAAGATCCCCGACATACGGGATGGCGAAAAGATCCGTCAGGAAAAATGCCTGGACATACTTGGAGATGACCAGCTGCACGGCAGCCGGGTCAAACGCATTCGCCATCCTGGCAGAAAGCTGGGGAACGTGCAGCAAAACATGGATCTGCAGATACCAGCGCCAGAGCCCCCAAAAAAGGAGGCAGGCCCCTCCCGGCAGAACGAGCATCCTCCCTGTCTGGCGCAACTTTTGCCCTGCAGGAGCGACAAGAAAGGTCACCACTGCCGTGGTGCCCAGGATGCACAGGACCAGTAAACAGCCGGTCACTTTGCACAGGATCAGAACCGGCAGCCCGACGAACAGTATCAAACGCGTCGGTCCCGTATTCCTGGCAAAGACCAGGGCCAGTGCCGGGACAAGGAACAAGGCTGCCTGCAGACTTTCGGCATAGCCAAAAAGATAGGAAAAAAAGCGTACCGGGGTACCCAGGGAACGCAGCAGGCCGAACGTCACCAGGGCACAAAAGCAGACCGGCCAGAACGAAAGGCCCCGCTCGCGGGCCAGATGGATGACGACACCGGTGGCGGAAAGCAGGACTGCGGCCTCGCCCAGGGCCACGGCAGGCTCCGAAAAGCTCCCCATGGGCTGGAGCAGGGCCTGCAGGATGGTGACCATGGGCGGATAGAGCAGCACCGAGTCATGACGGGGCAGCACGGCCCCCCAGGTCCAGAGGCCATCCTCCAGCACCAGGTGCTTGACGAAGCCGCCCCAGAAAAATTCGTCCCAGTAGACGAGCCTGGCCCCGGCATAATGCCAGGCAAACAGGAGCAGCAGGCCCGCGAACAGCAGGGAAGGCGCCGCCGTCCGGGCATAACGGCGCCAGGGGGCCCCGGCGGCGAACAGGGAAAGGCAGACCGGCAGCAGGGAGAGCAGGGACAGGACGGCCACGGCAAGGCGGACTTCATGATAGACGCCCCCCATGGCCGCGAGGACCTGCAGCAGGGCTGTCACGCAGACCGCCAGGAACGGCGCGCACCAGGGCGCGGCCAGGCGCCAGGCCAGAAAGATGCTCAGACAGGTCAGTGAGCCGATAAAAAACACGCGTGCCTCCTCGATGCCTTGCGATCCGGCACGGAACAGGGGGCTGCCGTACCGTCTTCGTCCCCGGGACATGCGGCCGGGGGAGCGGTTGCCAGACAAGTACGCAGTATCGCGGCAAAGGGCAAGCCATGTTGTCCGTGGCGCCCCGTGCAGGCCGGTGAGGCCGCAGGCTCCGTAACGGCAGGAGCCGCAGGCCCGGGGCCATGACCAGGGAACGTCGCACAGGACAGGCACGGCCCGCCGTATCCTGCGGCCCGCATTTTTCTCCGCGGAAAGACTTTTTGACCCTACCCTTCCCCGGGCGGGCGGGCAAGTCCTTTCCCGTCCGCCGGTCCTGTCTCATGCACCGGCACCCCGGCTGTAGCGGCGGGCAGCACCGGACCAGAGCGTTTCCTTGCACCGTACGGGAAAACGGGGGATCGCCGCCGGAAGGGCACGCCTGTTCCTCCCAACGGCACGAAAGCCTTGCCGCTGCTCCGGCCTGGCACCAAAACAGGGAGGAGCTTTTGCCCCTCCCTGTCCATACAGCCTGGTCCTTTTCGCCGCGCTCCTGCCCGGCCTGGCGGCCTGTGTGCTAGCCCCGACCGCCACGGGCCTGGGCACGGCTCTGGAATCTTTCCCTGTCCACCACCACGCGCTCATGGACGCCTTCCCCGATGGGGCCCGTCTCGTCATGGGCGGAGACCGCGAAGGTCAGACCGCGACCGTTGGCCGAGACCGCTGTGAGCCTGGCCGCAAAGCGCACCTTCATGCCGCAGGGTGTCGGCGCCATGTGACTGACCTCCACACGGGTGCCCACGCTGGTCACGCCTTCCGGCAGGCAGGAACGGACAGCCTCCATGGCGGCGCGCTCCATGCCCATGATCATCACGGGCGTGGCCAGAACCCGGACCTCCCCGCTGCCCACTGCCGCGGCCAGCATCCCTTCGTCCACCGTCGTTTCCCACTGTCCTGTCATCCCGGCTTTCGGCATGGTCTCCATGCGGTCCCTCCCTGTTGCGGATACAGCTGTCTTCTGTTCCTGAACGGGAACGGCCCTCCTGTCAAGCCGGATGCCCCTGTGCTCCGCCAGCCAGGCATACCAGGCCGCCACGTCGCCGCGCAGACGGTCATCAAGGAGTGCCAGCGCCGCATCCCGCAGCGCCTGCGGCACGCCACCGTAAAAGGCCTCGGCGATACTGCCCGCGATGGCGGCCTGCGTGTCGCTGTCGCCCCCCAGCCAGACGGCGTTGCGCACGGCCTCCTCGAAGGAATGGCTCTCCAGGAAGGCGATGATGGCTTCGGGGACGGATTCCTGGCAGCTTTCCTTGTGACGGTAGGAGGATCTGATCCCGGCCAGGGAGCGGTCCAGGTCATAGCCGTAGCGGGAGGCGACATAATCACGGATGGCATCCCGTCCGGCGCCGTCCCGGGCCAGGAATACGGCCGCCGCCGTGGCGCAGGCCCCTTTGATGCCCTCGGGATGGTCATGCGTCACGGAGGCGCTCAGGGCCGCGTACTGCTCGGTCTCCTCCAGGCTGCCGCAGGCCCAGCCCACGGGCGAGACGCGCATGGCCGAGCCGTTGCCGAAACTGTTGTACGGCTCGCGGCTGCCCGTGACGATCCAGCGGAAAAAACGCTGTCCGTACCCCGCCCGGATGTACGCACGCCCATATTCGTGCATGGCGTCGATGAAGGCCTCCCGGCAGGCCTGCTCCTGACCGTGGGACCGCATCAGGGCCCGGCCCACGGCCACGGTCATCACCGTATCGTCCGTGAAGCGGGAACGGGGAGAGAACAGGGGAAAGGCCTCGGCGGCCCCCCGCCAGGGATGGAACTCGTAAGGACTGCCCACCATGTCACCGATGATGGCTCCCAACATGACAGCTCTCCTTGGTAGATTGTGACGGCACGACGAAGCGCCGCAAGGGATGCGCCCATGAGAAGGACGCTTTCCCGAAACGGCACTCCACGGGAGAAGAAAAGGAAGGCCGGGCATGACCTCCGGGACAGCCTCCTGCCCGGACATTCCGTTCCGGGCGCGAGGATAGCACCGGCGCAGGGCGTTTGCCATCATCCTGCGGGCATGGCGCCGCCCCGATGCGGGGAAGCGCCCTTTCCGGGCACGGCCGGCCTTGCGGGCGGCCCGCATGACGGGACCGCCCGGCGGGGTCTAGATCTTTCTGTACCTGCCCTTGCGGCAGACACGGCAACGGCCGTTGGGCACAGCCGGCTGTGCCGTACCGAAGGGACTCTTGGTGGTGCCGCAGGCGCCGCGCTGGCCGCCGGCGCTCACCGTATGGCCGTTGCAACGGACATCGCCGCAAACATCGCATTTGTAGATCGTTCCCGGGAAACCGCAGGTGGGACACACAGGCATGGCTGACCTCTCAGGGATGGGGTGACACTGTCCGGCAGTGGATGTCCCATCCTGCTACGGGATCGTTCCAGATCATGGAGTTTATGGAAACTTCGTGTTCTTTTTCTCTATTATACTCATTTTATTTATAATATATAAAAATTCTCCCTTCCATTTTCAACTTTTCAAGCACTTTTTTTGCACCCGGCGCCAATCCCCCATACCGCCTACAAGGCGATACCGACATTGGCACAAAAGGGGTGTCAGCCCCCAGTCATCCCCCTGCTCCTGCTGGTATCCCCTGTGGACTCGGCATGTCAGTCGTTGGCTCTGCGATACGGGTGGGAATAACAGGATCGCCTATAATGAATCTTCCCGCAGGGCGGCCTGAGCCCAGATGAACCAAAGACACCCGCTGGAGCGTTCCAGCGGGTGTCTTTGGTACGATATGAAGAAAGGTTGGAATGCTTACTTACTGCCCCTGCCGGAAGTTTCGGGCGCCCACAAATGGCACACGATACCACCGACGAGCAACGCGCCGACACACATCCAGAGGGAGGCATAGATCCCCCAGGCATCACTGATAACCGGAAGGAGGAATGTACCGCCGCCGGCTCCGATGCGACTTACGGCAACAGTCAGGCCCACGCCGGATGCGCGAAGTTCCGTGGGAAAAAGCTCGGGGGGATACGCGAATTCAAGAACGATGGACATGGCCAGTACCAGAGCCAGCGCCGCCAGCAGGATCATGGCCAGAGTGCCCGGCATGGTCTGCCAGAGAATCATAACAGTCAGGATAGCCGCCGCACCATAAAACGTTGAGAGCAGGTAAAAACGCCGGGTGATCTTATCAATGATCCAGGTGCCGATCAGCACCCCTGCCATGGTGAAGACGTTATACAGAATACCGGATACATGCGGGTTACTGACATTGAGCTGTTCCAGCACGATGGTCAGGAAGATGCCGATGGCAAAGAAAGGGACGACCTGGGCAGCAAAAAATACACCGGAAACAAGCGTGTTGTAGCGTAATTCCGGGCTGAACAAACGGCACCACGATCCGGAAGCCTTCTGCTCTTCCTGCAAATCAGGAAGGCAGTAGCCCTTGCCGAGCCAGGTATGGATCAACTCCAGAGCTTCGGTTTCACGTCCCTGGCGGGCCAGCCAGCTGGGAGATTCGGGCGTTCCGAAACGATAGAGAAAAGCGGCCAGTCCCGGTACTGCGGAAGAGATGATGATCCAGCGCCAGCCGTCATCTCCCATACTCTCGGCCCCAAGGCTGCCTACGAAGGACCCCACGATATAGGACATGACGAAACCCAGGGTCCACATGACCAGGTGCCAGCTCAGGATGCGGGCGCGCCTCTTGGCCGGGGTCCATTCGCTCAGCAGAGGGATGCCGCTGGTGTAGTCGGCGCCCACGGTCATACCCAGCAGGAAGCGGACCACGGCCAGCCAGACGGGATCCGTGATGAAGAACTGCCACAGGGACAGGCCCACGGACAGAGCCATCAGGATGAGGAAGGGTTTGCGACGGCCGATGCGGTCGGCAATGGGGCCCATGAGCAGGCTGCCGAACAGGATGCCCAGCATGGCACCGGCACCGATGAGGCCCATCCAGTAACTGTTCAGCCCCAACGGGCCCTGGGCATAACTGAGCGCGATGCCTACGATGCCCAGGATGTAGCCGTCAGTGATCACACCAAGGAAAGCGCCGGTGGCAACTTTCTTGTGAATGGCGTGCGGTGTGGCTTCCTCGAAGCTGATAGGTGTGGCGAATGACATGGTTCCCTCCGGTCGGGTTGAGGTGAGGGCCCGGCGTGAGCAGCTCCAGGCCGGGAGAGGGTAATGGCTCTGTTTTTATAATACCGTATTACGGTATTATATACCATATCAAACGATATTTAGAAAAAAATTTCCTGTCAATGGTTAGGAAAATTTTTCCTTCCCAAAAAATTCTTAAAAATTTTTTTCATAAAATCCCGTAAACCCGTTGACACATGAGCTCTAACTGCGTACCGTCTAAAAAACGGTATATAATACCGTAATACGGTACAAACAAAACGACCAATCAGGACTTCTGAGTTTTTCAGGAAAGAATGCAACAACCTTCATCGAGGCCAGGACCTCACAGCACCGAGGTGGATATGTCGCAGGAAACCTTGTTCTTGAAAAATACGGAAACATTTGCCGAAAGCATGGCGCGTTGCGGTGTCAAATATCACTTCGCCTATCCGATCACCCCGGCAACGGACGTGATGAAGCGCACCGCAGTCATCCTGCCCAAATACGGCGGCAAAATGATGCAGATGGAGAGCGAACTGGCTGTTTCCAGCGCTCTGGCCGGCGCGGCCTGCACCGGCAAACTGGCGGCTACATCCAGCTCAGGTCCCGGCATGTCCCTGATGCAGGAAGCCATCTCCTTCATGGCCGGCGCCGAACTGCCCTGCATCATGCTGGACTCCATGCGTGTGGGCCCTGGTGATGGCGATATCGTAGGGGCACAGAGCAACTACTATATGGCTACCCGCGGCGGTGGGCACGGTGACTACCATATCCCTGTGCTGGCCCCTGCCTCCGGCCAGGAAATCGTGGATCTCATGCCGAGCGGCATCCGCCTGGCCTATGCATACCGCACGCCGGTGCTCTTCGTTATTGACGGCGTGACAGCTCAGACCACGGAATCCGCCATCCTTCCCGCGTACCATGACTACGCTGCCGAATTCGATACGTCCGACTGGGCCTATACCGGCACGCAGGACCACCCCAAACGCGCCCTGATCACCGGCAGCTACTCGCACGAAGACGGCTACCAGATGAATGAACGCCTGCGTAAAAAGTGTGAGATCATCACAGAAAACGAGCAGCTGTGGGAAGAGGACAGCGTCGACGACGCGGAACTGGTGGTCGTGGCTTTCGGCATCCATGGCCGTATGTGCAAGGATCTGGTGCGCAAACTGCGTACGGAAGGGAAAAAGGTCGGCAGCATCCGTCCCATCAGCCTGTGGCCTTTCCCGGTCAGGGCGTTCGACAAGCTCCCTGCCAGTGTGAAGCAGATTCTGGTAGTGGAGATGAATCTGGGCCAGATGGTGGACGATGTGCGTCTCGCCGTGAACGGCCGTGTACCCGTGCACTTTTTCGGCAAGACCGGTGGCGACATGCCCATGTACACGCTCAATGAAATGATCGCCAAAACCAACAGCCTGCTGGGAGAGTAAGCGGATGCAGAATCTTAGCAAGAATTACGGCCAGACCCTGAACCTGGATAAACTCACCAGCTACTGTCCCGGCTGCGGTCACGGCGTTGTGACCCGCCTGGTGGCGGAAGCCATCGAAGAGCTGGGCATCCGCCAGCGTGCGATAGCCATCGTGGGCATCGGTTGCGGTGGTTTTTCCCATCACTACATGGACATCGATGCCATCGAAGCCACCCACGGCCGCGCACCTTCCTTCGCCGTGGGATACAAGCTGGCCCGTCCCGACAACATCGTCTTCACCTACGCCGGCGACGGCGACACCAGCGCCATCGGCATCGGCGACCTTCTCCATGCGGCCAACAAGGGCATGCCCATCACCACCATCATGATCAACAATACCGTGTTCGGTATGACCGGCGGGCAGATGTCCCCCACCACGCTCGAAGGCCAGGTGACCACCACTACGCCCAAGGGACGTGACGTGACCTGGCAGGGCTATCCCCTGCTGGTTCCCGAGATGATGCGCGCCATGCCCGGTGTGAAATTCCTGGCACGCGAGAGCGTGGCCACTGCCAAACATATTATGCACGCGAAGAAAAGCATCAGAAAGGCCTTCGAATGTCAGGTTCGCGGTCTTGGTTACTCCTTCGTGGAAATGATCGTCCCCTGTCCCACCGGCCTCAAGAAATCCGTACGCGACTCCTATGACTGGTGTGCCAACCAGATGAACGGTTATTTCCAGCCCCAAATCTTCAAGGACGAAATGGAGCAGAACAATGCTGACTAAATGCATGTTTTCCGGTTCTGGCGGTCAGGGTTCCGCTCTTATGGCCAAGCTTGTCTGCCTGGCCTCCATCAAGGAAGGGCTCAAGGTCGTCATGACCCAGACCTACGGTATCGAACAGCGCGGTGGCGACTCCACAGCCTATGTGATCGTTTCCGATGGCCCCATCGGCAGCCCTATCGTAGAAAAGGATGCCACTGTGGCCGTCGCCCTGAGCAAATCCATCTATGACTTGTGCTTCGAGGGCACCGCTCCCGGTGGCACCCTGTTTTGCAACACCTCGCTGGTGGAAGAGCCCCGGGCCCCTGAGGGTTTCGTCCAGGTGGGCCTGCCTGTGTCCGATATGGCCATGGAAGCCGGTTCCGTCCGCTCTGCCAATATGGTCATGCTGGGAGCTGTCCTGGCCAGGACAGGCCTGCTCAAGCTGGAGACCGTCGAACAGGTCCTCACGGAGACCATGGGCGCCAAAAAGCCTGCCCTGCTGGAAATGAATATCAAGGCACTGCACACCGGCTATGAAGCGGGCCTGAAGGGGTAACTTATGAGCAAGGTTAAAGTTCACATCATTGACGCGCGTCGCTGCAAATCCTGTGGCCTGTGTGTGGATGCCTGCCCCAAGCAGGTACTGGCCATCAGTGCCCATATCAACGGCCAGGGATACAATTATGTGGAACAGGTCTATCCTGAAAAATGCATCAAATGCAATATCTGCGGCATCGTCTGCCCGGATGTGGCTATTGGCGTCGTGGTGGAGGATTAGCTCCTCAGGAAACGGCAAGATGTACCGGGTCACGCTGCCATCGGGGGCAGCGTGACTGCAAGAGCTCCCGGGAGGAATGCAATGTCTGACCTTGTCCCTCTCTTTCGTCCCAAAAGCGTCGCTCTTATCGGCGCTTCGTCCGATACGAAGAAATACGGCTACTGGACAGCCAAGAGCCTGATAGACAACAAGTTCCAGGGTGACATCTATCTGGTCTCCCGATCCGGCGGTGAAATCCTCGGTCACCCCACCTATCCCGACATCCTTTCCGTGCCCGGTGAAGTGGACCTGGCCATCGTGGCCATTGCTCCCAGGCATATAGTCCCCATCATCGAGCAGTGTACCGAAAAGGGCGTGAAGACCGCCATCGTCGTCTCCACGGGCTTTGGCGAGACCGGTCCCGAGGGCAAGGAGATCGAACGCCAGATGCTGGAAGTGGCCCGCAAGGGCAATCTGCGCATCATGGGCCCCAACTGCATGGGGATGTACAGTTCTGCCGTGAGCCTCAATGCGAGCATCATCGATCTGGCCCCCGGCCCCATGAGCCTCGTGCTGCAAAGCGGCAACTTTGGTATCGACATCAACTTCAATGCCAAAAGCCGCAACCTCGGTTACAGCTGCTGGGCCACCATCGGCAATCAGATGGATATCCGCTTCAATGACTTCGTCAGCTATATCGGACAGGACGAAAATACCAAGGTACTGCTGCTGTACATGGAAGGCCTGCGTGTGGAAGATGAGGAAGATGGCCGCAAGTTCCTGAAAGCCGCCCAGAAGACCTCGCTCAAGACGCCCATCGCCGCCATCAAGATCGGCCGCAGCGCCGCCGGTGCCCGTGCCGCCGCTTCCCACACCGGCTCCCTGGCCGGCAGTGAAAAAATCTTCGACGCGGCCCTGGAGCAGGCGGGCGTCGTTCGTGTGGACAGTCCCAACGAACTGCTCGATACCGCCGAGACTTTCGCCAAGTGCAAGCCCGCCATCGGCAGACGCATGGCCGTGCTCACCGACGGCGGCGGTCACGGCGTCATGGCTACCGACTTCTGCGAGCGATTCAAGCTGGAAGCCCCGGTGCTGTCCCAGGCCACCCAGGAAAAGCTGCGCGCCATCCTGCGTCCGCACTGCCCCATCAAAAATCCTGTGGACCTGGCCGGCACGCCCGAAGCCGACATGTGGGTCTTCGACCGGTGCCTGGAGGTCCTGCTGGACGACCCCGATGTGGATGGTGTGATCATCGTGGGCCTTTATGGCGGCTATGCCGATCTTTCCGAAGAATTCCGCGTTATGGAGATGGACGTGGCCAAGAGCATGGCTGCCCGCGTGCAGAAGGCCAACAAGCCTGTGGTCATGCATTCCATCTACCAGCCACAGCAGCCTGAATGCCTGCGTTACCTGAGCGACAACGGCATCCCGGTATTCGGTTCCGTGGACGCTGCCGTACGCTCCATGGGTACGCTGGTGAGTTATGCCGACCGCCGCAAGGCCCTGGAAGAAGAACTGGCCGGTGCCAGTGTGGAACTGCCCGCCGACCGCCACGAAAAAGTTCGTGCCATCCTCGATTCCGTGCGCGCCCAGAACCGCTGCAACCTGGTCGAGACAGAAGCCCGCGACATTTTCAAAGCCTATGGCCTGAACCTGGCTCCGCACTACCTGGCGCGCAACGCCGACGAAGCGGCAGAGCTGTGGCAGAAGATAGGCGGCAAGGCCGTCATGAAGATCGTATCCCCGGATATCCTGCACAAGACCGATGCCGGCGGTGTGGCCCTGAACATCGAATCCGCCGGGAGCGCCCGTGAAACCTTTGAGCGCCTGGTCAGGAACGGCCTGGCCTACAAGCCTGACGCGGACATCTTCGGCGTGCTGATGACCCCCATGCTGCCCGGCGGCGTGGAATGCATCATTGGCGCCAGCCATGACGTGACCTTCGGCCCCACGGTCATGTTCGGTCTGGGCGGCATCTTCGTGGAAGTGCTCAAGGACGTGTCCTTCCGCGTGGCCCCCATCAACATGCCCTCCGCCCGCAAGATGGTTCGTGAGATCCGCGGTCTGGCCATGCTGCAGGGTGCGCGCGGCGCCAAGCCCTGCGATCTGGAAGCCCTGGCCGAGGCCGTTTGTCTGGTCTCCCACCTGGTGGATGAGCTGCGTGATGTCGCCGAAGTCGACCTCAACCCCGTTTTTGCCTGGGAAAAAGGACTGGCCGTGGCCGATGCCCGCATCGTCCTGCATCCCGTGAAGTAGCGTCCTTTTGCCCGCCAGACCGCCGGCAGGCACGATCCGCCGGCGTATGCACAAGCATCTTTTAGGAAGAGAGAACTACCATGCGTGAAGTGAAGCGTTTCCCCACCACCACTGGTCAGAGCTGGCTTGAGATGTCCTCTTTCAAAGATCATCTGTTCAAGAGCCATGACAAGATCGCCAAGGAATATGACTATATCGTCGTAGGCGCCGGTTACGGCGGATACGGCTGCGCCAGCCGTCTGGCTGAACTGCAGCCCAGTGCCAGAATCGCTGTCTTCGAAGCCATCAAGATCGGCAACGGCGACAGCGGCAAGAATGCCGGTTTCATCATCGACGTGCCCCATAATTTCGGTGACCAGGGCAATTCCAATTTTGAAGACAACTTCATGTACTATAAGCTCAACACCTTCATCATCGGCCGGATGCGCAAGGCCATCGAAGATTCCGGCATCAAGGTGGACTGGGATCCCTGCGGCAAATATCTGTGCTGCTCCGAGACCAAGAGCTTCAAGCTCATCGATACCGAAGTCGAAGAGCTCGAGCACATGAACGTCAAGTATGAGATCTATGAAGGCGAAGTCCTGGCCAGGCGTCTGGGCACCCGTTACTACAAAAAGGCCCTCTACACCCCCGGGACCCTGCTGGTGAACCCTGCCGACGTGCTGCGCGGACTGTTCACCGTGCTGCCCGAAAATGTTGACGTGTTCGAAGAGTGCCCCGTTATGAGCATTGAGGAAGGCGCCCGTGCCCGCGTGAAACTGCTCAACGGAAAGGAACTGACGGCCAAGAACGTCGTCGTCACTGGTGGCCCCTTCATCGAGGAATTCGGCATTGTGAAGAACACGTTCTGCCCCGTGCTTTCTTACGGCGCCTTCACCCGCCAGCTCAACGAAGACGAGCTCATCTACTTCAAGGACGTCAAGCCCTGGGGCTGCACCGCGGGACATCCCGCCGGCACCACCGTCCGCTTCACCTGCGACAACCGTATCTTCGTACGGAACGGTTTCAGCTACGCCACGCATCGCACCACCTCCTTCCAGCGCATCCGCCGGGCCGTTCCCAAGCTGCGCCGGGCCTTTGAAAACCGTTTCCCCGAGATCAAGCATGTCAACTTCGAATACCTTTACGGCGGCATGATCAACATGACCATGAACTTCCGACCGCTCATGATCCAAAAGCATCCCAGCGTGTACGCCTCGGCCAGCGGCGAAGGTGCCGGCGTGGCCAAGACCTGCCTGATGGGCCACTATGTGGCCGAATGGATCAACGGCATCGACAGCGAGGAGCTGCGCTTCCTGCGCCGTATCGCCACCCCGAGCCACCTGCCGCCGGAACCCCTGCCTACCATCGGCGCCACCGCCCGCCTGATGTGGGAGGAGTTCAACGCCAAAAGCGAAATCTAGCTCCCATGTGCCTGGCGTGGGGCGGCTCCCTTCTACGCCCCGCGCCTCCTTTCCCATAGCATCCCCTATCCAATACGCTCTCTGGAGGTCATCATGGAATTTGTGCATGCTCCCAAGGCTTGCGCCGCTGTCGGCCCCTATTCCCACGCCGTCAAGGCCGGTAACACCTATTACCTTTCCGGCCAGGTGCCTTTCCATCCCGTGACGGGTGAAGTGGTGGGAAAAGACATGGCCGAACAGGCCACCCAGACCCTCACCAACATGAAAGCGGTGCTGGATGCCTGCGGGCTGGCCATCGCCCATATCGCCAAAGTGACCGTATTCATCACGGACATGCACGACTTCGATGCCTTCAACACAGTGTATGCCGATTTCATGGGTGAGCACCGGCCTGCCCGTGTCTGTGTCGAAGTCAGCAATATAGCGCATGGCTGCCTGCTGGAACTCGACTGTGTGTGCGTCGTGGAATAACATCGGGACAGAACAAAGACAGGGGGCGGCACTGCCTTCCTCAACAGCTATTTTTTCAGCGCCATGACGGTGCATCTGTAAGGCACTCTTCATCGAGGCATGCGACTCCAGCCTCACAAATGCAGGATATCACAATGGCATAGGGGGAGCATCAGCTCCCCCTTTTTGTCTTCATGATACCCCAAATGCTATCTGGGCCGCGTTCTTAAGGAGATTTTCATGAGTGAATCACCATATAGCGTAGACAAACTGACTTTTGCCATAGGCTACAGTATCATATTCCTTTTTGTACTTATCGCTGTTATCTTTCCTGCGAATTTCACTGCAATGATGGAGGTCGTCCAAACTTTTCTGCTCAATAATACCGGTTGGCTCACAGTCTTCCTTTCCGTCTGCATCGTCGTTTTCACGCTCTGCATCATCGCTTCTCCCATTGGTTCCATCAGGATCGGCGGCCGCCATGCCAAGCCCGACTTCAGCCTGTGGCGCTGGTTTGCCATTTCTCTGTGTGCCGGTATCGGTATCGGCATCCTGTTCTGGGGCATAGGTGAACCCATCTACCATCTGATGCAGCCCCCCACCGAGAACCTTGGTATTGCCCCCGGCTCTCACCAGGCCGCTGTTTTTGCCATCTCGCAGAGTATCATGCACTGGAGCGTGGCCCAGTACTGCCTCTACTCTATCTGTGGCGTGACCTTCGCGGTCATGTGCTTCAACAACAACCGTCCCCTCTCCATCATCGACTGTTTCGCCGTCATCGTGCCTTCCAGGTATTTTGAGCTCAGCCGCTGCGTGGTGCATACCATCTGCCTGTTCTCCCTGTGCTTCGCTGTCATCAGCAGCATGGGCTCCCTGATCATGATGGTCTCCAGCATGCTCTCCCATCTGACGGGCCTGCCGCGTTCCTTTATGATGGACACGCTCATCTGCGTCGCCGGTACCGGCCTGTTCGTCATCTCGGCCATCAGCGGCCTGCGCCGGGGCATGTCTTTCCTCTCGCAACAGACCACGCGCCTTTTCATCTTCCTGATGTTCTTCGTCTTCCTTGTGGGCCCCACTTCCTTCATCCTGACCATGGGCACGGAAGTCTTCGGCTATACGCTGAGCTCCTTTTTCCACAACAGCTCGCTTATGAGCACCAAGTTCATGGACAACCCCTGGTCCAACTCCTGGCTGGTGGTCTACATGGCCTTTTTCTTTGGGTATGCGCCGCCCATCGGCCTGTTCCTGGCTCGTCTCGGCAAAGGCCGCACCGTGCGCCAATTCCTGCTGATGAACATCTTCGCGCCCACCATTTTCGTATATTTCTGGATCAACACTTTTGGCAGCGTTGCCATCTACTTTCAGTGGAACAACGTCATGGACGTCTGGGGCTTCGTGCAAAGCCACGGCCTGGAATCCACCGTGGTCGCCGTTCTCCAGACCTTCCCCCTGAGTGGGGTACTGATCTTCCTGTTCATCATCTGTACCATGACCTCTTTCGCCACCCTGGCAGATCCCATGACCACGGTGCTGGCAACCTTATCCACCAAGGGACTGTCCATCAATGAAGAGGCTCCCCGACGGCTGAAGGCCGTCTGGGGCATCACTGCCGGAGTGATGGCCCTGTTGCTGATCTCGACGACAGGCCTTTCCGGTCTGCGCGGCATGGCGGTTTTCAGCGGTTTGTTCATGATGTTCATCACGGCGGGCATCTGTGTATGCATTGTCAAAATCGGCATGGAAATCCTGGAGCGCCGGCGGCTGGCACAATAATCCCCTTCAAGGAGCTCGGACATGAAAAGATTGATCGTTGGCGTCAGCGGGGCCAGCGCCATGCCGCTGACAGCGTGCTTGCTGCAGAACCTCCATTATCTGGCCGACGTGGAAGTTCATCTTATAGTATCACCTGGGGCAGAACGCGTCTTGCAGCATGAATGCCATTGCAAGGCGGATTCCTTCCGAGCTTATGCCCATACCGTCTATGATGCGGCCGATATGGCGGCAGGCCCTTCCAGCGGATCCTGGCACCATGACGGCATGATCATTTGTCCATGTTCCATGAGCTCGCTGGCATCCATTGCCAGTGGTGCCGGCATGAATTTGCTCCATCGGGCTGCGGATGTCACACTCAAGGAAGGAAGAAAGCTCATCATCGTCCCTCGGGAAACCCCTCTCAATGTCATCCATATTGAAAATATGCACAGGCTGGCCATGGCCGGGGCCGTACTCATGCCTTTCATGCCCGCATTCTATGTTTTACCACAAAATATAGAAGACATACTGGTGCATTTCTGTGGGAGGATACTCGACCAGATGGGCCTGGAGAACGGCCTTGTCAAACGATGGCATAATAACCTATAATTACAAAATAATTTCGATTGTGCTATGTTGCTACCCTGTTGCAGAAGGATCGCAGGAATCGTTATGGCAGAACAAAAATACTATACTATAAGCAGCCTTGCGAAAACTTTTTCCGTCATTGAACTCATGACACATAAATCCCTCTGGGATCTTCGAGAGCTGGCAAAAGTCTCAGCCTTACCAAAAGGGACCCTGCAACGCATCTTGCTAACTCTTGAAGAACTAGGCTATGTGCGCCAGGAACATCGTGGTGGAGCCTATGCGCTGACCTTAAAATTCTTTCAGCTAGGGCGCCGGATCGTAGGCAACAACAATCTTGTTGAACTCGCCCGCCCGCATTGTCGGGAACTGGTCGGTATCGTCAATGAGACAGTCAACCTTTGCATGGCTTCGGGGAGCGATATGGTCGTTGTCGATCAGCAGATGTCCCGCCACCATCTCCGTCTTGACTCTATAATTGGCTCATCTTTTCCAATCTATCCTTCAGCATCAGGAAAAATTTGGCTTGCCTTTCAAAATGAACAGGATGTCATGCGTGTACTTGGCCAGATCTGCCAAGAAAATCCAAAGATTTCTGCAGAAGACATCACGTCCTTCATGGAGGAACTTGCAGATGTCAGGAATGAAGGAATCGCATTTGACTATGAAGAGATTTTCGAAGGTGTCAGATGTGTTGCATCACCAATATTCGACTATAGTGGAAGCATCGTTGCAACATTAGGGTGTTCTGTACCTACAGTAAGAATAACTAAAGAACTTTCTTCATTATTGATAAATGAAGTTTGTGATAAAGCAAAATTGATTTCCTCACTTCTTGGAGCTCAGGCGAGAAAATTTCAGAAAACGCACAAGACCATGATTGATATATCTTGAACTGTTAAATAGTAGATTTTATATAAATTAATAATAAACTATCTATATATTTAACATAAAGATAACTAAAGATTATTTATCAATAACATATAACTACAAAATGAAATATGCTTCTTTTGACATAACATCTGGTATTATCCCCAAGAAGAAACTAAGCGGTATAGGCAATGATCCGCGCCCCCATCCTCACGCACGCACCCTTTGATTTTCGTTTTCATGGCCCCCGGTGGAACCCCAATCAGAACCACCCGCAAATCGGGTGGTTTGCTCTGGCCCTGTAAGGGCCTGTTA
>OIWK01000388.1_pt1 | contig 47314 bp, 34 predicted proteins | sample 1587401 | NCBI WGS metagenome assembly OIWK01 (sample SAMEA3888911, study PRJEB22519) | human gut metagenome | biome: human gut; feature: human-associated habitat; material: faeces | place: Denmark | collected 2009 | reverse complement strand
GCGGCCACAACGTGGTGCTCGTGGATAAGCAGGATGAGCCGGGCGGCGAGATGCGTATCGCGGCCGTTCCGCCGGCAAAGCAGGAACTCACCCGCGTGATCAAGTATCAGTACCGTCGCCTGGCCGAGGCCGGCGTGAAGTGCGTATTTGGCACCGAGCTTACTGCCGAGGACATTCAGCGTGACTACGCGGGTTACGAGGTTGTCCTGGCTTATGGCGCCGAGCCCATCGCCCCGGCCTTCATGCAGGGCTTTAAGCAGGTTATGACGGCCGACGACCTGCTGGGCGGCAAGGCTTTCCCGGGTAAGAAGATCGTTATTGTGGGCGGCGGCACCGTCGGCTGCGAGACGGCCGATTACCTGGCCCCGCTGGTCAACGACCTCTCGCCGGCCAATCGCGATGTCACCGTCATCGAGATGACCAAGACGCTCGCCGCCAACGAGGGCGGCGCCGGTCGCGCGGTGCTCATCACGCGCATGCTCTCAAAGGGCGTCCACGTGCTGACCGAGGCCAAGGTGACCGAGATTACCGAGGATGCCATCAGCTACGAGAAGGACGGCGAGGTCCACACCATCGCCGATGCCGATACGCTGGTGCTTGCCATGGGCTATCGTCCCAATACCAAGCTGGCCGACGACCTGGTTGCAGCTGGCATTGCTGTCCACGTGCTGGGCGATGCCCAGAAGTGTGGCAACATTCGCGATGCCATCGGCGATGGCTATAAGGTTGCCTGCGAGCTCTAGTCAACCCCTTTGCACCAATCGATTGCAAAAAGCGGCGGCTGCCCTGTGTGTTGGGCAGCCGCCGCCTGCGTTTTGCCAAAGAAAGATTATTGTCGGGCCCTAAATGCCTTTTGCTTCTGCTCCCTCCGCAATCATGTTGCGGTTATACACCAGGTGCAGATACATCGCGTCGTGCGCGGCGGTGGGATTGCGCGAGGCGATGGCGTCGGCCACATCGCGGTGCATGCGGATAGTTTCCTCGACGAGCTTTTTGCCGGTCACGTCGATAAAGAGGGGGACGGATGCCTTGAACACGCCCATCAGGCGGGGAACGACGAGGTTTCCGGAGCTCTCGGCAATGGCATTGTGGAACGCGGTGTCGGCGGCGGAGTAATCCTCACCGGCCTCGGCCAGGCGCTCGGATTCGTCGCAGAGCTCTTTGATACAGACGACCTGGTCGTTGGTTGCGTGCTCGGCTGCCATGCGTGCCATCTGCGGCTCGACCATAAAGCGCACCTCGAGTAGGTCCCGCGCCAGACGCTGCTTGTCGTCGATAAAGGTAAAGCCCAGCGGGTCGTCGGCAACGCCGGGGTTTGACGCCACATAGGTGCCCGAACCCTGCTTAATGCGCACGATATTGCGCGACTGCAGCAACTTCATGGCCTCGCGCACGGTGCTCCTGCCGGCGCCCAAGCGCTCGACCAGCACGGTTTCCTTAGGCAGGCGATCGCCTTGCTCAAGGTGTTCATCCAGAATCAATTGAATGATTTTCTCCGATATTTGCTCGGGGAGTCCCGATTCGGCGCGGGCCATAGCTATACCTTTCATTACAAAATTCATCTGAGCTATTTTAGCGCACCACGGATGCGATATTGGCCGCTGGATTTGAGTCGGGCGGCTTAGATATACCGTTCGCAGCGCAAATACGACCGTTTACCAAATACATCAGATGTATTTCGAACAAATTTCAAAATGAAACATCAGACCTTTCCAAAACACGCTATAGTCATCAGACGAATTCAAAAGGTCTGATGAATTGGAGGAAAGATGTCAGACCCAACGTGTATGGCTGACCCCACCAGGTTGGTCATCGCCGCCATCGTGGGCATCGCGCTGCTGCTTGCGCTCATCATCAAGTTCAAGCTGCACCCCGTGCTGTCGATGATGGTCTCGGCGCTCGTGATCGGTATCGGAGCCGGCATGCCGCTCGACATGGTGGCAGACACCGTCACCAAGGGCGTGGGCACCACGCTGCAAAACATCGCCCTGCTCATTGGCCTGGGATCGATGTTTGGCCAGATTTTGGAGGAGAGCGGCGGCGCCAAGAAGATCGCCCAGACCTTCATTAACACCTTTGGCCAGGGCCACTCCAGCTGGGCGCTGGGCATCACCGGTCTGGTCATCGGCACCACGGTGTTCTTTGAGGCCGGCGTGGTCGTTTTGATTCCGCTTGCGTTTAGCGTGGCATCGCAGACCAAAAAGTCGACGCTCTACTACGGCATCGCGCTGCTCGCGGGACTTGCCGCTGGCTATGCGTTTGTGCCGCCATCGGCCGGGTCGGTTTTGGTCGCCGGCACGCTCAGTGTCGACCTGGGCACCATGATTCTCGTCGGTATCCCCACTGCCTTCATCGCCATGGCGATTGCCGGCGTCATCTGGGGCCGCAATGTGGGCGGTCGCATCTTTACCGATGTTCCGGAACACTTTACCTCTGCCGAGGGCGCGAGCGACGAAAAGGAGCTTCCCTCCTTTGGCATGGTGCTTGCCATCGTGCTCACGCCGCTTTGTCTGATTTTGCTGGGCACGTTGTCCTCTTATATCCCCATGCCCGCCGAGCTCGCCTCGATTTTTGCCTTCCTGGGTAAGCCGTTCGTCGCTTTGACGCTCGCCACGCTCGTCGCGATGTATCTGCTGGGCGCGCGCCGCGGCTACTCCGGCGCCGAGCTCAAGGCCCTGCTCGACCGCTCTCTTAAGCCCGTCGGCATGATCTTGCTGGTTATCGCCTGTGGCGGCGTCATTCGCTGGATGCTACAAGACTGCGGCTTGGGTCAGGTTATCGGCCCTATGCTCGAGGCCTCACCGCTGCCTTTGGTGGTCGTTGCCTTTTTGATCGCCGTCATGGTGCGTGCCTCTGTCGGCAGCTCCATCGTCGCTATGACCATGGCATCGGGCATTATGGCCGCCATGCCTGCGGTCGCTGGTGCTTCGGTGCTCATGCGTGCCGCTATCTGTCTTGCAATTTGCGGCGGCGCCACAGCCCTCTCGCACGTCAACGATGCCGGTTTTTGGATGTGCTCCTCGTTCCTGGAGATTGACGAGAAGACCACCCTCAAGTCCTGGACCGTTATGGAGACGCTCATCGGCCTTTCGGGTCTTGCCTGCGCCCTGGTGATTTCGTTCTTCGCCTAGTTCGCGTGGCTAAGCATCTTTTGCCGAGCGCATCGCTCGGTACCCATTTACACCTGATTCATTAACCAACGATTGGTACAACCGTTCAAATCAAAAGAGGAGAGCATCATGGACGAGAAGACCAAGGCACAGATTCAGCAGGAGGCAGCCGACCTGGTTGCCAAGCTGCAGCCGCGTTCCGGCAAGTTCCGCACCATCAGCCCCGAGATGGACCCGCTGCGTCTGGGCTCTGGCTGGTCCATCGAGGATCTGGACAAGCCGCAGGTCATTATCGAGTCGACGTTCGGCGACTCGCATCCGGGTTCTGCCGGCCTGTTTGAGTTGGTCGAGGAGGTCCGTGCCGGCGTTGCCGAGGCTGGCGGTCATGGTGCCCGTTACTTCTGCACCGATATCTGCGACGGCGAGGCCCAGGGCCACGACGGCATCAACTACTCGCTGCCCAGTCGCGACATGATCGCCAACATGATCGAGATTCATGCCAAGGCCACCCCGTTCGACGCCGGCGTCTTTGTTGCCAGCTGCGATAAGGGCCTGCCTGCGAACCTTATGGCCATGGGCCGCATCAACATCCCCTCCATCGTCGTTACCGGCGGTGTCATGGATGCCGGTCCCGATCTGTTGACCCTGGAGCAGCTCGGCGCCATCTCGGCCCGCTATGAGCGCGGCGAGATTTCCCGCGAGGAGCTCGAGTTTGCCAAGCACAACGCATGCCCCAGCTGCGGCGCCTGCTCTTTTATGGGCACCGCGTCGACCATGCAGGTTACCGCCGAGGCCCTGGGCCTTATGCTCCCCGGCACGGCCCTGCTGCCCGCAACCAGCTCCGATCTGCGTGAGTTTGCGCGCGAGGCTGGCCGTCAGTCCGTGTGGCTCTCCGAGCACAACCTGTGCCCCCGCGACATCGTGACCAAGGAGTCCTTCGAGAATCTCATCATGGTCCACGGCGCCATCTCCGGTTCCACCAACTCGCTGCTGCACATTCCCGCGATCGCCCGCGAGTTTGGCATCGAGATGTCCGCCGACGATTTCGATCGCCTGCACCGTGGCGCCCACTACCTGCTCAACGTTCGCCCCGCAGGCGAGTGGCCGGCGCAGTTCTTCTACTATGCGGGCGGCGTGCCGCGCATCATGGAGGAGATCAAGTCGATGCTCCACCTCGACGTTATGACCGCCACCGGCAAGACTCTCGGCGAGAACCTCGAGGACCTCAAGAACAACGGTTACTACGAGAAGTGCGGTCGTTACCTTGAGAAGTGGAATCTCAAGCGCGAGGACATCATCCGTCCGTTTGACCAGGCCTTCGGCACCGACGGTTCCATCGCCATCCTCCACGGCAATCTTGCTCTCGAGGGCGCGGTCGTCAAGCACACCGTCGTTCCGCGCGAGATGTTCCAGGCTACGCTCAAGGCCCGTCCGTTCGACTGCGAGGAGGACGCCATTCACGCCGTCCTGACGCACGAGGTCAAGCCCGGCGATGCCGTTATCATTCGCTATGAGGGACCCAAGGGTTCCGGTATGCCCGAGATGTTCTACACCACCGAAGCTATCGCCAGCGACCCCGAGCTGGGCGCGAGCATTGCCCTGATCACTGACGGCCGCTTCTCCGGCGCCTCCAAGGGCCCGGCTATCGGTCACGTTTCGCCCGAGGCCGCTGTGGGCGGTCCGATTGCCCTGATTGAGGAGGGCGACCTTATCCGAATCAACATCCCCGAGCGCTCGCTGTCCATCGTGGGCATCGCCGGCAAGGAGATGGAGCCGGCCGAGGTCGACGCCGTCCTGGCCGAGCGCCGAGCCGCTTGGAAGCCCAAGGCTAATCGTTACACCTCCGGCACGCTCAAGTTCTTTACCGAGCATGCAGTTTCCGCCATTCAGGGTGGCTACATGGAGTAGCGCACGTACGCATCGAATTTCTCCTCTCATAGATGTGCGGCACAAAGAGCCCCGAGTTCAGCCACGTCACCGGGGCGCGTTGTTCAGCGCCGCCGGGGCGCTCCACTCAAACGACAAGAGACGTCTTACGCAAGCGCCCGCGTCCGTGGATAAAACCACGGGCGTGGGCGCTTCACTTTATTCCCAGCCCTTCCACACGTCAGGCTCGTAGCCAACGGTTGCCTGGCGGCCGTTGCGAACGATGGGCTCACGAAGAATCTGCTGGTTATCGAGCACCTTTTCGAACTTCTGGTCGGAAGCAAGATACTGTACGAGCGCAACCGTGTCGGCATCTTTCGCCTTTGGATCGATCACAGCGTCGATCCCGCCGACGGCGCGCGCCACGCTTTCGAGCTCGCCTTTGCTCATCCCCTTTTCCTTCAAGTCGATGAACTGGAACTTCACACGACGTTCCTTGAAATAGCGCTGCGCCTTCTTAGTATCGAAGCTTTTTCTTCGTGCCGAATATCTGGATGTTCATACGTACCGCCTTCGCTCAATTCTCGTCCGTCCATGATACGACAAGGGAGCCGAGCAAAAACAGAGCAGGCGGAGATGGAGGAGGACGGCGACCGACCGTCGGCAAGAGTCGGCCGGATCGGACTGGCGCCCAGCGCGCGCCGGCGACACGCTCGCAGCTGCACACATAGCCGATGTACAAGCTCGCCGCGGCGTTCCCTCGCCCCGCGGTGTGGCGATAGAGAAGCACGCCACCCGTCAACGATGGCGCCTCGGTGAAGAAAATCAACGTCTGGGTTACATCCCTTGAAAGGGGCGAAGACGGCTGCTAGAATACCTCCCCGCTATGAAGGATTTGACCAAAGCATACATCGCAATTCGGCGGCCCCTGGTATACGGGGCCTCTCCTGTTGTTCCCCAAGTGCGCTCTGAGCAGCCGCTTTCTTCCTGTCGTATCTGATGCACGCATAGCACGTGCATGTTATTTCGCCCGTGGGCCGGCGCGCCTTCGGCGAAGAATCGAATAGATACGAAGGAAGCTTATGTCTGATAATTGTACGGTCGCGCCCGCCAATGGGCGCATTACCGGTACCCAGATCCGCATCGTCGCGGTCGTCGTCCTGGGTGCCTTCTTGGCGCTACTGAACCAAACGGTGATGTCGCCTGCGCTGCCGGTCATCATGTCCGATTTCGCCATCGATGCCTCGACTGCCCAGTGGATCATGTCCATATACCCGCTGGTGAGCGGCATCATGGTCCCCGTTTCGGCGTTCCTTATCGACAAGTTCAGCACCCGCGCGCTATTCTTCGGGGCGACGCTGGTGTTCGCGCTGGGCACGCTGCTGTGCGCCGCAGCCCCTGATTTCCTGTTCCTCATCATCGGTCGCGTGTTGCAAGCGGCGGGCTCAGGCGTGCTCATGCCGCTTGTCTCGGTGGTTCCCATGCTGGTGTTCCCCGTCGAGAAACGAGGAACGGCTATGGGCATGGCGGGCATCGTCATGTCGGCGGGTCCCGCGGTCGGCCCCGTCGTAGGCGGCGCGGTGATCGACACGTACGGCTGGCGCACCATGATCGGCGCCATCGTCCCCCTCGCAATTCTCGTGCTGGTGCTGGGCGTGTTCATGCTGAAAAACGTGGGCGAGCTGAAGAACCCCAAGCTCGACCTGCCCTCGGTCGTCCTCTCCACCATCGCCTTCGGCGGACTTCTCTACGGGTTCTCGAGCGCCTCGTCGATGGGTTGGGGCAACCCCGTGGTGCTCGGCTCGATCGTCGCGGGTGTCGTGTGCTTGGTGCTGTTCGTCGTACGCCAGGGCAAAATCGAGGACCCGTTGCTTCAACTGGGCACGCTCAAGACGCGCGAGTTCCGCGTGGCTGCCATCATCGTCACGCTCATCAACGCCGCATGCCTGGTCACCAACACGCTGTTGCCGTTGCTGCTGCAAACCTCGCTTGGCGCTTCGGCCTTCGAAACCGGCATGGCCATGCTTCCCGCCGCGGCGGTGGGCATCATCATCAGCCCTATCTCCGGCGTGGTGTTCGACAAGTTCGGTCCGCGTGTCATCTCGATCGTCGGCCTGGCCCTCATGACCGGCGCCCTGTTTCTGCTCTCGCTTTCGACGGTAAACACGCCCATCTTGGTGGTTGCGCTGTTCTGCATGCTGCAGTCCGCCGGCCAGTCGCTCGCGAACATGCCGGTGAACACATGGGGTGTCAATGCCTTGAAAAATGACATGATCGCCCACGGCAACGCCATCGCGAACACCGGCCGCCAGGTCGCCGGCGGTTTGTGCACGGCGCTCATCATCACGGTCATGACAAGCGTCACCGCGTCGGCCGGCGTCGATGCGAGCATCCAAGTAGCCACCGCCGTGGGCGCGGGCATCGCTTACAAGGTGTGCGCGGCAATCGGCCTCGTTTCCCTTATCTGCGCCATATTCAGCGTGCGCACCAAGAAAACCGCACCGAAAACGAAGGAGGCATAAGCGATGTCCGAGATTCTGTCCGAGCGCATCCCGCTCGAGCTCGAGGGGACGCCCGTTTCGAGCATCATGATTGAAGAGCCGTTCACCTGCACGCAGGATTGCACGATTTCCGACGTGGTGCGCATGCTCGCCGAAAACGAGGTGAGCAGCATGCCCGTAATCGATGAGCGCAACCAGGTGGTCGGGTTCATCTCCGACGGCGATGTCATGGGAGCCATCGCGCAGCATCGCGCTCACACCATCTTCACGGGCGGCGACGCGTCCATGCTGTACTTCGACGATCAGAGCCTTGAGCAGCGCATCGAAGACCTGAAGGATCGCTGCGTCATGGATTTCGCGACGCGCCAGGTAGTGTGTGCCCGTCCCGAGCAGAGCATCGCCCGCGTCGCCGCGCTGCTGGCGAAGAAGAAGTTCAAGAAGCTTCCTGTGGTTGATGACGAGGGCAAACTCGTGGGGGTCATCCGCCGCTCCGCCATCACCAAATACATCTTCGGCATCCTTTTCCAATAGGGGCAGGTCGCACTTGAGGCGAACATCTCGAGGCATCGAGCCAGCAACTGGACCAGACAACCTTGACACGCACGCGCTTTCCCTCGATGCTTCGGTAAGGGGAGCTGCGAAAATCGCAGCACGGGTGATCGGCGCCGCGCCCCCGAAGGCAAAAGCGAACACGGGAGCGATACGATGGGAAAAGTCCTGGACGAAGATTTGGTTTATGAGATTCTCTCCGTCGTGGCAGAGATTCCGGCGGGATGCGTCGCCTCGTACGGTCAGATAGCGCGCCTCATCGGCAGGGAGAAAAACTCTCGCCTGGTCGGAGCGGTGCTGAGCGAGGCGGATCGCTACGGCGATTATCCCTGCCACCGCGTCGTCAACCACGCGGGACGCCTCGCGCCAAACTTCCCCGACCAGCGAGCACTACTGACGGAGGAAGGAGTCGCCTTCCGAGACAACGGCTGCGTCGACATGAAAAAGCACCAGTGGAACGAGTAGCCAGGCAGCGTAGCGTCGAAAGGAGCGACGCCACGGGGAACGACCTGCGCCCCGCCGCCGGACAACCTATGGCAAAGTGACACGTCCCACAAAGAGCGGCGCACCAGTACGAGACACGACCGCGACGTAAAAAGACCCTATGATACTCGTAAGCATCTATCTGATTGCCCGCCTCGAGGTACCCAAAGAACGAGAGATGCCGAAACCCCTAGACAAAGAAAAAGGTCGGGAGCTTTTATGCTTCCGACCTGAAGTTTCATGGTCGCGGGGGGCGGATTTGAACCACCGACCTTCGGGTTATGAGGTCGCTACGACGTTGTTTCATTCAGACATTTCGACCCAAATTGAAGTCAATATAACTCCAGGTCATTTGATGTTTTCATAGATTTACGAAAGAAAAGTACGCGGAATAATTCGACCCAAATTCGACCCACAACGAGCTTGAAAGCGGTCAGGCGGAGCATTACCCTTGGGGTGTGACCCCACGCAGGGCCCACCACCAAGGGTAATGCCCACCCGCCCCAGCCCTTTGCGCCATTCCGCGCAACCGAGCGCGATTCTCAGGCACTTCAGGCAAGGAACACGATGAACGACCGACCTCTCGTCATAGGCAAAGGAACGAAGCAACGCCGCGACAAATACACGTGGCGCTACCGTCACAGCCTCGGCAAGGATCCGGTCACGGGCAAATACCGCTATTCGCCGTGGCAGACCATACATACCACCAAAAGCCGAGAGGTCGACGCCGCACTCGAAGCCTACAAGGCAGAACTCAACAGCGGCACCTACGTCCAAAAATCGAGGGACACCGTCGGCTCGTACGCAAAAAAGTTCCACGACAACCGCGAAGGAACCATCACGCCGCTCGCCTACTCGACATCCTACTCAATCGAGAACCGGACGCGCACATCACATGCGTGATGCTCATGCTCGACACCGACATGAGAAGGGCAGAAGCCCTCGGGATGACGTGGTCCGATGTCTCCGTCGAGAACAGAAGCATCCTCATTGAGCAGCAGTTCGCGGCCGATCGAAGCGTTCGCTCGCCCAAAAGCAAGAAAAGCGTGCGGAGGATCTCGATAAGCGAGACGCTGACGTCGTATCTCGAATTCTGGAAAAAGGAGCAGGCCCGCGAAATGGAAGCCTTCGGCCTGGAACAAGTCAAAGGCACTCCGCTCGTCCACTCATTCGAACGAACGAAAGACAGGCATCCCCAAGTCAACTTCATGGACCTGAATGGGTTTTCGCGCTGGTTCAGAAACTTCAGCGTCGAGAACGGGTTCGGCAAGTTCGAAGGCGTTCGAACATACCATTATGTGAAGGAAACTGTCGACGGGGAAACGATTTCGAAGCGTTATGAGAATAAAGAGTGGCTCGAATTGAGGGATTACCTCAGGAAGCATCCCAAGGTTCGCGAGGCGAGGCATATCAGCACATATGAGAGCGAGCACCTTCCTTACGGATATTCGGGCCTATCGAGCCACACCGCTACTGCCGCTACTGCCCGCTACTGCCCGCCAGCTTCCGAACCAGCGGGCGGTAGCAGCACCCCGAACATCTCGCCGACAGCGCAGAGAGTCGTCGACCTGGCGGCCAAGGCCGACATCGAGGACGTGATGCTGTGCGACCTGCCCGGCGTCCTGTCCTTCCTAGGGTTGCCACCTGAGACGGAGATGCCGCCGGGCAACAAGGGGAAGACGAAGCTCAAGAAGCTCTACAGGAAGGTGGCGCCGAACAAGGCATACCACTCCGGCGAGCGCGCCAAGGATTTGATCTCGCACCTCGACATGGCAGAGATCAGGGCATCGGCGCCCGTCCAAGAATTGGGATGCAGTTCAATACGAGCTCGGGGCTCTTTTCGTCTAGATTGGGGACGCATGGCCGGACGAAAACAATTTGCGTCTGGTAATAAGCGTACGAAAGCGCAATTTACGTCTTAATTCCGTACGCAAATCAAGACGAAAATCGTTTACGTCTGCTTTAATCCGTACGAAAACGGTTTTCGTCTTGCAGGGCAGTTGCCGTTTCTACAGTTCAACTTCCAGTTCGGCTTTGTGCTCGTAGAGGTAGTCGCGCATGTAGGGGATGGCAAATGAGACCTTGCCGTACGAGGGAGCCTCGATAATCGATTCTCTTAACAGGCGGCTGCGGACGGAACTCACCTGTTGAGGCGTTTTGTTTAGGGCATCGGCAACCATGCTGGTCGAGCTCGTCTGCCCCAAAGATGCCATGCTCAGCAGATAAGCGATGCACGTGGGCGGAATGCGCTGTAGCGCGGGCTCAATCACCATGGCACAGAAGCGTTCGCGTGCCGTTGCAATGCCGCGCTCGGCTTCTTCTTCTCCAATAATCGGTGTATGTGCGCGTCTTGCCAACTGCCATGCGTAGTATCCAACGAGTTGGATCATGAAAGGATAACCTTGCGTTGCCTCGGCAAGTTGGCCGGCAATACCTGGCTGCAACTCCATGCCAGACGCTTCAATGGTTTCCTCGAGGGAGTACGACACTTCGGTTACTGCCACAGCCTTCAGGTCAAAGGGGAGGGCACGGCGCAAAAACGTAAGTGTCTTTCCGTTGATGATGCTTTCAATCATCGAAGGCAGCCCCGCAAAAACAAAGGCGATATCAAGGTCTTCGCCGATAACCTGCTGAATCGCAATGGAGAGCGTTCGGACCTCATCGAGCTCTGCGTCTTGAACCTCGTCGAGAGTGATGAGCAGGCCATTTTCATTCTTGGATATTGTCTGTCTCATGGCGTCGCGTAGCGATGGACCGATTCGCTCAATGTCTATGCTGCCGATGGATATGCCAGCTACGGTGGGCTCAAATCTGGCGTGTTTGGCCTGGAATTTGGGCTGCAGCTGTTCGAGAATGCGTTGGCAAAGTCCCTCGGTTGCGACCTCTTTTATGACCGTCCAGCCACGGCTTTGCGCCAAACGTGAGCACTCGTCAAGGAGGACCGTCTTGCCCGTTCCACGGACGCCGGCTATGCGCATTAGGCGCCCCGGGGCACCAGGCCCGTTGGTGAGGCCTTCACTGAATTCTTCAAGTACATCTTCGCGGCCGATAATCGTGGGAGGTGTTTTACCTGCTGTGGGCTTAAAAGGGTTTGTTTGCATGTGAGCCACCTTTGCTCAAGATATAGCAAGATATAGCAAAGTATAGCAAGATATAGCAAAGTATAGTGAGATATAGCAAAGTAAGCGCTACTCGAGGGTTTTGCGGTGGTGCTATTTTCCAAATGCCGCGCGGATAAAGCGCTGGGCGAACAGCTTGTTGGCAACTCACGAGGGCTCGGGGTGCCAATTTGGGGTGCAGTAGTGCTGCGCCACGAAAAGGGCCTATCTACTACGTTTAAGCCGCAGGGGTCAACCATAGTCGGCTTTTTCGAAAATCGACAAGCTGTCTACCTGCGGTTTTGTTTTCACGGTTTTCGGTATGGCCGAGGCTATCCGTGTTAACGTAGTAGATGGGCCACTTTTGTGGCAAGGGGGCCGATCTGCGGGCCAGGGTAGCTAAAAGAGCCCCGTCCCAAAAAGACTGATTGGGAGCTGGGGCGTGTCGATGCGATAGTATTGCATGGTGGTATTCGACTAACCGAGGGTTTATCCGAGGGCTTTATGGAACAACGCCAGCATAATCAGAGCCTGCAAGACCAGGCATACAACGCATTGCGCTCCAAGATTATCTATGCCGAGCTCAAACCCGGCACGCGTCTTTCGGCGATTGGTCTGGAAAAGGAGACGGGAATCGGGCGCACGCCCATTCGCGAGTCCTTTGTGCGCCTGCGTGAGCAGGAGCTGGTGGAAACGCGTCCCAAAAGCGGCACCTATGTCTCAAAAATCAGCATGGAGCGCGCCGAGAACGCCTGCTTCTTGCGCGAGAAACTCGAGCGAAGCGTGCTTATTAAATGCTGTTCGGCCGCCTCGCCCGAGCAAAAGCAGCGGCTCGAGCAGATTCTTGCCGAGTCCGAGTCGCCCGACCATAGCGAAACGCGTCGCTTTTTCGATCTGGACAACCTGTTCCATGAGACGTGTTTTGAGATTGCCGGCCGTCACATGTTGTGGGATTGGATGAAGAGCATCAACACGCATTTTGAGCGATACAACTGGTTGCGTATGGTGTCGCAGGACCTGGATTGGGAGCCGATTCGTCGGCAGCATCGCCGGATTCTCGAGGCCATTAAGAGGGGCGATACCGATGCGGCGAGCTATCTGGCAGAGACGCACTTGCACCTGATGCCCGAGGAGCAGGGCCCGGTTATCGCCTTGCATCCTGACTATTTTGAGCTGTCTAAAGACTCGGCTATCTAGCCCATTATCGCATCTGCTCGAGACGCAAAAACGATGCTGCTCACCTACAGCGTTTTGCAACTGAGATTTTTAAAAAATGCCTAAAATGGCTCAGGCTGCCGACAATGGGGAAACGGGGTGCGCTATGGCGCAGATGAGAATCAAGGACATTGCCGTCGAGGCGGGCGTGAGTCCGGCCACGGTCTCGCGCTATCTCAACAACCGTCCCGGGCAAATGACCGAGGAGACTCGTGCCCGCATTGCCGAGGTCATCGAGCGCACCGGCTATCGCCCGCGTGCCGCCGCACGCAATCTGCGCTCCTCGCGCACCAATCTCATCGGCGTGATCTTGGCCGACATCGCCAACCCATTCTCGAGCGCCATGCTCGAAGGACTTTCCGCCAGTGCCGCCGCGCGCGGCTGCTCGCTTATGACGGCCATTAGCGGCAACGATCCCGCTAAGGAAGCAGAGTCGCTCACCAGACTTATCGATGCCGGCGCGGACGGCCTGGTCGTCAACACCTGTGGAGGCAACGACGAGGCAATCGCCGCGGCAGCGGGGCGCCTGCCCGTTGTGCTGCTCGACCGCGATGCTGCCGACGGCGGCGTCGATCTGGTGACATCTAACAACCGTGAGCTGGTCGCCGGCTTGGTAGACGCCTTGACCGCCGCTGGCAGCGAGCGTCTGTGCCTGCTCACCGAGGCAAGCGACGACAGCCCCGTCCGTCGCGAGCGCGCCGAGGCCTTTACCGACGAGCTTTCGCACCGCGGCCTTGCGGGCGAGGTTGTCACCCTAGCCGATGGCGGCGCCACGGGCGTTGGCCGCTTGGACGAGACTATCCGCAACTATGTAGGCAAAAAGCTCGGCCTCATTGCCGTCGACGGCCTGGTCTCTCTGCGTCTGACCGAGGCGCTGACGCAGCTGGGACCCTCGTTGCCGGCGGGTCTCAAAATCGCGACGTTTGACGATTGCCCCTGGAACCGCGTGCTCTTTGGCGGCGTGACCACGGCCGCGCAAGACACCCTTACCATTGCCGAGCGCGTGGTCGAGCGCCTGTCCGAGCGCATCGACGTTGTTACCACCACCGTGGGCGAGGCCGCAAAGCTCGCCCCCAAGCGCATCGAGGTCACCGGTCACATCGAACACCGTGCATCAACCTCGCGCTAGTCTGTATGATAATATATAGACAATGTCATACAGGAGGTATCCATGTCTGCGTCTGTGTTGAGTGTGCGAGTGGACTCGTCAATTAAGGACTCATTTGCCGAGCTGTGCGAAGAACTTGGCATGACTTCGTCTGTTGCAGTCAATATGTTTATGAGGCAGATGCTGCGCGAGCGCTCGCTGCCGTTTGTTCCTTCACTTGGTAAAAACTCTGCGAGCGAAAACGTCGCGACGGGCATTTTGGATACTGCCCAGATTGAGTCCGCCGTCCGCGAGGCAGCTAGCACGATTCCCGCCATCAAGACCGTGATCCTTTTTGGTTCGTATGCCCGTGGCGAGGCGCATGCCGATAGTGATATTGACTTGCGTCTCGAAGTCGATCGCGAGCAGGGCTTCGGTCTTTTCGCGTTGTCGGCGTTTGGTGAGACGGTGCGCAAAGAGACCGGGAGGCAGGTTGACCTCGTCTCGAGTGACTATCTTGATGACGATCTTGCCGCGGTAATCGAGCGCGAAGGAGTGATCCTTTATGATCGCGCGTAAGTCAGACTGCCTGTTCGCGCACGTTTTTTGAGCGCCTGATACGCTTTAACCCTGCGGAAACATTTTTCTGCGATAGTATCTGCGATATAGACCAGTCGAAACCCGCCCGAAAGAAAGGGGAGCGACATGAACCAGCAGAACATCGATTACGTACTCCGCTCCGTAGAGCAGCGTGACATCCGCTTTGTACGTCTGTGGTTTGTCGACATTCTCGGCCGCCTCAAGAACTTTGCCATTAGCCCCGAGGACCTCGAGGTCGCTTTTGAGGAGGGTATTGGCTTTGACGGCTCCGCCATCGAGGGCTTTGCCACGCCCGAGGAAGCCGACATGCTGGCGTTTCCCGATGCTTCGACCTTCCAGATTTTGCCGTGGCGCCCGAGCCACAACGGCGTCGCCCGCGTGTTCTGCGATGTGTGCACCCCCGACCGCAAGCCCTTCGCCGGCGATCCGCGCGATGCGTTGCGCCGCATGTTCTATAAGGCCGAGAAGGCTGGCTACCTGCTCAACGTGGGTGCCGAGCTGGAGTATTACTACTTCCCCGACGAGCACACCCCCGAGCCGCTCGACAACGTGGGCTACTTCGATCTTTCGGTGAGCGATGCCGCTCGCGACCTGCGCCGCAACACGGTCCTCACGCTCGAGAAGATGTCCGTGCCCGTGGAGTACACCTTCCACGCCGCCGGTCGCTCACAGCACGGCATGAGCCTGCGCCACGCCGAGGCCCTGAGCATGTCCGACGCCATCACCACGGCCAAACTCATCATTAAGCAGCAGGCCTACGAGAGCGGTTGCCACGCATCCTTTATGCCCAAGCCGTTGGCGGGCGAGGACGGCAGCGCTATGTTCCTGTGCCAGTCGCTATTCGACCACGACGGCAACAACGTCTTTTGGGGCGAGGATGACGAGAAGTACCATCTCTCCGATATCGCCAAGCACTATATGGCCGGCATCTTGGCGCACGCGCGCGAGATCAGCGCCATCACCAACCCCACGGTCAACTCGTACAAGCGCATCACCACGGGTGGCGACTCCGTGCCGCAGTACGCCACGTGGGGCCTGCGCAACCGCGCAAGCATGGTCCGCATCCCGGTCTACAAGCCCGGCAAGCAGCTGTCCACGCGCATCGAGCTTCGCAGCCCCGACCCCATGGCCAACCCGTACCTGGTCAACGCCGTCACGCTGGCGGCCGGTCTCGACGGCATCGAACGCAAGCTGGAGCTCCCGCCCGAGGCCACGGCCGAGACGCTCAAGCTCACCGACCGTCAGATGGTCGAGGCCGGCTACACGCCGCTGCCGCGTTCGCTCAAAGAGGCGCTCGACGTGTTTGAGGACTCGCAGTTTATGAAGGATGCCCTCGGCGAGCATATCCATAGCTTCTTCCTCAAAAAGAAGCGCGACGAATGGCATAAGTTTGAGTCTACGATCACCGAGTGGGAGATCAAGCACTACCTGGCGAACTCCTAATCGCGCTGGCTTGTTCCAGTACGATTGAGCTCATTTCTTTGGAGGCCGATATGTCCGAAAAGAGTGCCCTGTTCATGGCGCGCACGACGCGCTTCCACGAGTTTGCCCGCAGCTTGACGACCACCCTGGGTGTCGAGGTGAGCCTGGCAACCCCCGATTCGCCGACTGCGGCGCACGACTTTGACCTGCTGATCCTCGATTCCGATGGCATCCGCAGCGACCGCATCGATCAGATTGCCAAGTGGCTTGACGATCGCGGCGGCGTCCCCATGCTGGTGATCGTCGACGACGAGGCGCTCGGCACCCTGCGCCTGCCGAATCACGCGCATGCCGACTTTGTATGCCCCACGGCGACGCCCAACGAGCTTAAGGCTCGCGCGCAGCGCCTGATGGGCGAGGAAGAGACCGTCGCCGCCGACGATGTGCTCAACATCGATAACCTCGAGATTAACCTGGCTACCTACCAGGTGACGCTCGATAACGAGCCCATCGACCTGACGCTGATGGAGTATTCGCTGCTGAGCTTTTTGGCGACGCACCCCAACCGTGCCTACAGCCGCGAAGTGCTGCTGCACCGCGTGTGGGGCTTTGAGTACTGCGGCGGCACGCGCACCGTCGACGTGCATATCCGACGCATCCGCTCCAAGGTGGGCCCGCAGATCGCGGCGCACATCACCACCGTCCGCGGCGTGGGCTATCTGTTTAAGGACTAGTTTTCCACCACAAAGGGGACAGGCACCTTTGTGGTGGTTTTGCCGCATGTGCGGGCTCCTTTCGGGTTTGCAGAAGAACTTAAGCCTTCCTAAAAGATTGCGTTCTCATACACGTGCACCCGCATATTGGGGTACAACTCAACGTGAACAATGATGGCCCGCCACATGTTTGGCGGGCCTTTGGTTATTTGACGAAAGGATCGCAGCTATGAGCGAGAACGATTCCCAGTGTCCCCAGGATGCGGGCCACGCCGGCGAGACGCAGCAGCAACCGCGCGTGCAGGTGGAGTCGACGCCTGCCGACGGCAACATTCCCTACGTGCAGGCCTACGACACGCAGACCGGCAAGCCGCTGGGCGGCCAGCAGGTTGTAAACAAGCACACGGTGGTCAAGACCAAGACCAAAAAGCTGCCGATCTTCATTACGGCGCTTGCCGGCTGTGCCTGCGGCGCCCTGCTGGTCATCGCGCTCATTATGAGTGGCACGCTCGATATCGGCGGCGGCAGGAACGCCGTGACGGCGGGTGCTTCGGGCTCATCGACGCAAAAGATCACCATCGATTCCGAGGACACCACGCTGGCCGAGGCCGTTTCAGCCAAGGCGTTGCCCTCTGTGGTTTCCATTACCGCCACTTCGAGCGGCAGCCAGAATGGCTCGCTTTCGCAGTCTGCCGACGAGTCGGACGGCTCGGGCAGCGTCGGTTCGGGCGTTGTGCTCGATACCGAGGGCCATATCCTCACCAACAACCATGTGGTCGATGGCTATGACCAGTACGTGGTTACCATGGACGACGGGACCACGTACGAGGCCGAGTTCGTGGGCAACGATGCCTCGAGCGACCTGGCCGTCATCAAGCTCAAGGATGCTGACGCCTCCAAGCTCACGCCGATCGAGATTGGTGATTCCTCCAAGCTCAACGTGGGCGAGTGGGTCATGGCGATCGGCTCGCCGTTCGGCAACGAGCAGTCTGTCTCCACGGGCATCGTGTCGGCGCTCTATCGCTCCACGGCCATGAGCTCTACCAGCGGCAACACCATCTACGCCAATATGATCCAGACCGATGCCGCCATCAACCCGGGTAACTCCGGTGGCGCGCTCGTCAACGACAACGGCGAGCTCGTGGGTATTAACTCGCTTATCGAGAGCTACTCGGGCTCCAGCTCGGGCGTGGGCTTTGCCATTCCGGTCAACTATGCCAAGAATATTGCCGACCAGATCATCGACGGTAAGACGCCGGTGCATCCGTATCTGGGCGCCACGCTTTCGAGCGTCAATGCGCTTAACGCCCGCACCAACAAGCTGAGCACCGACAGCGGCGCGTATGTGGCGAGCGTCGTCGAGGACGGTCCTGCTGCCAAGGCCGGCATCCAGGAGGGTGACGTCATCACCAAGCTGGGTGACGACGAGATTACGAGCGCCGATGGCCTGATTATCGCGCTGCGCAGCCACGAGGTGGGCGAGAAGGTCGAGATTACGCTCGTGCGCGGCAAGGAAGAGAAAAAGGTCACCGTCGAGCTGGGCTCCGACGAGGAACTGCAGAACCAGCAGCAGGACGATAGCGCGACCGACACCGGCAACGGCGGTATTACCGACGAGCAGCTGCGCCAGTATCTGGAGGAGCTGTTGGGCCAGCAGGGCCAGGGCCAAGGCTACGGCCAGGGTTTCTAACGGGCCGTATTGCACATATCGAAGCCAGAGGGGCTGTCCCATCAACGTGGGGCAGCCCCTCTTTTCTCATTGATCCGTTGGGGACGGAGGAAAACGGATCATTTAAAGCTGATAAGAGCATGGTTTGATCGTGCGATCAACCCTGGTCCGTCGGCTGCCGATTCGGTGCGGTTTGAGACCGCTATTCGGCCCCATCGTGACCGGTGGTACTCTAGTATCCGTTTGAAATCGAGCGAAGGAGTGCCGCTATGGAGCAATCGAGCCTGTTTGGTGACGGCGTGGACATCGATACCGAAACGCCCGCGAGCGCGGATGCCGCCGCACCGACCGACGCTCGTGCCCAGGCGGCAGCGCGCGCGGCCGAGCTGCGCCACGAGCTCGATTACCACGCCTATCGCTACTACATGCTCGATGCGCCCGAGATCACGGACGCCGCCTTTGACAAAATGCTCGTTGAGCTGCAGGAAATCGAGGCCACCTACCCCGACCTGGTGACGCCCGACAGCTATACCCAGCGCGTGGGCGGCTACGTGAGCGAGCAGTTTACGCCGGTCACGCACATGGCACGCATGTATTCCATGGACGATGCCATGGACCTGGACGAACTCGACGCGTGGCTTCAGCGCACCGAGGATGCGCTCGGTGCCGGTAGCGTCACCTATACCTGCGAGCTTAAGATCGACGGTCTGGGCGTCGCGCTTACCTACCAAAACGGCACCTTTGTGCGCGCGGCCACGCGCGGTGACGGCACAACGGGTGAGGATGTGTCGCTCAACGTGCGCACCATCAAGGACGTGCCCATGCACCTGTCCGAGCCGGCGCTCGCCCACATGGGCGCCGACCGCGAGCGCACCATCGAGGTGCGCGGCGAGGTCTATATGCCCAAGGGCAGCTTTGTTCGTCTGAATGAAGAGGCCGATGCTGAGGGACGCGACCCCTTCGCCAACCCGCGCAACGCCGCCGCCGGCAGCTTGCGCCAAAAGGATCCCAAGGTTACGGCGCGCCGCGATCTTGCCACCTTTATCTACGCCATCGCCGATACCGACCCGCTGCACGTCCACAGCCAGCGCGAGTTCCTCGATTGGCTGCGTAGCGCCGGCTTTAGCGTCAACCCTAACGTGGCTCGTTGTGCCACGCCGGCCGAGGTCCACGAGTTCTGCGCCCAGGCCCTCGAGCATCGCGGTGACCTGGACTACGACATCGACGGCGTGGTCGTAAAGGTTGACAGCTTCCAGCAGCAGCTCGACCTGGGCTTTACCGCCCGCGCGCCGCGCTGGGCCATTGCCTTTAAGTTCCCGCCCGAGGAAAAGCAGACCGTCCTGCGCGAAATTCGCATCCAGGTTGGCCGCACCGGTGTGCTCACGCCGGTCGCCGAGTTTGACCCGGTGACGGTTGCCGGCTCCACCATCGCGCGCGCCACGCTGCACAACATCGACGAGATCCGCCGAAAAAACGTGCGCGAGGGCGACACCATCATCGTGCACAAGGCGGGCGACGTGATCCCCGAGGTCGTGGGCCCGGTGCTCGACAAGCGCCCGGCCGATTCTGTCGACTGGCACATGCCCGAGGTCTGCCCCGTGTGCGGCAGCCCCGTGGTCCACGAGGATGGCGAGGTTGCCTACCGCTGCGTGTCCATCGACTGCCCCGCGCAGCTCAAGGAGCGCCTGCTCCACTGGGTGAGCCGCGGCTGCATGGACGTCGACGGCCTAGGCGACGAGATCGTCGACAAGATGATCGCCGCCGGCCTGATCCACGACGTCGCGGACTTCTACCAGCTCACGGTTGACGACATCGCCGGCCTGGACACGGGGCGCACCTATGCCAGCTCCAACAGCAAAAAGGGCGTCAAGAAGGGCGATCCCATTCCGGTAGGCCTCAAGACGGCCGAGAAAATCATCGCCGAGCTCAACAAGTCCAAGAGCCAGCCGCTCGGTCGCGTGCTGTTTGCCCTGGGTATCCGCCATGTGGGCAAGAGCGTGGGCGAGGTCATCGCCGAGCGATTCCTGTCGATCGACAAGCTCATCTTGGCGAGCGAAGAGGGCATTGCCGAGTGTGAGGGCATCGGTCCCAAGATTGCGGCGAGCGTCAAGCAGTTCCTGGCCGTGCCCGAAAACCTTGCCGTGCTGGAGCGCCTGCGTCAGGCGGGTCTGTCGCTCGAGGTCGACTTGGGCGCCGCGCACGCGCAAGCCGCAGCCGACGCTGGCGTGGCGGGCGAGCTCGCCGACGCACAGCCGCTTGCGGGTCTGACCTTCGTGCTCACCGGCACGCTCGTCAACCGCACGCGCGACGAGGCGGGCGCGGCGCTCAAGGTGCTCGGCGCCAAGGTCTCGGGCAGTGTGTCAAAGAAGACGAGCTACCTGGTTGCCGGTCCCAAAGCGGGCTCCAAGCTTACCAAGGCCGAGCAGCTGGGCGTACCCGTGCTGGATGAGGACGCGCTCGAGCAGATCTTGGCTACTGGTCAGGTGCCCCAGGCTTAGTGCATCAATAGTCAAATTGAAGAACCGCCCGGAAGCCCGATGCCTTCCGGGTGGTTCTTACTTTGCTGGGGCAATCGGCGCCGTGATCTGTGTCACGTAGGTTGTGGAGTCGTCGCTGATGATGTCGTCGATGAGGGCGATTTTGCGTTGCCCCGCTACGCCATCAGCTTGTCAAAAGCTCCGCAGCGGTTGAGTACGGTAAATGCGACAACACAGATGACTGCCGACAAAATCGATCCGCACGGCGAGGCGATGCCCATGGGAAACAACGTATCGGAATAGGCGTTCGACAGCAGCCAGGCGCCGGGCACGCGAATGAGCGCCACCGCCAGCACGTTGTGCGCAAAGCCGATGTAGCTCTTGCCATACGCAGCGAAAAAGCCGCTAAAGCAAATGTGGATGCCGGCAAAGATTGCGTCGAAAATATAACTGTGCATATAGCCGGTGCCGGCCGCGACCACCGCGGGGTCCTTGGCAAAAAAGCCGATAAACGCCGGCGCCACCAGCCACATCAGCACCGTAATCAGGCAGCCGTACACTACCGATATGGTCATGGCGTCCTTGAGTACCTGACGTGCACGGTCGCCCTTGCCCGCGCCGGCGTTTTGCGCCGTGAGCGCGCTGACGGTGGCGCCCATGGAACTCGGCACAATGAACAAGAAACTGATCATCTTTTCGACCAGGCCTACGGCGGCGGCGTCGACCAGGCCGCGATGGTTGGCGATGACGGTGATAAACATAAAAGCCACCTGGATGCAGCCGTCCTGTACTGCCACGGGCACGCCGATCTTAAGAATGCTGCTGAGCACCTCGGGCTGGGGGCGCAGGTCGCTACGCTTAACGTGGATGTTCGTGCGGCGGCTCTTAAGCCACACAAGCGCGAGGGCAACGCTTGCCGTCTGGGCGGTTACCGTGCCGAGTGCCGCGCCCACGGGGCCGAGCCCCATGTGGCCGATAAACAGAAAATCGAGCGCGATGTTGATGATGCATGCCACGCCGATCACGTACATGGGCGAGCGCGAATCGCCCAGGCCGCGAAAGATGGCTGAAAGAATGTTGTATGCGGCGATAAACGGAATGCCGACAAAGCAGATACGCAGGTAGGCGGCGGTGCCTTTGACCGCCTCGGGCGGCGTGCCAATGAGCGCCACAACCTGCGGGCATAGTGCAAACAAGATGACGGCCAGTACCACCGAGACGCCCATAAACAGCGTGATGGTATTGCCGATGGCGGTCTCGGCGCGATCGAAGCGACGCGAGCCCACGGCGTGGCCGACGATGACCGTCGTTCCCATGGCCAGGCCCACGAGCGTCACGGTAATGATGTAGAGCGTCTGCGCGCCATTGCCCACGGCGGTGATGCCGGCGGCGCCGCTAAACTGTCCCATCATGTACAGGTCGGCCATGCCGTAGAGCATCTGCAAAAAGTACGAGAGCATATAAGGCAGGGCAAAGACCGCGATGGTCTTAAGGACATTGCCGCGTGTGAGGTCGTGTTCCATGGGCGGGGCACTTTCTGGTTTGGTTCGTTTAGCTACCAGTGTAGTGAAAACCCTATAACGATTGTAGAGTCAAGGTTTGTGTTGGGTGCCGGGCGAAAAAAGTCACGCTCCAAGCACGATGCCTTGACCTCTCCGTGCCCCTCACCTCGCCTCAAACCATCACAACATTCAACGTTTTTTGCCAAAAACGGGAAAAGCATCGAATGTTGTGATGGTTTTTCTGCCACTCGACCGGGTGGAATCGCTTTCTTGCGCACGAAGGTGTGCGGACCCGTGAGCAGGGGAATAAGGTTGGTTATCCGACTCCATTGGAGGGCTCATGGACCTGCCGATCGTCCTGTCCCATAAGACTGCCTGGCTGTACCACAACGTGGCGCGCCCGTCCGAGTCGCTCTCGCGAGCAAGCAGTCTATACGATGAGGACTCGCTTGCTAACGAGGCGGAACCGACCGCGAGCCTGCCCAAATTGGGACTCGATGCCAAGGGGCTGAGGGCTTCAACGGCGGTTGGGATCGTTGCCGACCATCTGGTTTCTCTTGGTATTCCACGAGAAGAGCTCGATCATATCGATACGCTCGTCAACTTCGATTTTGAGCGCTCGACGCCGGCTGGATTTAGGTGCCACGTGTTTGGAGCGCCGGTACCTCCAGGCCATCTTATCGAGGTGGCAGAGGGCCTTCTAGTGGTTGATGAGGCCATGTGCTTTGTCCAAGCGGGTTCGTGGATGAGTGAGCCCGAGCAGCTGGAATATGGCTACGAAATCTGCGCCCGATACCATTTGAATCATCTGTCGACAGACGATTATATCGAGATGGGGCAGAGGTATACCGTTGCCGACTTGATTGCTTATTGCAATGAGAACCGATCTCGTCAGGGGGCTATACGCGCGGCCGCCGTGCTCAGGCGCGTGCACGATGGCGCGCGGTCGCCCATGGAGACGGCCACCGCAATCATGGTCGTAGCAAAACGTTCCCAGGGCGGGCTGGGATACGCCAAGATCGAGCTCAACCATCGGGTCGATGTTCCCAGCGAGTTCAAATATCTCGCAAAGGCCGGGTATTTCGAGATCGACGTATATGCGCCTGCGAGCGGTACGGGGATTGAATACAACGGCTCGGACCATCTTGATAAACAGCGCAGCGCGTCGGACGCGGAGCGTATGACCGTGCTGAGCGCGCTGGGCTTTAAGATGATCGTCCTCACCGGGACTCAGTTTGCCCACCAGCTGCAATTGCACCGGGCGATGAACGCCATCGCGCTCGCTATGGGCCTTAAGTGCGACCGAAGCGAAGCGTTCCAAAAGCGGCAGAACGACCTGCGAGAATTCGTGATTCGGCACTGGGACGGCAACCTTTAGGGGCGCTTTGGTCCTTCTGCGGGGTGCCGTGGGCAGGCAAACCATCACAACATTCGACGTTTTTTGCCAAAATCGGGAAAAGCATCGAATGTTGTGATGGTCTGTGTTGAGGATGGGCTTGGAAAGTCCGTTTTGCTCGAAGCGACCTGTCCTGTCGTACGGGTGTCGGCATGATTCTCTCGTGGGGTATTATGTTTTCCGAAGAATAAAACGCCGCGTGAGGGGAGGGCTGCGTGGACGGGCGCGTGCAACATGACGGTTTTGGCCGCGATATCAACTACCTGCGCATTGCCGTTACCGACAAGTGCAATTTCCGCTGCATTTACTGCATGCCGGCCGATGGCGTGGCGCCCCGTGCGCACGACGAACTGCTCAGCGCCGAGGAAATCGCCCGCTTTGTGCGCTTGGTGGCGGGGGAGGGCATTCGCCGCATACGCCTGACGGGTGGCGAACCGCTGGTCAGCCGCCGCATCATTCCGCTTATTCGCGACATCCGCGCGATCCCGCAGATCGAGGACATCTCGCTTACCACCAATGGCGCCCTGCTGCCCAAGCTGGCGCCGCAGCTCAAAGATGTCGGGCTTAACCGCGTTAACATCTCGCTCGATACGCTTGACCCTACGCTCTTTGGAAAGATCACGCGCTTGGGTCGACTCGAGCAGACCATGACTGGCATCGACGCGGCGCTGGCTTGGGGCTTTGAGCCCGTTAAGGTCAACTGCGTTGTGGTGCGCCGGCTCAACCAGGATGTGGCGGCCCTCGCACGGCTGACCGTCGACCGCCCCATCCACCTGCGCTTTATCGAATATATGCCCATCGGTGACGAGCGCACGAGCTCGCATTGCGCTGTGGATCCGCATGCTCCCGCGCTCAATCCCGAGCTGTGGGATGCGAGCGATACCGTGCCGAGCGACGAGCTGCGGGCGCGCATCAATGCCGGGGCCGCCGCGACGGGACTTGGCGAGCTCGAGCCGCTCGACATCAACGACGCTCCTGCCGGCGCGGGTCCTGCGCGCTATTGGCACTTTCCGGGCGCGGCGGGAACGGTCGGCTTTATCAGCGCCATGTCCAATCATTTTTGCGCGAACTGCAACCGTCTGCGCCTGACGGCCGATGGCAACGTGCGTCCGTGCCTGTTCAGCGATGCCGAGTATTCGGTGCGCGACGCCCTGCGCCGTGGTGATGATATGCAGGTACTTTCGATTTGGCGCGATGCCGTCGCCCACAAACCGCAGGAACACGCGATAATTGAGGGCACGCAACGATTTATGTCCCAAATCGGAGGATGATCATATGGCCAAGAGCAGGTACGCCGATGCCACCAAGGCCGCTCGCAGGGCCGCGATGTCTGCCCACAAAGTCACGGCTGCGGCGAATGCTGGCAACGCCGACGGGTCTGCGCGGCCGACTGTCAGCGCTGCCACCGAGCCCGCCCGTGACGCCCGTCGCGACGAGCTGACGCACGTGGACGCCAAGGGCGAGGTACGCATGGTCGACGTGTCCGACAAGGCCGAGACTCATCGCATTGCCATCGCCGAGGGCACCATCCTCATGCACCCCGAGACGCAAGCCATGGTGCTGCAGGACCGCGCCAAAAAGGGCGACGTGCTTGCCTGCGCGCGCGTGGCGGGCATCATGGCCATCAAACGCACGAGCGACATCATTCCCATGTGCCATCCGTTGCTCATTACCAAGAGCAAGTGCGACATTGCGCCCATCGCTCCGGCGGGGACGCCTGTCGATGACGTGCCCGAGGGCTGGGCGCCGGCGCGCGCGGACGGGCAGGTTGGCTTTCACGTGCTGGTTACGGCCGGCGTGACGGGCAAGACGGGTATCGAGATGGAGGCGTTGACCGGCGCGAGCGCCGCGTGCCTGACCATCTATGACATGTGCAAGGCGGTCGATCGCGGTATGGAGATCGTCGACGTGCGCCTGCTGCACAAGGAGGGCGGCCGCTCGGGCGTGTGGGATCGTGCAGAGCGTCAGACCGCTGCTGCTGAGGCCGTGGCCGCTGACGGTGTTGCACCCGCGAGCGCACCCGTCGCCGTCGCACCCGCAGCTCCGACACCGGCCGTCCCCGCGATCGCGTTTATCGGCTACCAAAACTCGGGCAAGACCACGCTCGTCGAGAAGGTTATCGCCGAGCTCACCCGCCGCGGCCTGCGCGTGGGTTCGCTCAAGCATCACGGGCACCACGGCTTTGATATCGATGTACCCGCTAAGGATACCTGGCGCCATCACCAAGCCGGATCCAAGCACGTGGGACTCATCTGCGCCACGCGCTGGGCGGAGTACGCCGACACGCGCGAGGAGGACGAGATGCCCGCTCGCGAGCTGCTGTCGCGTTACAACGATGTCGACGTGGTGATCATCGAGGGCTACAAGACCGAGGGCTTCGACAATATCGTGGTCGCGCGCTCCGGTGTCGACCGTCTGCGCGGCAAGAGCTCGCTCGACCTGGTCGATGGCCACACGCTGGCCCTTGCCTGCAACGAGGCCCTGGCGCGTCAGGCCTTCGATGCCGGCTTTGCGACCCGAGCCATCAACATCAACGACGCTCGAGCCATCTGCGATCTGATCCAAGATCATCTGGCCTAAAACCTGCCAAAAAGGGACAGGATTCTTTTGGCAGGTTTTATCTGGGCAAACGTCATTTCCACCACAAAGGGGCCAGGCACCTTTGTGGTGGTTTTTGCTTTGGTAGATGCGTGGGGCATGCCTTACAATCTACCAAGTAGTTCATGACGGGCGAAAAACGGGGAGAAGGGGCCTGATGCGTCCTTAATGTTTCATGCGGATAGATTGATTTGACAGACGGTGGCGAATTCCCGCCGCCCGTATTCGTATGAAACAAGGAGTCTCCATGCTCTCCTCTTTTTTCTCAAAGCCTCAATCATCGCTGTCCGTCCAGGCCAAGCACCTGGTGGCGATGCGCTTTCTCATCTACACTGGCTTTCAGACGAGTTATTTTATCGGCGTCATCGGAACGCTCACCTATGCGGACGATGCCTCGGTCGTGGCGACATCGCTGGCCGTCCTGTTTATGAATGTATTTGTGATCCTGGGATCCTTTGCGGGCGGAGCGGCGCTTGACGCTTGGGGTCCGTGCTGGCATTTTCGGGCGAGTATCGTCGGCACGTTGGCAACCGGCGCGGCAATCCTCGCCTTTGGCAGCGCGACCGGCATCGTCCTGCTCGGCGCGGTACTCCTGGGCTTTGTGATGGGATTCGCCCAGCCCATCGCCACATCCTATCCAGCCTACCTCACCGACGATCCTGTCGAGCTCAAAGGCATCAACTCCGCTATCGCCATGTTTTCAAACGTGAGCATCATCGTTGGCCCCACACTGGGCGGCTTTGTCGCGGCGGCCGCGTCGTCGCGCGCGGTGTTCGTGCTCATGATGATCTTTACCGTACTGGCGCTCGTCGCCGGTTGGGGCTTTAGGCCGCAAGCAGGTCACGTCGCCACGCGCGAAAGCGGTCCCGCGGACAGCAGCGCAACGGCAAGTACCGCCAGCCAAAGCCCCGACCCCAGCGCGTCCACCCGCGCCACCTTCGCGACCAGCATCAAGACAGTCTTCACCAACAGCGTCCTCGCGCTACTTTTCTGCATCATCTTCCTCTCGAACTTTGGCTACGGTGCCTTCGATCCGCTGGAGTCGTTCTTCTACCGCGATGTCCTGCACGTCGGTGTCGAATGGATGGGCTGGCTCTCGTCGGCCTCGGGCGTGGGCGCGGTGCTGGGCGCCGTGGCCGCGCTCCGTTTGCCGCCGCATCTGATCAACCTTAAAACGCTGCTCGCGGCGCTTATGTCCGTGGGCCTGGGAAGTCTGCTCTATGTGGGGACGCCGTACGTGGGCGTAGCCCTTGTCGGCCAGATTGTCCTTGGCGTGGCCTGGGGCGTCGTCAACCCGCTCCACAACACGATCGTGCAAACGACGGCTCCGCTCGAGCAGCTCGGTCGCGTCAACTCGGTCATGGGCTTTGGCAACATGTTCGCCGGCGTGGCCCCGCTGGCGATTGCCCCGTGGCTGGCGGCGACGTTTGGTGTGCAGCAGACGCTCATCGGGGCGGGCATGGTCGTGACGGCGGTTCCCGCGGCGTTGCTGCTGTTTGGTCGCTGGCACTTGGATCGTGCCGCAAAGCAGTAAAAAACCATCACAACATTCGATGAAAATCGCGATTTTGCGGAAAAGCGTCGAATGTTGTGATGGTTTGCGCCCCGGGCCAGGCCATCCTGCGAGTCCGGCCACCACAAAGGGGCCAGGCACCTTTGTGGTGGTTTTTGCTTTGACGGGCCGCGCCCGCGCTTTGGTATACCATGAACGCCACATCCAGATACACCCCACACCGCCGCACAACCCAGAAAGGCCCCCATGGACGCCACCTTCAGCCACATCAAAGCCGTGTTCTGCGATATCGACGGCACGCTGCTCACGAGCCAGCACACGGTGTCCCCGCGCACCGTGGCGGCGATCCGCGCCTTGCGCGAGCGTGGCGTGCTCTTTGGCCTGTGCACCGGGCGCGACGCCCACGCGACCGAGGCCATGTACGAGCTCTGGGGTATCGAAGGCCTGGTGGACGTGCTCGTGGGCTGCGGTGGCGCCGAGGTCATCGACCGCGCGCACGACATCAACGAGCTGAGCTATCCGCTGCCGGGCGAGACCATCGCGCGCATTTGCGAGCACATGGCAGACCTGCCGGCAACGCCCGTTTGCCCTCGGGACGGCGTGCTCTATGTGCCCGAGAGCAATGCGTGCGTCGAGCACTTGTCGCGTGTCGACGGCGTGCCCTACAAGGTGGTCGACTTTTCCGAGTTTTTGCGCGAGCCGCAGGCCAAGGTGATGTTTACCATGGCGCCCGAGGCGATGCCGCAGGTCATCGAGCGGGCGTCGACGCTCGCCGACGACACTGTTAAGGCTGCGGCTCTGCAGACCACGCAACGGCTCTACGAGTTCATGGATCCGCGCGTGTCCAAGACGCGCGGCCTTGTGCGCGTGGCAGAGCTCAACGGCATGGAGCTCCAGAACATCTGCGTGTTTGGCGATGCCGATAACGACACCTGCATGGTGGCTGACGCCGGCGTGGGCGTGGCCATGGCAAATGGCAGCGATGCCACCCGCTCCGCAGCCGACTTTGTAACCGCCAGTAACGACAAAGACGGCATCGCGATCTTTATTGAGGAACATCTGCTGTAGCGCCGGGGGAGAACCACCACAATGGGGACAGGCACCTTTGTGGTGGCCTCAAGCGATTTGGGCGAATTGATGCCTAAAAGCTGCGCGAAAATTCAAATATGGTTGTCTGAACATTACGCTTCCAACCACCGATGGGCTAAAGATATTCTCATCAGTTTGGCAGGGTATTACTCCCGGTAAATGACCTACCGCTCATGGTCGATTTTCGACTGTTTACAGGATGTTTACTCTTGAGCAAAATGTTGTGCAAATAAATCTAATGCCATTAAAAAATGATAGACAACTATATTACCAGCAGAAACAAAAAATAGATAGCGAATAAACAAAGGTAAATCTGAGCAAATGTCAAGAGAATTGAGAATTCGCTACAAAACAATCGGTTATCTTGTTCAGATGTTCAAACAATCGCTACAATATGGATTACTAAGCGTGCGCAATTACAGATTGCGCAGATACGTTTGATAGTGAAAGAGCAAGATCGCGGTCTCTTGGGGAGGAGACATCGATGAAAGCAAATTCAGACAAATCTAAACAGAGTAATAAAGCGACGCGCCGTGTACTGGCAGGCGTCTTGTGCGGAGCCTCCGTTTTGAGCCTGGTACTGTCGCTCGTCATGCCCCCGATCTCTCAGGCTATTGCCAACGATGCCCAGACGGTTTCTGCCGAGGAAACCGTAACGGCTGGTGGTTCCTCAACTGAGTCTACTGATGTAGAAAACACCAACAACGGGGATACCGAAAAGCAGAATAGCAGCGATGCCGAGAATGAGGCGAACGAGGATACCGTTGCACCAGACTCGACAGCCGATGACGCGGAGGCCGAGGGCGCCGCGCAGCCTTCCGACGCACAGACTTCTGATGATGAAAATAGCGACGAAAACGCAATTGCCCCCGCCAGCGTCAGTGACGATGACTATGACAAGGTAAATGGTGATGTTTCTGGGAAATTCGACAACGGCGGCAAGTTTCAACTGACGGGTCCTGCCTATTCGAGTCAGCAGATTGACATCAAAAAAAACACCACCATTAATCTTGCGGGAAACATGCTCTACAACCGCTCCGGCGGCTTAGACTCCTTCTTTGTGGTCGAAAACGGAGTCACGCTCACCATCGAGAACATTATCGAGGGCTCAGATAGCACAAAAGACGAAAAGACTCCGGTCGACAATGCGCCGGCGGGTCAGCCTGCGATTATGACATGGGAAAGGGGAGACGAGTCTAGCTCTAATAACGGCGCTCCTAAGAGTCTTACTTACTATGAGACTAAGAGCACGCCCAATACAGATGGACTTTGCACCACCGAGACTACGTACAGGCATGACGTTACGGGCTTTGGCGCTATCGTTGCGGCATCGGACTACGGTTCCGTAAAGCAAGTGGTCACCGTTAATGAGGGCGGCATGCTCGATCTCAAGGGCGGCATGATTACCACGGCCGCCAATCTGAGCGATAACGGCCATGTGATTCTTTCTACGGGTAAGGTCAAAATCGAAGGCGGTTACGTCACCAACGGCAACCGCGGTGGCTGGGGCGGTGGTCTGTGCATAACGGGCGCGAATGCCAGCCTCGAAATGACAGACGGCGTGGTCGCGGGAAACAAGGCAGCTTCTGGCGGCGGCGTCTATGCTGACAACGGAGCCACCTTGAAGCTTACGGGTGGAATCATCTCTGGCAACGCTACGTACGGCGAGGCGGATGGTCTCGGTGGCGGCATCTTGGTTTCGGGCGGTAGTGTGACCGTTTCTGGTGGCTACATCACTAACAATAAATACGCTAAGTTTTGCGGCCACGATGGCTGGGGTAACCATGGCGGCGCTGGGCTTGCTGCCAATAACGGCGCCCATGTCACCATTTCTGGTGGCAAGATTACTGGCAATTATTCTGAAGAAGCTGGTGGCGGCGTTTACGTTACCAATCAAGATCAATCAGGTATGGCATGGCTCGACATTACGGGAGGAATTATTGCCTCTAACGTGAGCTACCGATCTGAAGGTGCCGGTATCCGAGTGGGCCAGCAAGTTGACGCGATGATTAACGGCACTCCAAACAGCAAAGTCTACATCACTCACAACCGCTGCATGTCTCGCTTTGACTGGGGCGGTGGCGGTATCTTCGTCCAGGGAAACTCGAATGAGGGTATGGAAAAGACCGCTGGTAGATTATTTGTATACAACTCGTACATTAGCAGCAATACCGCTGGCGGCTATGGCGGCGGCGTAGCAGTCTGCCCCACGGGCAAGACGTTGGTAACGAACACTGAGGGCACGGCAATCTTTGGCAATTCGTCTGCTGACAGTGATCAAAATTTCAAAGAATACAATCGGGTAGATGGTAGTGGTAATGATGGTACGCCCCATCTTTCAGCTGGTGGTGCTGAAGGTACTAATAAGACTGAAGATAGAGATGCATACGATTCGGAGACGTTTCGCACGTACGGTCATGCCGATTTCTTCCTCGCAGCGACAGGTCACACAACGCCGGTTGCAGTGGTAAGCGGCAAGATGCTTGGCGATATAGACGCCAAGTATTCGGGAAGCATTGAGCTAAATGATCCCATTACCATCCCCGCCAACGGTGTTGCTCAGGTAAAAAATAGCATCGGTCTGACTTCGGCTGTTAGTGCCACGGATAAAGCGGTGACTGAGGCAGTACAGAAAAATAAAGTGACAACTTTCATCACGGACAACTATTCCTGGAACCATGGTGGCGGCATCATGTCGAATGGCGACCTGTACTTGGGTCAGCCAGCAGACACGTATGTCTATCCGAGCCTTAAGCTGAAGGCGACCAAGGCGCTGTCCGGCCGCAAGATCAATAAGGGGGAGTTCTCCTTTACGGTCTACCGCAAGGATTCGGTTGATCCTTTCGCTAGCGGGGTATTCAATCATGACGTTTGCACCCCGGTTGGAACTGCAAGTAATGTTGATGGAGGCAACATCACGTTTAACCTGGGTGAGCAGTCTGCAGCGAACGGTACGGCTGGCACGATTACATACTACCTAGTCGAAAATGCCGGAAAGGTTTCCGGCATCACATACGACCCCGCCGTGTACGAGATTAAGGTGACAGTCGAAGACCACTCGACTGTGCTCATGACTGTTCCGACTCGGAACGATCCGAACAAGACCATAGAGATCAAAATCCATAACTACAAGATCAAAGACGTGAGCGCGGTCGAGCATCCCAAGGGCGAAACTGCCTCCCAGAACGTTTCTGTGCAACCAGATGCTACTGAGGGTTATTATTCGATTGACGGCCCCGACGGGGGAAAGACCTTCACCAACACGTACGACCCTAAAAAGGGTTCCTGGACTCCTAAGGCGACTAAGGTCGTTGAGGGTGGCGAGATGAAGAAGTTTACACTTCAGCTCGCGACAGACAGCCACTTTGAGGACAAAGACATCATCGGTACTGCCGAGACCTCTGGTCCTAAAAAGACGCAGAAGCTTTCGTTCAGGGACGCCTCTAATAAGGAGACTGAGCTCAAGCTCGAGTACTCGCTCTCTGATATCAGGACTAATCCCTACGATCCGGGCGACTCCACGGGTCGTGGCCCTTCCAAGACCTTTACCTATTACGTCCGCGAACAACAGCCGACCACGCCGTTCACGAACTACAAGTACGACCAGTCAATCTATCAGATTACGGTCACGGCAGCTGACGACTCTAACGGCAAGATCAACATCTCTGCGACCTACAAGCAGATTCAGGATCGTGATGGCAAACGGGTGACCACCGACACGCCCCACGACCTCACCAAGTCCACCCCCACCTTCACCAACACCTACTCCACCTCTCTGCCCCTTTCTGGTATGTCGGGCGTCACTCTGACGTACCTTGCCGGCGCGGCGGTGCTTTGCGCTGCTGCGGCCTGGATGCACATTCGTCGCAAGGCGAATGCGAAGGGAGGTAAGCGTCGTGAATAAGAAAGTTTGCTCCTTCCCGATCTTGTTTGCGCTGCTTGCCCTCCTGATCGGCACCTGCGCGGTTGTGTTCCCCGCTTCCGCGCAGGCCGCGCCGACCTCGACCGGTTCCATCACGGTGAGCGGCACCGTGGCGAGCAGCTACGACGCCTACCAGATCTTTAGCGCCAACGTCGTCGACGGCGACAGCGACGCTAAGATCGCCACCGACCTCGCCTGGGCAAGCGACGCCGCGCTGCCTGTGCTGCACAGCGCCGGCATGCCCAATTCCCAGACCACCGCGCAGGAAGCTGCCGAGTGGCTCAACACCGATTCCCACCTTACGAGCGCGCTGAGCGCACAGCTCGCTCGTTCTCTCCAGAGCTCTGGCGCCGTGCCCGTGGCCCTTAACGCGGGCACGGCGGCCGAGCTGCCCTGCGGCTACTGGCTCATCGTCGCCGACGACGACGCCATCGCCCAAGGCGAGGCCGGCACCGCGCCGATCATGGCCCTGGTGGGCGGCAGCGCCGTCACCGTCAAGCCCAAGGCGGCGACCCCCAAGGTCGCCAAGCATGTGCTGGAGGACAGCACCGCCGCATGGCAGAAGGCCGCCGACGCCACGGTCGCCGACGACCTGTACTGGCGCCTCTCGGCCACGGTCCCGTCGGGGCTCACGGCCTACGACACCTATACGGTGCGGTTCGTCGACACCATGAGCGCGGGGCTCGACTCCTCCAAGGTCGCCGCGAGCATGCGCGTGTACGCGGCGGCGGGCGCGGACGGCGGCTTCGGCGCCGTCTCGGCCGGCAAGGACGGGCGCGCCGGCACCGAGCCCGCGAAGGGCTGGACCGATATCACGGCCCAGTGCGCCATCAAGGTAGCGGCCGACGGCAAGACCTTCACCGTGCGCACCGGCGACCTGATCGCCGCGCTCGGCGGAGCCGACGCCTTTGCCGCGGGCGCCCGCGTGGTCGCCGTGTACAACGCGCCGCTCAACGGCGCATGCAACCACGGCATCGCGAAGGGCAACCCCAACGAGGCCTACCTGCGCTACCCGCGCTCTCCCCTCGCCGACCAGTCCGGCGACGCCGGCTTCACCCGCACGCCGAGCGACGATGCGTGCGCCTACACCTGGGATCTCGCGCTCACCAAGCGCGGCAGCGACGGCGACAAGCCGCTTGCCGGGGCGGTCCTGAGCATCGCCGACGACCGCGGTCGTACGTTGGCGGCCGACGGCACGTGGGATGCGGAGGGCAAGGCCACCGTCACCACGGGCGAGGACGGCCGCGTGACCGTCTCGGGCGTGGACTCGGGCAAGCTGGAGGTCCGCGAGCTCAAGGCGCCCAAGGGCTACACCGCCTTTGAGGGCACGCGCTCCGTGACGGTTAAGGCCGAGGGCCTGGACGTCGACCAGGTGGTCGCCGCCAAGCCCAAGCTCAGCATCACGGCCGAGTCGCCCCTGCGTGCCGACAGCGCGGACGGGTCGACGGGCAGCCTGGAGGCGTCGCTCATCAACACGCCCACCGGCACACCCCCTAGCATTACCACCGGAGGCTTTATGCCCTCGACTGGCGATATGGCAATGTACGCCGCGGCCGCCGCAGCGGTCGCCGGAGCCGCACTCATCGTGGTCGCGCTCCTGGTCAAGCGGGGAGGTGGCAGCCATAAAGAGTAGCTGGCAGCCCCACAGAGAGCGGGGCGAGACGTAGCGAAGTAGATGCTAAGACACAGACAGACAGATTTAGATCAAATGGAATTCGAGCAGAAAGCAGAGGAAAAGAAGATGAGCATGGGCAAGAACATCGCACGCCTGGCAGTAACCGCCGGCCTCACAGCAGCGCTGGGCTTCGGCGGAGTCATGGCCCCGGTGAGTATGGCGTTTGCTGAGGGTACGACGGGCAGCATCACGATTAATCAGGTCGCCGAGGACAACAAGGACAATACGTTCAAGGCCTATCAGATCTTCAAGGCCAAGGTTACCGACACTAAAAATGGCAAGACCGCTCAGGACATCACGTGGGCGAGTGATACGGTTGGCCAGAAGGTGATTGATGCCATTAATCGCTGGGAGGAGAATCGCAGCTTGGAGGCTGAAGATAAGCTGCCTAACAAGCCTACGGCCCAGGAAGTCGCCGACTTCCTCAAGGCACATGCGGGTTCCACTACTGCAGGTTCAACATCGACTGATGGAACGCGAATCGCTACCGACAATGTTCTCTACGCAGTTGCGAATGCCGTTAAGAGTGAGAATCCAGCCGCGCCTAGCATCGCCGCTGGTCAGACTTGGACCCCTGATTCGGCGAATGGCGATGGCTACTACCTGTTTGTGACCAGCAATCTCGACTCGAGTAAGCCGAATACTGGTACATCTCCGATTTTCGCCATCCTGGGCGGAGAAGCCGTGACTGTAACCGAGAAGACCAGCGTCCCCACTGTCGACAAGCAGATTCTTGCCGCGGCTCCTGCTGATCCCAAGCAGCAGACAGCTGGTTGGGCTGGCGTTGCCAACTCTCAAATCGGACAGGAAGTGACCTACAAGCTTACCGGTAAGGTTGCTGATAACTACGCTACCTATGACTCCTATGCATACAAGTTCACGGATACTCTTTCGAATGGCCTCGACTACGTGGCTGATTCGCTTGAAGTCTATGCAGTGAACAACGGTGTCTATATTCCCATCAATAGCGGCTATGAACTGACTCCTCCAACTGAGGACAACCGTGTTTTGACTGTTAACTTTGCCGTTGACAAGGCCGCGGGCAAAAAGGGACTCAAGGATATCTCCAACGTAAACGCCGATACGCAGATTGTTGTCTTCTATAAGGCGAAGCTCAACAAGAATGCCGTTATCGGTAATGGCGTTAGCGAGGGGAAGAAGGGCAACTACAACTCTGTTAAGCTCGAGTACTCCAACAACCCCTATACCGAAGGAACAGGAACGTCCGTAGAGGGCGGTGCCGGAGACTTTACTTTCCAGCTCAACATAAACAAGGTTGATCAAGGTACCGAGAAAGGCCTTGAGGGTGCTGTCTTTACGATCAAATCTGCCGATGGTAAATTTGTCGCCTCAAATGATGAAGGGGACTATGTCGCGGGCCAGCTTGTGGACGTTGCGGATGTCAACAAACTTCCCGAGTATGTAAAGTTCACATCTAAGGCTGATGGCACGATTGCAGCAAAAGGACTGAATGCTGGCACGTATACGGTGACCGAAATAAAAACATCCGATAAGGGCAATTACACCGCGGCCGAACCCTTTACCTTCATCATCAGCGCAGAGTATGAAAACGATGCGGTCAAGACGCTTGCCGTCAGCCCGGCAAATTCTGACGAGCATCGTTCTGATGTCGTTCTCGGTACCCTTGACGACACCCCGGGCGATAACAAACTGACCGTCAAGGACGGCACCGCCGCCAATCCTACAACTGGCGAAGTTACGATTACTATCGGCAACACCAAACAGGTCGGCCTCCCGCTCACCGGTCTCAACGGTGTGACCTTCACTTGGATTGCTGGTGGCGCGGTGCTGTGCATCGGCGTGGCGCACCTCATCCGCAGCCGTAAGCAGGCTGAGGAGTCCGAGCAGGAGTAACGCTCACTCACCCATCCCTTTGGCAGGTGGGATGTGATGGCCATGAGACTTGCGGACACTTTTCTCGTCCATCGACGTTCTTGCTTTGCCATTCTCTTTTCGGGGCAGACTCCGCGCTGGAGTTTGCCCCGTTCTTTTTGGACAGCGCAGCCGGGGCGCCGTCGCTCGTATGATCGAGCGTATGATTAGCGAACAAATGTTTGCAAATATTGCGTTTACCAGCTGTAAGTGCGAGTGCTCGCAGTAAAATACCCTTACGACGCATTCCGTGCGCGGGCGGCCGACGACTCGATCGGAGGTCCCCAAATGCTGAAATTCCTTAACGCGCTCGCCGCCCTCGCGGCGGTAGGCTCGTTCGTCATCGCGTTTCTTGACTCGTATGAGGTTCGGTTTAAGGTCCGTAGGCGCACGCGCGGTGCGGACGGTAGAAGGCATTTGCGCTGCAACAAGCGCAAATAAGAATGCCCGGGGTTAGAGGCCCGGGCATTTAACTAAAGCTGAAAACTAGGCTGCCCGCGCTCTCATACACTTACGCGGGGTGCGTCGTTTTCTATTGACATTGTATCCCGAATCGCCCCGCCGATTCGGGACATTTTGAAAACTCAAATGCGGGCTTATCCTCGACTGGACGGTGCGGTCTAGCTGCGTTGTCTGGCGTGGAAGCTCGCTAATCGGCTATTATTTGTTTAGACAACTTGAGTTGTAGAGGAGTGACCGGCGATGGTGCAGGGCGCCAAACAGATGAAGAGCAATAACGCCGCGGCCAACGGTGGCTCAAGCCCTCAGCCCAAACCTCAACAAAAGCCCAAGCGCCGTCGCAAGCGACTGCCGCGCTGGGCCGACCGGCTCATCACCATCGTCATCATCCTTATTGGCGTGGGCCTTATGACCTGGCCGTGGATCTTGGACCGGCTCGAGGCCTCGGGCGTGTTCAACCAGATCAGTGCTGTGTCCAGCACCGTGGACGCGCTCTCCGAAGAGGAACGCGAGCGCATTCTGCTTCAGGCGCGCTCCTATAACGAACAGCTGGCGGGCGAGGCCACCGAGCTCCCCGCCGACCAGATCGAGCCCTACGCCCAGCAGCTCATCTTTGACCGCGACCCCATGATGAGCTGGGTCGAGATCCCCTCCATCGACGTGAGCATGCCCATCTACCACGGCACGAGCAAGGAGGTCCTCATGGCGGGCGTCGGCCACCTGGAGGGCACGAGCCTGCCGGTGGGCGGCGCCTCGACGCATTGCGTGCTCACCGCGCACTCGGGCATGCGCAACCTGAGCATGTTCGACGACATCCATTCGCTGGAGCCCGGCGACCTGGTGCTGCTGCACACTATGAGCAAGACGCTCGCCTACAAGATGGTGGACTCCGAGGTCGTGCTGCCCGAGGAGATGGAGTCGCTGACCATCGAGCCCGGCGCCGACAGGGTGACGCTCGTCACCTGCACGCCCTACGGCGTGAACGACCATCGCCTGCTGGTGCACTGCGTGCGCACCAAGTACAACAAGAAGGACGTCGACAAGCAAAAGTCACTGGCCGGCCGCCACTGGGGCAAGCGCGAGTTTGCCGTGCTCATCGTGGTCGTTGCCATTGTGCTGTTGCTGCTGGACATCGTGATCCACGCGGTCCGCAAGCGCCGCAAGGCCAAGGCCTCGGCATAAGACATTCTCCAGAACCACCGCAATGGGGACAGGCACCCTCGTTACGTTTTCGCTGCATTTGGGTAAAGCGCCTGCTCCAAGTCGGCGTTGCCCTGTATACTAGAGCGGTTTAACTGTTATGCGGAAGGGAGCGCCTATGGCACTCAGCGAGAAAGACGTGCGCGGCATCGCCGAGTACGCAAAGATCGCACTGACCGATGACGAGCTCACCCAGATGACGTCCTACATGAACGATGCCGTCCAGATGCTCGAGCCCGTCTTGCAATATGACTTGCCCGACGTGGAGCCCACGTTCCATCCCATCGGAAGCCTGTCCAACGTGATGGGCGATGACCTGCGCGAGCCCGAGCGCGACCTACCGCTCGACGTCGCGCTCGAAAACGCCGGCAGCGTGCGCGACCGCTACTTCCGCGTGCCGTCCATTTTGGGAGAGGGGGAGAGCGAGTAATGGCGCAGAGCTTCGATTCCCTTACCGCCGCCCAGATCGCCGCGGGCGTTTCTGCCGGCGACTTTACCGCTACCGAGGTGGCCCAGGCCTCTCTTGCCGCCATCGAGGCGCGCGAGGGCGGGGTTCAGGCATTCCTGCAGGTGGCGCCCGAGCTTGCGCTCGAGGCCGCCGCGCGCGTGGATGCCGACCGTGCCGCAGGCAAGCCGCTGCCCCCGCTCGCGGGCGTGCCGCTGGCCATTAAGGACAACATGAACCTCGTGGGCACGCGCACCACCTGCGCTTCTCGCATGCTCGAGAACTACCAGAGCGTCTACACTGCCACCTGCGTCCAGCGCATGCTCGATGCCGGCTGCCTGCCCATGGGCAAGGCCAACATGGACGAGTTTGCCTTTGGTAGCTCTACCGAGAGCTCGGCGTTCCACCGCACCAACAACCCCTGGGATACCGAGCGCGTGCCCGGCGGCTCCTCGGGCGGCTCCGCTGCAGCCGTCGCCGCGGGCGAGGTCGCGCTCTCGCTGGGCTCGGACACCGGCGGCTCCATCCGCCAGCCGGCGGCGCTCTGCGGCGTGGTGGGTTTTAAGCCCACGTATGGCGCCGTGAGCCGTTACGGCGTGGTTGCCTTTGGCTCGTCGCTCGACCAGGTGGGACCCTTCGGCCGCACGGTCGAGGATGTCGCGCTGGCTATGAACGCGCTTACCGGCGCGGGCCACGATCCGTACGACTGCACCAGCCAGGATTGCGCCGTCGACTTTACCGAGCATCTCAACGACAGCATCGAGGGCAAGCGCGTGGGCGTTATCCCTGCGTTTATGGAGGCCGAGGGCCTGACGCCCGAGGTCAAGGCCGCTGTTCAGCGCGCCGCTCAGGAGCTGCAGAACCATGGCGCCGAGCTGGTCGAGGTCGACCTGCCGCACCTGGACGCCGCCATCGCCGCCTACTACGTCATCGGCCCGGCCGAGGCGTTCTCCAACCTGGCCCGCTTCGACGGCATTCGCTACGGCTATCAGGAGGAGGGCTGCGCCAACCTGTCCGACCAGAGCTCGCTGTCGCGCGCCCACGGCTTTGGCGCCGAGGCCAAGCGCCGTCAGATGCTCGGCGCCTACCTGCTGAGCTCGGGCGTGTACGACAAGTACTACTACGCTGCGCAAAAGGCCCGCACGCTTATCACGCAGGACTACGACGCCGCGTATGCCAAGGTGGACACCATCCTCATGCCCGCCTCGCCGCGCACGGCCTTTAAGTTTGGCGAGATTAGCGACCCTACGCAGATGTACCTCTCCGACCTGTACACCATCTCGCTCAACATTTGCGGCAACGGTGGTATCTCGGTGCCGCTGGGCCTGGGCGAGGATACTCAGCTGCCCGTTTCTGCCCAGCTGGTGGGTCCGGCGTTTAAGGACCGTCAGCTGCTCACGTTTGCCCGCGCCCTGGAGCGCGGCTTTGCCGATGCCGCCACGGGTGCGCCCGCGCTTTCCGTCGCGCCTGATTTTGCCGGGAAGGGAGGCGAGCTGTAATGAAGGAGCTTTCCGAGGTCCTACAGGATTGGGAGGCCGTGATCGGCCTGGAGATCCATACCGAGCTCACCGCACTCGATACCAAGATGTTCTGCAACTGCAAGCTCAGCCACGATGACGAGCCCAACGCCAACGTGTGCCCGGTGTGCCTGGGCCTGCCCGGCGCCCTGCCGGTGCCCAACAAGCGCGCCATCGAGAGCATCGTCAAGGCCGGTCTCGCCACCAACTGCGAGATCCAGCGCCACTCGATGTTCTACCGCAAGCACTATTTCTATCCCGATATGGCCAAGAACTTCCAGACTACGCAGGGTCCGGTCGCCTTTGCCATGTACGGTCACCTGGATCTGGACGTGACCGGTCGCGGTGCCGCTGAGCGCCCCGACTGCGCGTTTGGCGAGGCCGAGGCCCAGAGTCTAGCGAGCGCCTCGGCCAACGCCGAGGGCCTGTCCACGTCCATGTCCTCGACCATGCGCGAGGGCAACCAGCGCGCCGGCCACCTGGCCAGCTATGACGCGTCCAACCTGCAGATGCCCGAGCGTCGCGAGGACGGTTCCTACACGGTGCCCATCCGCATCCTGCGCATCCACATGGAGGAGGACGCCGCCAAGATGGTCCACGTGGGTGGCGCCGAGGGTCGCATTACCGCCGCGGCCGAGTCGCTCGTCGACTACAACCGCTGCGGCACGCCTTTGATTGAGCTCGTGACTGAGCCCGACCTGCGCACGCCCGAGGAGGCTCGCCTGTTTATGGAAAAGCTCCGTCGCATCTTTGTGACGCTGGGCATTTCTGACTGCTCCATGGAGAAGGGCTCCATGCGCTGCGACGGCAACGTGTCGCTGCGTCGCCGCGGTGAGACCAAGCTGGGAACCAAGACCGAGCTCAAGAACCTCAACTCGTTTAAGAGCCTGCACGATGGCCTTGCCTACGAGATTTGCCGTCAGGCCGAGGTGCTCGAGGAGGGCGGCATTATCTACCAGGAGACCCGCCACTGGGAGCCCAGCCGTAAGCGCACCGTGGTCATGCGCGTCAAGGAGACGGCTGACGACTATCGTCTGTTCCCCGATCCCGACCTGGCGCCCTTCGATCTGGACGACGAGTTCATCGACCGCTGCCGCGGCGAGATTCCCGAGCTGCCCGATGCCAAGCGTGCCCGTTTTGAGGCCGACTTTGGCATTAAAGCGGCCGATGCTGAGCAAATCGCCGGCGATCCGGAGTTTGCCGAGTTCTTTGAGGCTGCCGCTACCGGTATGGCTGGCAAGGAGGCCCAGACGGTCGCAAACCTGCTGGTGAACGAGATGATCGCCTACCTTAAGGGTGCGGGTGTGTCGCTGACCGAGTCCGGTATTGCACCGGCTCAGGTGGCAGCGCTTGCCAAGTTGCTCGCGACCGATGCCATTAGCTCCAACCAGGCACACGAGGTCTTTGAGGCCATGGCCCAGACCGGCGACGATCCCAACAAGATCGTCGACGAGCGCGGTATGCGTCAGGTGAGCGATGCCGGTGCGCTGCAGCCGATTGTGGACGAGGTGCTGGCAAACTGTGCCGATCAGGCGCAGCAGTATCGTGACGGCAACCAGAAGGTCATCGGCTTTCTGGTGGGCCAGTGCATGAAGGCAAGCCGCGGCAAGGGCAACCCGAAGCTCTTCAACGAGTTGCTGAGAACGTCGCTCTCGTAAGCGGGAACCGAGGGGCCGGGCGCAGGGCCTTGCCTCTCAATTTCGGACAGTCCTGACTCACGACGGAGGCGCCACTGGCGCCTCCTGTTCGTGCGGAACTCATTGAGAGGCAAGGCCCTGCGCCCGGCCCCTCGGTTCCGTGACGACTCGGCCGTTCGGGTCAGGCGGGCTGAATGGAATTTGGTGATGAGGGCGCCGTTGGCGCCCTCATTCTTTATGGATGTTGAAAACGAAGGTGAATACTTTTCCGCGAAGTGAACGACCTATTTTGGACCCCTGAAACATCAACACTTTTCTGGCTCTGTTTCCTGCGGTTTTGCTGGCGAAAAATGCAGATGTTTCGGGGGTCCGATTTCACTCGTTCACTTCGCGGAAAAGTATTAGACCTCGATTTGTTGGGTTGGGGGAGAGCCTTTCTTGGATGCCGGAGGTGTACGCTGCGGCAGGCGGATCGCCAGAAGTCGACTGTTCCGCGCCTGAAGATTTCCAAAAAGTTAACCTTTGTTGACCTTAATAGTTAGATAAACTAAACTATTTTCCAAAAGTGTGCTCGAGCAAACTTGTTTACTCGGGTGCTGAGGCACCGTGCCGCGCCCAATGCGGCAAAAGGGAGAAGCAACATGAAGAAGTCGACGTTTAACACCCTGCTTGTCGGTGGCGGTTTTCTGCTTGGCACGGCCGGCATCAAGCTGCTTACCAGCGCTCCGGTCAAGAATGCCTGCGTGCAGGGTATCGCGTGCGGTATGCGCGTCAAGAACTGCTACCAGGACATGGTCGAGCAGGCCAAGGCCAATGTCGATGACATGGTTGCCGAGGCTGCCTACATCACCCAGAGCGAGGCCGCTGCTGACGAGGCAGCCGAGTAACGCTCCCAGGCACAAACTATGAGATTCTCGATTATTAGCGAGATCCCCGGCAGGACCCGTCTTCAATTGGCGGGTCCTGTGCCAGAGAGCGATCTCGATGCACTTCTTAAGCTCAGCGGCGATTTCGACGGCGTGCGCAAAGTGCGCGTTTATGGCCGTATTGGCCAGATGGCGCTCGAATATGACGAGCAGTGTCGTGCGGGCGTGCTCGACGCCTTGGGTGCGCTCGATGCCCAGGCCATTGCCGACGCAAAGACGGGTTACGTGATGCAGCTTGAGCCACGCAAGCACAAGCTCGTCATGGATCTTGCCACACTTATCGGCGCCCACTACGCGCGCCGCTGGTTCCTGCCTACGCCGCTGCGTGCCATCTTTGTCGTGGCCGGTTACATGACCTTTTTGCGTGCCGCCCTCCACGAGCTCGCGCAGCCGCGCCTGACCGTTCCCGTACTCGACGCTTCGGCCATCGGCATTTCGTTCGTCAAACGTGATGTCGACACCGCGGGCCAGACAATGTTCCTGCTCAACGTGGGCGAGCTGCTCGAGGACTACACACGCGCCATGAGCGAAAACGAGCTCATCAACTCGCTGCTTGATGTGCCCGACAAGGCGCAAAAGGTCGTCGGCGACACCGAGGTAAGCGTTGCCGCGACCGAGCTTGAGCCCGGCGACTTGGTCGCCGTTCGCACCGGCATGTCCATCTGCATCGACGGCGTGGTCGAGCAGGGAAGCGCCATGGTTAACCAGGCGACCCTGACCGGCGAGCCGCTTGCCGTCGAGCGCAGCGCGGGCGACGATGTATTCGCCGGCACCGTCGTGGAAGACGGCAGTATCTTGGTGCGTGTGCGCGCCAACACGGCTCAGACCAAGCTCCGCTCGATCGTCTCGCTCGTGCAGGCGGCCGACTCGCTCAAGTCCGAGGGCCAGTCGCACATGGAAGACCTCGCCAACAAGATCGTCCCGTGGAACTTCCTGCTCGCGGGCCTGGTTGCGCTTACCACCCGCAGCCTCATCAAGACCTCAGCGGCGCTGATGGTCGACTACTCGTGCGCACTTAAACTCACGGGTTCGGTCGCCGTCATGACCGCTATGAGCGATGCCGCCAAGATGGGCGTCATGGTCAAGGGCGCGAAGTACTTTGAGTCGTTTGCCAAGGCCGATACCATCGTGTTTGATAAGACCGGCACGCTCACCGAGGCGCAGCCGCGTCTTGCCTGCGTGCTCACCACCGATGGCTGGAGCGAGGACGAGGTTCTGCGCCTTTCCGCCTGCTTGGAGGAGCATTTCCCGCATCCGGTGGCGCGTGCCGTGGTCAACGCCGCCCGCGAGCGCGGGCTCGAGCACCGCGAGCGTCACGCTGCGGTCGAGTACATCGTGGCGCACGGCATCGCTTCGTCCATTGAAGGGCGTCGCGTCATCATCGGTTCCGCGCACTTTGTGTTTGAGGACGAGGGTGCGCAGCTCGAGTCCGACATCAAGGAGCAAATCGACCTCAAGATGCAGGGCCTGTCGCCGCTGTATCTGGCGGTCGATGGCAAGGTCGTCGGCGTACTCGGCATCGAGGATCCGCTCAAGCCCGGGGTCCGCGAGGCCATCGCCGACCTGCATGCGCTGGGCGTCAAGCATGTCGTTATGCTCACGGGCGACTCCGAGCGCACAGCCGAGCGCATTGCGCGAGAGGCGGGGGTCGACGAGTTTAAGGCCGAGCTGCTGCCCGAGGACAAGTACGCCTATGTGGAGCGAATTAAGAGCGAGGGGCGCCACGTTGCCATGGTGGGCGACGGCGTCAACGATTCGCCGGCGCTCGGTTTGGCCGACGTGGGCCTGGCGATGGGTGGCGGAAGCGACATCGCCAAGGAGGTCGCCGATATCATCCTGACTGATACGGATCTCGCCGCGATCGTGCGCCTGCGCCGCATGAGCCGGGGCCTCGTTGATCGTCTGACGAGCTCCTACTCTAAGGTGATGCTCACCAACTCAGCGCTCCTGGCGCTGGGCATTACCGGCGCGATTACCCCGCAGGCGTCGTCGCTGTTGCACAACGGCTCGACGATTGCGTACAGCTTGGACAACGCGAAAGCGTATCTGCGTTAGGGTTTTCGATTGAGCTTATGGCCTGCACCCGGGCGGTACCGCAGCCGCCAGGGTGCAGGCCTTTTTAGGCAAGTGCAGCTTTGATGGCAGGGGCTTCGGTGAGCTGCTCGGCTGCCTTTTCGTCGGAGCTGTCGAGTGCTGCCAGACTGCGGTAGACCCACTCGTTGACCTGGGTGTTCTTGACGCCTGCGGTCTGCATAAGGGCGCCTACCTCGCGGATTGCTGCGAGCAGATCGGCTTTGGGACCCGCGAGCTCGACCTCGATGCCGTGGTAGGCGGCCACGCCGCGGTTCTCACTCACGTGGTCGATAAAGCCCTCGACGGTCTCAAGCTGCTGGGCGAGAGCCGCATCATCGTCAGCGTCCAGCGCGACGAGTGCGTTCGATACCGTGAGGGCGGGATGTCCGCAGGGGACAAAGCCCTCGATGACGTCCATAGCTTCGGTAATGGTTGAGCCCAGGCCTGCGAGGGCATTGACGAGTTGCTGTTTGGTATCCATAACGGTCCTTTCGACGGGTCAGTTGTGCTTGGCGAAAATATACGTGACGAGATCGGTAGCAAAAGTGCGAAGTGCGGCGCACATTGGGGTCTTCACAGCTCGTGCATAGAACAGCTGTCCGCTTTCAGAACGTGGTAAGATAACACTCCACAAGCGGGGCTCGCCCCGTATGTTCCTTGAAAAGTCGACGGGTGTTGGGTACTCGTGCCCAATGCTATCCAGACTTTCCCGACATTCGGGGGCGACTGGTTTCGACACGATAGCTCTGAGAGAGGAAGCAAGCCGAGGTCTCCTCGCCTCGTTAAACAGGGGTACCGTCAAATTGAATTGACAACAACTCTTCTTTTGAGCCTATGGCTCTCGCTGCTTAGTTTATAGCGGCGCGTCAACCCGGTGATTTCCCCGACACCGGCGCGACGTCATTTTAGGGGAATGCTCCTGCGCACGTAATCGGTATAGCGCAGGCTAAGACTGAACCGGTTAGGACGCCGCGAGCGTGTCGCTGCGCGCAAAGCGTCCGAGATAAAACCAGCGACTGAGCTTGGAGATGCCAATCAGGGGGCTTTCGTGGACCGGAGTTCGATTCTCCGCACCTCCACCATAAGCGAATCGCGAGGGCCCGCACCCCGAATGGGGGAGCGGGCCCTCGTTCATTTTGGGTACTGTGGTAAGGGTGTAGACACAGCGTCAAGTCCGGCGCCGGCTTCGCAAAGAAGCCCCGCCGAAAAAAGGAGCCCGCCATGGATATGGATGCCCAGATCAAGGAAGCGATGGCCGCCGAGCTCGAGGACGCGATCGAGCTTGAGACAGCGGCCGGCCCCGCCCCGGCGCTCGTGCTCGAGGGCGGCGGGTTCCGCGGGATGTTCACCGCCGGCGTGCTCGATGTCCTCATGGAGCGCGGGCTCACCGGGTTCTCGAGCGTGTGGGGGGTCTCGGCCGGCGCGCTGAACGCCGTCAGCTTCAAGAGCGGCCAGATCGGCCGCACCATGCGCATCATGCTCGCCTTTCGCGACGACAAGCGCTTCATGAGCTTCCAGTCGCTCGCAAAGACGGGCGACATCGCGGGCGGCAAGTTCGTCTACGAGACGATCCAGGAGGAGCTCGACCCCTGCGACAACGAGGCCTTCGAGGAAAACCCGATGCCGATGTTCGCCGTCGCCTCGAACGTTACCTTCGGCACGGCCGACTACCTGCGCGTGAGCCGCCTGCCCGCCGACGCCGTCAAGGTCCGCGCGTCCGCCTCGCTGCCCGGCATGAGCCGCATGGTCGAGATCGGCGGCCAGCGCTACCTCGATGGCGGCACGACGGACTCCATCCCCTTCGCCGTGGCCATGGGGCTGCCGGGGGCGCGCCGCGTCGAGGGCCATGAGCCGGTCGACCGCGCGCTCGTCGTCGTCACGCAGGACCGCGGCTACCAGAAGGGCGCGGGCACCGAGGCCATGGTCCTGCGCTCGCACCGCTACGACGACTTCCCGTACTACACCGAGGCCCTGCGCACGCGCGGACCGCGCTACAACGCCCAGCGCGAGCAGCTGTGGGACCTCGAGCGCGAGGGTCGCTGCCTCGTCATCGCGCCCGAGAAGCCCGTCGAGGTCGGCGTCATGGAGACCGCCGGCGCGCCGCTGCTCGACCTCTACCTGCAGGGTAGGCGCCAAGCCGAGGCTCGCCTCGCCGAGATTGACGCCTTCCTCGCCGGCTGATCGGGGGGACGGTGGGCGCGGAGTTCCCCGAGCTGACGCCCGCTCGCGGGCGCTTGGGGCGCTTCTGTGTGCGCATCTTGTGTGCGCAGCGTGCACGAAAAAATCACCGGCCTGCGCGACCTGCGGTGACGTACAATTTACAAGCTTTGTCAACAGAGCCCCGTAATCTCTGAAAATGAACAAGCATCTCGGCGGTTTGTCCAGAAGCCGTCGAACCGTAAGTACGTAGGAGGAGTCAAGTGAAGAAGTCGACTCAGTTCGCCAAGGCCGGCGAAGTCGAGCGCAAGTGGGTGCTTCTCGACGCTGAGGGCGCGACCCTCGGTCGTCTTGCGACCACTGCTGCCATGTATCTCCGTGGCAAGAACAAGCCGCAGTACACCCCGAACGCCGACACCGGTGACTTCGTCGTCGTGATCAACGCCGACAAGGTCATCCTCACCGGCAACAAGATGGACCAGAAGCGCTACTGGCGCTACTCCGGTTATCTCGGCGGCCTCA